>Ga0185299_10000429_pt1 | contig 114940 bp, 113 predicted proteins | sample PaiPotPPA55metaG_FD_128002 | JGI IMG/M metagenome (GOLD analysis project Ga0185299, IMG submission 128002) | Iron sulfur acid spring bacterial and archeal communities from Banff, Canada, to study Microbial Dark Matter (Phase II) - Paint Pots PPA... ... | reverse complement strand
GACGGCGACCATGGTCTGACAAGCGAGGTCTTGTCGAGCGCAAGCGTGCGCTCGACAAGAGCGAGGCGAGGCGATTATTCCTTAGAGCCGAGTGTGCCGAGCGCTCAGACCATGGGAGACGGAGTCGGCGGCCTCGTGGCATGGGCGATCGAGAGGTGCGCTTGCAAATAGGAGAGCGTGCTCTCGGCGCCCATATTGCGATTCACCCGACCGGGTTCGAGCCCGTCGTAACAGCCGCCGATCTCGGGTCGCGCGACGAGGAGCTCGTCCGTGTTGCGTCCGAAAAACCATTCGAAAACCGTCAGCGCCTGATCGTGATATGCGGGGTCGCGGGTGACGGCGTGTGCGGCCAGCCAGGCGTCGACCATGCCGCACGCCTCGATCGGCTGCTGGTCGTAGAGCGGTCGGATGCCGCCGCGCCGATACCAACCGCGATTTCCGATGGGGACGAAAATGCCGTGCGGTTGCGTCACGGATGAGAGAAAGCCCAACGCGCGCAGGCCGGTGACGGCGTACGCCGGTTCTTCGCACGCCAAAGCAGAGCGCAGCGACACCTCGGGAAGCCGTGCGTTGCCCCAGCTCAGCTCGTCTTCCCACCACGGCCATTCGTCGGTTGCGGCGCGCCGAAAATCGGCATTCCACGCCGCCGCCAGCGGCCCTAGTTGGGCGCTCGCCGCTCCGAACAGCGGGGCAGATACCGCTTCGACGCTTGGCGCGACGGCGCTCGCGCGAGCCGGTCCGACGGCCGCCATCAGGCCGAGTAGCGCATAGCCTCGCGGCCGAAGCTGCGCCAACTTCGCGGCACGCGGCAGGGCCCGCAGCAGAACGCTCTCGGCGCGCGCGCGCTGCGCGTCGTCGGGGGCGCAGCGCGCCGCGATGCCGCACGCCCACACGGCGCGGCCGATCGAATCCTCCGAGCCCTCTCGATCCGTGAACTCGCCGCTCTCGTCCATGAGGTTGTGGAATCCGCCGTCATCGAGTTGCGCCTTGGCCACAAAGTCTAATGAAGCTCGGCCAATCCGATCGGCGTCAGTCTGCTTCGGGTCCAACCGCAACGCCGCGACCGCGCAGATCAGCGCGCGCGCGTTGTCATCGACGCAATAGCCGGAGCCCAGATCTTTTGCTTCGCCTCGCGCGAACTGCACCATACCGAAGCGGTCGAACATCGCGGCGCAATGTTGAAACGAAGGCGGCCGCCCGTTCTGAGCGGCCGTGATCGCGGGATCGTCGAGCGGTGTGCGAGAGCTCGGCGCCGCCCTCTCGTCCATGCGTTAGGGAGTGTCTTGGATCGGATTCGCCACGCTCGTCGCGTGGCGCTTCAGCGCGCTCGACCACAACTCGCGCGCGCCATGATCGACGAGCGCATCGCCAGCGCGTTCGGTGACTTCCACGAACGCATGCCGGTAGCGGCGGGCCACGCGCCGCCAGGTCATCTGACGGCCGTACCGATACGCATTGCGCTCCATCTCAGCGCGCAGACCGGGATCGTCGAGCGCGAGGTTGATAGCTCCGGCGAGCGCGCCGGAATCGCGGAACGGCACGGTCATGCCGCGGCCGTCGGCCAACAGCTCCTTCGCATACAGATATTCGGTCGCGATCACCAGTCGTCCGCACGCGACCGCGTACGACAGCGTGCCGCTGACGATCTGATGCGGATCGAGCGACGGCGATACGTAGACGTCCGTCGCGAGCAAGTGTGCGACGATCTCGTCGTCGGTCAGATAGTGGTCGACGAATCGCACGCGGTCTTCGATGCCGAGCTCCACCACTCTCTGCCGCAGCGACTCCCTGTAGGACTCGCCTTCCTGCTTGCGGACGACGGGATGCGTTTCGCCGAGCAGCAGATACATCGCATCAGGGTGGCGTTCGAACACGGCCGGCAGCGCGTCGATCACGTATTCGATCCCCTTGCCGCGGCTGATGAGACCGAACGTCGCGAGCACCATCCGATCTTGCAGGCCGAGTGCCTTCTTGAAGTGCCGGCTGTCGCGCAGCGGCACGTCCGGAGCACCGTGCAGCACGACGCGGATCTTGCGCCCGTCGATACCATACTCGGATTCGAGGATGCTGCGTGCCGTGTAGGCCAGCACGATGATGCGGTCGGCGCGGTTGGCGAGCTCGCGAGTGACGTGCAGCATGGCTTCGTCCGGATTCGGCAGGGTCGTGTGCAGAGTCAGGACGACCGGCTTGCGCAGGCGGCTCAGAAAATCGATGAGCATCTGTCCGCGCTCGCCGCCGTACAAACCGTATTCGTGCTGGATGTTGACGACGTCGCTCGGATGCGCGTTCGCGAGACGTGCGGCCTCGATGTAGCTCGCGCGATGGTCCCGTTGGATCTCGCCGATGACGCAGCTCGGATAGGCGTAATCGGCGCCTGCGTCGGTCACCGCGATGACGTCGCTCGACGTGCTGCCCAGCCCGTCGTATGCATCGCGCACGTCCTCGGTGAACGTGGCGATGCCGCATTCGCGCGGCGGGTACGAACCCAGGAACAACGCGCCCGGCTTGTCGGGCTGGTTCCATGGTGCTCGGTTGAGAAGCGTCGAGAGAGTCGTTGTTTGCATGCGGTCAGGCGAACCTGGCCCGTTACGGGAGTTGCTACAATGCGCGAAACCGAGTGCAAGCTGTCGCTTGCCGGCATTCGTGATTGACACGTACAGGGCGGTTCTTCCCCATTATACCCTAAGAACGGTCGAACAAACCATCGATGTTGCGAGATTGCGCAGCAGGCGCGCCGTCCCCGAGAATCGTTCCGGGACTGACGCCTTGGCCGTCCAAAACGCGAACGTTGAGGCCCAAAATGGCGCCGTGGACGTAGGCGCGCTTGCCGATGACGGCGCCGGGCCAGACGATGCTGTTCGCGACGTCCGCATCGGCGCCGATCACGCAATCATCGTAGACGGCGGTATACGGGCCGATCGCTGCGCGGGATGCTACTTTGGCGCCCGGACCGAGAAAAATCGGAGGCCGCACGGTCACGCCGTCCACCTGCTCGCGCCCATCCGCGCACCACACGCCGGCGGCGACTTCTTCGCCGAGCGGCCGTGCAAAAGTGCCGTGCAGCATGTCGATGTGGGCTTGGATGTACGAATCGGGACGCCCGACATCGATCCAGTAGTCGCGGGTTGACAGCGCAAAGACTTCGTGCGTCTGCGCGATCAACTGAGGGAACGTTTCGCGCTCGATCGAAACGGGCCGGCCGGTCGGAATCACCTCGATCGCTTTGGGCTCAAGGATGTACGTCCCAGCGTTAATGTCGTGAGCATCCGTTTCGCCGGGTTTCGGCTTCTCCACGAACCGGCGCACGCGGCCGTCGGCGTCGGTCTCGACGACGCCGAAGTGGCTGGGATCATCGACCGGGCGCGTGTGGATGGTCGCCACTGCGCTGTGCTGATGGTGCCAATCGCGCAGGTGCACCAGATCGAGCCCGGTGAGGATGTCGCCGTTGCACGCGTAGACCATTCCCTCGATGTGCTCGATCGCATTGCGGATCGCGCCGGCGGTGCCGAGCGGCTGTTCTTCGAAGACGTAGCGCAAGCGGACGCCGGCGGCGCGGCCGTCGCCGAAGTGCGCTTCGATCTTTTCGGGCATATAGCAGCACGAGAGGATGATGTCCTCGACGCCGGCCAGGCGCAGGCGCTCGATGATCCAGCCGATGAAGGGTCTGCCGAGCAGCGGCGCCATCGGCTTGGGCAGCGAGTAGGTAAGCGGGCGCAGGCGCGTGCCTTCCCCACCGACAAGTACCACGGCTTGCATCGCTCGTGTGTTTCGACCTCGCCGCGCCCCGCGCATCCCGCCACGAGGAGTATTCCATGATCAAGTCATTCGCTTTCGTGTGTTATCCGGTGAAGGACGCGGCAAAAGCCGCCGCCTTCTATCGCGACGTGGTCGGGCTGAAGCCCGCAAAAACGCTGAACGACCGATGGATCGAATTCGACGTGGATGGAATGACCTTCGCGGTGGCGAGCGGCGGCGAGCAGATCGGCGTGATGCCCGGTTCGGTGCTGGCCGCCGCGTTCGAAGTCGACGATTTCGACGCGACGATCGAAGCGCTGCGCACGAAGGGCCTGAAGATGGACGAGCCGTTCGAAGCCCCGACCTGCCGCGCGTGCTTCGCGTACGATCCGGACGGCAATCGCTTCGCGCTGCACAAGCTGAAAGAGTAAGCTAGTCGGTGCCCTTGATGGACGCGAGCGGCCACAGTTCGTACTCAATTCGGGCTAGGCCCGCCGCAACCACGCAGTCGACCACTTCGCGCGCCGACTTGTAGGCCGGGCCCGCCTCATCGATCGGAACGCGCCCATCGGCATTCACTTGAATGCCCGCCGAGCGATACTCGGCATCGATCATGCGGCTGTTGAGCATCTTCTTCGCCTGCGTCCGCGACATGCGTCGGCCGGCGCCGTGATTGACCGAATAGGCGCTTCGCTGCGACCCCGGTTCCGGGCGCAAGATGAAGCTGTGGTCGTGGTTGCTTCCCGGGATCAGCACCGGATGACCGGTGGATTCCCACATCGTGCCGGCGAGGCTTGGATGGCCGGCCGGAAATGCGCGGGTCGCCCCTTTTCGATGCACGAGCACGTCGCCGAAGTCCGGGTGGCGCTCGCGCTGCGCGAGATTATGGCTGATCTCGTAGACGAGTTCGAGCGGCGAACGAAAGACTTCCTCGAACGCCTCCGCGACTTGCTCGACGATGATGAGCCGATTGACGATCGCGTAATTGCCTCCCGCCGCGACGGCATTCAGATAGCTTCGATAGTGCGGCGACTCTGGCGTGAAGTAACCGAGATCGAGGTGCTTGACCTTGTCCGGTTTCTCGGCGCGCGCGAGGTCGAAGTAGTTGGTGGCCAGGCCGTGACCGAAGCCGCGGCTGCCGGTGTGCACCTGGACGAACAGGCTCTGCGTCTGCTCGCAGCGTTGCAGCTCGATGAAGTGATTGCCGCCGCCGAGGCTGCCGAGCTGCGCGCAGCCGCGCTCGGGTCTGCCGCGCAAGCCCCACGGCGCATCCCATGAATCCTCGACCGGCAAACGGTTGCGCTCGCAGCGGCTGCGATCGATCGTCGCTCCGTACGTCGCGAGGTAGTGGTCCGCTCCGCCGCGGATAAACCGCTGCAGCTCGTCGATCGACAGCGCGCCGAGTTTGCGGCTGCGTCCGCCGGCTCCGAGCGCGACGCGGCGCATCACGGCGCGGTTGAACGCGAGTTTTCGTTCGGGCGTGGCCGCTTCGGCAGGTACCTCGGATCGCGCCGACGCCATGCCGCAGCCGATGTCGTAGCCGACCGGTCCCATCGCCACCGCGCCCGAATCGGCGCGCGTGAGCAGCACGCAACCCACCGGCACGCCGTAGCCGAAATGCACGTCGGGCGTGATCACCACGAGGACCGCGCCGGCGAAGCGCGTCGCGTTCTGGATTTGCGCGAAGAGCGAGTCTTCGGCTGCCTCGAGCAGCGACGGCGACAGGAATAGCCGGACTTCGACGCCGTGGGTGTCGTCGTTCTGCAGCCGATAGAAGCCGGCGTCGGAGCGCGCGAGCGCGCGTTTCCACGACGTCGGCCCTGCGTGTGCGTTCATCCGATGCGCGTGGTAGCCCCAAGGGAATTCGAATCCCTGTCTCCGCCTTGAGAGGGCGGCGTCCTAGGCCTCTAGACGATGGGGCCGCGATGCTGCCGGGGAAGGACTCGAACCCTCACACGCAGGTTCAGAGCCTGCTGTCCTACCATTAGACGACCCGGCATCGAGCGAGCGCGCAACATTATGCTCGCATCGCGGAAAAACCTGTTGATGGGTCGAACGGCACGTGCGTGGCACGCGATGCCGACTTCGATGCGATCGCCGCGACGATCTCGAACGCGTTCGGCGATCCATCACAATTGCACACCGAAGCGACGTGGGATGCCGTCGATCGCGCGATCGCAGCGCTCGATTCCGGCGCCGCAGCGGTCGCCGAATTCGACGGGTCGCAGTGGGTCACAAACGAGTGGCTCAAGCAAGCCATCATCCTCTACTTCATTCTGCACGAATCGTCATCGTCCAGCGCTGGCCCCCTCGGGTTCTACGACAAGATCCCGCTCAAGACGCAGTGGGAGAACACCGGCGTGCGCGTCGTGCCGCCCGGCGCCGCGCGTTACGGAAGCTATCTCGCACAAGGCGTCGTGCTCATGCCGGGGTTCGTGAACGTCGGCGCGTACGTCGGCGAGGGCACGATGATCGACACGTGGGCGACCGTCGGCAGCTGCGCGCACATCGGCTCGTACGTGCACCTGTCGGGCGGAGTCGGCATCGGCGGGGTGCTCGAGCCGCCGAGCGCGCGGCCCGTTATCGTCGAGGACGGCGCGTTCGTCGGTTCGCGTTGCGTCGTGGTGGAGGGGGTCATCGTGGGGCGTGAGGCGGTGCTGGGGGCCGGCGTCGTGCTGACCGCGTCGACGCCGATCATCGACGTGACCAAATCTCCGGCGGTGACCGCGCGTGGCAGCGTGCCGCCGCGCTCCGTCGTGATTCCGGGAACGCAGGCACGCGATTTTCCCGGCGGAACGTTCGGCACGCCATGCGCGCTGATCGTGGGAGCACGCACGCCATCGACGGATCGCAAGACGTCGCTCAACGCCGCGCTGCGCGACTTCAACGTCCCGGTGTGAACGCGGTGCTGCAGTCTGCGATCCTCTTCGGCCTGGCGCTCGTCGGCTGGATCGTGGCGTTGCGCATGCAGCTCAAGGCGGTCGCTGCGCGGCGCGGGATGCTCACCGAGCCGAGCGTCGTGCAGACTGCGCGCGCGCGTGTCGCGGGTCCGCCGAACAGCGCCATAGGGCTCGCATATTATTCGCTGATGATGCTCGCGTCGCCGTGGATCCATCTGCCCGCCGTCTATTCCGCCTCGGTCGTCGCGACGCTCGCCGCAGCCGGTTTCTCGATGTACCTGGCGTATAGTCTCTTGTACGTCACCCGCATGTCCTGCGTGTTGTGTTGGACGGGTCACGTGGTGAACTGGGCGTTGCTTTTTGTGCTCATCGCAGCGCGCTTTGTTGGGCGATGATCTCGAAGAACAGGTTCGAAGCGTTCAGCGACGGCGTCTTCGCCATCGCCATCACGCTGCTGGTGCTGGAGTTTCAGGTTCCGTCGCTGACGGTCGGCGACGAAGCTGGCACCCTCCATGCGCTCCTGAGCCTGTGGCCCCAGTATCTCGTCTATGCGGCGAGCTTCATCACCATCGGCATCATGTGGTTCAATCACTACTCCATTTTCCATCGCGTCGAGCGCGTCTCGTATGCCACCCTGATCGCCAATCTCGCGCTGCTGCTGCTCGTCGCATTCTTGCCGTTCCCGACCGAGGTGCTGGCGCGCGCGGGCTTTGTGCCGTCGAGCGTCATCTTTTACGGACTTGTTTTCGTCGGGCTCTCCATCGCGTTCGGCGCGCTGCAATATGTCGCCGGATTGCGCGAGGGTCAGCACGGAAGTTTGGCGGGCTACCTGCGCGCGCGCACGCCATGGAACTCCGTCGGGATCATCCTCTATTCGCTGGGCCTGCTGATCGCGCTCGCAAGCCCGCTGGCCACGATCGTGCTGTATGCCGCGGTCGCCGTCTACTATCTGCTGCCCTTCAACCTGCGCGCTGCGTCGGCATCCCCGCCCGCAGATTGACGAGTGAAGATTTATCGCCGCGCCCGGCCGCGGCGCTCAGCTTGCGTGAGGTTCGTCTTGAATAGCCGCTCGACAAGCGCGAACATGCGGGGATCGCGCAAGAAGAGATCCTGGCGCGTCACCGGCGGCCACGCGCAGCGCGAGTCGTTGATCTCGACATAGGCGCGCACGCTCTCCGCGAAATATTCATCGAGACCAGTGGCAGCGTACTCGTTGATAAAGCCGATAGCGGTAGCGAAATAGTACCTCAGCTCCTCGCTTTCGAACGAGAAGTACGAGCGCGAGCGCTTGGCGAGCACGGAATCGAGCGCGTGGGCGAACTCGTGCGCCGCCGCCATGCGCAGCGCGTGACTGCGCAACAGCATGCGGCGCTCGTCGACCACGAAAAGTCCGGACGGCGGAGCGGCCCACGCGTCGATGTCGGGAACGCTGCGGCCGACGGACGCGGACGCATCTCGAAACTTCACGGCGGCTGGCAGGACGTCGATGCGCACGCCCGCCGCACGGGCGCCCTCGAGCGCCGCGGCGCCGAACGCCGAGAGCACGCGCACCAAGGTGATCGGCGGACGCGAGCTCGTCATCGCCGACACGATGCTGCGGGTGAGATCGAGTGGCACCGGCGGTACGGCCGACGGCAAACCGTTGAACGGTTCGGATAGGACTATAGTCCCATTTTCGTTTCGGAATCCCGAGAGTTGTGGGTTCTGCAGGCGGCGCAACGCGCCGAGAATCTCGCTTGTGCGGCCCCCGCTCGCAGACCGGCGGCGGCGAAGCAAGCGCGCGCGCACCGACTCGACGGCGCATGCAGTCAGACTTTCATCGCATGCCACGAGCCGCGAGGTATCAGGCGGATCCGCCAAGTCCGCAAGGACCGCGCGCACGTCGGGCATTGCCGCAGTGTGGCGGAGCGCTATTGACGAGTTGTGGCCGAGCCGTGAAAAGCAAACCGCGGACCGCCCGAATGTAACAGCCGCTTTGCTCGAGTTGTCATGTACATGGAATGTCTATGATGGCAATGGACGAAGGAAAAGTCCATCCGCTGGCTGCCGTGAAGGGGTTTGTCGATCCGAGCATAGGATCGCACCTCGTGCGCATCGGTCACTATTGCCGGGCCATCGCCGAGCACTTGGGAACACCGGCCGACCTCCAGCGCACCATGCTCCATGCGGCTCCCATGCACGACGTCGGCAAACTCGGCGTTCCCGCCACGATCCTGCGCAAGCCGGGTCCGCTGACGGTCGAAGAATTTCGCATCGTCAAGGAACATACGCGCATCGGCCAGCGCTTGCTCAGCGACTGCAGCTCCGGCGCGTTCCAATCGGCGGCAATCATCGCCCTGACGCACCACGAGCGCTTTGACGGCAGCGGATATCCGAACGGCCTGAAAGCCGAGGGGATTCCGCTCGTCGGACGCATCTGCGCCGTCGGCGATGTTTTCGATGCGCTGACATCGGATCGACCGTATAAGCGCGCCTGGCAGGTCGATGCGGCAGTCGCTGAGATCGCCGTCAACGCGGGTCGGCATTTCGATCCGAAAATCGTTGAAGCGTTTTACGGCGCTCTGCCGGAGATCTTGCGGCTCAAAGAACGTTTCCCGGATCGGTCCGCGGTCTGATGTAATCGCGGTCGACCAAGGTCGACCTCCACAAATTCCGCGGCCTGAGGCCCACCAAGGGCGAGCCGTTCCAAAGGCGAACGCCTGTTTGATATGCCGCCACGGCGCAACCGGCGACGCAGGCCTCGAGGCGCTCGAAGACCGGGCCGGTTCATCTTCTTCCTCCTCGTCCTTGCCCTCGCCGTCGGCGCTTACGAGCTCTACCATCTCCATCTCACGGGAACAGCCGCGCATCGCCATCGAGGCGCCCAGCCGGCCGAGATCGCGAATGCCAGCCCGGCGCCCGCGCCGTCCGGCAGCCAGCCGACGCCCGAATCGTCCAACCTGCCGGCGCCATTCCCATCGCGGTCGCCGGGACCGTCCAAACTCGCGATCATCATCGACGACTGCGGCTACAACGTGGCGCGCTGCGAGCAGTTCTTCAAATTGCCGATTCCGCTCACGTTTTCGATTCTGCCGATGACCCCGTATGCGCGCCAGATCGCCGACGACGCCGTGGCCGCCGACAAGTCCATCATCCTGCACTTGCCGATGGAGCCGCTCGTCGCGGGGGCGCACGACGATCCTGGCCCAGGCGTCATCACGACGTCCATGAGCGACGCCCAAGTGCAGTCTCAGGTCGATGAGGATCTCGCATCCCTGCCGCCGGTCCCCGGCGCGAACAACCACATGGGCAGCAAGGCGACGGCCGACGCGCGCGTCATGCGCGACGTGCTCGAGGTCTTCAAGCGCGATCACGAATTTTTCATCGATTCGCGCACGAGCCCGCAATCGGTCGGGTTACGCACCGCGCGCGAGCTCGGCATTCCGACGGCCGCTCGCGACGTGTTCCTCGACAACCAGGCGACGGTGCCCTACGTGGAAAGTCAGCTCGACGTCGCGCAGCGCACCGCGCTTGCCCACGGCACGGCCATCGCCATCGGTCATCCCAACGACGCGACGGCGCAAGCGCTCGCGGCGCTCATCCCCCAAATGCAAGCCGCCGGCGTCACGTTCGTGCCGGCGGCCGATCTCGTGAAGTGAACTAGCGCGGAGAGGGGCTCGGCTGCGACGGCGTCACGACGTCGGGAATCGGCAGCCCCTGCAACGCGTGCACCACGATATTCAATCTCGATTGCGTCAGCACGTTGCCGTACGGATCCAAGATCTTCACCATGATGTAGCGCGTGCCGGAGAGCGCCACGAGCGCGCCGTTGATCGGGAACGTGTAGTCCTTATTGACGACGAAGCCGAGCGGCGATGCCTGGATGCTCTGGTCAACCTGTTCGGTTTGGCTCGCGAGCATGCTGTTGCTGCCGTCGAACACCGCGAACTGCACGGCGGTCAGCGGAATCTTTCCGAAGCCGCGCGCGACCACGCGCGCGTGCACGGTCGCCTGACGATCGAGCAGTCCTACGACGACGGGGTTCGGGGTCAGATCGAGCGACAGCGAATGATCGTTGCAGCCCGCAAGTCCGAGGGCGAGCGGCGCAAGCGCCGCGAGCGCGGCGAGGCGAATCTTCATTAGGTGAATCCTTTCGTCGCTACGGTGTGGTGCCGTTCGGCGAGCCAGGTGCCGAGGGCTGCGCGCCTGTGTCGCTTGGCGCCGACAAGATGTGCGGCGTGATCGTGATGATCAGATTCGTGTTCTGGCGCGTCTCCGTATAGAAACGAAACAGGGCGCCCACAAGTGGCAGGTCGCCCAAAACTGGGATTTTCTGGAGATTATGGATGTCCCGCTGCTGCATTAGGCCGCCGATGACCAGCGTCTGACCCTCGACGAGATTGACCCGGGTCTCGGCCTGGCGCGTCGAGATCTGCGGGTCGTTGTTGGCGGTGAACCCCGAGACCGAGGATACTTCGGAAAACACGTTCGCTTCGACCGTGTGTTCGCCAGTCACCCGCGGCAAGATCTGAAGGTTCACGCCGACGTTGATGTATTCGACCTGGCTCGCGATCGTGCCCACTCCGCCGACGCCGACCGGCGTGTTGACGCGGATCGGCAGCGAGTCGCCGGTCAGGATCGATGCGGTGATGCCGTCTTCGGTGAGGATCTTCGGATCGGCGAGGATGCGCGCGCCTCCCTTGCTCACCAACAGGAACAGACTGGTTTGGAATTCGAGCGAACCGGGGATCGCCGTGGCGGGTAGCCCGTTGACCTGCTGCGACTGGAAGTTGAACACGCGCGTGATCGGCGTCGTCGGCGTCTGATTGTAGTCGAGCCCAAGCGCCTTCGCTCCGGTTTCCGTCACTTCGATGACGTCGGTCTCGAGCAGCACGCTGCGAACCGGCACGTCGAGCTGTTTGATGAGCGACTCGGCTTGCGCCACCTGTTGCGGCGAACCCGACAAGATGACGGCGTTGAGCCGCCGGTCGATCGCGATGTTGTCGTTGATGCGTTGACCAATCGACTCTTCCGGCCCGGTCACGGTGGCGGTGGGAAGCGTGTTCGTCGCCGTCGGCAACGACGAGCCTCCGAACCCGCCGTAGCCGCCGTAGCCTCCGTAGGTCATCGGCTGCGTTCCGAGCTGACTCGGCTGCGGGTTGAACTGCGATGAGGGCGCCACGTTGCCGGTGTTGGTGAGAATGCCCACGACTTCGGAAACGTCCGCGTAGTGCAAGCGCACGATCTTGTAATACTGGATGCCGCTCGGGCCGACCGTCGAGGCGGCGAGCGCCCCGTACGGCGCGTTGCTGGCGCTCGGCACGCCGGTGGCTGCGCCGCGCGCGGCTGCCGGCGGCACGTCCACGATCACCGCGCCGGGATACGCCTGCACCGTCGGGCGCAGCGGCGTCGCGAGATTGAGCGAAACGGTGAGCGCCGACCCGAACTGGCCGATGGTGATCGCCTCGACCGCGCCGAGGTTCACGGGGATGAGCGTCGGCACGGTGGCGGACGCGGCCGCGCCGTCGAACTGAACGCCGAACGTCGTGGTCGGGGAGGCGGTGTTCGCGTGCGGCGTTGCGGCGCCCAGAAATTGCAGGAGCACGCGGACGTGACCGTTTGGGAGCAGCTGGGTCTGCACGCCCTGCAGCACGGGCTGCGCTTGGGCGCGCGCGCCGAAAGCGACGAGCGCCAGCGCTCCGACAAACGCCGCAACACACATCCGCATAGGTCGGCTGGCTTTCGCCGTGCGGCCCGGCCGCCCTTGCCTACGCGCTCGCTTGCTTCGCGCTGAAGATCCACAGCATGTTGAGCATGAGCAGGTTGGCCACCATGCTGGATCCTCCGTAGGAGAAGAACGGCAGCGTGATGCCCGTGAGCGGCAGCAAGCCGGTCACCCCTCCCACGATCACGATCACCTGAATGGCCAGCGTCGCGGCGAAGCCGGTGGCGAGCAACGACGTGAACTTGTCGCTCGCGGCGAACGCGGCCGCAAATCCGCGCAGGACGAGCGCCAGGTACAGGCCGAGCAGCGCGATGCCGCCGATAAGACCGAACTCTTCCGCCCACGACGCGAACACGTAATCAGTCGCCGCATCCGGGATGAATTGCGGGTGGCCGAGATGGTAGCCGGTGCCGAGCAATCCGCCCGCCGCCAGCGAGAACGCCGCTTGTTCGGGTTGATACCCGCGCCCAAGTGGATCGCTCCACGGATCCAGCCACGCGCCGATGCGCGCGTGCACGTATGGGAAATGCGCGGCGACGAACCACAGTCCCAACACGAAGACGATCGCGGCAAGGCACACGATATCGAGCCGGCGCGACGCGACATACAACATGACGAGGAAGATGCCGAGGAACAGGCACGCCATGCCGACGTCGTGCTGCAGCGCGAGGGTGAGCATCGACACCGCCCAGCCGAGCACTAGAGGCCCGAGCAGGCGCAGGTTCGCGCCAAGTGCGGACAGCGGGAGCCCCGCAATCGCTTCGCCGTTCTCCGCGAGGTATGCCGCCATGAAGAACACCATGAACAGCTTGATGAGCTCGACCGGCTGAACGTTGAAGATGCCGATCTTGAACCACAAGCGCGCGCCGTTCACTTCGTGGCCGAAGTATCGCAAGAGAACGAAGAGCACGATCGAGATGACGACCCACGTGTACTTCACGTGTTCGACGCGCCGGTAGCGCATGAAGAGGCGTTGACCCGCAATGACGATCGCAAGGCCGAGGGTCATCCAAATCACTTGATGGCGGCCGAGCGACGGGTCGATGCCGGTCACGACGAGCACGCCGAGCGCGCAGATGGCGGCGACGATCGGGACCAGCGCTTGATCGCGAGCGCGCGCGTCGGGGGCCGTGCCGTGCCACGCAAGAAAACCAGCGGCAGCGATGGCGAGCAGCCACCACGGGTAGGCGCCGGACAGCGGCAGCAACAATCCGAGGGCCGTCGCCGCGCACAGCAGCACGACGATCAACGGCCATGAAATGCCGAAGCGAAGCGGCGCGCGCGCCGGCGTCGGCGCGGAACTTGCCATAACTGCGTGCGCCGTCATGTTTCGGAACGCTCGCTGGCACGCGAGACCGAAACGAAGATCATGCGGTGCGCGCCGGCGGCGATCTCATCGCCGCGGCGCAGCTGGACGGTGGCGCCGCCTTCGATCCTGCGGCCGTTGACGAGCGTGCCGTTCGTGGAGTCGAGGTCTTCAACGCTCGCTCGACGGCCGTCGAAATGCAGGCGCGCGTGCCACTTGCTGACCGCCGAATCGTCGAGCGCGATGGCGCAGTCGCGGCCGCGCCCGATGCGGCAGCCATCCTCGACGGCGATCGTTTCTGCCTCCCGCCCCGGCCGGAAGACTTCGAGCACGAGTTTCGCCGGTGCTTCGCTCCCTTTCGGCTCGGGCGCCGGCTGCAGACTCCGCAGCGACCACGCGCCGAGCGCGAGCGCGCCGGCCACGACGGCGAGAGACTCCCAGCGTATGGTGACGGGATCGAGCATGCTCAGGCGTTATCCATCCGCGAGCCGTCGTTCGAGCATGGCATAAAAGAATCCGTCGTTGCCATCCACCCCGGGAATGGTGAGCAGGAACGGCCCGAGCTGCAGCGCGGCGATATCTTTCGGCGGGTCGATCGAGCGCGCGGCCCACTGCGAGCTCGCCGCGAGAAACGTCTCGACCACGCGCTCGTCTTCAATGCCGGTGGTCGAGCACGTCACGTAGAGCACGCGGCCGCCGGGGCGCACGCACGCGGCGGCATTCGCGAGGATGGCGGATTGCACGCCGGCGAAGCGCGCTGGATCGCGCGCGTTCTTGCGCCAGCGCGCGTCGGCGCGTCTCCCGAGAATGCCCAAACCCGAGCACGGCACGTCCACGAGCGCGACGTCGGCCTCGTGGGGGACGCCGGCAGGGAACGCTTGGCGCGCGTCGAGCGCCATCGTCGCCACGCCTCCCAAACCGAATCCCTCGAGCGAATCGGCGAGCGCGTGGAGTTTGGACTCGTCGTCATCGATGGAGATGATGCGGCCTTCGCCGCGCAGCCGCGCCGCCACAAGCGCCGTTTTCGTTCCGCGCCCCGCGCAGACGTCGAGCACGGTTTCGCCCGGGCGTGGATCGGCCAGGTGCACGGCGAACTGGCTCTCTTCGCTCTGCGCTGCGAGATCGCCGGCGCTCAGGCGCTGCGCCAGCCAGGCGCGGTCGCCGTGCGTCGAGTCGGCGATCACGATGCACTCCGGCACGCCGTAGGCTCCGGCGCGGTCGACGAATCCGTGGTCGCGGATCGCGCGCCGCGCTTCATCGGCCGTCCAACGGCCGGTGTTGACGCGAAGCGCGCGGCGCGGAGCGCGATTTTGGCCGTCCGCGATCTCGAGAGCGCGGTCGAACCCGAAGCGTTCGACATAGTGGCGCGCGATCCAATCGGGCAGCGATGCGTAGATGGCCAGCACTTCGATCGCCTCGGCCGGCTCGGGCCGCGGCGGCGCGGCCGGATCGGCCGCGATCTTGCGAAGCACGGCGTTCGCCAGTCCGGCGCATCCGACGCCGCACATCGAGCGAACGGCCGCCACCATTTCGTTGACGACGGCGTGCGCCGGCAGTTTGTCGAGATACACGAGCTGATAGGCGCCGAGCAGCAGCGCCCAACGCAGCCCATCGTCAAGTGATTCGATCGGCCGGTGCAGGAATCTCTGCACCGTCCACGCGAGCGGGCGGCGCATCTTTGACGTTCCGTTGACGAGCTCGGTGGCGAGCGCGCGGTCGCGACCGTCCAGTCGCGCTTCGAACGCGGCTCGGTCGAGCGACGCCTTTGCGTCCGCGTCCGCGACGAGCGCGCGCAGCGCGACGGAGCGCGCCGTCGGCCGCATCAGCGCCCGCGCATGAACTCGGCGCCCGACATCGGCGACCGGCCGCTCGGCACGACGCGCAGCAGGCGCACTGCTCCGTCGGCCGCCGCGACGAGCGGCCCATCGCCGTTCGCCGACGCCAGCGTTTCAGGCTCGGCGCCGGCGCGCGCCGGTTCCGCGCGTGCGGCGAGCACCTTGAGGCGCGCGCCTTCGAACTCCATCCACGCGCCGGGTTTCGGCGACAAACTGCGGACCTGATCGACGACCGCTCGAGCCGACTGGCCGAAATCGATCCGAAGATCGGCCTTTTGCAAGGGCTTGACGTACGTCGCTTGCGCGTCGTCCTGCGGGGCGCGAGGCAGCGTCCCTGCGGCGAGCAAGCCGGCAGCTTCGAGCGCGAGCTCGGCCGCGACGCGCGCCAACCGGTCGTGCAGGGAACCGAAATCGTCGGACCCTTCGATAGTGACGGCCCGCGCCAGCGCGATGTCGCCCGCGTCCATTTGTTTGGACATCCAAATGATGCTCACGCCGGTTTGCGTCAGGCCTTCGCGCAGCGCCGCTTGGATCGGGGTCGCGCCGCGGTAGCGCGGCAGCAGGCTCGGGTGTGCGTTGAGGGCTCCCAGCGACGCGGTCTCGAGCACTTCGGCCGGCAAGATCCGCCCATAAGCCGCGCACGCCAACAGTTCGGGATGCAATCCCGACACCAGTGACACAAACGCTGAGTCGAGCAGCTCGGGCGTGAAGACGTCGAGCCCGAGCGATTCCGCCGCACGCTTCACCGGCGTCGGGGATGGTTTCAACCCGCGCCCGGACGGCCGATCGGGTTGCGTGTAGACCGCATGCACGTCGTGGGCGGATGCGAGGGCGCACAGCATGGGCACCGCAAAGTCTGCGCTGCCAAAGAAGATTGCGCGCAGGCGCCGCACCGCAGGATTTGCCACCGGTGGGTTACGCCGGCTCGCTTTTGGTCGCCGCAGCGTCTTCGACCGCGGCCACTTCCACCGGCACCGCTTCGCGGATGTTCGTCGCCTTGTCTGTGATCAGCACGCCGTCGATGTGATCGACTTCGTGCTGGAAGCAGCGAGCCACCATGCCCTCCGCGCGCAGATGAAATTTTTTCCCCTTGCGGTCAAGGCCGTCGACGGTGCACGCCGCCGCTCGAGTCACGTCGCCGACGATTCCGGGAATCGAGAGGCAGCCTTCTGTGCCGACCTCTTCGCCTTCGAACTCGCCGAGGACGGGATTGATCACCGCGTACGGGCCCGCGTCCTCTCCCACGTGCACGACGATGATGCGCTTGCCGATGCCGACCTGCGGCGCGGCCAACCCGATGCCCGGCGCCGCGTACATGGTCTCCAGCATGTCGTCGATGAGCTGCTGCGTCAGCGGCATCTTCAATTCCAAGGCCGTGACTTTTTTCGCGGCCTTGTGCAAGATCGGTTCTGGATCCACCACGATCCGGCGGACGTATGGCATTCGTCGCTTCGCTCCTCACGGTCGGCTGAAGCCGACCGCTCCAACTAGAGGATGTACTGCGAAAGGTCTTGGTTCTTCACGATGTCGGCCAGGCGCTCTTCGACGTACGCGTCGTCGATCACGACGGTGCCGCCGCGCTCGGGCGCCTCGTACGACACGCCCTCGAGCACCTTCTCCAGCATGGTGTGCAAGCGCCGCGCGCCGATGTTCTCGGTCTGCTCGTTCACGAGGGTCGCGAGGCGCGCGATCGCATCGATGCCGGAATCGGCGAAGTGCAGCTCGACGCCGTCGGCCGCCAGCAGTTGTTTGTACTGTTCGATGAGCGCGTTCTTCGGCTGCGTGAGGATGGTCTTGAAATCGTCTTTGGTGAGACTGGCGAGCTCGACGCGGATGGGAAAGCGGCCTTGCAGCTCGGGGATGAGGTCGCTCGGCTTGCTGGTGTGGAACGCGCCGGCGCCGATGAAGAGCACGTGATCGGTGCGCACCGGTCCGTGCTTGGTCATCACGGTGGAGCCCTCGACGATCGGCAGGATGTCGCGCTGCACGCCTTCGCGCGACACGTCCGGTCCGCGCATCTCGCCGCCGCCGCCCGCGATCTTGTCCATCTCGTCGATGAAGATGATGCCGTTTTCCTCGGCGAGCTTCACGGCCTCGCGCTTGAGCGACTCCGAATCGACGAGTTTTGCGGCCTCTTCCTGGATGAAGATCGCCTTCGCTTCTGCGACGGTGACGCGCCGCTTCGAACGCCGCTTGGGGAGGATGGAGCCGAGCAGATCACCGACGTTGCCGCTCATCTCGTCGAGCTGCGGAGAGCCGAATGCGCCGATAATCTGGGGTTGCTCCTCCACGTCGATCTCGATGAGGCGCACGTCGTAGAAGCCGTCGCGCAGTTCTTGCTTGACTTTCGCGCGCAGCGCTTCCATGTCGGCCGGGCGCGCTTGCGGCTGCGTCGCCGTCGCGGCCCGTTGGCCGCCGAGCATGGCAGAAAACGTTGCATACGGATCCGGCGCCGACCCGCTGATCTTCGTGGACGGTTCGAGGATGTCGACGAGCCGCTCCAGGGCGTGGTCGGCCGCGGCGGCCTTGGTGTCTTCCATGCGCGCGGCGCGGACCATGCGGATCGAAGCTTCGACCAGATCGCGCACCATGGACTCGACGTCACGGCCGACGTAGCCGACCTCCGTGTACTTGGTGGCCTCGACTTTGATGAACGGCGCCCCGACCAGATTCGAAAGGCGCCGCGCGATTTCGGTCTTGCCGACGCCGGTCGGACCGATCATGAGGATGTTCTTCGGATAGACCTCTTCGCGCATCTCGCCGACGAGCCGCTCGCGGCGGTACCGATTGCGCAGCGCGATCGCGACGGCGCGCTTGGCAAGTCCTTGGCCGACGATGTAACGATCGAGTTCGGCGGCGATGCGCTGCGGGGTGAGTTCGCTCGGGTTCATGAGAACAAGAGATTTCGCCGCGCTGCCGACCGAACCCGCTAGCGCGCGAGAATGGTGGCGAGATCCCCGAAGGGCGCGGCGCCGGCGCGGCGCTCGAGCCGCTCTCGTTCGCTTCGATCGCCGTGCAGGTACGCGTTCCAGTACGCCGTGGTCAGGCGCGCGACGCACGCGCGCATGCGCAGCGGATCGCCCGTCGCGCCGCGCGCCGTGAGACGGCCCAGCATGCCGAACGCTCCCGGATCGGCAAACGTATAATGGTTGGCGCCGTTGACGACGGCGTGATATTTGTTCTCCGGCGGCATGCCGTCGAACGCTTCTTGCCTCCAGATCGGCCGCTGGCCGATGGTTCCATCGTCCTCGCTTCCCCGCACGGTGAACGTCGGCACCTTGATGTCGTTCCACGAGCGCGCGTCGAAGCCGAGCAGGCCGGATCCCGGCGGCGAAAGCACGCACAGCGCGCTGACGCGAGCGTCGAACAAGCTTCGGCGAGCGCCGGCGTTGGATTCGAGGCTGGCGCCGCCCAGCAGCAGTGCCGTGGCCGCGCCCGCGGAGTGTCCGGCGACGCCGACGCGCCGCGCGTCGATGCTGCCGGCCACGGCAGGCACGTTGCGCTCGATCGAGGCGAGCGACGAAATCACAAATGAGAGGTCAGCCGCGCGGTCGGCCAGCAGACGCTCGACTTCGTTTGGTCCGATCCGGGCGAAAACGAGCCCGAAGACGATCTTCCAGAACGACCCACCGTCGGTGCCGGCGTGTGTCGGATGAACGTCGACAAAACCGTGAGCCGCCCATTGCCGGCCTAAGTAATCGTAGGACTCCTTCGAACCGCCGAGCCCGTGAGAAAAGACGATGACAGGAAACGGCCCGCGTCCGAGCGGATGGAAAACCTTGAGCGGGATGGACCGGGCGCGCGAGTCGTCGCGCAGGACGACCTGCTCGACTCCGACCTCATACGTCCGATCTGATTCGGTTGCGGCGCGCACGCGTTCTGCTTCAAGTTCAGTCGGTGGTCGCCTTCCAGATGCTCGGCTGCGACGTTTCGTACGGCCATACGTGCAGCATCCAGTTGAAGATGAGCGGTTTGAAGCTGCCGCCGGCCGCGGCGCACGCATCCGACGTGGCGATCGAGCCGGCCAGACCGTACTTCGCGTGCGGCATCAGCATGAGCCAGCCCATCCCCGGCGGCGGGAAGCACACGTTCACGTGTTCGTGCCAGGTGCCGACCGTCAGGGGCACGCGCGCATTCAGGTCGGCGAGACTGGCGCTTGCCGGCGCGGTGTACATGGCGCCGACGAGTTGATAGCCGCCCGGCACCGTCTTGTACATGAGCGACGTCGGCTTTGCCGGATCGAATCCCGCAAGCGCCTCTTTCGCGTTCGTCCAGTTCGTGAAATGATAGATAGGCTGAGGGACCTGCGCGAGGAACTGTACGTAGCCGTCGCGTTCGGCGATGCGATAATCTTGGTATCTCGCCATCGTCGCGCGCAATGCCGCCAGGATCGCGTCGGCGCGCGCGAGATCCTGCTGCGTCGGATGCGCCGACGAATGCAGCATCTTCATGTGCGGCCCCATCGTCATCTCTGCCGGCCCAGCGGGGACGGACATCCCCTGCATCTGCGGCATGCCCGGCATGGCGGGCATCGGACAACTCGACGTGCATGGCGTGGCGGATACCGATGCGGACGTTCCGGTTCCGCGGGCCTGCGCGGCAAACCCGACGAGGATGAGCCCCAGGATGAGGTACGGCAGGTAGGACTTCATACGTTTTAGTGTACGCTGACGCAAACGCGCACTGGTGAGAAGCCGATTAGAAGATTTCACGGAATCCGCGAAAAACTAGCGTCGGCTGTGGAGCGGCCGCTCGTCATCGACGGATCGCTCGAACGGGTGGGAAGACGAGCTTGAACGTTGCCGTGCCGTGGGAGACCGCGCCGGGCGAACAGCGGGTCGCGGTGACTCCCGAGATCGCCAAGCGACTTGTCGGATCCGGCTGCGCCGTCATGCTCGAGCGCGGCGCTGGCGAGCGTGCCGGCTATCTCGACGCCGCCTATACGGCCACGGGAGCGACGATCGTCTCCGACGGTCCGGCGTGTTACGCGCAAGCCGAGGTCGTGCTCAAAGTCCAACGACCGAGCTCCGACGAGATCGCCTTGCTGCGCGACGGTTCGACCATCATCGCGCTGCTGCAGCCGTTGAGCGATCCCCAGATCGCGGAGGAGCTCGCGAAGCGCCGCGTGACCGCGTTCGCGATGGAGCTCATCCCGCGCATCTCGCGAGCGCAGAGCATGGACGCATTGTCGTCGCAAGCGACGGTCGCCGGCTACAAAGCCGTGCTGATCGCGGCCGACTTGCTGCCGAAATTCTTTCCGATGCTCATGACGGCTGCCGGCACGATCGCGCCGGCAAAGGTGTTCGTGATCGGCGCCGGCGTCGCCGGCCTGCAGGCGATTGCGACCGCGCGTCGCCTGGGCGCCGTCGTCTCTGGGTTCGACGTGCGTCCGGCAGTCAAAGAGCAAGTCGAGAGTTTGGGAGCCACGTTCGTCAGCGCGGAGGAGCATGTGGAAGCCGAGGGCGCAGGTGGTTACGCCAAAGAGCTGTCGGCGGAGCAGCAGGAGCGCGAGCGTCAGGTCATCGCGAAGGCTGTGGCCGAAAGCGACGTCGTCGTGACGACGGCGTTGGTCCCGGGCAAGCGCGCGCCGTTGCTCATCACCACCGCGATGGTGGAAGCGATGCGGCCGGGCTCCGTCATCGTGGACCTCGCCGCCGAGGCCGGCGGCAATTGCGAGCGCACGACTCCCGGCCAGACGGTGACGCATCACGACGTCAAGATCGCCGGCCCGCTGAACCTGCCGAGCGCGATGCCCTTCCACGCGAGTCAGCTCTTCGCCAAGAACGTCTACGCGCTGTTCGCGCACCTGTTCAAGGAAGGGCGCTTGCACATCGATCTGCAGGACGAGATCACTCGCGGCGCATGCATCTGTCATGACGGCGAGATCGTCAACGAAGCCATTCGCGCTCGCGTCGGCGGAGGCGCGGCATGACGGAACGTTTGATCGTCGAGCTGACGATCTTCATGCTGGCCGTCTTCGTCGGCTTCGAGGTCATCTCGAAGGTGCCGTCGATGCTGCATACCCCGCTGATGTCGGCGACCAACGCGATACACGGAATCGTCATCGTCGGAGCGATGTTGGTCGCGGGCGCGCTCATCGGCGGCACGGCGGGCCACGTCATCGGGTTGGCGGCGATGCTGCTGGCGAGCATCAACGTCGTCGGCGGATTCGCGGTGACGGGGCGCATGCTGCAGATGTTCAAGGCGAAGGCCGGACCCGGCAAGTGAGCGCGCTCCAGCAGACCATCCTGCCGCTCGCGTACCTTGTCACCGGCCTGCTCTTGATCGTCGGGTTGAAGTTTTTGAGCTCGCCCGCGCGCGCCAAGACCGGCAATCTGTTGGCCGGCGTCGGCATGGTCATCGCGGTGGTCGCGACGGGGCTCGACACGCACATCGTGACATGGACCGACATCCTGATCGGCGGCGGCGTCGGATCGATCATCGGCTACGTGTCGGCGCGCATGGTGAAGATGACCGCGATGCCGCAGATGGTCGCGCTGTTCAATGGAGCGGGCGGCGGCGCGGCGGCGCTGGTATCGGCCGGCGAATTCATGAAACTCTCCGCCGGCGGCGCGATCGCTGCGGGCGAGCTCGTGCCGATCCTGCTCAGCACGATCATCGGCGCCGTCAGCTTCGCCGGCAGCATCGTCGCGTTCTTGAAACTGCAGGAGCTGATGACCGGCAGACCCGTCACGTACGCCGGGCAACAGGTGGTGAATGGGATCGTCGTGCTCGCCGTCGTGGGCATCGCCGTCGCGATGCTTCTTGGCCATGCCGGCCCGTGGTCGTTTGTCGCGCTGGCCATTGCCGCGGGGTTGCTGGGCGTGCTCGGCGTGCTGCCGATCGGCGGCGCGGACATGCCGGTCGTCATCTCGCTATTGAATTCGTTCACGGGCGTCGCCGTCGCGGTGACGGGTTTCGAGCTCGGCAACAGCGTGCTCATCATCAGCGGCACGCTGGTCGGCGCATCGGGCACGCTGCTGACCACCTTGATGGCGCGCGCGATGAACCGCTCGATCGCCAACGTGCTGTTCGGGGCGTTCGGCAGCGTGAAGGCGGCGGGCGCCGCGGGACCGACCACGGCCGGCGGCGGCACGGTGCGCACCGCGACGGTGGAAGACGTTGCCACGTTGCTCGCGTACGGCCGCAGCGTGATCATCGCGCCTGGCTACGGCATGGCGGTCGCCCAAGCGCAGCACGCCGTGCGCGAGCTGGCGGCGAATCTCGAGAAGCGGGGCGTCGACGTCAAATTTGCGATTCATCCGGTGGCCGGCCGAATGCCTGGCCACATGAACGTGCTGCTCGCGGAGGCGAACGTGCCCTATTCGCAACTGCACGAGATGGACGAGATCAACCCCCAGTTCGACAGCGCGGACGTGGCGCTCGTCATCGGAGCCAACGACGTCACGAATCCGGCGGCGCGGAACGTGCCGAACAGTCCGATCTACGGCATGCCCATCTTGGACGTCGACCACGCGCAGCACGTCGTCGTGCTCAAACGGAGCATGAACCCCGGCTTCGCGGGCATCGACAACCCGCTCTATGAGAACCCGAAGACGATGATGCTGTTCGGCGACGCCAAGGATTCGGTCTCCAAACTCGCCGCCGCGGTCAACACGGTGTAATCGCGGCGGTTCACGGCCGCGACCGCTCGCATCGCCCGCTACAACGTCTCGACGCTGACGTCGGAATTCGTATAGATGCAGATCTTCGCAGAGATTTCGAGCGCTTCGCGCACGATCTGCTCGGCCGAGAGACTCGTGTGCTTGAGCAATGCTTGCGCGGCGGCTTGGGCATAGGCGCCGCCACTTCCGATGGCGGCCACGTTGTCGTCGGGTTCGACGACATCCCCCGTGCCGGAGATCACGAAGAGGTGCTCGGCGTCACCCACGATGAGCAGCGCCTCGAGGCGGCGCAGGTAACGGTCCGTGCGCCAATCCTTGGCCAGCTCCACGGCCGCGCGCGTGATGTTGCCGCGGTACTCCGAAAGTTTAGACTCGAATTTGTCGAGCAGCGTGATGCCGTCGGCGGCGCTTCCGGCAAAGCCCGCCAGCACCTTGCCGTCGCCCACCCGGCGCACCTTGCGCGCCGTATGCTTCAGCACGGTCTTTTCGAAGGTCACCTGGCCGTCGCCGGCGATCGCGAGTTTGCCGTCGCGGCGCACCGCGATGATCGTTGTTGAACGGATCATAGACTACGGTCGAGCAAGCTCGACCTCCACAAGGGCTGGGTCAACCTCCACAACCGACTACGGTCGAGCAAGCTCGACCTCCACACTAGGTCGACCAAGGTCGACCTCTACGAGTTTGTCGATTTCCGCCAGCGCTCGTTCGGCGATCGCGCGCCGCCGCGCCTGCCGTTCTCGCACGGGCGGGTCGAGCGGAGCGAAATACGCAAACGTGACGTTCTGCGGCTGGAAGTCCGCGCTCGTCGCGTCGCGCAGATAGGCGAGGAGCGCGCCGATGGCGGTGGTGTTCGGCGGCGCAAACGGGGGCGCGCCTCGCGCGCGACTCACCGCGTTGACCGCCGCGACGATTCCAGTGGCGGCGGCTTCGACATAGCCCTCGCAGCCGGTCACCTGGCCCGCCATGAAGATATTTGGCGAACGCTGCAGCGACAGGTCGGGCGCGAGCGCGCGAGGAGCATCGACGAAGGTGTTCCGGTGCATCACGCCGAGCCGCAGCCATTCGGCGCGCTCGAGGCCAGGCAATCTGCCAAACGCGGCTTTCTGCGCCGGCCAGGTGAGGCGCGTCTGAAATCCGACGAGGTTGTACGCGGTGCCCGTGGCATTTTCCCGACGCAGCTGAACGACGGCGTACGGCCGGCGGCCGGTGCGGGGATCGATCAGGCCGACCGGTTTGAGCGGCCCGAAGCGAAGCGTGTCGACGCCGCGCCGTGCCATCTCCTCGACGGGCAGACATGCCTCGAAGTACGGGACCTTGCCGGCGGCGGCGTCGACTTCGAAACCGTGCGGTTCGTGCTTCTCGCCCTCGACGAGATCGCGCACCAGGCGCTCGTACTGCTTGCGGTCGAGCGGGATATTGAGATAGTCCGCACCAGCGCCTTTTCCGTAGCGCGACGCGGAGAAGACGCGCGCGAAATCAATCGATTCAGCGGAGACGATCGGCGACGCCGCATCGTAGTAGTGCAGTTGCCGCGCGCCGCACAGGCGCTGGATCTCCGCCGCGAGCGACGCAGAGGCCAGCGGGCCGCACGCGACGACCGTCGGGATCGCAGGATCGAGCCGCGTCGCTTCCTCTCGCCGGATCTCCACAAGCGGATGCTCCGAGAGCCGCCGCTCGACGTGCGCGGAAAATCGATCGCGCTCGACGGCCAGCGCGCCGCCTGCGGGCACCGCGGTCGCGAGCGCCGCCTCCACGATGAGCGAACCCAGCCGGCGCATTTCTTCTTTGAGCAAGCCGACGGCGTTCTCCAGCGCGGCGGCGCGCAAGCTATTGCTGCACACGAGCTCGGCGAGCCCGCCGGTGCGGTGCGCCGGCGTCATGCGATGCGGGCGCATCTCGAACAGTTCGACACGCATGCCGAGCTGCGCCGCCTGCCACGCGGCTTCCGAGCCCGCGAGGCCGCCGCCGATGATGCGGAGTGGAGGGATCACGCCGATCGTTTTTCGACGCTGCGCTGATCTTCGCTCTTGGCGATCGAAATAACGGTCGATTGCAGCGGTCGCGATTGCTCGACCTGCGGACCGATGTCGTGATGCGCATCCCGGCTGCAGACGAGCTTCTCGTCGCCGCGTCCGCGTTTGCGCACCACGAAGGCGCTGCACTCTCGGCACGCCGAGCCGATGACCGGCGGATCCCATGCCACGAAACTGCACGATGCCGGATCGCCGGTCTTATAATTCTCGCAACCCCAAAACGTGCGCCCCTTCCGGCTGCGGCGTTCGAGCATGCGGCCACCGTCGATCGGGCACAGCACGCCGCTATCCTTGACGATCGGCTTCGTGGTTTTGCACTCGGGGTAGCCCGAGCACGCCAAGAATTTGCCGAAGCGGCCGTTCTTGACGATCATCGGCCGGCCGCAGTTGGGGCACACCTCGTCGGTCGGCTCTTCCTCGAACTCGACCTTCGGGAACACCTCTTCGGCATGTTCCAGATCTCTGTGGAACGGCGTCCAGAACGCTCGCAGCACCGATTTCCAGTCGTCGTGCGCCTCTTCCACGCGGTCGAGCTGCCGCTCCATGTCCGAGGTGAAGTTCCAGTCGACGATCTCCGGAAAGAATTCGGCCAACAGGTCGGTGACGATGTATCCCATCTCGAGCGGCGCGAAGCGCCCTTTCTCGAGCGTCACGTACGTGCGATGCTGAATCGTGTCGACGATCGTCGCGTAGGTGCTCGGCCGTCCGACGCCTTTTTGCTCCAGCGTCTTCACGAGCGTCGCTTCCGTGAAGCGCGGCGGCGGTTGGGTCGTGTGCTTGTCCGTCCACACGGCGCGCCGATCGAGCGCTTGGCCTTGCTCGATCGGCGGCAGATGGCGCTTGCGCTCGTCCAGCTCGCCGGCATCTTCGTCCGGGCTCTCCTCGTAGATCGCCGTGAAGCCGGGGAATTTCTGCGTGGTGCCTGTGGCGCGCAGCTCGCAGCCGTCCGCGTCGACGGTGACGGTCGTCTGATCGAAGATCGCCGGGGACATCTGGCTGGCCACGAAGCGTTCCCAAATGAGCCGATACAAGCGCAGCTGCGTCGCATCCAGGCACGGCTTCAGCGAATCGGGCGTGCGTTGCACGTCCGTCGGCCGGATGGCTTCGTGCGCATCCTGCGCTTCTTCCGATACCTTGAACTGCTTGACCGCCGAGTAGTCCTCGCCGAACCGCCCCACGATGTAGGCTCGCGCCATGCCGATGGCGGCGCTGGAAAGGCGCGTCGAATCCGTGCGCATGTACGTGATGAGTCCAACGGTGCCTTCGGCGCCGATGTCGACGCCTTCGTAGAGCCCCTGGGCCACTTGCATGGTGCGGCGCACGCGCATCTTCAGGCGGCGCGAGGCCTCTTGTTGCAATGTGCTGGTCGTGAACGGCGGCGCTGCGTTGCGCTGCACTTCTTTCGTCTCGACAGCGCGCACCGAAAACGTCGCCTTCGAAAGCCGCGCCACGATGGCGTTGGCGGACGCCTCATCGCGAAGCGTCGCTTCCTCGCCGATTTTCACTTTTTCGCCGTCGACGGCCGCCAGGTCGGCCAAAAACGTGTGCTCCGCGTCATGATGGCCGTGCGGCCACAAGCGCGCGGTGACGGTCCAATAATCGGTAGGCTTGAACGCGTCGCGCTCGCGCTCGCGGTCGACGATCAATTTGACGGCGACCGACTGCACGCGGCCGGCCGATAAGCCGCCGCGCACCTTGCGCCAGAGCAGCGGCGAAAGCTTGTAACCCACGAGCCGATCGAGGATGCGGCGCGCCTGCTGCGCGTTCACGCGGTCGATGTCGATCGCTTTCGGGTGCTTGAGCGCATCCTCGGCGGCGCGCTTGGTGATCTCGTGCAGCTCGATCCGCAGCGGGTGCTCGATCTTCAACAGCTCCGCGAGATGCCACGCGATGGCTTCGCCCTCGCGGTCCGGATCGGGGGCAAGAAAGATCTTGGACGCCTTCTTGGCTGCGCCGCGCAGCTCTTTGATGACGTCGCCTTTGCCTTTGATGGTCAGATACGTGGGGGCGAAATCGTTCTCGACGTCGACGCCGAGCCGGCTCTTCGGAAGGTCGCGAACGTGGCCGACCGATGCCAGCACCTGGGCGCGCGAGCCCAGAAACTTTTTGATTGTCCGCGCTTTAGCGGGCGATTCGACAATGATGAGGGGTCTCGACAATGGGTCCTTTCTTACGGCGCCCTGCGGGACAGGTGGCGAGCGTCTCGTAAACGTCCCCTACTATACACTACGCCGTCAAGCACTGTCAAAAACGGGACAACGAAAATAGGTCGAGCAAGCTCGACCTCTACAAGTCGCGGACACAAATCAACTCGCAGCGAGTGATACTTTTTTGCCGCGGATGTCCGGCTGGTTTCCGCCGAGTTCTTCGACCTTGTGACACGCCACGAAGTGACCGCCGTAGTCGCGAAATGCCGGAACTTCGATCCGGCAACGTTCGTATGCGATCGGACAGCGCGTGTGGAAGCGGCAGCCGCTTGGCGGATTGACCGGAGACGGGATGTCGCCTTCCAAGATGATCCGCTCGCGACGCGCTTCGGCGCGCGGATCCGGAATCGGGATCGCGGAGAGCAGCGATTGCGTGTACGGGTGCAACGGCCGTTCGTAGATCTCGTCGCGGCTGGCCATCTCCATGAGCTTGCCGACATACATGACAGCCACGCGATCGGAGATGTGGCGCACCACCGAAAGATCGTGAGCGATGAACAGATAGGTGAGGCCAAATTGATCCTGCAGGTCTTGCAGCAGGTTGACCACCTGCGCTTGGATCGACACGTCCAGCGCCGATACCGGCTCGTCCGCCACGATGAATTTCGGATCCACTGCGAGCGCGCGCGCGACGCCGATGCGCTGGCGCTGGCCGCCCGAGAATTCGTGCGGGTAGCGATTGGCGTGATACGGCGACAGCCCGACGATGCGCAGCAGGTCGTGGACGCGCTCGTCGGCGGCCTTGCCCTTGGCGAGCCGATGGATCTGCAATGGCTCTGCGATGATGTCGCCCACCGTCATCCGCGGGTTGAGACTGGCGTACGGGTCCTGGAAGATGATCTGCATCTCGCGGCGCATGTGGCGCATCTCGGAGCGGCCATACTCGATGATGTTCTTCCCATTGAAGATGATCTCGCCGCGCGTCGGTTCCAGCAGGCGCAGAATGCAGCGCCCGATCGTGGTCTTGCCCGAACCGGACTCGCCCACGAGTCCCAGCGTCTCGCCGGCATTGATCGCGAAGGAAACGCCATCGACGGCCCGGACGTCGGCGACGTGCCGCGAAAAGATGCCCGCCATGATCGGGAAATACTTGTAGACCTCGCGGACCTCGACGAGCGCGGCCTTGCTCGGTTCAGCGTCCATCGACCGCCGCTTCGGGCGCTCTCAGGCGGCGCAGATCCACCGTCTTGTCCTGATCGTACAGCCAACACCGCGCGATGTGCCCTCCACCGAAATCGATGAGCGGCGGCGGCTGCGCGGCGCAGTGCGGCAGCGCATACGGACAGCGGGCGGCGAACGAGCAGCCGACAGGCAAGCGCAGCAGGTTCGGCGGCTGGCCCTCGATGGGCACCAAGCGATGGCGGTCCTTTTCGTCGAGCCTCGGCAGTGATTCCAACAACCCCCACGTGTACGGGTGCTTCGGTTGCTGGAAGATCTGATCGGCCGAGCCGTACTCCACCAGGTTGCCGGCGTACATGACGAGCACGTTCTCGCACAGCTCGGCCACTACGCCCAAGTCGTGCGTGATCATGATGATGGCGGAGTTCAAGCGCTTCTGCAGATCGCGCATGAGATCGAGGATCTGGGCTTGGATCGTGACGTCGAGCGCGGTCGTCGGTTCGTCGGCGATGAGCAGCTTCGGATCGCACGACAGCGCCATGGCGATCATGACCCGTTGGCGCATGCCGCCCGAAAACTGGTGCGGATAGTTCTTGATCCGCTTCTTCGATTCGGGGATGCGCACGATCTCGAGCATCTCGATGGCACGCTTGAACGCCTCGCGCTGCGACTTGTGTTGGTGCAGTCGGATGGCTTCGGAGATTTGATCGCCGACCGTCAGCACCGGATTGAGGCTCGTCATGGGATCCTGGAAGATCATCGCGATGTCGTTGCCGCGCACGTGCCGCATCTCGTTTTCGCCGAACGTCAGCAGGTCGTGGCCGTCGAAGATGATCTCGCCGGAATCGATCCGGCCGGGCGGCGACGCGATGAGCCGCATGATCGAGAGCGCGGTGACGCTCTTTCCGGAGCCCGATTCGCCGACGATGCCGAGCGTCTCACCGGCTTTCAACGAGAACGAGAGCCCGCTGACGGCGCGCACCACGCCGTCGTCCGTCTTGAACGTGACGTGCAGGTCGTTGACGGAGAGCAGCGGCATGTGGGTTGAGTTCGGCGGCTACCGAGTGATGACGAAGTACGTGACGGCGAGGACCATGAACGCGACCGCGGTGAACGTCGTGGCCCGAGAAAGCTGCTCGGACAAGCCGAGCCGGCCGCGGTACGCCGATTCCGCGCGCCCGCCGATCGTGCCGGAGAGCCCTTCCGTCTTCGTCGTCTGCGCCGACATCAGCGCGATGAGTGCGATACAGGCCGCGATAAATGCGTATTGCACGATCCCCAGCAGGACCGGGTGCTGGTCCCCGATCGTCAGCGGAGCGAACAGGTTGTTGCCGGGCAGCGCGGGCAGCGGCTTCGGCGTGGGTACGGCGGCCGGCGCCGCCGTCGCGTTGGCGGCCGCGAACAATATCGAAGCCAAGCTGAGCATGAGCGGGGGCTTCGTGCGCTCGGGCGAAAGGCCCTGTCCCATGCGCGCAAGCGTGCGCCCGAAACACGAACCGGACTCCGGCGCGAATCTCGTCGTCATCCGCCAGCATCGCGCCGCGGTCGAATTCGCGCGCGCGCTGTCGACGATCTTCAATCCGTTCGTGAATGCGACGGCGCTCTTCATCATCGTCTCGCACGCCTACTCGAAATCAACCGGCCAGTTCTGGGTCCTGTCGGCGGTCGGCGCCTTCTTCTTCTGCGTGGCGCCGCTGGTGTGCGTCCTCTGCCTGTACGTGGCGGGCGCGATCTCGGATTTTGACATCACCGATCGAGCCGAACGACTGCGCGTGTTCATGGCCTTCGTCGTGATCTATCTTCTCGCGGCGATCGTCCTGACGCTCATGCGCGCGCCGTTGCCGCTGATCGCCATCACGTGGGGATACTGGGCGACGGCGCTGGCGACCATGGCGATCACGCGATGGTGGAAGGTCAGCACGCACGCCTTCGGCATCGCCGGACCCTTCGCGGTGATGTTCGTGCTGTTCAAGTGGCAGCCGCTGCCTTACGTCGCGCTCGTGCCGCTCGTGTGCTGGGCCCGGGTCTACCTCCGCGCGCATACGATCGCGCAAGTCGTGGCCGGCGCTGCGCTCGCGGCTGCATCGACGATCATCTTCTTCAAGCTCTTCCATCTCTTGTAGTCGCGGCGACAATGCTGTGCTCGAGCGCAGCTCGACGAAAGGGCCGAGCGTATGCTCGGCCCCGACGGCGACCTCCGGTCGCGCACAACATTCATATTTACAGTCGCGGCGACAATGCTGTGCTCGAGCGCAGCTCGACGAAAGGGCCGAGCGCACGCTCGGCCCCGACGGCGACCTCCGGTCGCGCACAACATTCATATTTACAGTCGCGGCGACAATGCTGTGCTCGAGCGCAGCTCGACGAAAGGGCCGAGCGCACGCTCGGCTCCGACGGCGACCTCCGGTCGCGCACCGCGTTCGTACTTACGGCCGCGGCGATAGATCGCCGCGACGGCGCACGTCGACCTGGCGGACGCTGCCCAGGCGTTCTCCGGTCACGCGCTCGGCGAGCGCCGCAAAGGCCGCCGCATCGGCGCTCACTTCGAACGTCACCGCGCCTTCAGAACCGGTTGTGGCCGGGTCCGCCGGTCCCAACAGCTCGACCAGCTCGCGAGCCGTGGCGAGGGCCGGGTCGATGAGCATCACGCTTGGGCCGAGCGCTTCGACGAACCAGCGCCGCAGGTGCGGATAGTGAGTGCAACCGAGGATGACGGCGTCGCAGCGCGCGGCGACGAGCGGCCGGCACGCGATCGCGACCGCGCGGCGCGCGCGTTCGCCCTCGAGATCGCCGTCCTCGACGATGGGCACGAGCGCCGGCGCCGGCACGGACGTGACGCGGGCATCCGGCGCGAGCGCGCGGATCGCGCGCTCGAATACGCCGCCCGCGATGGTCGCCGCGGTCGCGATGACGCCGATGGCCTTGCCGCGAGACAGTGCCGTCGCCTCGCGCGCGCCGGGTTCGACGATTCCAAGCAGCGGCACCGGCGCCTCGGGGCTGCCCTTCGCATCGAACGCCGAGCAGGTCGAGCCGCATGCGATGACGATCGCCGCCGGGTGGAACTGCAGCAGATGCTGCACGTTGTCGTAGCCGAACGCCGCGATCTGCTCGAGCGGACGATCGCCGATCGGCACGTGGATCGTATCGGCAAAATAGACGACGTCGAGATCCGGTGCGAGCGCGCGGATGGCATCGAGCACGGTGAGGCCGCCGAGTCCGGAATCGAACATCGCGATGCGGCGCGACGGTTGATTCAGCCCTGCGGCCCTCCGGTGTACGCCATGATTCCCTTCACGATCGAATCCGCCAGCTTGCCGATGAACGACGGCTGCTGCAGCAGGGCGGCGTCGTGCGGGTTGTTGATGTACGCCGCCTCGACCAGCACTGCCGGCATGTTCGTGTGCTTGACGACGTACAGGTCGTCGCGTTGGACGCCGTCGTTACCCAGCCCGGTACCGGCTACGATCGCGGATTCCACCGCTTGCGCGAACGCCCTGTCGTCGCGCCGCCAAAAATAGGTGGTCGCTCCGGACAGCGTCGGCCTGATCCACGAATTCATGTGGATGCTCAGGAACACGCGCGCGCCCGCGGCGTTCGCGACGTCGCAGCGCGCCTGGAGTTCTTGGCGATCGTCGCCGTTGGGATCCCCCACTTCGTTGTCCCCATCGCGCGTAAGCGTGACTTGCCAGCCGAGCCGCAGCAGTCGCTGCTGCACGGCCCTTGACAGTTCGAGCGTCAGCTGCTTTTCGACGAGGCCGTACGCGTCGCTGATGGCTCCCGGATCGTTGCCGCCGTGCCCGGGATCGATGACGATGAGATTGCCGTTCGTCGGCACGACGCCGGTGGGGGGCGGGGATTGCGGCGACAACGCGATCGATCCAACGCCCGCGCGCGGCGCGTCCGAGGACGGGGGCGAGCTCTCGATCTCCACGCCCATCTGATTGGGCGAGCCTTCGATAGGACCGACTTGCACGTCGATGGGCTGCGTCGGCGTGACGGACACCCGCACGATCGGCTCCGGCGAGATGGCGTGCTGGCTGATCTTGATCTCGGTGACGAACGCGAGCTTCGACGGCAGCGTCTGCGCCGGCCCGACGAGCGTCGCGTTGTGGATGTCGATCCAGTAGCGGTTGTCCGGTTGATCGAGCCGGTGCCATTCGAAACTCACGGGACCCGTCGCGGTCAACGTCACGCGCGTCGCAGTCGCGAGATCGGTCGCCACCGCTCCCGTGATCTTCACGGATTGCGTCGCGGCGGCAGGCCTCGGCGACCAGCCGGCGGGCAAGATCGGACTCGGCGACGTCATCGGTTGTTCCGAGCCCGTAGGAGCCGCCGGCGCCGATCCCGGCAACGGCGACGGGGAGGGAGTCACCGGCTGCGCGGTCGGAACCGGAATCAACGGAGCGGGGCTCGTCGGAGCGAGCACGCCGACCGGCTGCGGCGTCGAATGCTCGAACAACCGAAGCGCCGATGCGTCGCGAGCCAGGACGATGTCGAGGACGACGCCGCTCGGCTCACGGTGCGCCGCGAATTTCACTCCGCGTTCCACGTCGATCGAGACGCCCGCCGTCGGAAAGCCAGGCGGCCCGCTCTGGTTGACGACGGCTTGCGAGGCCTCGCGCCCGCCCAGCGGCACGATGCTCGCGTCCGCGCCGAAGCCCGGAAAACTGATGGTCAGGACGCGGAGGCGCGCGTCGAACGCGCTGCGCCATGCGATCGGAACGGCCGCAGAGATCTGGACGATCGTCCGCGCCTGTCCGATCTTGCGACTGACGGACTGGATGCGCGGAACGAAGATGTAGCCGCCGCGATACGGCCGGCCCGCCAGACCCAGCGCGTTTGCGAGCGGCAAAAGCGGCACGTACAGATCGGATCCGCGGTAGAACGGAGCGAGCGATAATGCCGTCGTCGTTCCGCCGACCGACATCGCGTTGCTTGCGACGGTGAGGGTGACGATCGTTCCGTCCGCTCGAGTCACTGCGAAAAATCGCGTGCCGGCTTGCCATGTCATGCGCGCTCCGATCGCGTCCAGCACGGAGCGCAGCCCCGTGTCCGATGCGGCGACCACCGGCTGGCCGGATGCGCTCGCCAGGTGGTCGAAGCGGATCTCCTTGCCTTGCACGAAAATCGACGGATTGATCGGCGTGAAGGAGATGTCCAGGGCGAAGGCCGGCCGCCCCAATGGCGCGGCCGAGAGCGCGAAGACCAGCGGGACCCAAAGCCAGCGCTTCATTGCGAAAACGTGTCTCGGTCCAATGGCTCGTCGAGCGCGAAGTGGCCGCCGGGCAAGGCGGCGATGTTCTTTCCGTCCGCGAGCACTTGGACGTTCTTCACGTCGGGCAAATCCGTGAGCGTGAAGGTCAGCGACTTGAAGAGCGCGGTTTCCGCGCCCGCGCCTCCATGATAACCCTGGACGATCGCGCCGGTGAGGTTGACGGTCGCCGTGCCACCCGACTCCGAGACCGAGGCGCGGGTGCCCGGCGGAAACAGCACAACCTCATCGGCGATGGCCGGCGAGCCTGCCAGCAGCTGATTGACCGCAAACGACGCGACTTGCGCATCCGTCAGCGAGACCGACACCGGATAGTGAACGGGAACCAGCGCGTCGGTTCCGCTCTTGCAGTAATACACGGTGATCTGGTGTGAGGCGACGACTTGCGGATGCCTCGCGCATCCGCCGACGACGAGCGCCACTGCCGCGACGCCGGTCAGCGCGATCCAAGCTCGATGTGAGAAAAGCCGGACTGGGTTCGCCTCCTCATTCGCCCTACGGGCGAACGGTCGGCTGAAGCCGACCGCTACAGGGAAGTTTTGGTGGAGGCGACCGGAGTTGAACCGGTGTCCGAGAAGACTCCCACGATGGCATCTACAGGCTTAGCTCGGTTTTGATTCTCGCGTCCGCGTACTCGTCCGAGCTCGATTACCGCGGTCGCCAGCCTCGCTTGATTTCCCGGTTCCGTCGAGGTCCCCAGAATCGGTAGCCGTCTTGTGTGACATCTGCGGGCCCGTGCCGGCGCCGTTGCCCCGCAGACGTGACTAGCCTAGATTAGGCAGCCAGTGCGTATTCGCTATTCGCGTGTATACGTTGTCCGATCGTTTTAGGAGGGCTCGGAACTCCGCCTGCTTCCTTCGCCTGAGCGCATCCCGTCGAAACCGTGACGCCCCCGCGACCTTCCTTATACTACCCGATAACGGCCCCCAAAACAAGAACGTTCGTTCGGTCGCCTAGGGGCCGACAGCCACCGACAGGCCGACTGCCGCATTCGTCGTCAGATTGGGGATCGTCGTCGACGCGGTCGACGCGCTGGAGACCGGACCCCGATAGATCGCGATGGCGCCCGCGGTCAGGCCCGAAGCGGCCGTCGCTTCGTCGGCATACAAGTTGCCTGCTGCATCGAAGGTGATGCCGAACGGCGCTGTGTTTGCGGGCATCGCAATCGTGGTCGTCGGGCTTTCGCCCAAAGTGAGCGGTGTGGCGTATCCGAGTATCGCTCCGCTGGCGGGCAGAACGTTGACGTTGGCGTTCGCCACGTAGATCATGCGCGTCACCGAATCGTATGCGCAGCCTTCGAGGCCCTGGAACCCGGCGCCAGCGAGGCCGGTGGTCGTCGATGCGGTAGGCGCGCCGCTGTGGGATGGCGCAAATTCCTCAAGCGTTTCTTGTGGACCGGAGTGGACGTCCAACACGAATAGGTCGCCGCTCCCGTCGAGCGCGACGCACACGGGTTCCACGAGCCCCGTCACTGACAACGCTGTTGGAGTCGTCCCTGACGTGATCGGTGCCGCAAGTTCCCAGACCGCCGCGTTCCCATCCGCCACGAACAAGTCGTGACTGGAATCGAAGCCCGCCGTGAGCGGCGACGTCATCCCGCCGAGAATGGTGAAGTTGGCCGTGCTCGTCGAGCCTGTAGGTCGAGAGAATGCCGACACGCCGAGGTTCGGATTGACAATATAAAGCGTTCCCGTCGCGTCATTCGGGTCGACCGCCGCCCCGACAACTGTGGTTCCGGCGGTCTGCGTGACGACGCCGCCCGGCACCGTCGACGACCCAAACGGCGCGCTAAAGAAATACGCTCCCGGCGTCGGCGTCGGCATCGGACTTGAAAACGTGAAATTCGTCACGTAGATCCGGTTTGCGGCAAATGGAGTTGTGCCCGGTGGCGGCAGTGTGACCTGGTTGCTTTGATTGCACGCCGCGAGCACGGCGGCGCCGGCGGCGCTGCCAAGGATGGTCCACGCGCGCAGAACACCGAATTTCATATATCTACCTCCACAGACGCGTTCAACGTTGCCGTTGCGGTTCTTGCTCTCGGTCGCGCACGATTATCGATAAGATCCACGATATGATCGACATCACAATAGCCGCCCAGAACGCGGCCCAGAAGCCGGGGACATAAAATCCGGGGATGTACTTCAAGCCGTAGTAGAAGATCAGCCCATTGATGACCAGCGTGAAAATTCCGAGGCTCAGGATGAGCAGCGGGCAGCTGATCACGAGCAGGATCGGCCGGACGATCGCGTTGACCAGCCCAAGCACGAGCGCGCCGATCAAGATGGGCTGGAGACCGTCGGCATGAACGCCGAAGAGGTGCAGACTGGCGATCGCGAAGAGCGCGATCGCATTGATGATGAGCCGCGCGAGGAAGCCCATGTGCCCCATCGTTCACGCTCGCCGCCGGTCACCCCTTGCGCACCACCTGGCTCGCCTCGCTTGACGCGAAGAGGTCGGCCGGGGATAAAAGAGCGGAAGAGGAGAATCACTCCGTGGCCGGCATGGTGGACACGCTCAAGGTTTTCGAGAAATTACGGGCGGCCGGGCTTGATGAGCCCGCGGCGCGCGCCATCGCGGAAGGTCAGTTTGAAGCGATCGCAGGCAGTTTCGCCACCAAGGCCGATCTCGAACTTACCAAAGCCGAACTTCGCTCGGGAATTCGATCGCTACGTGCGGAGGTCCGGCACCTGAGCGGTCGGGTCAAGGGATTATACGTCTACGTCACGCTCGCCGTTGCCATCATGGCGGCGCTCGGCCACTGGCGCGTGATCTAGCCCTTGGTTAAGCCGGCGCGGTGACCTCTAGCACGCGAACCTCTTTCGGGCCGAGCTCGAGCGCGCTCGCATGTTTCACACCTGCGCCGCTTTCGGCATCCGCCACCTCGAGCGCCGGATGGAAGCGGACGGACACGGCTTTCTCATTGTGGTTGACGAGCAGGACGCGCCGGCGCTGCGCACGATGTCTCGAAGTCCATGTAAACGATTGCAGCCCTGAGCTTGGAGCGGCGGGACTTTCAAACGCGCCGGCGGCGTGCGACAACGCCTCATAGACCCGCCACGTATCGCTGCCGGCGTTCGGGTTCGTGCCGTGCATGAGGTAATACTCGAGCGGATAGGCGCAAAACACGACGCTGCCGGCTCCCATGCGTCTGCGCAGTAGCGCGGGCCTGCCGGAATCGTCCACCGCGATCACGGCACTCGCCTCCGGCTCGCACGGCAAGTATGCAGTGCGGCGAAGCTCTCCGCGGATCGGGATCGGCAAAACATCGCCGGTGTGTGCCGAACCGAACGGCTCGACGAACTTCAGCGCGAGCGTTGCTCTCATCGGCGCCTCGACAAGACCGCAGCGGATCAACGGGCGCGCGCCGATGAGGCGGCCGAGATCGGGATACCAGGGCTCGCCCCCGTAGGAGACGTACGCGGTGCCGCCACCGCGCACGAACGATTCCAGCCGCTCGGCATCGCCGGTCGTCACCTGCTGGAGGCACGGCACGATGAGCAGCTTGATAGAATCCTCATCCCAGGGACGTGGACCTTGCTCAAGCTTTTCCAAATCCACGAATCGCGCCTCGAAGCCCGCCTGCGCGCACAGCGCGTACGTCTGCAGATAGAGATCTCGCAACTCGGGCTTCGTCCAGCCCCAATCGAATGGAAACGCTTCGAGAAAATACGACGTGCGTCCGATCGCGACGCTTGGCTCCTGCGGACGCCAGTCGTCGGCGCTGTGGCGAGCCGCGTACCGCGCGAAGCGCGCGAATTCCTCAGCTTGAGGTTTGCGGGAGCCGTCCACCCGGATCAGTCCGAAATGCAGCTCGTACGGATGGTGCGAGTAGGGTCGCTGGCGGGCGAGCTCGTCGAAGTCGTGCGAGTTCCAGGCCAGCGCCCCGCAATTTCCGGCGCCGAACGCCGACCAGAGACTCGTGCGATAGTAGTCCGCGGCGTTGGGGTCGTACGCTTGGTCCGACGAGCAGCCGAACTCTTCCATCAGCACCGGCTTGCCGAGCGGCGCCGACATGCGCATGCAAAACGACGCGACCAACGACTGGCGCGCTGGATCCGATTCTTTCGGGTAGAAATGCGGGCCGAAGAAATCGATCACGTCCTTCAAGCGCCGCGCCGGCAAGCCGGTCTCATTGCCCCATGCGAGGTCCCACGCGCCGTCGCCGAGTGAGATCGCGTGCGAGGCGTCCACCTGACGCATCGCAGCGCACACGCGCCGAGCCCAAGCGATGCCCCGATCTTCGGGGGTCGAGCCGGCGAAGATCGGCCACTCATTCGTGACCAGCCACGCCGCGATGCGCGGATCTTCTTTATACTTGGCGCAGACGGTCCGCGCGAGCAGCTCTTGCGCGAGCAGCAGCGGCTCGTCTGCATAGTAGTCGCCGCCGTCAGCCCACGGCGGGGGCCAGTTCTCTCCGGACATGTGCCCCACGAACAGCGTGGGGATCGACCACATGCCGCGCTTCGCGCACAGCTCGACGGTCTGTTCGAGCCGATCGAGCGCGGCGACGCTCACCGAATCGGGCGCGGGCATGAAATCCGGCCAAAAGCAAAAGATGCGCGCGGCGTTCGCGCCCAATGCGGCCAGCTCGTCCAAATCGCGCCCGATCGCGGCGGGATTCCAAGCCGCGCGATACATGAACGGGCCGGTCGACTTGGGCCAGAAGTTCGCGCCGATAAGGTACACCGGGTCGCCCGACGCGGTTCGAAAGCAGCCGCGCTCGAGACGAAGATGCTGCATGCGCTCGGGCCTCAAGCTTCTTGCAGGCGGTCGTGGATGCTGCGCGCCAGAGATTCACTGATGCCGGGCACCGCGCGCAGCTGCTCGACGCTGGCGCGCCTGACCGCGGCCGCGGAGCCGAATGCCCGAACCAGCGCCAGCTTGCGCGCGGCGCCGACGCCTGCCAACTCGTCGAGCGCCGACGCGACCTGTCTCTTGCCGCGCAGTTTGCGATGGTACGCGACGGCGAAGCGATGCGCTTCATCGCGCACTCGTTGGACCAGATGCAGCGCGGGCGAGTTGCCCGCCAGCACGACGGACTCGGGCCGCCGCGGCATGTAGAGCTCTTCGAACTGCTTCGCGAGCGCAGCCACCGGAATGGCGATGAGATCGAGCTCTTGCAGCACGTCCACGACCGCGTTCAGCTGACCGCGGCCGCCGTCGATCAGCAGCAGATCCGGGCGCCGCGAGAACTTCTTCTCTTTGCCGGCGCTCGCCGGATCCGAGTGCAGATAGCGCAGGCGGCGGCGCAGCATCTGGGCCATGTTCGCGACGTCGTCATTCTTCTCGTCACCCTGGATCTTGAACCGGCGATAGTCGCTCTTCTTCGGCCGCGCATTCTCGAACACGACCATCGAGCCGACGACGTTCGTGCCTTGGACGTGGGAGATGTCGTAGCACTCGATGCGGACCGGCAAATCGTCGAGGTTGAGCGCCGCCGCGAGCTCTGCCAGTGCCGTGCCGGCACGTTCTTCGGCGACCGCCGTTTCGGCGAGGTGTTCCTTCAGGCGCTGCTCGGCATTGCGCCGCACCGTGCGCATGTAGTCCGCGCGCTGACCGCGTTCAGGCACGAGGATGCGAACCCGCTTGCCGTGCATCAGGCTGAGAACGCGCTCCACCTCGGCGAGATCCGCAATGCGCAGCTCCAGCATGATCTCCTTGGGCACCGCACGCGACTGCGCGTAGTAGAGCTTCACGAATTCGGACAGCACTTCGGCGGCGCCGCGGCCTTCGGTGCCTTCGACGACGCGGAAATCTTGGCCGATGAGCTTGCCGCCGCGGACGATGAAGACGACGATCGCCGAGATGCCTTGCCCGTGCGCGCCCGCGATGAGATCCATGTCGATGCGGCTGCGCCAGACGACTTCCTGACGCTCGGCGATCCTGCGCAGGTCGGCGATGCCGTTGCGGAGGCGCGCCGCGTGTTCGTACGCGAATTGCTCGGACGCCTCGCGCATCTCGTGTTCCAGCCGCGAGATGAGCGCTTGGTGCTTGCCTTCTAAGAACATCTGCACGTCGGCGACGATGGCTGCGTATTCGGCTTGGGTCTGCAAGAACGCGCACGGCGCCATGCAGCGCTTGATGTGGTACTGCAGGCACGGCCGGTGATACGTTTCGCCGATGTCGTCGAGCGTGCACGTCCGCAGCGGAAACACCCGGCGTATGACCTCGATCGCCTCGCGCAGGCCTCCCGCGTCGGTGAACGGGCCGTAGTAACGCCCGCCGTCTTCGACGATCTTACGCGTGAACAGGACGCGCGGAAACGTCTCGTTCGTAAGCTTGAGGTATGGATATTTCTTGTCGTCTTTGAGCCGAACGTTATACGGCGGCTTATGCTGCTTGATCAGATTGGCCTCCAGCAGCAGCGCTTCAGCTTCGTTCTTGACGATGATCGTGCGGACGCCGGCGACGCGCTCGACCATCGCATCGGTGCGGATGTGGTGCAGTCTGCCCGGCTGGAAATACGAGCGCACGCGGGCCCGCAGATCGATCGCTTTGCCGACGTACAGCACGCCGCCGTCGGCGTCCATCATCTGATAGACGCCGGGCTCGACGGGGAGCTGGTCGAGTTGTTCCTTCAGGGCCGGCGCGGTCATGGGAAGTAGTTTTTAGGCAAGCGCATGACGGCCGACCTTCAGGGGGCGGCCGGTGGTTTCGATCGCTCGGCGCGCGCGTGCAACCAGAACCAAGCCGCGATCGCGGCGAGCAGCAGCGCGATGAGCAGCCACGAGAGCGGTCGGAAAAAGTGGCCGAGCACCACCCAATTTCTGCCGAGAACGTAGCCGACGTACGCGAACGCCGTGCACCAGATCGCCGAGGCGAGGAACGTGTACGACACAAACGACCCGAGCGACATCCGCGTGGCGCCCGCCGGAAACGACGCCACCGCTCGAATGCCCGGCATCAGCTTGCTGACGAAAACCGCGCGCGCGCCGTATTTCGCGAACCAGCGGTCCGCGCGCTCGAGCTCGGCCTGACGAACGAAGAAGAGACGCCCGAAGCGCTTGAGGAGCGGCCGGCCGCCGTAATATCCGACGCCGTAAGCGACGAGCGCGCCCAGCGTATCGCCGGCGGTGCCGGCCACGATCACGAGCGGCAGCGTGAATTTCGAGCTCCACGCGAGATAGCCGGAGAACGCGAGCATCGCTTCGCTTGGAAGCGGGATGCCGACGGCCTGACCGAACATGCCGCCCGCAAGCCCAAGATATCCCACATGGGAAATGAGGTGCAGCGTCCACACCAGCAGCGCGCGAACGATGTGCATCTATGCCCGCGTCCTCGGCGTCTCCGAAGCGAGCCGCGCTAAGGCGCTCGCGGCGATGCCGCGTCCGTCGTCGATGATGCCGTGCAGGACGTCAAGCGGTTCGACGAACGCGCCGCGCTGCTGCGCCGCGGCGGTCGCGCTGCCGAAGATCCGCAACACGCGCGGTGTGATCACCACGCCGTCCCACGGGTGTTCCGCGGGCGGGCCCATGAGCGAGCGCACGGAGCGCTTCACTTGCCACGGTTCGATGCCGGCGTCGCGGAAATACGAGGCGATATCGTCGGCCGGCGCGATCGCCATCGCCAACAGCAGATGCTCGGTTCCCAAATAGTAATGGCTCGCGTTGCGGCACTCTTGTTCCGCGAGGTGCACGAGCGCCTGCGCGGCCGGGCTGAAATGTGAGAACATCGATCTTTAGCGGACGGCGATCAGCGGCCTACGGCCGCAACGACAACGCGGCCATAGATGGCCGCGGCTACATATCGGGGCGACAGGACTTGAACCTGCGAACCTCTCGGTCCCGAACCGAGCGCTCTACCAAGCTGAGCTACGCCCCGAGGCGCGCGACCGGCTTGGCTTCGTCGCGGTACCGGCGCTTCCTTGCCGCAGGGGATTGAAGCAAATCGCCCCGAATCCGCACAACGTCGCGCACGCGTACATTTTTTTCGGAGCTCGTCCTTATGAAATACGTCATCGTCGGTTGCGGCCGTGTCGGTTCGACGCTCGCGAAACGACTCGATCGCTCCGGCCACCAGGTCACCGTCATCGATCAGAACCCGCTTTCGTTTCGGCGGCTCGGCAAGAACTTCCAGGGACGTCAGGTGCTTGGGACCGGCATCGACGTCGACGTGCTCGCGCGCGCCGGCGCGCAAACGGCCGATGGGCTCGCGACGGTCACGGAAGGCGACAACCGCAACATCATGGCGGCGCTGATCGCGCAACATCACTTCAAGGTGAAGCGCGTGGTGGCGCGCATCTACGATCCGGAGCGCTCGCACATGTACCGCGACTTCGGCGTCGCGACCATTTGTCCGACCACGGTGGGGGCGCGGCTGATGGCGAATGCGCTCGTCGAGGACCCGTATCGCCGCCTGCCGTTCGAGCGGCCCGACGTCGAGGTGATCGAGGCCGCCATCGGCGATGCGATCGCCGGCAAGAAGGTTTCGGAGCTCACCGTTCCCGGCAAGACGCAGGTCTGCGTCGTGATCCGCCGGGAGGAGAGCCACATTCCGACGCCCGACATGGAGCTGAACAAGGGCGACCGCATCGTCACCGTGGTGCAGCCCGACTACCTCGACACCTTCCGCAAGACGGTCGAGCCGGAACTCGCGAAGTCAGCGTGATCGAACGATGTTCATCGTAGTGGTCGGCGGCGGCAAGCTCGGAACCTACTTGGCTCGGGAGCTGCTCGAAGAGCAGCATGAAGTCGTCGTCATCGAGATCGATGAGAAGAAAGCGCAGCGGCTCGTGCAGACGCTCAATCGAGAAGTCGCTCGCGTCGGGGATGGGTGCGATCCGCTCGTGCTGGAAGATGCCGGCGTCGCGCGAGCCGATGTGGTCATCGCCGACACCGGCGACGACGAAGACAATCTGGTCATCAGCCTCGTCACGAAGAAGCGCTTCTCGCGTCCGCGGACGATCGCGCGGGTGAACAATCCGAAGAACAAGCAGATCTTCGAAGAGCTGGGCATCGATTCGGTCATCAACAGCACCGAGATCGTGATGAAGATGGTTCAGCAGGAGGTCAACGTGCGCGAGGTCGCGCCGCTCATGAGCTTCCGCGGCGGGAATCTCGCGCTCGTGCGGCTTTCGGTCCCGGCCACGTCACCCGCCAACACGAAGCGGCTTTCTGACATCGCGCTGCCGCGTCACTGCGTCGTCGTCGCGCTCGAACGCGAGGGCGACGTCATCGTTCCCGATGGGGAGACGACCGTGCAGGCGGGCGACGCGATGCTGATCGTCGCGCAACCGAGTGCGACGCGCGATCTTCGCACGCAGCTCATCGGCGTCAACTAGCGCGCTCAACCGCGCCCCCGCTGTTGTAGAGGTCGACCTTGGTCGACCTCATCTCCATCGCGTCGCCTCAGCGCTCGCCAGCGCCCCGCGCTCGGCAAAGCCTCGGCTCTAAGGGATAATCTCGCGCCTCGGCTCGTTGCCGCGGCTCTCGCCGCGCCAAAGGCCTCGCTTCGGGGCCTGGCTCGCGGTGTCGGCGACGCGCGACGACGGCGCTGACAAGTCGCTGTGGCGGTCGACCTTGGTCGACCGGCTCGACAAGAGCGAGGCGAGCCGATTATTCCTTAGAGCCGAGTGTGCCGAGCGCTCAGACCATGGGAGACGGAGGAGCAGGTCGACCAAGGTCGACCTCTACAACGGGCGACGCGTTAGCCGAAGCCGCGCGTGAAGTTTCCTACACGCACGTGCGGAAACTCGCGCCGCAACCGGTCGAGCCACGCTCGCATGCCGTACGGCCGTTGTCGGGGCCGGCCGACGGCCTCGAAATAGATCTCGGGATCGATGTTCAAGCTACGCGTCTGAACCATTGCGATGGGGAAATCGCGAAGGAAGCGGTCAAATGCGGCTATCTCCTGCGGATCATCGGTGACGCCGGGATGCGTGAGCAGGTTGAGCGAGATCGCGATGCCGCGGCGCGCCGCCACCCTGATGCTGGCGCACACATCGTCGAAATCATAGCCGAGCGGCCGGTAGTACGACGCGTACGTGTGCGGGCGCACCGAATTCAAACTCACGCGCATGGATTGCAGCCCTGCGTCACATAACTGCTCGAGCGCCGATGGTCGACTCGCATTCGTGTTGCAGTGCAGGACGCCGGCGGACGTCTTCGCCCGGATGGCGCGCATCGCAGCGGCGATGCGCGGCGCCGAGAGCAAGGGCTCGCCTTCGCAGCCTTGCCCGAAGGAGACGACGGCCTCGGAGACGTCGGCGAGATGCCCGACGGCGACCGCAACGATGTCCGCGATCGGCGCCGGCTTGTTGATCCGGGGCTGAGCGGCCAGCACGCCCGAGCCCGGCGCTTGCTCTGAAATGCAGCCGATGCAGCGTGCGTTACACGCGCAAGACACGGGAATCGCGGCCTCGCCCTGTCGCAAGAACACGTTTTGCGCGGTGTAACAGCCGTACTCGAGCGCGCACTTCGACAGCTGACCGACCACGGCGTTGTCGGGCAACGCGCGCGCGAGCCGAGCGACTCCCGAACGAACCGCCTCGACCGGATGCGCGGAGGTCGCCCACGCATCGGCCGTGTCGGTGCGGATCGCGGCGGCCGCGAACGCGCCGTTTTTCCATCCGACCGCCGCGTAGCCGTAGAGCGGCAGCGGCGGTGCGCCGGGACGCGCCGCAAACGCAGGCAGCAGCGTGCGCGTGTAGCCGGGCGGCAGCGCGGCAGCGACCGCGAACGCTTCGCTCTCCGCCACATGGTCGATGAAGATCGGCCTTTTGCCCTCATACGCGCCGACCGAGCGGCCGGGCAAGCGAAGCAAGAGCGCCCCTTCCGGCATCGGAATGAAATCGGCTGGATCGGCGCGCGTGAATGCACCGCCGTCCGCCGCCGCGTCAAATCCAGGCAGATCGAGAACCGCGCCGTCGGCTCGCCCGAAGAGCGGCGTCACGCTGCCGCGCGGACTAGCCGCCATCGTCGAGCAGCGCGGCCGGCAGGTCGACCTCGGCCCGAAACGTCTGCGACGCGGCGCCCGTCAGGAAGACGTGCTCGCCTTCTCCTCTCCACTCGATCACCAGCGATCCGCCGGGCATCCGCACCTCGAGCGGCGATGCGGCGCGCCCAGCCAACAGCGCGGTCACGGCGACGGCGCAGGCGCCCGATCCGCATGCCTGCGTTTCGCCGACGCCGCGCTCCCACACGCGCATGTCAAATCGGCTGCCGCCGCCGTTCGCGATCTCGACGTTGGCGCCATGCGGGAACAGCGATTCATCGTTCAGCGTCGCGGCCAGCGCGCGCAGATCGATGCGATCGAGCGCGCCCTCGACAAAGACCACGCAATGGGGATTGCCCATCGAGATGGCATTCAGGCGCACGACCTCTCCGGCGAGCTCCACCGGCGCGCCGATGGCCTTTGCGTCCTCGGGTCCGGACATCGGGATCTCGCCGCGGGTGAGTCGCGGCGCTCCCATGTCCACCCGCACGCGGCCGTCCGACAGGATCTCGGCGCGCACCGGGCCCGCCATGGTCTCGATCGAAACCGCGCTGCGCCCAGCCCGGCCCGCGCGCGCCAGCGCCACGCAGCGGATGCCGTTGCCGCACATCTCCGCTTCGCTTCCGTCCGCGTTGAAGGTTCGCATCGCGACGTCGGCCTGGCCGCCGGTCGCGGGCAGCATGACGATGAGCCCGTCGCCGCCGACTCCAAGGCGTCGATCGCAAAGCGCGCGCGCCAACCGATCGTACGGGAAGGCGCGTGCGGTCGGATTGTCGAGGAGCACGAAATCGTTCCCCGTCCCCTGCCATTTGGAGACGGTCAGCTGCGACACAATAGGAGTCCGGTGGTTAGGTGGGCGCTGGAGTCGCTGCGACGCCATCGACGGCCGCAGCCTGCGGGCGCTCCTCTGGCGCGCGCGCCGGCAGATCCGCGCCGGAGAACTGCACGGCCGTCTGCGGCGAGACCGTCGACACCGCATGCTTGTAGACGAGATGCGGCTTCCCGTCGTACTCGAGGATGATCGTGAAATTATCGAAGCCGCGCACGTGCCCGCGCAATTGAAATCCGTTGCGCAGATAGATGGTGACCGGCGCGTTTTCGCGCTTGATCGCCAGGAGGTATGCGTCTTGCAGCGGCAAGCTGGTTCTCACGTCGGTCTTCCCTTCGAAAGCATGTTGTCGTTCACGTCACCCGCGTCATTTCCCTTGCTTCGTCGTGCAGCAGCGCGGCGATCGCGCCCGCGTCGAGATTCGTGGCGTCGATGATCCGCGCGTCGCGGAAGCGGCGGAACCACGTCTGCTGGCGCTTCGCGTACCGGCGCGAGCGAAGTTGCGCCAAGCGCACGGCTTCATCGCGCGTCGCGAGCCCGAAGGCGAGCGCGAGCGCCTCTGCGTATGCAAGGCCGGACAGCGCTGGAGCGTCGCCGTACCGATCGTGCACGCCGCGCGCTTCTTCCACCAGCCCGCCGTCGAACATGGCGCGCACTCGTCGTTCGATGCGAGCGCGCAGCGCGTCGCGCTGCACGTCCAGCACGACCAGCCGGACTCTGACGGGTGACGCACGCGGCTCGCGCGCATCGGCGCCGGCGCGCCGGGCCAACTCCGATTCGAGCGCGCGCAGGACGCGATAGGCATCTCCGCTCGGCACTCGCTGCGCCGCTGTTGGCGCGAGCGCGCGCAGCCAGCCGAGCAGCGCGTCGTGAGGATGCACCCGCGCTTCCGCTCGGATGCGCGCTTTAATCGCGTCGTCGGCGACGGGGCGGTCCAGCGGCATCGTTCCGGCGAGCGCTTCGATGTAGAGCCCGGTGCCCCCGACCAGGATCGGCACCGCGCCGCGCTCCACGACGCCCGCGATCGCGGCAGCCGCGTCGCCGACGAAGCGGCCGGCGCCGTAGCGTTCGTTGGGTTCGACGATCCCATAGAGATGATGCGGTGCCGCCGCCATGAGGTGCGCTTCGGGCCAGCCCGTGCCGATGGGCATGCCCGCATAGATCTGGCGGGAGTCGGCGTTGATGATCTCGCCTCCGACCTGCAACGCGAGCCGGACGGCCGCGGCTGACTTGCCAGCCGCCGTCGGACCGCACAGCGCGAGCGCGCGGTATCCGTGCCCGGCCATCGCTACCGGCTGAACGCTTTGGCGAGGGTCGCGGCGTCCATGCGCAGCATCGTGGGGCGGCCATGCGGGCACGTGTGAGGTTCCCGGCAGCGCACCAGCCGCTCGTACAAGGCGAGCTGCTCTTGCACGGCAAGCGGTTCGTGGGCGCGCACCACCGAGTGGCACGCGATCGTCGCGAGGACGCGATTGCGCCGCGCGAAGCCTTCACGCGGCGCATCGTCTGCGGTGAGATCGTCGAGCATGCCCGCCAGGTCGAAGCGGCGGCGCTCGTACCCCGCGGGCAGTCCGGTGATCCGATATTCGGATTCGCCGAACGCTTCGACGCGAATGCCGGCGGCGGCGAGTTCGTCTTCGTGCTCGTGGAGCACCGTCGCTTGCTGCGGCGAGAGCTCCACCACGGTCGGGAACAGCAGCGCCGCGACCGATTCCGCCTCGTTCGAGCGTGCCTGCAACGCTTCGTACGCGATGCGCTCGTGCGCGGCGTGCTGATCGATGACCAGCAAACCGCTGGCGTCGGCTGCGGCGATGTAGGTTTGGTCGATCTGGCCGAAGACGCGAATGCTTGCGGGCTGGGCGATGCCTTCCTGGAGCTCGATCGCGCTCGACGCAGGTTCGCCTTCGGTCTCGCGATCGGCGTGACTTGATATCCGGTCCATCGCCGGTTCGAACGGCGCCGAGAGCGGCGACACGATCGGCGTCGCGCGCAGCGTGGCGGTGATCGCATGCCTCACGGCGTCGAACACGGCGGCTGGGTTCGCAAAGCGCACTTCCATCTTGGTGGGATGCACGTTCACGTCGACTTCATCGGGTGGCAGCGCCACAGCGATCACGCCGAACGGAAACCTACCGGTCATTCCGAACGACCCGTAGCCGGCCAGCCACGCGGCCGCGAGCGCGGCGCTGCGCACGAGCCTCCCGTTCACGAAAAATGTCTGCTGATTGCGGTTCGGACGATCTCGTCCGGGGCGGCTGATGAAGCCCGTCACCCGAATCGCCGACTCCGGCCGGTCGGCGATCGGGACGAACTGTCCGCGCGAATCCGGTCCGAAGGCGAGCTCGACGCGGTCGCGCGGGTCGGCAGCGGCGGGCAGCGTCCATACGTCGCGGCCGTTGTGCCGCAGTCGAAGGGTGACGTGCGGCCAACCCAGGGCGAGTCGATTCAGGTAGTCTCCGACGCGCGCGAACTCGGCGCGCGCGTTTTTTAGAAATTGGCGGCGCGCCGGCGTGCGCGCGAACAGATCGCGCACGACCACGCTCGTCCCGGGCGGCGCCGGCACTCGTGCGACCGCGCCGATGCGCGTGCCGTTCGCCTCGATGCGCGAACCGAATTCGTCGCCGCGCGTGCGCGACAGCACTTCGACGAGGCCGGCAGCGGCGATGCTCGCCAAGCCCTCGCCCCGGAACCCGAGCGTGCGCACCGCGAACAGGTCTTGCGGCGTCGCGAGTTTGCTCGTCGCGTGACGCGCCAGCGCGAGCGGCAGATCGTCGCGTTCGATGCCCACGCCGTCGTCGTGGACTGCGATGCGAACGCGCCCGCCGTCCTCGAGCTCGACCGCGATCGATTTCGCGCCGGCGTCCAGACTGTTCTCGACGAGTTCTTTCACGACTGACGCCGGCCGCTCGATGACTTCGCCGGCGGCGATGTGCGCGATCGTGTCGTCGTCGAGGATTCGAATCGCGCCGCGCGGCGGTGCGTGCAGGTCCACTAGATCCGCTTCCCTTCGCGGCTTGTGGCGCTCGAGCTTGCTCGACCGTTCTGTGCGGCGAGATGCGTCCCCGCTGCCTGCACGACGTTGCCGCCGGCGCGCATCGCGCCGCTGGCCGCTCGCGCGCATGCCGCAAGCAGCGACACCGCGGTCGAAGCGTCGTCGGGATAGCCGGCCACGCCCGCCGAGAGCGTGACAGTAATTGGCTCGGCGCCAATGGTCGCGGCGTCCGCGGCGTCGCGACGCAGGCGTTCGGCTCGCGCGTATGCTTCCGCAACGATCGTATCGGGCAGCGCAGCGCCGAATCGATCGTAGCCGACGCGGCCGTACGTCGCTCGATCGCCGAAATGCGCGCGGATCGACGTCGCGAGGGCGCGCAGCGCATCCTCGGCCGCGGCATGACCGTGGTCCAGCGCGAGCGCGGCAAAGCCATCGACGTCGATGACGACCAGCGCGGCAGGCAGCGAGCGCGCGATCGCCGAGCGCACCACGTCGAGCAGCGCTGCGTCGAATGCGCGCGCGTGAAGCAGTCCGGTTGTGGGATCGGTCAGCTCCAAGAACTCGATCCGCCGTCGCAGCCGCGCATTTTCGACCGCGAGGTCGGCACGCGCGCGCAGCGAGCCGAAGCGTGGAAGCCTCACATCTCCAGCTTCATCTGAGACTTGCCATCGTCCGGCGCCGGTTGCCGACGCCGCTTGCGCAGCGGTTGCGTCTGAAGACCGGGCCGCCCTTCGATTTCGGCCGCGATGTCTTGGGCGCGTGTCACGACCTCGTCCGGCAGCCCCGCCATCTTCGCGACCGCGATGCCGTAGGAGCGGCTGCTGGACCCATGCAGCAGCCGATGCGAAAAGACCGGGCCGGCCGATTCGTCCGCCACCGCGACGTGCAGATTCTCCATAATCGGGAATGCGGCGCTCAAGCGCACGAGCTCGTGGAAATGGGTCGCGAAGAGCACGATGGGCATGGCATGATCGAGTCCGAGTAGATATTCACTGACGGCCTGCGCGATGGCAAGCCCGTCGGTGGTGCCGGTGCCGCGGCCCACCTCGTCGATCAGCAGCAAGCTGCGCGGCGTGCAGCGCCGCAGGATGAGCGCCGTTTCGGCCATCTCCACAAAGAAGGTCGAGCGGCCGGCGGCGAGATCGTCGCCGGCGCCGATGCGGGTGAAGAGCCGGTCGACGAGCCCGACCGTCGCGCGCGACGCCGGCACGAACGAGCCCATCTGCGCGAGCACGGCGATGAGAGCCGTTTGACGCAGATATGTGGACTTGCCGCCCATGTTCGGACCGGTGATGCACAGGAACCGGCGATCGGCCCCGACATGCACGTCATTCGGAACAAACGCCCCCGCGCCGAACGCTTCGATGATCGGATGGCGCCCGGCCTCGACGTGCATCACGCTCTGTTCCACGATCGTCGGCCGGACGTAGCCTCGTTCGCCGGCGACCTGAGCGAGCGAACAGACGACGTCGACTTCGGCGACGACTTGCGCCAGCGAAAGGAGGGCTGCGCGCTCCGCGTCGATGGCGGCGACGACACCGTCGAAGAGCTCGCGTTCCGTCGCGATCTGTCGAGTGCGCGCGCCGAGAATGTCGGCCTCCAGGCGCGCGAGCTCGTCGTCGCTGAAGCGCTCGGCGTTCACCAAGCTCTGGCGACGCGCGAAGCCGGCGGGCATGCTCGCGGCCTGCGTCCGCGTTACCTCGTAATAGTAGCCGAATGCCTGCGTATACTTGATGCGCAGCGATCGCACGCCGGTGCGCGCTCGCGTGCGCTCTTCCAGCTCCAACAAGCGCTCTCGGGCATGGGAGCGCAGGTCGACGAGCTCGCGCAACCGTCCATCGAAGTCGGCGCGGATGGCTCCGCCTTCGGCGAGCGTCTGCGGCGGATCGTCGACGAGGACGCGCTGGAGAATCTCAAAGAGCGCGTCGATCTGCCTGGCGGCGGCGAGCGAAGCAGCGGCGTCCTGCCACACCGGTTCGCGCAGCTCGCGAATCGCGTCGCGCAGGCGCGCGGCCGCCGCGAGCGACGAGCGCAGCGCGGCCGCGTCGCGCGGACCGGCGCGGCGCGCTTGGATTTTTTGCGCGATGCGTTGGACGTCGCCGACACCCGCCAGGCTCTCCTGGAGAGCAAAGCGCAGCGACGGGCGCTGCACGAGCTCCGCGATCCGGTCCTGGCGGCGACGAATCTCGACGACGTCGAGCGTCGGGGCGCACGTCCACGTTCGCAAGAGGCGCGCGCCCATCGCCGTTTTCGTGCGCGACAGAACGCCCACGAGCGAAGCTCGCTCGTCGTCGCCCGAACCGCGCACGAGATCGAGATGTCGCCGGGTCGCCGGGTCGATCATCATGCTGGAGCCGGCGTCACGGATCTTCACCTGAGCCGCGATCGAGTCGCCGTCGAGCCGCAAGTGGTTGAGATATCCCGCAAGCATCGACAGCGCGGACGCGCCTGCCGGGCGATCCGCAATCGCCATCTCGTCGAGGCTGCCCATTGCGGCGCGATCCAAACGACCAGCCTCGTCGGGACCGAGGGTGGTCGTGCGGCACTCGTCGCTCACCAGCGGGCGCACGCGCAGCGCCGTTGGGTCATCGGCGACGATGATTTCGGCCGGCGCGAGTCGATCTAGCTCGGCGGCCAACTCGTCGTCGTCGTGCGCCACGCACAGCGTGGCCGACGCGGTCGACACGTCCGCCGCGGCGATGCCGGTCGCATCATTGACGCGCGCGACCGCACAGATATAGTTGTTGCGTTCGGGCTCGAGAAATTCGTCTTCGAGGACCGTCCCCGGCGTAAGCACGCGAGCGATCTCGCGCCGCACGAGGCGGTTCGGAGCCGGGGGTTCCATCTGCTCGGCGATCGCGACGACGCGGCGCTGCTTCAACAGCCGCGCCAAGTACGAGCCGAGATGGTGATGCGGCACGCCGGCCATCGCGACGCGCCGGCCCTTCCCGGATTCTTTGGACGTCAAGAGAATGGATGCGGATGCCGCTAGATCTTCGGCGTCTGCGCCATAGGCTTCGTAGAAGTCTCCCACGCGCGAGAGCAGGAGCGCATCCGGATAGAGCGCCTTCAGAGCGGCGTACTGCGCGATGAGCGGCGAACTCTGAGCGGCGTCAGCGAGCGATACGCAACGCGCGACCACGCTGGTTCGGTCGGCGGCGCTGGGAACGGGTCCGTTGCCCTCGTGGGGGGCGCGCTTGCCGCCGGCGGTTCGCGCCACCGCTTAAGCCACCTGACCCGCCAAACCCCAATTGAACGCTTGATCGACGGCGACGTCGACGAACGCGCGATGTTCCGACCCGGGCGCGCGCGGCCAGATCACGGTGACGTTGTGACCGGTCTTGCCCGCCATCTTCGTGGAGTCTTTTTTTGACGGGCCCGAGACGAGCACGTTGACGGTCTCGCCGATGAAGCGCTCGTGAAAGCGGCGCGTGGCGTCCATCTGCGCGGCGTTCACCGCCTGCAGCCGCCGGATCTTCTCGGGCGCGGGCACCTGCGGCTGCATCGTCGCCGCCGGCGTGCCGGCTCGCGGCGAATACGCGAAGATGAACGCCGCCTCGAACGTAGCGCGCGCCACGAGCTGGAGCGTCCTCTCGAAGTCGTCCTCGGATTCGGTCGGATACCCGACGATGATGTCGGTGGTCAACGCCCAGCCGGGCAGGCGCTCGCGGAAGTACGCGATCTTCGCGAGATATTCGTCGATGGTGTAGAGCCGGGCCATCGCGTTGAGCACGGGATCGCTCGCGCACTGCACGGGAAGATGCAGCCGCGGCGAGACGTTGGGGAGCTGCGCCAGCGCGTCGACGACCTTCGGGCCGAAATCGTGCGGATGCGAGGTCAAGAACGTCAACCGAGGTATTTCGGGAATCGTTCCGATACGCAGCAGCAAGTCTGCGAAGTCCAGGGCCTGCGGCTCCCAGTAGTACGAGTTCACGTTTTGGCCGAGCAAGGTGATCTCTTTCGCGCCTTTGCGGATCTCGCGCCTGATCTGCGATTCGATTTCAGCCGGGTCGATGCTCTCGAGCGGACCGCGCGTGTACGGCACGATGCAATACGTGCAAAATTTCTCGCAGCCGCGGGTGATGTTGACGAGCGCGCGCAGGTGAGCGTATTCCATGGCGCCGTCCGTCCGCGGATCGTCCTCGGCGGACGGCGCGACGAGGTCTGTCTCCGGCGGCGGCGCATCCGTGGGCACTCCCCAACCGGCGAGCAGCTGCTTGAACCGGTTGTATTCGCGCGGGCCCAGCAGCGCGTCTACGTGCGGCGCCTTCTTGAGCATGATGTGGCGATCTTTTTCCGCCAAGCAGCCCGCCACGAGCAGTTTTTGATGCGGCCGCGCTTCCTTAATCGGCTTGAGCTGGCCGAGCCTGCCGTAGACGCGCAACTCCGCCTTTTCGCGGATCGCGCACGTGTTGACGATGAGGATGTCCGCGTCTTCGGGATTGGCCGCGAACGTGCAGCCCATCGACCAGGCTTGATGCGCCAGATTGCTGGAATCCGCGACGTTCATCTGGCAGCCGAAGGTCTGCAGGTAGATCGAAGCCATGGGCGGCCCCTTCGGCGGCGGTCCTCGCCCACCCCCGGCGCCTACTTCTTGGGATTGGCGATGCGGTCGAGCAAGGACAGCGGCAGGTAGATGCGGCCCTGCACCAGTGCGGGCGGCACCGTCAGCGTGCCGGCGCGGCCGTTCAGCGAATACGTCCGCGAACCGATCGTGCATTGAACCTCGACGCCTCGAAAGTGGATCGAGACGTCGTTGCCGGAGGTGGTGAAGCTCGTCGACGGCACGTAGGTGTCGAGCGGGGCCAGTACGTCGTCGGCGCTTGTCAACGCCGCCACGGCATTCATTTGCACGTTCGAGAAGACCGCCACGGTGGTGGTGTCGGGGTACACCGTCACGAGCCGAGCGCTGCTCGGCCCGACCTTTGGCTTGATCGTCACGACGTGCTTGCCCGCCGCGACCTTCATCGGCTGCGTCGGAATCGCACCAGCGCTGACGCCGTCGACGAACGCCGCCGCGCCGATCGGCTGGCCACGGATCGCCAGGCTGCCGCGCTCGGAGGGTGCTCCGAGCGGGCGAAACTTCGAGCTCGCCGAAAGCGCGACGCTGATGGTGACCGTTTGCCCGTTCGCGACGTCGAATGAGGCGAGCTGCGGCATCCATCCCGCGCGCGAGATCGTGACCGAGTGGCGGCCCGGGGTCAGCAAATCGACCAGAACGGGGGAGCGCCCCGCATACACCCCGTCGACCCACACTTCGCAGCCGGTGGGCAAAGTGCTGACGTACGCGCTGCCGGATGAGACGGGCGCGACGACCGGCTGTGGAGTCGCTGCGGCGAACGCGAGCGCCGCGACGAGCGTGACGAGCGACATAGCTCGTGCGTTACTGCGCGATGTCGCTCGCTCCTGTCTGCGGCGCTCCGCGGAAAGCGCGGGGGGCGAGAACGCGCCGCGCGGCGAATCACGTGCTCCCGTGTCCAAATATCCTGTGGTCGCCATCGTTGGACGTCCCAACGTCGGCAAATCGGCGTTGTTCAATCGCCTCGTCGGCAAGCGCGTCGCCATCGTCGAGGCGACGCCCGGCGCGACGCGCGACCGGCTGTACGCGCCCGTCGAGTGGCAAGGTCGGACCATGGCGTTCGTCGATACGGGCGGCATCGAAGCCGGCGAGCTCGAGGACGTGCGCGCGCAGACGCGCATGCAGGCCGAACTCGCCATTCGAGAAGCGGACGTCGTGCTGCTCGTCGTGGACGCGGCCGCCGGCCTGACGCCCGGCGATAGCGATGTCGCGATGCTGCTGCGGCCGGCCCGCGAGAAGGTACTGCTCGTGGCGAACAAGGTGGAATCCCCGAAGACATCGGGGGCCATCTACGAGTTTTGCGAGCTCGGCTTCGGCGTGCCAATGGCGGTGTCGTCCGTGCATGGTCTGCGCAGCGGCGACCTGCTCGACGCCATCGTGGCCAAACTGCCGCCGGACGCTCCTTCGCAAGCGCGCGACGAGAGCGCGATCCATCTCGCCATCGTCGGTCAGCCGAACGTGGGAAAATCGTCGCTCGTCAACGTGCTCGTCGGCAAACCCCGCGCCGTCGTCTCTGCCGCACCCGGCACGACGCGCGATGCGACCGATACGCAAGCCGAAATCGCCGGCCGGCGCTTCGTGGTGATCGACACGGCCGGCATTCGACGTCACGCCGACCAGGGTCCGGCGCTGGAATATTACGCGACGTTGCGCGCGATCGCCGCGATCGGCCGGAGCGACGTCGCGCTGCTGCTCGTCGATGCCGTCGCCGGCGTGCACGCGCAGGATCGCCGCATCGCCGGCCTCGCCGTCGAAGAGGGCAAGGGCCTGGCCGTGATGCTCAACAAATGGGACCTGATCGATTCCCGGGTGGCCGACCGGGATGAGATCGAGCGCCGCCTGCGCGCGGAATTCGCGTTCGCTCCCTACGCGCCACTGCTGTTCGGCTCGGCGCTGACCAAGAAGGGTCTGCACAAGGCCTTGGACACGGTCACGGCGATCGCGGACGAGCGGCGCAAGCGCGTGCCCACCGCGAAGCTGAATCAGCTGGTTCGCGATGCCGTGCGCATGCGGCCGCCGCCGTCGCGGCGCGGCCACGACCTGAAGTTCCACTACGTGACGCAGACGGATATCGCGCCTCCCGAGCTCGTGTTTTTCGTGAACGATCCGCGCCTCGTCCACTTTTCCTACGAGCGGTATCTCGAAAACGCGATCCGCGACGAATTCGGTTTCGCCGGCTCGCCGATCCGTCTGATCTTCCGTCCCCGCGTGCGCCAGGACGCGACCAAAGCCGACGACGTCATCGCGGCCACCGCCGACGAGCACCGCGCGTGACGCTGCTCGATCTCGCGCTGCTGCTCGGCGCCTATCTCATCGGATCGATTCCGTTCGGCGTCGTGATCGGCCGGACGTTTTTCGGCGTGGATCCGCGCTCCGTCGGCAGCGGCAACATCGGCGCGGCGAATTCGCTGCGCGCGCTCGGCCGGGCGGGCGCGGCGCTCGTGCTGGTGTTGGATATCGTGAAGGGAATCGTGCCGACCGCGCTCGCGTCGCACGCGTTCTCGGCCACGCCGCTGGTGGTGGCCGGCGCCGGTTTGGCGACGATCATCGGTCACAGCTGGTCGATCTTCCTACGTTTTGGCGGCGGGAAAGGCGTCGCGACGGGATTGGGCGTACTCGTGGTGCTGTCGTGGCCGGCGGCGCTGGCCTTCGCGGTCGTCTGGATCGTCACGATGCTCGTGACTCGGTACGCAAGCCTGAGCTCGTTGCTCGCCTGCGCCGTGGCGCCCGTCGCGCTGGCGATCCAGCGAGCGCCGCGCGCCTACGTCGCCTACGGCGTCATCGCGTTGATCCTCGTGGCGTGGCGGCACGAGCAGAACATCCGGCGGCTCATCGCCGGAACCGAGCTGCGCCTCTCGCGCGCCAAGGAAACTCCGAATCGATGATCTCGACCAATGATTTTCGCACGGGCGTGACGGTCGTCGTAGACGGGCAGCTCTGGCAAGTGGTGGACTTCCAGCACGTCAAGCCGGGCAAGGGTTCCGCGTTCGTGCGCACGCGGCTGAAGAACGTGCTGCGCGGCAACGTGCTCGAGAAGACCTTTCGGGCGGGCGAGATGCTCGAGCGCGCGATCATCGAAACGCGCGAGATGCAGTTCTTGTATTCAAGCGGCGACGAGTTTCATTTCATGGACAACTCCAACTACGAGCAGATCGTGCTCCGCCAGGACCTGCTCGGCGATTCCGTCGACTTGCTCAAAGAAGCGATGACCATCGAAGTGAAGTTCCACGACGGCCGCGTCATCGGCGCCGAGCTGCCGAATCACATCGATCTTCAGGTGACGCAGACCGACCCCGGCTACCGGGGCGACACGGCGACGAACGTCACCAAACCGGCTACGGTCGAGACGGGCGCCACGATTCAAGTCCCGCTTTTCATCAATCCCGGCGACCGGATCCGGATCGACACGCGGGACCGCAAGTACATCTCCCGCGTCTAACGGTCACGGCCGCGCGGCGATAAATCGCCGCGACTACATGTCCGCCCGATACGCCTTCGTTTGATAGACGAGCGTCGCCATTCCGTCTGCTCCAGCGTGAGCGGCGTGCAGATCGGCAAGCGCATTCATCACCCGCTCGTGGGCCGGGCCGTCGAGCGGCACGTACGACGCGCTGCGCGCGCGGCCGAGCAACTCGTCGAGGCGCAGCGACTGCCGACTTGCGAACGTCGCCGACTCCGCAGCTCGAAAGGCCGGATTTTCCATGAGCACCACGGCAGAATCGAAGCGCTCGATGTTCGCCTTCGGCCCCGCGACGTCGAGAATGATCCGGCCGTAGCCTCGCGTGAACGCGTCTCGGTCGTCGCGCACGTTCCAGGCAAGCGCGACGCGACCGCCGGGTTTCAAGATGCGCTGAAATTCCACGAGCGCTGATTCCGCCCGCAGCCAGTGGAACGATTGAAAGCACGCCACGAGGTTCACGGACTTATCGCGGAGGCCGGTGCGTTCGCCCTCGCCATCGACGAATGCGATGCGGGGGTCGTCGCCAGCCGCCGAGCGCATGCGCTCGTTCGGTTCGATCGCGATCACCTGGATGCCGCGATCCGCAAGCAGCCGCGACGAGATGCCCGTGCCGGCGCCGATGTCGGCGGCCGTCAGGAGGGTCGGATCGCCGAGGCCAGTCAGGACGAAGTCGATCGCCTCGGGCGGATACGAAGGTCGGAACTTCGCGTAATCATCGGCGCGATTCGAAAAACGCGTGAGCGGCTGGAGGCCGGCGAGCGGGTCCATCATGAATGAAGGCGAGCTTCGCTCGCCTTCATCGTCGACCTTCGGTCGAGAACAGCACTGCCTTCGTCGGCGACCTTCGGTCGAGCACAGCACTGCGTTCATCGGCGACCTTCGGTCGAGCACAGCACTGCCTTCGTTGGCGACCTTCGGTCGAGAACAGCACTGCCTTCGTCGGCGACCTTCGGTCGCGCGCGGTGTCAGCTGCCGAGCAGGTCCTTAAACATTTGGCCCGCAACCGCGCCGCCGATTCCGCCGGCCGCCGCGCTCGTGGCGGCGGTCTCCCGGCCAAGATACTGCGAGATCGCATGGGCGAGATTCGCGAGCGTCATCGACTGCAGCCACACGCGGCCCGGGCCGGTGAGCTGAGCCAAGAACAACCCGTCACCGCCGAAGATGATGTTCTTGATGCCCCGCAGCATCGTGATCTGGAAATTCACGCTTTCTTGGAACATGCCCACGTGGCCCGGGTGCACCAGCAGCGTCTGACCCGGCTGCAGATCGTACACGACGATCTCGCCGCCGAGTTCGATCCACGCGTGCGTCGTGCCGCCGATCTTTTGGAGGATGAAGCCGTTGCCGCCGAAGATGCCGGCGCCAAGCGATTGCTGGAATCCGACCGTAAGCTCGACACCCGGAGTGGCGCACAAGAAGCCGTGCTTGTGGCACAGGTATCCAGCGCCCGGCTTCACGTCGAAGTCGAGGATCTGACCGGGGATCTTGGCGGCGAACGCCACCATGCCGGGCCCGCCCTGCGCCGTGTACTCGGTCATGAAGATGCTGCCGCCGGCGATCGCGCGTTTGAGGACGCCGAAGACCCCGCTCTGACCCGCCATCGCGGTCGAGGTGCGCAGCTGCACGTTCGACGACATCCAGGAGAGCTCGCCCGGCTGCGACTCGAGGCTCTCACCCGGTTGCAAGGTCATCTCGAGAACGGGCATGGTGGTTCCGACAATGCGATGATCCATGAGCTGTTATGCCTTTCTCTTGCGCAGGCGTGACCACCGGCGCGACAGCGTGAGCTTAAATGCGTGGGAACGCCGCTTCAGACTCGCTTCGTACGACAACGCAGCCTCTTTGGTCGAAAAGCGCCGTGCGAAGGACAGCCGAACCGGCGTCTTGCCGCGCAAGATCTTTGCGCCTTTTCCCGCGTTGTGCGCGCGGATGCGCGACGCGGGATCGATCGCATAGCCGCAATAGTACGCGCCGTCCGCGGTCTGCGCGAGGTAGACGAAGTGGGCATTAGCGCGCGCGCCGGACATGCGATTGCGCCACCGAGCCGTCCGCAGCCAGCGCCGCCGCGCCGCGGTCGGACTCCCGTCGCGTGCGCAGCTCCACCCACGGCTCGAGATCGTCCAGCAATCGCGCGGCCTCATCGAGCGACAACGATTGATCGCCGTCGGACAGCGCCGTCGCCGGATTCGGATGGACCTCCACCATGATGCCCTCGGCTCCCAACGCCACGCAGGCGCGCGCCAGGGGCCCGACGATGTCGGTCCGTCCGACGGAGTGAGAAAGATCGACGATGACTGGAAGATGGCTCATCTGCCGGAGGAGCGCGACGCCGGCGAGGTCCAGCATGTTGCGGGTGAGCGGCTCGAACGAGCGCACGCCGCGCTCGCACAGAATCACGCGATCGTTGCCTTGCAGCACGTACTCGGCCGCCAGCAAGAACTCTTCGATGGTTGCCGACATGCCACGCTTGAGCAACACCGGCTTGCTCTGTTTCCCGAGCCGCTTGAGCAGCGAGAAGTTCTGCATGTTGCGCGCGCCGACTTGCAGGATGTCGATGCGCTCGGCAACGGCCGGCAGCGATTCGGCGTCCATGACTTCGCTGACCGTGATCATGCCGTTCCGCGCAGCAGCGTCCGCGAGCAGCGACAGACCTTCTTCCGCAAGGCCTTGAAAGGAATACGGTGACGTGCGAGGTTTGTACGCGCCGCCGCGCAGGATGCGCACGCCTTTGCCTGCAAGGTGGGCCGCGACCGTGTTGACCTGTTCGGCCGACTCGACGCTGCACGGACCGGCGACGACGTGGAAGCCGCGATTGAGGTTGATGCCCCCGACCGTAAGCCCGACGTTGAAGCCCTTGCGCGCGCTATACAGCGCCATGACGTCCTTCGAACTCCTTGATGGCGTCTCGACGTGCCCATGCTCGTTCGCGCTTTCGCCAGGCCTTCTTGCCGCCGCGCCGATTCGGGTCGCACCGGCGTGACGTGGCTCGAGGGCTGCGGCCTCGTCGCGCTCGGTTTTGCGGTGGGCGCATACGGCACGATGGTGGGCCTCGGCGGCGGATTTTTCTTGGTTCCAGCACTGTTGTTCATGCACCAGCCGGCCCGCGTCGCAGCGGGCACCTCCATGGCGGTCGTGTTCGCGAATGCTACTTCCGGCACGATATCATACCTGCGTCAGCGGCGCGTCGACGTCCGCAGCGGACTGCTGTTCGCGGCCGCCGGCGTGCCGGGGGCCTTCCTGGGCGCGGCCGTCGACCAGCACCTCCCCCACCGGCTCTTTGCGGTGTTGCTTGCGTGTCTCTTGATCGTGGTCGCGGTGCGCATGCTGTTCGGAACCTCGTATGCGGCCGCGAGCCGAACTTCCGAGCCGCAGCCGCGCCGTTATAACGTGGCGGTGGCGGTCGCCCTTGCGTTTGGCGTCGGCTTCATCGCGAGCATGTTCGGCATCGGCGGCGGGATCATCCAAGTGCCGTCGATGATCTATCTGCTGAGCTTTCCCGCCCACATCGCCACCGCGACATCGCACTTCACGATCGCGCTCACAGCGCTCTTCGGCACGGCGTCGCACATCTATTACGGCGACGTGTTGCCGCTGCCCGCGATCTTGCTGGCGACGGGCGCGATTGGCGGCGCGCAACTCGGAGCTTGGCTCAGTCAGCGCCTGAATGCCGCCCCGCTGCTGCGCTGGCTTTCGCTCGCCGCGTTCTTCGTCGCGGGCTATCTCCTGTTCGGCTACCGCGGATGACCGATGACATCATGATTGCGACCGAAAGCGAGCTGCAGCTCCTTTTCGCGCGGTTGAACCTCGAGCATTTCGGATCGCTCCTGCCGGCGCATCGCATCGTCTACAACTGCCGCTTGACCACGGTGGCTGGCCGCATCGCGTATCGCCCGCGCGTCATCGAGCTGTCGCGCCCGCTTATGGCCGCCCATCCGCATCACATCCAGGCCACCCTGCTGCACGAGATGATTCACGCCTGGCTTCACCTGCGGCGGTTGCCCACCGGCCACGGCTCAGCGTTTAAGCGCAAGATGCGCGAAGTTGGGCTCGCCAGCATCTATCACGCGCTCCCAGTGCCCCATCGCGCGAGCGCCTGGCGCTACCGGTTGACGTGCCCGCGCTGCAAGGTCAAGCTGCTTCGGCGGCGCCGGCCGACGTCTCGCGTGTCGTGCGCGCGCTGCTCGCCGCGCCGCTTCGATCCGCGCGTGGAAATGGTCGTTCGGCCGCTGCGTTGAGCAGAGGGCGCTGCGCGCGCCTGTTGGAACCCGACCGGCATGGCGAGATACGTCGTCGGCATCACCGGGGCGAGCGGCAGCATCTACGGCATCAGAACCCTCGAGGCGCTGCGCGCTTTGGGCTCGGTCGAAACGCACTTGGTGATGTCTCGCTTCGCCAAGCGGACGATGGAGCTCGAAGCGGGCGCCGATCCGGAACAGGTGGCGCGCCTCGCCGATTTCGCCTACGACGCCGATGACTTGGCGGCGCCGATTTCAAGCGGATCCTTCGCGACCGACGGCATGCTCGTGATCCCGTGCTCGATCAAGAGCGCCGCCGCCATAGCGTACTCGCTCAACGACAACCTGCTCGTGCGTGCGGCAGACGTCTGCCTCAAGGAGCGGAGGCGCCTCGTGCTGGTCGTGCGAGAAACCCCGCTGCATCTCGGCCATCTGCGCACGCTCACGCAGCTCGCCGAGATCGGCGCGATGATCTTGCCGCCGATCCCGGGCTTCTATGCGAAGCCGGCCTCGGTCGACGACATCGTCAATCACACGGTTGGCAAGGCGCTCGACCTCCTCGGCATTCCGAACGAATTGTTCCGGCGCTGGCGCGGCGCGACGTCGGCCGACGCACCGTGAAGCTCTACATCTCCGCCGACATGGAAGGCGTCGCCGGGATCACCGCGGTCGAACAGACGAACCCGGTCGGGCAGCCCGAATATGCGCGCTCGTGCGAGCTGATGACCGCCGAAGTGAACGCCGCCTGCGAGGGCGCGATCGCGGCCGGCGCAACGGACATCGTGGTCAACGATGCCCACTGGAACATGCGCAACGTCATTCACGAAGCGCTGCCGGCAAGCGTCCGCCTGATACGCGGCAGCCTGAAACCGTTGTCGATGAACGAAGGGCTCGACCCCACGTTTGCGGCGGCGGCATTCGTGGGCTATCACGCGGGAGCCGGCACGCAAGATGCGGTGCTCGACCATACGTATACCGATGAAACGCTGCACGCGGTCCGCATCAACGGCGAGCCGTGCAGCGAGGCGCGCATCAACGCCGCGGTGGCCGGCGCCTTCGGCGTGCCGGTCGTGTTCCTCTCGGGCGACCAGCAGGCGTGTGCCGACGCGAAGCGCTTTTTGCCGTGGGCGCAAACCGTGGAAGTGAAGCAGGCCATCGGTCGCTACGCCGCGGCATCGCTCTCGCCGTCGCAAGCTCGCGAGCGCATCAAGGCGGGCATCGAAGCGGGGTTGCGCGAGCGCGAGCGGCGCGGCGCCAAACCGTACGCATTCGAGACGCCGGTCACACTTGAGCTGGATTTCACGCTGACCGCCAAGGCCGACGCCGCGGCCATCCTGCCTGGCGCCGAGCGCGTCTCGGGCCGCACCGTGCGCTTCGCCGGCGAGGATTTCCTCACGGTTTTCCGGGCGTTTCGGGCGCTCATGATCTTGGGCGGCTCGGTGAGCTGACCTGTAACGCGCGGCCCTCCCGGCAAGTCACGTAGATAAGCCGGGCGGGTGTGCATTGCGGTCCCCCCTTAATAACATCCGCCCGGCCTAGAGAAAAACCGCCTTCCGTCCGGCTCATCTCGGGAGGCGGTTTTTCTCATTTCCCGAGCTGTCACGGCTATTGGAGCGGTCGGCTTGAGCCGACCGCTTGCCGCGCGGCGATACATCGCCGCGGCTACAAGACGGCGGTTTCTGTCGGCGTTTCGGGTTCGGCAGGCTGTTCCGCGGGTTCCGAGCTTTCCGTCGGCTCGACAGATTCCGCGGCTTGCGCGGGTTCGGCCGGTTTCGCCGCTTCGTCGTGCGGCGGCTCCCAGTCGTAATCCGACGGCTTGATCTCGTACTGGTCGAGCGGCGCTCCCAGCCGATGCAGCCAATCGAGCGCGAGATGGTAGTGACGCTTCGTGCGATACGCGAGCCAGCGGCGGCGCATCGCGTCGTCTTCGTCCACGGCTTCGCGGAACCGCCGGAACGCGCCCTTGCCGGAGATCGCCGATCGCAAACGGCCCGCGATATTGATGTCCTCGACGGTCGAGATGAAATCAGACATGATGCCGTAGCGGACTTCGGTCGTCACCGGCGTCACTTTCTTGAGATCGACGTTGGCTTCGGCTTCGGCGATCCGCGCGTTCTCCTGATCGCCGAGGTTGTGCATGAAGTGCTCGACAGCGCCGCCCTTGACGTTGAAGTAGGCCACGCTGTCGACATCGCCGCCCGTCAGCGCGGTGCCGAGCTCGTCCAGCAACGGATTGCGCTTGACCGGACCCGGGCGCACGAAGCGATGGTGGTGCCGCGCCGGCGCGTGGTGCGGCGCTTCGATGCCGAGCGCCTTGCGGATCTCGTTCGGATCGATCGCCGGCAGCCCAAGATGCGTGAGCCGCACGTGGTGGCCGGCCAGTTCGATCAGGAGATCATCGAGCTTGCGGCGAGCGTTTTGCTCGGCGGCGGCATCGGTCGGGCTCAGGCCGTCGAGGTCGGGCAGCGGGCGTCGGATCCATTCTGCAGTGAACTCGTTCGCGTTCGGTGTTGCGTCGCTCATCGTCGGAGGTACCTCAATCGTAGCGGTCGGGCTCGTGCCCAACCGAATCGTGGGCCGCGATTTTTATGCGCGACCGCGCTACACCCCTGCCGGTTGCTTCGTGCCGATGCTCTCGGCGATCGCGATGACGTCATCTTCGGTGAGGCCGAGCCGGTTGATGTTTTCATAATACTGCTTGACGACATCCGCGGTGCGGCCTGTGCGCGCGCGCTCTTCGCGCACGCGTTTGACTTCCTCAAGCACGCGCTTGGTGAGGTCGGCATCCAGCTTCACGCCGGCTTTGGCCAGGCGCTGCTCGTGCTTGCGCAGCGCCGCGTCGATGACCGCGAGACCGCTGTGTTTGCCATAGACGAATTTCATCTCGGCCCCGACCAGTTCCGCGGGCACGGCTTCGTACATGCGGCGGTCGATCAGCATCGCGTGGGTATGGATGCCGGATTCGTGCGAGAACACGTTGGCGCCGATGATCGGCTCGTGCGCTTGGATCGGATAGCCGGAGACCGACTCCATGAAGCGCGCCAGCTCGCGCAATTTCGCGTACTTGAACCCGGGAATCTCGACGCCGTACAGGACGTAGAGCGCAGTCACGATCTGATGCAGCGGCACGTTGCCGGCCCGCTCGCCATACGTGTTCGCGGTCACCGTGAACGCTTTGAAGCCGCAGGCGAGCGAGGTGATGCAATTGATCGTCGCAAGCCCGTAATCGTTGTGGAAGTGGTTCAAGAGCGTGACGCCCGGCGGCATCGCCTCGACGATGCGCGTGCAATACCAGCGCGTCGCCTCGGGCGTCAGCGTGCCGACGGTGTCCGGCCACGATGGGCGGGTCGCTCCCGCCTCCAGGCCTGCTTTGAACAGCTCGATGAAATACGCGACGTCGCCGCGGCTGCCGTCCTCGCCGCCGAATTCGACGCGCCGCACGCCGTTGGACCGCGCGTAGCGGATCGCGTCGCACTGCATGCGGATGTTGGCTTGCCGGTAGAACGACAGCGGCAGATCGAGCCACTCGGTTTCCGATTTGCCTTCGCGCGCCAGCAGCGCCTTGCCGATCTTGTACTTCATGTGCAAGTCGCTGCCCGAGGTGAATACGAAGAAGGTCACCTGATCGGGCGCGACGTCGATCTCTTCGAGCGCGCGCAGCGTCGCGTCGATGTCCTTGTTCGTGCTGCGGCACATGACGACGACGTCGAGGTCCTCGCGGATCTCCCCCGCGCGCTTGCCCTGCATGATCAGCTGCAGCGACCGGCGCTCGTCTTCGGAGACGGCCGGAAATCCGACGTCCATGATGTGCACGCCGATGTCGGACAGCCGCTTGCAGATCTCGTATTTCGTCTCGGGCGTGTAGGCGATGCCCGGCATCTGCTCGCCGTCGCGCAAGCTCGTGTCGTAAATGCGCAGCTCTTTAGAATCGGGGAACTTGACGTCGCGCGTGAAATCGCGGGGATCGCGAATCAGCTGCTCGATCGGCTCGCGAAAGTTCAAGGCAAGAGCCCTCCATGTCGAGGGCTATGGTTCGACGACGATTTCGCCGCGCATTCCCGCCTGATAGTCGTAGAAGCAGCCGTAGAGGTACGTGCCTGGGCTGCCCGCAACGATCGGCTGCGAGCGCATGCCGGGAGCCAGATCGCCCGTGCTCCACGCCGCCGGACCGATCGACCCGCCGGCACGCAGCGCCGCGTCGGTGAAGCGCGGGTCGGCGGGAAACCTGTTGCCGGGAAGCGCGCTCGCCGTGTGGTGACCATCGGCGTCGCGATTGACGAACACGACGGCGTCACCCACGTGAACGACAACTCTGCCTTCCGACACGCCGGAATACGAACCGGCGTCGAGATGTCGAACGGCGGGATACCGCGTGAGGCCGAGATCGACCTCGACCGTGGCAGCCGAGGCGGCCATCGGCAGGAGCGCGGCCAACCCGGCGAGCGTCGCGAGAAGGGATTTCATCATGCTGCGATTCCTTCGAAAACGGTCGACCAAGGTCGACCTCCACAAGATAGTAACGAATGTGGCGTTCGCTCTGTCACGGGTGGAGCGACGATTGCATCGCGGCGAGCGCCGCATCCACGTCGCTTTCGGTGTGCGCGGCGGTCACGAACATGACCTCCAGCGGGCTGGGTGGCAGCAGGATGCCGCGTTCGAGCATCGCGCGATAGTAGCCCGCATAGGCTTCTGCATCCGCTTCGCGCGCCTGCGCGTAGTTGCGATGCGGCGGGCCCGCTCGAAACATGAAATCCACGATCGACCCGACCTGCACCACCGGATACGGCAGGCCCGCCGCCCGCAAGACGCTTGCAGCTCCCTCGGCGAGCCGCCGCGCGATCCGATCAACGTGCTGGTAGATCTCGGGCTCGCGTTCCAACGCATCCAAGAATGCGTGGGCCGCAGCGACGCACACCGGGTTGCCCGAAAACGTTCCACCTTGGAAGACCGCGCCGGTCGGCGCCAGCACGCTCATGACGTCTGCGCGCCCGCCGAACGCGGCGATCGGCAAGCCGCCGCCCAACGCCTTGCCGAGGCACGTGAGATCGGGCGTCACGTGAAGGCGTTCTTGCGCGCCGCCGGGCCCCAGCCGAAAGCCGGTGATGACTTCGTCGAAGATCAAGAGGGCGTTGTCGCGATCGCAGAGCGCGCGAACGCCCTCGAGATAACCTTCAGCTGGACGCACGAGCCCCATGTTCGCCACGATCGGCTCCAGCAGAACGGCGGCGACCGCGCCGCGCTGCCGGCGCAGCGTCGCGTCGAGCGCCGCGAGCTCGTTATAGGGCAGGACGATGGTGTTGGCTCGGACCGCCTGCGTCACGCCGCATTCCAGCGTGGCGCGCGAGTCGGACGATGCGCCAGCCGCGTGGATCACCTCGTCGGAATGTCCGTGGTAGTTGCCTTCGAAACGGATGAGCGTTTCGCGCAATGTGAAGGCGCGCGCGACGCGCACGGCGCTCATCACCGCTTCGGTGCCGCTGTTCACGAAGCGCACGCGTCGCATCGACGGCATCAGACTTCGGATGCGTTCGGCGAGGCGCACCTCCTCGGGATGGGTCGATCCGAAGACCGAGCCGCGCTCGAGAGCCTCGCGCACCGCCGCGGCGATGCCGGGATCGGCGTGCCCCAAAAAAACCGGGCCATACGCGCAGAGAAAATCGATGTACACCGCGCCGTCGGCTGCACGCACCTTGCTGCCGGCCGCGCTCACGATCATCGGCGTCGGAGCGCCCACGGCTTTACCCGCTCGCACGGGCGAATCCACGCCGCCGGCAAGTACCGCAGCGGCGCGTTCGAACGACATCCCCGGCAGGTTAGTTTGAAGCTGCATCTTGGCGTGCCGGCTTGCCGCGGCGCGCCGTCAGAGCTCGCAAATTCTTGGCGCTCGCCGCGCTGCTGTTGCCGAGGTCCTCGACCATCTCGACGTAGCGCACGATGTCTTCGCGGCGGACGAGACCGACGTACGTCGCGCCCTCGTCCGCGACCACCATGATGGCCGATGCGCCCGCGAACGGCAAGAAATGAAGCAGCGCGAGCGCGTCGTCGTCCGGGTCGAGCACGGGCAGATCTGCGACGCGCGTCATGACCGAGCCCACCAGCCGCGACGCGGCCTCATCGGTCGGCACGCGCGCCGCTTCGACGTCGCTGAGCACGCCCGCGGGCCGGTCGCCGAACAACACGGCAAGCGCTCGCGACTTCGCGCCGAAGCCAAAATACCCCGAGGCGAAGGCGAGCGCGTCGGACGTCTGCAGGGTGGGAAGGTCGCGCGCGCAGAGATCGCGCGCTTTCAGGCCTTCGAGCGCGACTCGGATGACGGTCGAGCGGTAGTACGATTGCGCCAGACTCGCCAAGAACCAGCCCATGATCGCGGCCCAGCCTCCCAGCAGCACGTTGCTGCGCACGGCGAGCAGGCAGCCGAACGCGACGGTGAGATAGCCGATCATGCGGCCCGCGAACGCGGCGCGCTTCGTCGCCGCGATGACGTTGCCGCTCACCTTCCACAATATGCCGCGCAGCACGCGCCCGCCGTCCATCGGAAAGCCCGGCAGCAAATTGAAGATGGCGAGCGAGGCGTTGGCGATCGCGACGTCCAGCAACAAGATGCCCGCCTGCTGGCGCGCGTGCCACGCCGCGCTGCCCGCGACGGCGAACGCGACGGCCAGCGCGAGACTTGCAAGAGGCCCCGCCAGCGCGATCGCGATCTCATCGCCGGGCGTCATGTTCTCGTTTTGGATCTGCGCCGCTCCGCCGAACAGATAGAGCGAGATGCTCGGCACTTTTCGTCCGCGCCGCCGTGCAGCCACGGCATGCCCGAATTCGTGGGCGACGATCGAGGCGGCGAGCAGCAGTCCGACGATGATCGCGACCGCCACGCGCTGGGCAGGGCTTGAGCCCGGCGTGACGGCGGGCAAGTAGCCGTACGCGATCACCGCCACGATGGCGCCGAAGACGAACAACGACGAGTAGTGCGCCCGTACCTCGATGCCGGCCAGCGTCCCGAGTTTCACTTGAGAGTCGAGCATGAAAGTGTGATGTATATCCGCCGAGCGCGCACGAGCGGCCTGTAACGAACGGACCGCCCCCTCAATCTAACAGGCTGGAGGGAGTATGCTCACCCTTCCTCCGGACGGCGACCCGGTAGCTCCTGCCCATTGCATGCCGGCGCCGAGGCTCCTCGCCCGAGCCAAACTAGGGCCGCTCTCATCAAGCAGAGCGGCCCTCATCATTTCCTACGAATGCTGCGCGCGACCGAAGCTCGAGCACAGCATTGCCGGCGCTACTGCATCGACCATTCCCAGGTGTTCCAATTGCTCGTGCCTGCGGGCGCCGGGATGAGTCCGGTGAGCCCCTTGTTCCACACGTACGGGTAGCGGTTGAAATACAAGATGTCCGTCACCGACTGCGTCGCGATCTCATTTTGGATGATCCAGAAATATTTCTTGCGCACGTTTTGATCGAGACTGCCGAGCTGCCCGACCTCGGCGGCGTCCAGGACGGGATCTTTCCAGAACAAGCTGTTCTGGCCGTGCGGCGGGATCTGCGACGACGAATAGAGCGAGTTGTCATCGGGATCGATGCTCTCGACCCACGCGTACAGCGCAATATCGTACTTCCCGTTCTGAAGGATTCCGCCCCCGCCCATCGTGGCGAAGAACAGCGAGGCGGGGTAATTCTTGATCGTGACCTCGATGCCGACTTTCTTGAACTGCTGCTGCAGCAGCGCTTCGGTGGCTTCACCGCTCTTGCCGCCGGTGACCGCGGACAGCGTGAACGACAGCCGCTGGCCGTTTTTCTGCCGAATGCCGTCCGGACCCGGCACCCAACCCGCCTGCGTCAGCAGCTGCGCGGCCTTTGCCGGATCGTAGTGAAACCACGGCGCGTTGGGGTTGTACGCCCAGGAAAACGGCGCGATGTCCGCTTGCGCGGGGATGCCGATGCCGTGCGTAACATTGTTGATGATCTCTTGAACGTCGATCGCGTAATGGATCGCTTGGCGCACCCGCAGATCCCCGAAGATCGGGTTTTGCATGTTAAGATCGAGGTGCGAAAACGCCAACGAGGGTTCGAGCTGCACGTTGTAGCCGTACGCGGGCAGCTGCTTGATCTGCGGCCAGAGCTGCGAAGCGGCGCGGAACCATCCGTCGGTCTCATGCGTCTTCAACTGGACGAGGATCGTGTTGTCGTCGGCCACGATGCGAAAGATGATGCGCTTGAGCTTCGGCGGGCCGCGCCAGTAGTTGGGGTTTGCCTCGAGCTCGATGCGGTCGCCGTGGACCCACTGGACGAACCGAAACGGACCGGTGCCGATCGGATGGGTATTGAAGGCCGCATGGTTCAGGTCGCCCGTCGCGTTCTGCTGCTCGAGCAAGTGCGCCGGAAGGACCGGATAGAGCCCGCCGAACGCGAAGAACGTCGCCACCGCCGGCCCGTAGACTTGCTTGAGATGCACTTTGACTTCGTAGTCTCCGACCGCTTCGATGGAGGCAATCTTATCGTAGCCGCTGCGCGTCTCGACGTTGTTCTTCGGGTTCATGATCGCTTGCCACGTGAAGATCACGTCGCGCGCCGTGAACGGCGCGCCGTCCTGCCATTTGACGCCCTTGCGCAAATGGTAGGTGATGGTCAGTCCGTCCTTGCTAATGCCCCCGTTCTGTAGCGTCGGCACTTCCGTGGCGAGCTCGGGGATGGGCCGCATCTTGTTGTCGTTGTTGTAGAAGAACCCCATGACGAACATGTCGATGTCAGAACTGACCGCTTCTGTACGCAAGATCGGATTCATCGTCGAGGGTTCTTGGATGTCGTCGTAGCGATAAATGCCCGGGATGGTTCCGGCACCGATCGCGTTCGGCGCGGTGCTCGTACCGATTTTCGAGCACGCGGCGATGGCGAGCGCCAGCGTCAACGCGAGCCCGGTGCGTGCGGCGCGAGCGATCATTGACCGACCGGCGTGATCTGCGTGACCGTGAGGGTGCCTGAGATCTTGCCGCCGATCATATCCTGATACGGATGCGTCCCCGGAATCGAAGCCACCCACGTCCATTGACCTCCGCTCGGCGCGATCACGCCGGAATCGAACGCGCCGGGCGACGTGGCCGTGTGCGGTTGCGAGTCTTGATTGACCCACATCACCACCGTCCCCGCCTGCACGGTCGCGCTCGCTGGATTATAGCTGCCGCCGCCGTTCGTGATGTTGATCGTCAACTGTCCGTTCACCGGCTGGCCGTTCGGACACGCCGTCAGGAGCAGGGACGCAGCGAACACGCACGACAAAGCCGCGAATTTCATGAATTTGGGCGGCGCGAGCATCAGCGCGCGGTTCTTGCGGTCCTCCGGCGTTCCCTGTAGCCGCATCACGGCGCGATCACGACGCTGGCGGCGTCGCGATAGAGCACGCGTCCGCAGCCAGCCGGCAAGCCCCGCGCCGGCGGCTGCGCGCTTTCTGGGCCGATCACGAGCAGCGCGCCGAGCGCGCGCGCGTGCGCGCACCGATCCATTGACCCGGTGTCGAACACGTCGGCGCCGTGCGCCAGCATCGAGATCGCGCCGGATCGAACGCCGTCGGTCACGACCGCGCGCGGCGGGTGCGCCGCAAGCCAGCTGAAGAGCGCGACGCGCTGGCCCGCGCTCGTCGACAGCGCGTCGTCGTAGAAACCGACGGCGCGGGAGGCGGCCGCGTAGCCGAGCGTTGCGAGCATTGCGACTGCGACCACGCCCCACGCCGCCGGGCGCATGCGGCCGCGCGCCGCTGCGATCAATCCGCAGCATGCGGCGAGCAGCGGCGCGCCGAGATGCGAGGCGGTATCCATCCAATACAAGGCCGTCCGGCTGACGATCCCCCACGCGGTCGTCGCGGCTGCCGCCACGCCGATCGCGACCGGCACGCGCGCGACAAGCGCGCCGGCGACGAGCGCTCCGACCGCCATCTCCGGAAAAGCGAATCTCAGCGACGCGCCCGATGCGAGTTGCGGGCGCTCGCTTGCGAACCCGAAGGGTTCGAGGACGAAGAGGACGGCCGCTGCGACGCCTGCCAGCGATTGAACTCGTACCGCGCGCACGCAGAGGCCTGCGAATGGCAGCGCGAACCAGACGGCGACGGGCCAGCCCGCAGCCCACAGCGCATAAGCGAGCGTGCCGAAGCCGGCAAGTCCATGCGCGGCGATGCTCGTGCCGGCCCATGGATACCAGGTCGATGCCGGCGGCACTGCGGCGCTGCGCCACAGCGCCGCGTCGCGTATGGCCCAAAGCGCGATCGGAACGACGGCGACAAAGTCACGCAGGCGCGCGCGGCCTGAGAAAGCAGCGATAGCGGCGAAGAGCCAGCCCACGGGCTTGATCATGGCCGTCAACGCAAGCGATGCCGCAGCCGATTGTCGCGCCGATAGGCACCACAACGACTCGACGAAGAACGCCGCGAGCCACACGTCGTTTTGCAGATCGGCGGACTGCTGCGCCACGACGGGCGTGAGCACGAAAGCAGCGCCGAGGAGCCCGCCCGTCCACGGAGGGGCGCCGAAGCGCGCCGCCCACGCCGCGATCCGCATGCCGAGCAAGGCCGCTGCGAGAGTCCCGGAAATCCCGACCGACCACCAGGCGCCGATCGTCAGCAATCCGCATGCGAAGAGCTCCGAGCCGCCCGGGTACCACCAGTAGCGGGTCGAGGTGACCCAGATCGAGCCTTCGCGCGCCCACGACGCGGCGTTAGGTAAATGATAGATGAGCGTGTCGCCGTCGAGCGGGGGCTGCAGCAAGGCCGGCATCGCGGCGAACGCGGCGGCGAGCAACGGCGCCACGAGCCAGCCGTCTCCCGGAGCCGCCGAAGCGGTGCCGGCGGCGGGCGCGCGGGCACGTCGGATGAGGCAGAGGCCTAGGGCAGCGCCCAGGCACAGCGGCGCGTACAGTAGATGTAGGAAGCCGAGCAAGAAGGGCGCAGCGACGCCGAGGATGACGGCGTTGCGGAGGCGTTCGACGATCCCGTCGCTGCTGCCGGCGAGGAGCGGCGCGGCGTACCACAACAATCCGAGCCAGAGTGCGGCAAGCGCGCCGCTGAGCGCCCCCTCTAGCGCCACGGGTTACGGGCTTCCGAACGTCCCTTCGGCGAATTTGAGCTGCTGTTGGGCGATCTTGTATGCGTACACAGCGACGACGTAATCCGTTTCGGCTTTGGTGAGACCCACTTGGGCGTTCAGCAGCAGCGGCAGCGTGGTGACGCCGGCTTTATATTGCGCGTTGGTGACGTCGAGCACCGTGCGCGCTTGACTCAGCTCAGCGGTCGCCGCCGATAGTCCGGATTGCGCGGTCGAGAGGCCCAGCACGGCCTGCTCGACGGTTTGAGACACGCCGAGAGCTGCCGAATCGAAATTCGCCTGCGCGGAGTCCTGTTGCGCGAGCGCCGCTTCCGTTTGGGCGCGGATGGCGCCGCCATCGAAGATCGGCACCGACAACGAAACGCCGACCGAGCGCGAATTCGCGTACGTGCCGCCGCTTGGCGAAATGCTCGTCGGGCCGTCATTCGCCGTGCCGACGATGGTGGGAAAACGTTGCAGCCGCGCTGCGCGCACCGACTGCTGCGCAGAATTCAGAAGCGCCCGCGCCGCAAGCAGATCCGGTCGCATGGTCTGCGCGATCGTCATGATGTCTTGCGCCGGCGGAGCAGCCGCGCCGACCGAGTTGTCATCGACGAGCGAGACCGCCGTGTCGGACGGCACCCCCATGGAGTTGAGCAGCACCGCGATTTGCGACTTTTCGCCGTTGGCAGCTTGGGCGACCGCCAACAGCGCCTGAGCAACCGGGAGCTGTGCGGTCAGCACGTCGGCTCGCGACGCCGCGCCGGCGCGGAATTGCGCTTCCACCAAATTGTACTGCGTCTTCGCGAGCTTGAGCGAATCGTTCGCCGTGATCAGCTGGTGGCGCGCCTGCAAGGCAGTGTAATAGTCTTGCGCGACGGTGAAAAACACGGTCTGGATCTGGCGGGTAAGCAACAAGCGCGCCGCGTCGGTCGAATAGCGCGCTGAAAGAACTTGCGCGCGCACGTGCCCGCCGTCGAAGACCAGTTGGCGAAGGTTGACCGACGCGTCATTCGACGTGAAACCGTTGGTGGTTTGCGTCGTGCCGCTGGTTCCGCGAAAGCCGCCTTTGCTGTACGTGCTGGAAGCTTGACCGCTCAGATTCGGCAGCGCCGCGCTGAGCGCGAGGTCGGCCGAGGATTGCGCCTGGCCGACGGCGGCGCGCGCGAGCGCGAGCGCCGGCGAACGCGCGAGGGCGACGTTCTCGGCGTCGGTGAGATTGAGGACAGCCGGCACGGGGGACGGCGGCGTGGCGGACGCAGCTGCGATCTGCGGCACTGCGATGAGCACGGCGAGGCATACGATGATGAATCGGAATCTTACCATGTGGCTCCTACTTTGCGCGAACGACGTATGATGCATACGGGGCGACGGGGCAAAGTGTTTCGCGGCGGAATGGCGCGAGCCTGTATCCAATTCCTGGGATTGTCATGAGTAACTCCGTTCGTACTGCTCTTGGTTGGATCGTCGTCGTGGCGTTATTCGTGTCCGCGTTCTTCATCTTCCGCGCCGGGCTGCAGCGCATGGCGGCGACGACGCCGGCCGCGATCGGACATCCGGCTCGCGACGTGGCGCTGCGCGCCCTCGACGGCAAGCCGGTCAAGCTGTCCGCGTATTTCGGACGCCCGCTGTGGGTCAATTTTTTCGCCACGTGGTGCGTGCCGTGCAAGGCGGAGCTGCCGGAAATCGAACGGCGCTACGTCGCGGACAAGCCGCGCGGGCTCGTCGTGCTCGGGGTCGACGAGCAGGAAGAAAGCGCGCTCGTGGAACCGTTCGTCAAGCGCATGCAGCTCTCGTTTCCGATCGCGCTCGATAGCAGCGGCGACGCGACGCTCGTGTACCACGTCGGCGCGATCCCCACGTCGGTCTTCATCGACGCGAGCGGCAGCGTCAAAGCCGTGCACACGGGCTTCATGACGCCCGACGACATGGACCAGGACCTGAAAAAGATCTTGTAGCGCGCGACCGAAGGTCGCGAAGGTCGACCCAGGTCGACCTCTACAACCGTTCCTTTTGCGTCAAGCCGTTGCGCTGGGCGCGGACCACGGCGATGTAACGCGGGCAGTTGGGCCCGTCCGGCTCGTTGCAGTAGCCGCGCACGCACGTCGCCCCGGCATCTTTGAACAACACCGGCTCCTCGCGTTTCAAGATCCGCAGCACTTGAAAGGACATTTCTCGGATCTCCCACTGCGCCATGTTGCACGTGCGCAGCGTCAGGAACTGATACCACGCGCGCGCGTTGCCCGAGACGACGAGATTGCTGGCGGCGGCGTTCGGCAAGACGAAGCGCGCGTCTTCACTCGGAACGCCGGCGGCGAGCAGCGCCTGGTACGCGGAGCCGATCTCCGTCATCAGCGCGTCGTAGCGTTCGGAAAGCCCCGGCAGCGAAGCGATGCGCTTCGGCTTCACGTATGGGAATTCGCCGTTCTTGAAGGCAAGATAGCGCTGGCTCTGCTGATCAAATTGCAGGTGACGGTGGCGCACCAGTTGGTGCGTCGCCGCTCGCGACAGCCCGCTGACGCCGAAGATGAAGATGTTATGCTCGAGAGTGGAATGGTGACCGGCGTCACGCACGCGATCGACGGTCTTTCGCATGTCGTCGGGACGTTCGCTCCATCGTCGTGCGATCGCGTCCGGTTCCTTCGCCGAATAGCACGTGCGTGCAGCCGTGGCCGTCATGGCCGTCGGATTGGGGGACTTTTCTAACAACACGACCCGCACCGAGGTTTGCGGGCCGGCGGATTGTGGCATAGTAAAAGGAGCGTTTCGTGCTGGGCGAGGCGCGGTCCGCCCGTGCCCGCGCGCACGAGAAACGAGTTCGCTCCTCGTTACGTCGGAGAAGAAAGCCGATACAGAAGGGTAAGCCAAGCGCCATCCGAATCTGGGACAGGACGTCTCAGTGTGTCGGGACCCCTACCGCGGGACGCCACCGGGTCGCGCACGGCCCTTTATTTCGAGCGGTTCTACCTCACGAGGGAGGGAAAACTTTGAAGAAATTTGTGGTCGCAATCCTGATGGGTGCCGTGGGCTTGGTGTGCACCAGCATGCCGGGCGTCGCGGCCTCCATGATGGATTTCGGCAGTCCGCCTTCCGGCCAGATACCGATCTTGTACAACGATCACCACGTCTATTCGAGGCCGGACGTGTTGCGGGCAAGCCGAGTGCTCGCGGCGCTCGTGCATAACGGCACCATCATGGTGCCGCTGCGCAGCATGTTCGAGCAGATGGGCGCCACGGTCAGTTACGATCCCGCTTCCAAAGGCTTCACGATCCAAAAAAGCGGCGCCAGCATCCAGTTGACCCTCGGCAAGAACGAGGCGGTCATCAATGGTGAATCGCGTCCGCTGGATCAGGGCCCGATCATGTACCAAGGCGTTGCGCTGGTCCCGGTGCGCGTGATCTCGGAAACGATGGGCGCGTACGTCGAGTGGGTGCCGTCGCAGCGCGTGGTCGTGGTGCGCTACGCTCCGGCAACGCCGGTGCCGGCGCCGGTTCCAACCGTCGCTCCGACGACGCCGCCGACTCCCGCGCCGCTTCCGCCGACGCACCCGTTCAACGTCTTCCTCGGTGGCGCGGTGAATTTCGGGCGCGTCTACAACGAGTTCGCCGCGGGCCAAAACGACCATCTCTTCGGCGGCGGCTTGAACAGCAGCGGCAGCAACGGATTGAACGGCTCGTTCGTCGCGAACGGCGGCGTCTTGTTCAACCCGTGGGCCGTGACGTTCAACTTCCGCCAAGACCGTTACGACTCGACGGTCAACGGCACGGTCACGCCCCCGTACACGCTGTGCAGCGGACCTGGCACGGGCGCGCCGGCGACGTTCTTCACGGTGCTTGGCCCGGCCCCACAGGCTCAGTGCGGCGTCGCGCCGTTCACCGCGCAGCAGAACACGATCGACGCGCGGCTCGAGTATAAGGTCGTGAACCCGCACATTTACATCGGCGCCGGATACGTGTGGGCCGGCAACAACTACGGCTATCCGCAGTTGAGCGGATTCGGCGGCGGGCTCGAGAAGCTGCCGGACTTCGACATGGTGCAGACGCAACCGCTTAGCTGGTTCGGATCCGTATTCTACTATCCGATCATACAGAACACATATCCAGCGACGATGACGTCGCCCGCGACGAAACTCGAGTATCAGTTGCTCAAGTACAATCTCGGCGTTTCGTACAACTTCGGCACATCGCCGGTGTACATCTACGCCGGATTCGATGGCGACCGCTACACGGCGAAGCAGAACGTGCCGGTGGATCAATCGCACTCCGGACCGTTCGCTGGACTCGGCGTGCACTTCTAAACGCCGCTGCGTCGCAACGCTCGCGATGGACGGACGCACTCGCGTCCGTCCATTCTTTTTCTCTATCCATGCTGCGGGACAGAGGTTTCGCGGCCCAGGCATTCCGTCTAGAGGGAGGGCTTGCTTCCCTTAGGGGAAAATGCGGTACAGTCGGGGGCTGCGTGCCTGGGTGCGGCAGCGGTCGCCTGACATGGCACTTCGAGCCAGGGCAACCGGCCAGGTCGATCGAGCTCACTATTCAGGGAAACCGGAATTTGAACAGCTTTCGTCACTACCTTAGGAGGGTAAGCATTTTGAAGAAAATGTACCTCGCGGCTCTCGCTGCGGCGTTTTTCGTCGTGGCTGGGATCATGCCGAGCTACGCTGACGGGTCGCAAACGGCAACTTCGGCAACGTTTGGGAACCAGATCGTAGCGGACGCCATGATGGACTTCGGAAGTCCGCCGTCCGGCCAGATACCTATCCTGTACAACGACCATCACGTCTATTCGAGACCGGATGTGCTGCGTGCAAGCCGCGTGCTTGCGGCGCTCGTGCACAACGGCACCATCATGGTGCCGCTGCGCAGCATGTTCGAGCAGATGGGCGCGACCGTCAGCTACGATCCCGCATCCAAAGGCTTCACGATCCAAAAAAGCGGCGCCAGCATTCAGCTGACGCTCGGCAAGAATCAGGCCGTCATCAACGGCGAGTCGCGCCCGCTGGACCAAGGCCCGATCCTGTATCAAGGCGTGGCATTGGTTCCCGTGCGCGTGATTTCGGAAACGATGGGCGCGTACGTCGAGTGGGTGCCGTCGCAGCGCGTCGTCGTGGTGCGCTATCTCCCGGCGACTCCCGCACCGACGCCGGCGCCGACGGTCGCTCCGACCACTCCGCCGACACCGGCTCCAACGCCGAAGCCCGGCTACCTCGCGTTCTTGCAAGGCGCCTACGCATTCGGAACGTCATATAACGAGTTCGCGAACGGCGCGAAGAGCGGCAGCGGCGGCACGGGCGGCGGAAAGACCTCGTTCGCGGCCAAGGCCGGCTATCTCGCCGACCCGTTCGCGTTCGTCGTGAATTTCCGCCTCGATCAGTACAACACGACGGTCAGCGGCTTCACCTGCAGCTACTCGCTGCCGTGCCCGACCCCGACGCCCATCGGGGTGATCGGATCGCACACGGTCAGACCGCTGTCAAGCGGTGGTGGAGATCCGTTCGATCCGGGATGCTTGACGATTCCGAATCTCTCACCGACGAACACCGCGCCCTTCGTCAATCCGGTGACGATCTTCAACACGATTGACGGCGGCACGTGCGCGGTTGCGCCGTTCGCAGACTACGCATACACGCTGGATGGTCGCGTCATGTACAAGGTGTTCGACCCGAGGTTCTACATCGGCGCCGGATACATCTACACGGGAAACGGCCACGGCTACCCGCACTACGCCGGCTGGGGCTTGGGCGCTGAAAAGCTTCCGGACTTCAACAACGGCGCAGCGGCGTTCACGTGGCACGGATCTGCGTGGTACTATCCCGACGCGTACGGCACGTACACGATTCAGGATCCGTTCAGCCCGAACTTCGGCGTGTCGTACCGCCAAGAGTTCAGCATCCTGCTCTACGACGCGGGCATCGACTACAATCTCGGCACGTCGCCGTTCTACCTCTACGGCGGGTTCAGCGGTTCGTACTACAACAAGGTCAAGAACGCGCCGATCAGCCAAACCTACTCGGGACCGTACGTCGGACTGGGAGTTCACTTCTAGCGATCGTCGGTCCGATCGAGCGAAAACCCGGCGCTTTGCGGCGCCGGGTTTTTTTATTGAACCGTGGCTATTTGCCGGTCCCGGGGTAGATGCCGTCCATCACGTACGACAACGGGAAATACGGGTCGAATGCCGACGAGATGTCGTAGCCGGCATTCGGCTCGAAGCCCGCGATGCGCTGATCCGCGGTCTTGCCGAAGTAGTGGCCGGCGTAATGCGTGGATAAGTACTGATAGAAGAACAGCGCGGTCATATCGAGGTCCGGTTGGCTGCGAGCATGCACCTGATCGGCGAATCCGAGCATCGTTCCGGGTATCCAGGGATCCCGGGGATACTTCTCCATCCATCCGACCAACGCCTGACGCGCTTCCTCGATGTGAAAGCGCTGCGTGTCCAGCGCAAGCGACGACACGCCTTCGATCCGCAAGTCCTTCACGGTATTCCGAACTTCCAGGTTGCTGAACTTGAAGCGGCCGAAGTATTCGTCCGCGGGACCTTCCGTCGGCGACAATGGAGTCGCGACGAGCTGGAACGAATCCCATTGACCGCTGTCGAAAGGGCTCGCCACGGTGCCGGCGCCTGAAAGCGCCGCGAGCGCTGTGGCCGGCACGCAGCAGGCAAGCGCGATCGCAGCCAGCGCGCGGAGAGAGGTACGCTTCGTCATGCGCGATTCATTCGGACGTGCGCCGCGAGCGGCCTCCAGCGCAGGTCGACATAGGTCGAGGCCGAGGTTATTGCTTGCCCGCGACTACCAGATCACGGCGCGCTTCGCGCGCGTACCAGGTCGTGGCGAAATTCTTGAAGAGGATTTGTCGGCATGCGTTCGCCGCCGCGTCGCCGTCAGCAGTGTGCATGTGATCGAAAAGACGCGACATCAAGAGGGCGTTGCGTGGGATCCACAAATCATGCGGATATTTCGCCGCCCAATCGGCCAGGGCGGCGTTCGTGAGCGATAGCGCTCCCCAATACCGGGCCGTCATGTGATCCGGATCGCCCGACGCGCGGATTTGGGTATCTTGAATCGTGTTGCGGATGCCGAGCACGCTCATTTTGGTCGGCCCGAAATATTCATCCGCCGGCGCGACCACCACGCGGGTGATCTGCGGTTGCGCGTTCGTGTGCTTCGCGGTGGTCGCCGCAAGCGTGGCGGCCGGAACTGCAATCGCAGCCGCAGCCGATATGACGATGGCCCATCTCAACATGACGCGATCTCTGGCTCCTCCGAAAATAGGGTGGACCGACGCTTTGTTGATCCGCCCTATCAACGCGCCGCTCTCTTCCAAATATCGGCACGCCTGCGAGGGCGTCCTCCGGAACGCGCGGAAGAGTGACCCAGGTCCGCGCGTTTTTGCTAAGCGAAGCGAGCGAGCGCACTGAGGGACAGTGACACCTGAAAGAAAATCGTCGCTTGGCATTGCGATCGCATCGGCGGTCGTCGTCACGTTCGCGATCCAAACGACCGGCAGCGCGAGCGCGGCGCCTTCGGCGCCAACGTTCATCCCCACCATCGCGATCCAGCCGCCCGATCCAATCGTGTTCGCCGGCGCCGCGATGGTGTTGCGCGCCTTCGCAAGCGGCGCGCTGGGCGCTTCCGCCGGCGTGCGCTGGTCGCTCGTGGGCCCGGGGACGCTGCAGCCAGCGGGCGACGAAGCGCTGTATCAGGCGCCGTCCGAGAGCGGTACCGACGCGGTCATCGCCGCGGCGCAAGGCACGGCCGCCAGTGCTGTGACGGTGCGCACGACGAAGCCGCCGTCGGCCGGCGTGCCGCTCGCCATCGTTACCTGCTACGATTCCGGCCTGCTCGACGTCCGAGATGCTCGAACGAGCGCGCGGATCGGCGAATTGACGGCGGGCTCGCAAGCCGGTGGCATCGCGATCGACGCGCGGCGGCACATCGCTCTGGTGACGGCGCGCGATCGCGTCGTCGCGCTGGACCTCAGAACGATGCGCCCCCTGCCATCGACTCCGCATCCAGGCGCGCAATTCTCGAGCGTCGCGCAGCTCGCCGGCGGGTTCTTTGCAGTCACCGATGCGAACGCCCGCCGGGGCGATGACGGCGTGCTCATCTTCCGTGTGGATGACGGCGGCCGACCGCTGCTGGCGGGCGCGGCCCGATCCGGCGAGACGCCCGAAGGTATCGCCGCGTCGCGCGACGGCCGGGCCTTCTACGTGACGCAGGTCAACGACAACAGCCTGGCCCGATACGGCTTCGATGGCCGCGGAACCGCACGACTGACGAAGAGCGTGCGCACGGGCCCGCGGCCATTCGACGTGGCGTTGGACGAACGCGACGGACTCGCGTTCGTGACGGACAACGATACCCCGTATCTCTCCGGCGTGCACGCTCGTCCAGGACTGGAGATGTTCGAACTCGCGTCGCTCGAACGTCGGGGTCACGCGGTCAGCACCGGTTCGGGCGATGCGTTGCCGCTCGGGGTTGCTGTCGACGAGACGCTGCGCGAGGTCTTCGTCACGAACGAAGGCGACGCGACGGTGGCGGCATATCGGATCCCAACCATGCAGCGGATCTCGACGTGGCCGACCGGATTGACCCCGTGGCTGCCGACGATCGACCAGCGCCGGCATCTCTTGTTCGTGCCGAGCGCGAGGGGGGACGAGGTTCGGGTGTTCGACACGCGCGCGCGTTTGGCGCAACCGGTCCGGTTTGGGACGTGCTCCTATCCGACCGCCGTGGCGATCGCCGACGGCGGATTCAATCCATAGCATGCGCGCGATCTATGCGACTCGGCTCGGAGGCGAGTCGCCGCTCAACAACTTCGAGCTCGGCGCGAGACCCGAACCGACTCCCGGGCGCGGCCAAGTCCGAGTCCGCATGCGCGCCGCGTCGCTCAACCATCACGATTACTGGACGCTCAAGGGAGTCGTCGGACATCCGATCACGCCGCCGCGCATACTCGGCTGTGATGGCTCCGGCGTGGTGAGCGACTACGGACCCGATGCGCCGGACGGCGCGCCGCGCGTCGGAGCGGAGGTCGTCCTCTATCCGGTGACGTTTTGCGGCGCGTGCGGCGCGTGCCGCGGTGACGATCCGATGCTGTGCCGTTCGTTCTACATGTTGAGCGATGGCCCGATCGACGGGTCGTTCGCCGACTACGTCGTGCTGCCGGCCCAGAACGTGGTGCCAAAGCCGACCGCGCTCACGTTCGAAGAAGCGGCGTGCATGGGCACGACCTATCTCACCGCATTTCGCATGCTGTTCACGAAGGGTCGGCTGCGCCCCGGGCAGCGCATCCTCGTCCAAGGCGCGGGCGGCGGATTGGCCACGGCTGCGATCCAGCTCGGCGCTGCTGCTGGAGCGACGGTCATCGTCTCGTCGCGATTCGAGGAGAAGCTCGCCCGGGCCAAAGAGATCGGCGCGCACGAAGCGGTTCTCGCCGGGCGCGACGCCGCGAAATCGATCCTGAAGTTGACGGACGGCACCGGAGTCGACGTGGTCATCGAATCGGTCGGCGAGCCGACGTGGCCCACCAGCGTGCGCGCCGTGCGGCCCGGCGGAGCGATCGTCGTGTCGGGCGCGACCGCCGGAGCAAACCCGCCCGCCGATCTGGCGCGCATCTTCTGGCGCCAGCTCCAGATTCTTGGTTCGACGGAGGGCACGCTGGCGGAATTCATCGATCTGCTGCGCTTCGTCGAGCGCACGCGCATCAAACCGGTCATCGACGCGGTCTATCCGCTCGATCGAGCCAGCGAGGCATTCGGCCGGCTTGCTTCAGGCGAATTCTTCGGAAAGCTCGTCTTCGCGATCTAACCGCCCCGCTATTCGTAGAGGTCGAGCTTGGTCGACCTAGGCGAAGATTCTTGACTCCGGCGCCCATGGTCTGAGCGCTCGGCACACTCGGCTCTAAGGAATAATCGCCTCGCCTCGCTCTTGTCGAGCGCACGCTTGCGCTCGACAAGACCTCGCTTGTCAGACCATGGTCGCCGTCGTCGACTTGTGGCGGTCGAGCTTGCTCGACCGGTCGACCAAGGTCGACCTCCACAATGATTGCTCGCCGACAGCGCGAGCCAGGCCCCGAAGCGAGGCCTTTGGCGCGGCGAGAGCCGCGGCAACGAGCCGAGGCGGGAGATTATCCCGAAGAGCCGAGGCTTTGCCGAGCGCGGGCGCTGGCGAGCGCCGAGGCGACGAATCGAAGGTCGACCTCTACAAATTTAGATATCCCAGTCGTAGATGTTCCAAAAATCGCTGACGGCCGGCGTGGGGCGGAAGTTCTTGAGGTCGGTGTTGACCGCGTCGATGGTCGATCGCCACACGATGGTGTGTTCCGGCACCGCGTCGTAGATGCGCCGCTGTATGCGCCAGTACGCCGCGCGGCGCACGGCACGATCGTAGTTCGTGCGTGCGATGGCTTGATCGGCGCCGATCGCCGGATCGGCGTAGAACGTGTAGTTGAGGCCGGCGGGCGGCAGCTGATCGGGACCGATCGTCTGCGTGTCGTCGGGATCGGGCACCGAGAGCGACCAGGCGAACAGCGCGAGATCGAATTTGCCGTGCTGCAAGATGCCGCCCGTTCCGTACGTCGCAAACAGCAGATTCGCCGGGTAATTCCGCACCGAAACTTCGATGCCCACATCGCGCAAGTCGCGCTGGATGAGGACTTCCGCGTTCTCGCGCGTCGTGACGCCCGCGACGGTCGTGAGGACGATGGCGAAGCGCTGACCGTCCTTCGTAAGGACGCCGTCAGGCCCGGCGCGCCAGCCGGCCGCAGCGAGCAGCGTCCGCGCCAGCGCAGCGTCGTGCGGATAGGGTTTGACCGCCGGGTCGAACGCCCACAACATCGGCGGCTGGTCGGCCATGCCGGGCGGGTCGAGCCCCAAGTACACGTCTTGCGCGATGCGCTTCCAGTCGATCGCGTACGCCATAGCGCGCCGCACGCTGCGGTCGTTCAGCGGCGGCTTGCCGCTGTTGAACACGATGTGTTCGAAGGTCATATTCGGCGTCACCGTGACGCGATAGCCGGGCAGGGCCGCGACGAGCGCGTGCTGGGTTTCGGGCAGCGAGTAGTACACGTCGAGATCGCCGCTGCGCAGCGCCGTCAGCAAGGTGTTCTGGTTCGGGATGATCTCGTAGTCGATGCGTTTGAGCCTGGGCCGGCCGCGCCAGTAATCAGGATTCGCGGTCATCTCGAGGAGCGATCCCGCGACCCACTTGCTCACCACGAATGGCCCGCTGCCGATCGGATGCGAGTTGAACGCGACGCGATTCAAGTCGGCATAACGGTCGAGCAGGTGCTTTGGAAGGATGGAGCCCACGATGCCGTTGCGCATGAAATACGCGGTGAACGGCGCGGACGGCGCCTTGAGGTGGACGACCACCGTGTAGGGATCCGGCGTCGCGACGCTCGCGACTTGGTCGTACGGATAGCGGTAGGGCACGTTGTTCGCCGGATTCACGATCTGACGCCAGGTGAAGGCGACGTCTGCCGACGTCAGCGCCACGCCGTCGGAGAATCGAACCCCGCGCCTGAGATGATAGACGATCGTGCGCCCGTCCGCGCTGATGCCGCCGTTGCGTCGAGTCGGAATCGCTCGGGCGACGTCGGGCACCGCTTCCGCGTGGTCGTCGTAGTCGATCAGGCCCGAATAGATCATCTGGCAGACGTCGCTTACGAATGCCTCGTCGGACAACGTAGGATTGAGGTTGTCCAGGTCTTCGTACGAGCCGATGCGCACGACGCCAGGGATCGTCCAGGCATTGGCACCGCCGGATCCGACTTGACTCGAGATCTTGCTGCAGGCTGCGCTCGACCCGATCACACACAGGGCAGCGAACGCGCTCAGCGCGCGCTTGGCAATCGTCCAGCTCACGGCGATTCCGCCTCCTCCGGCGCGATCGTCTGCTCGGCATAGGGGACGTCGTTGCGCACGAATCCGATGCGGGAGCGCCGGTAGTCCAAGTAGATGGTGAAGTACTGCAGGTAGTCGTAGCCGATGAGGCCGTCTTGATCCTCACCCTCGTAACTGGGGCTGCCGCGAACGATGTAGGCCAAAAAGTCGGGCAACGTTTCGGTCGGCACACCGAACGACTTCACTTGCGTCGGCCGCACGCTGAGCGTGCCTCCCACGCCGCCGGCGAATTGCATCGGGTGATCGCGCAGCAGGCGAAACCCGAGTCCTTCGTCCGCGACGGCGCTCGGGTGGCCGTCTGCAAACGCCGAGAACAGCACGCCGGACGTCGCGCCCGTGTCCAAGATGAAGTGGGGTCCGATGGCCGAGCCGACGCCGGCCGAGATATCGGGAACTCCGTCGTCGAGCGCGGCGGGAACCGACACCGCGCTTGCGGGCAGCGCGGGCGGCGTTTCCGGCGGAAATGCGTCGACGGTTCCATGTTCGTAGTCGATGCGCAGCACCGCGCCGTCGATGAAATCGAAGCCGAGCAGGCCCACGACCTCGGTGTTCGATGGCAGCTGGCTTTCGAACGGCAGCACCGAGACGTCGATCGTGCGCATGTGGATCTCGCCGACGCTCATCTCGGGAACCAGCGCCGACGATTCGTCGTACGCGCCGGCGGTCTCGCGGATCGAGCGGCCGTAGAACGTGAGGCCCAGCGACTTGGCAGTCGCCGCGTCGAGCACGATCCCGCTCGCGCCCGAATCCAGCATGAAATCGAGGCCGCGCCCGCCGATGACGACCCGCACGATAATCTTCCGATTTTCGATGCGCGTCGGCAGTCGCACCGATCGCTCGCCTGCCGGGAATTCGACGACGGTGCGCGCGTCCAGCGGCGGCCCAAACGCTCGCGTGGGCTGGTGAGGCGCGGCGACAAGAGACGTCTCGCGCCAGTCTTCGACATTCGCCGGACGGCCGTCGTCGATGCGGTAGTGCCAGGGCTCGGTCCGGCCTCCAACGGTCCGGAAGTCGTCATAGGTCGTCACGACTCGGCGATCCACGACGACCGCTTCCTTGCGGATCAGGCGGCCGGTGGCTGCTTCGTAGAAAAGCCACTCGCGCCGGCCGCCCATCGGATCGACCTCGACGACGTACGCGTCGATCGGCGCGCGCGATTCGCCCAAAAGCCGCACGCCGGGGCTCGGCAGATGCTTTGCCGCGTTGTCGAGCGCGCGATCGTCGATCGCATCGCGCTGATGGACGCCGGCGAGCTCGACCGTCAGGCCATTTTCGTTCTGCCACCAGTGCCGCCCGTCGACGGTGCCCCGCGATTGCGTGAACGGACCGAGCGTGATCGTCTCGCGCTGGTCATCGCCTTGCTCGAACTGCGCCGAGCTGCCCACGAGGCCGTACGCGGCGACGCTCCACAGCCGCTCGCGCGTGCCGAAGCCCGGTGCGGGCGTGCCTTGCGCTCGGGCGTTCGCATCCAACACGGCTGCGAGGCTCGTGGCCGTCGGCGCGATGCCGGCCGGCGGCGCCTCGAGCGACCCCAGCGCGGCGGCAGCCGTCGGCAGCGCGAACGCGGCGACCGCACACCACGCGAGCCGGCCGCGCTTCATCATCGTCATCGCGGCGCGAGCCGGATGAGGCCGAAGCCTTGCGCGTCCAGCCGCATCGCGATCCTCGCGAACGCCTTGCCCGGAGCGCTTTCACCCGTGATCCATTCGCGTCGCGTGCTGTCGAACAGGCGCGCCTGGTACACCCGCTCTTCGTTTTCCAACGAGGCGATGGTGATGGGGAAGGTGGACGCGACGCTGGCGGTGCTTCCCAAACAGATGAGATAGCTCTCGCCGCGGCGGAATGCGACGATTTCCGTCTCCGGATTGAGCCGAACGACGTCATCCGAGATGTCGGCCTCGGCGATCTCGAGCTCGCCGTCGACGTCGAACTGGCCGTTGGCGAAAACCGTGAAGCCGCGTTCGGCGCGCGTGATGAAAAACGACAGCTCCTTGCCCACGAGCGGGATGCGCCGCACGGCGAGCCAGCTCCAGCCCGACGGCATCAGCGGCTCCAGGCAGAATTTCGCGGGGCCGTCGCGGACGGACACGCCGCACGCGCCTTCGACCGCAGCCCACAGGTAGCGCGGCGGTTCCCACGGAGAGAGCCGCATGCCGCGGTTCACCAGCGCCTCGCCGTCGAACCATTCGGAGAACTGTCCGGGCACCGTGTTGAAGATCTTTGGGTCGCGCAAGTACTGCGCGTAGCTTCGCTGCAGGTTGTGCACCATCGCATCGGGATACGTCTTGGCAGCGGCCCGCGCGTACCAAAACGACAAGCCGGGCCACACGCCGCCCAGCAGTCCCACGAATTGGTTAGGCGAGTAGTGCGGCGACAGGCGCGATACCGTGCGCAGGCCCGCCTCCGTCTGGAAATCGGGGTTGTTCAAGCGGCTGATGACGCGGTAGGCCACGGCTGGCGGAGCGACCTCGAACATCACCGGGAAGACTTCATCGCCCGTGACGTCGGTATGCACGTCGCCGTCCAGGCCGATGTTGAGCACGTACATGCCGTTCTTGGGATTGATCAGATGGCGGTTGATGGCTTCGCGCAGAGCGTCCGCCTGTCCGGCGAAGTGGGCCGCGGCAGCTTCGTAGTCGTGGCGCTTCTCCGGACCCCCGCTGGCCAGCGCGCCGGCCAGGCGCGCCGCTTGGCGAAGGGCGGCGTAGCATTCCGCGTTGATCTCGGTCACCGCGCCGCAGATCGCGGTGTTCGGGATGATGTTGCGCCAGCCGGCGATGCCGTGCACCTCCTCGCCGGTCGCGGTGCAGATCACGAGCCCCCGCTCGTCGCGCTGCGCGAGAATATAGTCGCACGCCTTCTTCAGCTTCGGCCAGAGCGCGTCGAGAAATTCGAGGTCGCCGGTGATCTGATAGTGGTGCGCGCACGCGTACACGAACAGCGGCGTATCGTCGTTGATGTTGAGCCCGTAGTCCTCGACCTTGCCGCTGATCGCGTTGTAATATTCGGGGAATTTGCCGGACGCGTACTGCGTCTTGGCGTAGCGAAGCAGCACGCGCTTCGAAACGTCGGGCGCCAGATAGTCGCAGCCCAACGTATACCATGCCACATCCCGCCCGACGACGTTCGACGACTCGCCGGGTTCGTTCGTGAAGCCCATGCCTTGCGGGTACATCCCAAGCACGCGCAGCATGTTGACCTTCGACCACATGGCGCCGTCGTTGATCGTGCGGTCCGGCGTCAGCACGCGCGACAACTCGACCGATTTCGCATAGAACGTCTCGGTCTCTTGAAGGGTCGCGCGGACGTCGAGCGCTTTCTTATAGACCGCCCGGGCGGCACGCTCGCCGCGTTCGGAGAACACGTGCACGAACGCGAGCGCTTTTGACTGGCCGCGCTCAATGTGGAGCTTGACGGCAAGCGCGCCAACGATGTCGCCGCGTTCGGAGGCATCGTCGGCGAGCGCTGGCACGTTGGCCGAGTCGTACGCATCCTCGGCGTGGTGCATGGTGCAGAATCCGTCCGGGCGCTCGGTGCAGCCGAAGATGCGGACCCAATCCGGCTGCGATTCGTTCCAGGCGATGAGCGCGCCCAGCTCGGCATCGTATTTCGCGACGACATCCGGCGGCGTGGTCCCGCGCAGCATGGCGTAGGCGTGGAGCGCCAGGTTCGCATGCGGGGCGTTGGCGGCGTGCATCTCGCTCATCAGGTATGCGACCGCCGGATCCTCGAAGCCGGTGAGCGGCACGAACAGCGTCTCGACCACGCGCACGTGGCTCAACGCGAATCGGTGGCGCTGATACGCGCGATGGAACTCAAACGCGCCGGGTTCGGACTGCGTCAAGGTGACGTGACCGCCGGGAGTTTGGAGGCGCTCCTCCGCGGCGCGTTCTTCGGGAGGCAAGCCCACCACGAGCCGATGGCGCGGGCTCCCGTACGTCAGCGTCGTCGACCCGAAGACGTCGAAGCCGATGGAGAGCGCGAACAGTTTTTGGATCGCGCCGGTCGCTTTCGTCGTCAGCCAGCAACTTGCGTTGCCGAACGACGCGCCCGCCAGCACGCGATCGTCAGGCACGTGGTACGTCGAATGCGTGCTGCGCACCACCGAGTTGCCCTCAAATGGATACTGCCTCACGACTCACCGCCGGTCAACAGGAAGCCGACCAGTCCGACCGCCGTCGCGGCGACGCCGAGCAGCAGCGGTAACAGCGGCGGCGCCGACGCGACGAAGACGACGGGATACGACCCCAAGAAAAACTCGAGTTCGAGGTTCGCGCGCCGGATGGGCCTGCCGCTCACCGCGACTCCCTGGTAGAGCGTGCCGCCGTTTTCCTCGTCGATTTGCACCAGCACGAACGGTATGTCGATGCGGTGCGCGGGCAATCCCGCATAGTAGGCGACGCGCACGATGCGGTGGAGCGCTGGAACGGCGAACAGATCCGACGGCTGCCCGCCTTGGACTGCGGGAAACGTCAAATACGGTGACGCGAAGGCCGCGCCTTGCGGCTGCGTGACCGTGACGCTGCGCCCGTCCAACGCCGTGGCGGTGACGCGCGCGATCGGACCGAGCAGCGCGCGAAAGACGTACGTGCCGGCGCGCACTTCGTCTCCGGCGGCGAGATCGATTCGGCGCGATCCATCCGCGACGATCACGCTTTGCGGCCACGCGCTCGGATCGCCGCCGAGCGCGACCGAGGCCGGTATCGCCGGGAACTCGACCGCGACTCGCGTGGCTTTTCCGGGAACGAAGACCTGGCCGGGTGCGGCCGGCACGCGCGCCGCGCTCCCGACCGCAAAGCCCGCGGTCACAATCGCGCCGGCGGCGAGCGCTCCGCCGAACGCGCACAGCGCGGCGAACCGCTCGTGCCTCTTCGTCGAGCGCAGCGTCGAAATCGCGGCGAAGACAAGGAATGCGCCGGCCAGCGCGCTGGCGAGCGCCACGCCCCAGGCGTGCAGCGCGGCGGCAAACGGGCGCAGCGCCCACAGCGCGCCCAGCGCGCAGACGCCGATGGCGATGCAGACGGCGAGGACGCCGGCGCGCATGCCGCCTACCAGTAGCGTTCTTCTTTCCAGGGATCCGCGTCGTTGTTGTAGCCGCGCACCTCCCAGAAACCGGGCTCGTCTTGGGTGCGAAACTCGACGCCGTCGCACCATTTGGTGCTCTTCCAGAAGTAGCGTTTGGGGACGAACATCCGCATCGGTCCGCCGTGGATGGGCTCGAGGGGCTGGCCTTCGAGTTTGTAGGCGAGCAGCACGTCGTCGTCGAGGGTCACGGCGATGGGAAGATTCGCGGAGTATCCGTTCGCGCCGTGCGTGATGACGTGCGTGGCGCTCGGCCGCACGCCTACCAGCCGCGCGATCTCTTTGAAGGGCACGCCCTCCCAGTGGGTGTCGAGTTTTGTCCAGCGCGTCACGCAATGGATGTCGGTCGTCACCGCCTTTGTGGGAAGCGCGGTGAACTGTTGCCACGTATATTCCGTCGGCCGCTCCACGTCGCCGAAGACCCGCAGGCGCCAGGTGGCCGGATCGAATTTCGGAACCGAGCCGACGTGCAGCACGGGGAAGTCGCGTGCGAGGTACTGGCCCGGCGGAAGCCGCTCTTCCGCGAGCCTGGGTTTGGGCGACGACATCGCGCGATTTGATTCCGATTTTAGGGACCACCGACCTTGTCCCGATGGATGCACCCGCCCGGACGCGGCGGCGCCGTCCGCCGTCCCGTTTTCGCGGTCGCGCGAGTATAGCGCGCCGCGGTGGTGACGGCGCTTTTCGCGTCGAAGGCTGTTCCCGTCTCGCGGTGCCGAGTGACACGTTTTCAGATTGAGCGTGTCACATCATCGGACGGGTTTGCTATTATCTTGAAACGAGCTCCGGGAGCGAAACGAGTGACTCGAAGCCGGGCTTTGGACGCAAGCGCGCTCTTGCGCGCCGCCGTCGAAGCCTGTCCGGAGGCATGGCTGATCGCCGACGTGCAGGCGTCGCCGGACCTGCGCGTCGCCGGCGTCGTCGAATGCACTCGGACCGCCGAGGAACTCACCATGCGAAGCCGCGCCGAATTGCTGGCGTTGCAGCTTGGCGACCTGTTGGAAGGCGAGCTTCCGTCTGCCGACGCCGCGGGACTCTTCGCGAACGACGCGTTGCGCGCCGGCATCCGGGCCAAGAACGGCTCGGTCATCCCGATCGAACTCAGCTTGCGACCGATCCCGAGCGACGACGACGCCGACCGCTTCGTCGCGCTGATCATTCGTCAATCCGATGCCCAGTCGCGCCGTGGCGAACCGGTAGCGGCGGATTTCGAGGCTCGCTATCGGGCGTTATTCGAGACCAACCCGTTTCCCATGTGGGTCTACGACACCGAAAGCCTGCGCTTCCTCGCCGTCAACGACGCGGCCCTTACTCGCTATGGATATTCGCGCGAAGAATTTTCATCCATGACCGCGCGCGACGTCCGCTCGGCGTCGGAGCTGGCCGCGCTCGCGACTTCCATCGGCGATCCCGGCACGCCGCGCACCACGATCGAAAAGCATCGGACGAAATCGGGCGAGACGATCGACGTCGAGGTGAACGCAGCGCCCGCGTCGTGGGAAGGACGTCCGGCGCGCATCGTCATGGTCAACGACGTGTCGGAACGGCTGCGCGCGCTCGAGGCGTTGCGCCAGAGCGAAGCCGTGCTGACGAGCGCCCAGCACACCGCGAATCTCGGCAGCTTCGATTTCGATTATAAGCATGGCGCCATCACGTGTTCGGACGAGTTGTATCGGATCGTCGGGCGGCTGCCGTCCCAAGCGTTCTCGGGGCTCGACGATCTGCTTCACCTCGTGCATCCCGAGGATATGGAATTCGTGCGCCGCGCGATCCGCGAAGCGGTGCATGCCGGCAAGCGGTACCACGTCGACCATCGGATCCTGAGCGGCGACGGCATGGTGCGCTGGGTCAGCCAACGCGGCCAGTGCGGTTTGGACGAGCGCGGCAATCCGCGCCGGCTCGTCGGCACGATGCTCGACATCACCGAGCGCAAGGACGCCGAGCAGCATCTGGCGTTCTTGGCGCACCACGACGGGTTGACCGGGCTGCCGAATCGGACGCTTTTAGTCGATCGGCTGACGCATGCGATCACGTTCGCGCAGCGCAACAAGCGCCTCGCGGCGGTGCTGTTCTGCGACCTTGACAATTTCAAGAACATCAACGACACGCTCGGTCATAGCAGCGGCGATCTTTTGCTCAAGGCGGTGGGTCAACGTTTGCGCTCGATCGTCCGGGCCGGCGACGTCGTCGCCCGGCCGGGCGGCGACGAGTTCATCATCGTGCTCACCGACGTCGCTCGCGTCGAAGTCGTCGCAAAGCTCTCGCAGAAGATCATCGGAGCGTTCGCGAAGCCGTTCGCGGTCGAAAGCGGCGAGCTGTTCGTGGCGGGCAGCATCGGCGTCAGCATCTATCCGTTCGACGGCGACGACGTGGAGACGCTCATCCGCAACGCCGACACGGCGATGTACCAAGCCAAGGACCGCGGGCGGAACAATTTTCAGTTCTACACGCCCGACATGCATGCGGCAGCCGTCGATCGGCTCGGCCTCGAAAACGACCTGCGCCGGGCAGTGTCGCAGGACGAGCTGCGCATCCATTATCAGCCGGTCGTCGATATCGCATCCGGCAAGATCGTCGGGGCCGAAGCCCTTCTGCGCTGGCAGCATCCGCAACGCGGCCTCCTGTATCCCCGCGACTTCATCTCGCTCGCGGACGAGACCGGGCTCATCGTGCCGATCGGCGACTGGGTGCTGAAGATGGCATGCCGGCAGGCGAAGGGCTGGCCGGCTGGCGTGAACGGTCACGCCCAAGGGCAGCCGCGAGTTTCCGTCAACCTGTCCGCGCGTCAATTCGCGCAGCCCAAGCTCATCGGCATGGTCGCGGAGGCGCTTCGCGAGACCGGGCTTTCGCCCGACTTGCTCGAGCTGGAGCTCGCCGAAGCAGCCGTCTCTAAGGATCCGGAAACGTCCGCGCGCATGATGGGAGAGCTCAAGGACATGGGCGTGCGTTTGGCCGTGGCCGAGTTCGGCTCCGGCGTCGGCTCTCTCGAGATCGTCAAGCAGTATCGCATCGATACGTTGAAGATCGATCGAGGGTTCGTGCGTGACATCGACGTGAATGAATCCGATCAGGCCGTCGCCGCGGGACTCGTGCTCCTGGCGCACGGCTTGAGACTGCGCGTCGTCGCGGTCGGCGTCGAGCGAGACGAGCAGCTCGCCTGGCTGAGCCGCTTGCGCTGCGACGCAATGCAAGGCTTCTGCTTCAGCCCGGCGCTAGAGCCGGCCGTTTTTCAAGAATTGCTGTCCCGCGGCCGCGCTATTCCCATTATGTAGTCGCGGCGATGTAGCGCCGCGCTGATAAATCGTTGTGGCGGTCGATCTTGGTCGACCGGTCGAGCAAGCTCGACCTCCACAACATATCCGTTATAGGTGCGTGAGGATCTCGCGGGTCGCGGCGGCGGGGTCGTCCGCTTGCGCGATATAGCGCAGGACTGACACGCGCGATGCGCCGGCCGCGACGACGGCATCAACGGTGCCCGGATCGATGCCGCCGATCGCAAAGAACGGTTGAGCGGCGTGCTCCACAGCATAGCGGACGAGCTCCGTGCCGACACAGGGCCTGCCCGGTTTCGTGGGCGTCTCATACACGGGCCCAACGCCGATGTAATCGATATCGGCGTTGCGGGCTGCCACGATCTGCTCGGCCGAATGCGTGGAGAGCCCGATGAGGAATCGATCGCCGGCGATCCGACGCACCTCGCCCACCGGCAGATCGTCTTGCCCGAGATGAACGCCGTCAGCGCCCGCCGCCTGGGCGATGTCCGTGCGGTCGTTCACGATGAAGAAGGCGCCCGCAGCGCGGCAAACCTCGGCGCAGCGCCTGGCCACGGCAAGCAAAGGCGCGTCATCCAACTGCTTTTCGCGCAATTGCACCATGCCGACGCCCGCCGCGATTGCGCGACGAAGGAACGTTTCGATCGGTGAAACGCGCGGGTGCGCGTCGGTGATGAGATAGATCCGGACGCCGTGCAGCGCGGGTCTGGCGCCGATGCGCACGCGCTAGCCGCCGCCGACCATCTGCGCGATTTCGATTTGGTCGCCGTCGCCCAGCCGAGTGTGCGTGAAGCGATCGCGCTCGAGGGGCTCGCCGTTGTACTCGACGATGACCTGCTGCGGCGCGAGTTCGAGTTCCACGAGCAATTCACCAAGCGTCGTGCCGATGCCCATCGTCCGCGGTTGGCCGTTGACCGTCAGTGAGATATCGGCCATCAGGTGGGAACGGCCGATCCAGCGAGTGTGGAGTTCGAGCTTGCTCGATCGTGCTCTGCAGTCATGACTTCCCAGTCTTTGAAGACCGGATCGTAGCCGAGTTCGCGTAGACGCGCCGCCACAGCGGCGGGCGAGCGTCGATCTTCGAGCTCGAATTGTTCGCCGGCCGCGCCCGGATCGGCGTAGCCACCTGGCTCGGTGCTCGATCCGGCGCTCATGTGGGTGACGCCGAGCGTCACCAAGCGGTCGCGCAGCTCGGGGCGCTCGCGCGTCGATAAGAATATGCCGGCCGTCGGAAGCGCGACGCGCAAGAAGCAGAGCATGTGGACGAAATCGCGATCGCCGACGGGGTTCGGCGCCACAAAGTCGCCCGCCGCCGGGTTGATGCGCGGCAGCGAGACGTTCACTTGCGATCGCCAGCAGTGTTTTTCGAGCCAGCGAGCGTGCTGCACGAGCGCCAGCGCTTCGAAGCGCCAGTCGGAAAGCCCCAAGAGGGCGCCAATGCCCAGATGTCTCACGCCCGCGCGCGCTGCGCGCTCCGGAGCATCGAGCCTCCACGCATACTTTTTCTTCGGGCCGCCCAGGTGATGGCGCGCGAATGCCTGCGGATCATAGGTTTCCTGGTACAGCACGACCGCGTCGCAGCCGGCCGCTGCGTACGCCCGATAGTCTTCTTCTTCTGCGGCGGCGATCTCGATGCCGACATAGCCGGCGAGGCGCTTCGTTTCGCGGATGCACCGGGCGACGTGCTCCACCGGCACGCGCTTGGGATGTTCGGCCGAAACCAGCAGGATGTTGCGAAAACCTTCATCCGCCAGAAGCCGAGCTTCGCGCACCACCTCGTCGACGGTCAACGTGCGCCGGCGGATATCCAACCCCATCGAAAAACCGCAATAGGTGCACGTGCACACGCATTCGTTGCTGAGGTATAAGGGCGCATACAGACCGATCGCGCTGCCGAAACGGGAGGCGCCGACGGCGTGTGCCGCCTGGGCCAGCCGCTCCAGAGCGTCATCGGACGCGGGGGCGATCAGCGACGCCGCGTCCTCGAGCGTTCGGACGCCGCTCTCCAGGACGAGACGCCTGCGCTCGTTCGTGTCTGGCGGCACGCGTTCGAGCGCATCGGCGATCTCGCCCGGATCGAATTCAGCGGAGAATGGCATGCGTGTAGCTACGATTTCGCGAGGAATCCCGTCAGCGGGCTCGACGCCGCGGCAGTGCGCAGTTGCGGCGAACGACCCGCGAGGAATGCGCCGCGCCCCGCCTCGACTCCGGACTTGAACGCCGCCGCCATCCTGGCGGGCTGCGCCGCAGCGGCGATCGCCGTGTTGACGAGGACGGCGTCCGCTCCGAGCTCCATGGCCGCCGCCGCGTGCGATGGCACGCCCAAGCCCGCGTCGACCACCACGGGAACGCCGGCCTGCTCGATGATGATTTCGATGGCCGCCTGCATCTTCAACCCTCTGCCGGAGCCGATCGGCGCCGCGAGCGGCATGACAGCGGCCGTGCCGATCTCCTCAAGGCGCTTCGCCAGGACTGGATCGGCGTGGATGTAGGGCAGCACGACGAAACCGTCGCGCACGAGCGTTTCGCAGGCGCGCAGCGTTTCCACCGGATCGGGCATCAAATAGCGTGGATCCGGGATCACTTCGACCTTGATCCACGGGGGCAAACCAGCCGAACGCGCCAGCCAGGCGAGGCGCACCGCTTCGTCGGCCGTCGCCGCGCCGGACGTGTTCGGGATGATGAGGCATTTGGTGGCGTCGATGAAATCGGTGATCGGATTCGTCGGACTGCTCAAGTCGACGCGCCGGATCGCCACGGTCACGAGCTCCGCGTCCGACGCGGCGATCGCGTCCGCCATCACTTCCGGGCTGGAGAACTTCCCAGTGCCCACGATGAGGCGCGACCGAAACCTCCGACCGCCCAGCTCGAGCTCGTCGCTCACCCTGCATGCTCCTTCACGAAAGACAGCTTTCCCGAATTCTTTCCATTCTGCGAGAGTCGAGAGTTCTCCCCGCGCCGCGGGGCGCAGGAGAACGTGCGCGACTCGAAATAGTGGCAAGCACCGGCCGTCGGTATTCCCGATTCGCCGAAAGCCGGCATTCCGCTCGACTTCCATTTGACGCAAGCGGACCGTTCGGGTTCGCTCGCGTCTTCCAAGGAGGCCACATGCTCCCCCGTCAGATCGACGCAATGACCGAACTGCAAAATGCCTTCAAATTGCTGTTCAATAATTGGATCCTCGCGCTCCCGACGGCGATCTCCTCGTTGCTGTTCATGGTCTTGTTCTTCTTCTTCGTCGCCGCGGCGATCGGCTCGATGGTGGGAGCGGGCGCGCTCGGCGGGGATCACCCCACCGGCGCCATGGCGCTGCTCAGCGGATTCGGCGTGGTCGGTTTCGTGCTCTTCATCGTCGCAGCGCTGGTCGCGCTCGTCGCGAACGCGACGGTCGTCGCGGCGGCGCAGGACGTCTGGAAGGGCAGAGGCCCCGATCTCGGCGGAGCCGTCGGACAAGCGATGGGCAAGCTGCCGCACCTCATCGTCGCCGCGATCATCATCGCGTTGCTCGCGATCATCCCCGGCCTCCTGGCCATCTTCTTCATCGGTTTCTTGTTGCTGATCGCGCTCGGTTTCTTCATGATGTATGTGGTGCCGGGCATCATGGTGGGCGGCGAAAGCGGATCATCGGCGATCGGAGCCTCGTTCCGCTTGGCCAAGGAGAACTTCGGTCCGAGCGCGCTGGCGTTCGTCGGCATCGTCGTCGTGGTGGTCGCGGGCCAGATCGTCAGCACGATCTTCTCCCACATCATCGGGCTCAACTTCATCGTCGCCTTCGTCGTGGGCGGCTTGGCGTCGGCCTACGGCGCGCTCGTGTCGGTCCGCTTCTACGACTTGCTGAAGGGCGGCGCCCCGCCGGCAGTCGCCACGGGGTCAGCGCCCCCGCCGATGCCCACATCGAATCCCTAGGACGAAGCCGTCCGCGGCCGCGCACGGCCGCACGCAACGCAACGCTGGGGCCGACGATCGTCGGCCCCAGCGCTCTTTTTCAAAGCCGAGTCGTGGCCTATCCGCCCGAGAACACCGAATCCGGCACGTTCACGTTGATGTGGTACCCGTCGTAGACCGACACGGCGTGCGCGGTGTATTGCGGGAAATGGAAGTCCGCGATCTGCTGCTTCGGCAGCACGTAGCTGCCGACGTGCTCGTTGTCCTGGGTCATCACGATGGTGGCGCCGCTATGGTAGTACCACTCTTCCCTGACGACGCCGAAATCGTTCGTGCTGACGTACATGAACAAGTGGTCGAGATTGCCAGCGCCGTTTTTGGGCGTCATCTCGAGCTTGTACGTCGGGTTCGAGTCGACGATCCCCGTGCCGACATAGGCGATGTTGTAGTCGTTCGGCCAGCTCTCCGGGGTGCCGAGCGAGCCGTAGAAGTGTTGGAATTGACTGGCCGCCGGCGGCAGCGAATCGAAGACGAGCTCCGACTTGTCGGGCCGCTTGAAATAGTACGTCGCCTGCGGCGTGAAGTGCAGGTGCAGAAAGGCGCGCAGCTCCATGTCGAAGCTGACGCGCACTTGGAACGTGTTCAACGATGCGCGGTCCGCGGTCATCCGCGCCAAGATCCCATCCACGCTGGGAGCTGGGTTCGGCGCCGCTGCCGTCGCCGCGACCGCGGCCAGGCATGCGGCCAGAAGCCTTGAGTGATGCTGCATGACGACATGATAACGATTCTCCGGCCGGGATGCTCGCGCCCCCAGCACTGAGAGGCCATGGATTAAGGTCTTTTTCATCGGCCGCGCGAGACTTATGTCGAAATAGCCCGCTCGGGAGCGGCTCAATCGTTGCGGACGCCGAGTTTGTCCGCGATCGGCAGATTGAGATTGCTCGAGTGGACCGGCTGCACTTTCTGCTGCGGGTTGAGATAGACCATCGCCTGGTTGACGGCGATGGCGGCCTCCGACGTGCCGCACGCGATCAGCTTCAGCTTGGCGGGGTGGCTGATGATGTCGCCCGCCGCGTAAATTCCCTTCACGCTCGTCTCCATCGTGCTGGGGTCCACCACGACCCCGTGCCCCTCCACGGTGATCCCCCACTCTTTGAGCTCCGCCAAATCCGAGATGAAACCGAGCGCGCACAGCACCGCATCGCACGCGATTCTCGTCAATTCCTTGGTCTTGGTCTGCACGATCGTCACCGCTTCGACTTTTCCGTCGCCGTGCACGGCTTGGATCTCGTGATCCGGCTGATGGATGCGCACGGATGAGGCGCGCAGCTGTTCCACGGTATGCGGATGCGCCCGGAATTGTGAGCGGTGCACGACCGCCACTTCCTTGGCGCGGTCCTTGAGCGCCAGCGCGTAGTCGACGGCCGAATCGCCGCCGCCGACGATCACCACGCGTTTGCCCGCGAAGTCGTCGAAGCTGCGCGCGTAGTAGGCCAGGCCTTTGCCTTCGAATTGCGCTGCGCTGGGCGCCGCCAACTTGCGCGGAGTCATCGCGCCGATGCCGGTCGCGATCAGCAGCGTCCGCGACGCGTGCTCGCCTTTCGTCGTGGTCAGCTTGAACGAGTCGTCGCCTGACTTTTCGACATGCCGCACGCGCTCGTCGAGGCACACGGCGTGCGGCCATTGCATGGCTTGCTCGACGCATGCATTCACGAGCGCCTGGCCGAGGATCGCCGGGTAGCCCGGCATGTCGTAGATGTATTTCTCGGGGTAGAGCGCGTAGAGCTGGCCGCCGAGCTCGGGCAGGACGTCGATCACCTTCGCCTTCGCGCCGCGCATGCCGGCGTAGAACAGCGCGAACAGCCCCGTCGGCCCGCCGCCGATGACCGTGATGTCGAAGAGCTCCACGCCGCGTACATTGGACACCACGCCGGAGTATCTTTTCGGTCGCCCGACAGGTCCGCCCGCGCGCCGGGCGTAACCTTTGCCGCACGATGTTGCCGAATTCGTCCGAAGCCGTTTGGCTTGCGATCATCCGCATTCTCACTGGGCTGTTCTGGCTGGCGCACGGCGCGCGCAAAGTCATGAATCCGGACTTTGCGTCAAGCAGCGGCATGGTTAGGATGGTGGGGATGGCGCACCATGCGACCGGTTCCTATCAGAATTTCTTGACCGGCTACGTGGTCCCGAACGCCGCGCTCTTCGCCCATCTCGTCGCCTGGGGCGAGACGCTGACCGGCCTCTCCCTGACGCTTGGTTTGCTGACGCGCGTCGGCGGTCTCGGTGGGATGTTCCTTACGCTCAACTACATGTTGATGAAGGGCGCGTTCGCGAGCATCGACACCGTCGCGAGCATCGACGCTGCGACCTTCCTGTTGAGCGCGGTCAACGTCGCCGCGCCCACCGGCATGCGCCTCGGACTGGACGGTTTGATCTTCGGACGGCATATTCGCGCATCGGTCGCAAACCCGCCGCACTGGGCGCGCCGAGGTAGCGACTCATAGCGCGCCGAACCATCGCGATCCAGCGCAGCATTCGCGCGGAGGTACTGCATGCTGACGAAAGTCAAACGCCCGACCCTCGATGATCTGAGGATCTCGTCCGGCAAGCGGGCGCGATTGCACCGCTTGCTCTACGAGTACGGACCGGGAAACGGCACGCTGCTGTTCCTGCCGATCGATCAGGGCATCGAGCACGGCCCGATCGACTTCTTCGATAATCCGGACAGCATCGATCCGGAATACGAATACCGGCTGGCGCTCGAAGGCAACTATTCCGGCATCGCCCTGCACATCGGCTTAGCCGAGAAGTATTTCTACAAATATGCCGGCAAGGTGCCGCTGCTGCTCAAGGTCAACGGCAAGACCAACATCCCAAGCGACGACGACGCGTTCTCGCCGATGACGTCGAGCGTCGAGGATGCGGTGCGCATCGGGGCCGATGCGGTCGGCTACACGCTGTACGTGGGTTCTCCGCGGCAGGCCGATGACATGGCGCAGCTCAACCGCGTGCGCTTCGACTGCGAGCGCTACGGCATGCCGCTCGTCGTGTGGGCGTACCCGCGCGGCAAAGCCGTCAAAGAAAAGGGCGGCGTGGACACGCTCTATGCCGTCGACTACGCGGCGCGGATGGCATGCGAGATGGGCGCGGACGTCGTGAAGCTCAACGTGCCGAAGGTCGGCGAGAACCTCGACAAGCAGCCGAAGCCGTATAACACATTGCAGTTAAGCGAGGAAGAAGCGATCCGCAAAGTCGTGAAATCCGCCGGCAACACGCTCGTCCTGATTTCTGGGGGCAGCAAGATCTCCGATGAAGACCTGCTCCACAAGGCGCGCGTCGCCATGGATGCCGGCGTGACTGGATTGATCTTTGGCCGCAACCTCTGGCAGCGACCGCTGGATGACGCGCTCGCGATCACGAGCCGCATTCACGAGATGCTGAAGGCGTACTCGGCGTAACTCGACTCCACGCGTCGCCTCATCGGCCTCGGCTCGTTGACGCGGCGCTCGCCGCGCCAAAGACCTCGCTTCGGGGCCTGGCTCGCGCTGTCGGCGAGCACCTCTTGTGGCGGTCGACCTTGGTCGACCGGTCGAGCAAGCTCGACCGCCACAACAACTTGCTAGCGTGAGGTGATCCTTCCGTAGAAGAGCCGAGTGTGCCGAGCGCTCAGCCATGGGAGACGGAGGAGCAGGTCGACCGTAGCCGGAGCCTGATTGAGCCCTTTAGCGCAAGAGGTCGAGCAACGAGTGGATGATGCGGGCCGTGGCGCCCCAGATGCGGTCGTCGCCGAACTGATAGGCATAGCGTAACCGCTCGATTCCCGCGATCGCGCGCACCTCCGTTTGTTCGCTGCCCGGTTGCAACACATGCTTCAGTGGAACGATCAGCGGCCGCTCCACTTCGGTGGCGTCGGGCATCAGGGCGGGCATCGCCGGCAGATATCCGACCACGGGCGTGATCGCATAGCCGCTGACGTTCGTCGCGACGTCGTCGAGCAGCCCCAGGACCGAAACCGTTTTCGGCTCGATGCCGAGCTCTTCGCGCGCTTCGCGAAGCGCCGCGGCGACCGCTCCGTCATCGTGCGCTTCGATCGCGCCGCCGGGAAAGCAGATCTCGCCTTTGTGCTCCCAGACCTGCAGGCTGCGGACGAACAGGATCAGCTCGATCTGGCCGGCGTGCTCGACAAGCGGCACGAGCACCGCCGCGCGTCGAACGCTCGCATCGTCGATCGCGTTACGGCCTCCGGCCGCAAGGCGCGCCCGAACGCGCTCGATGATCGCCGTCGAGTCGTTAGTTAATGGAAAACCGGACATCGAATGGCGTCGACGGGGTCAGGCTTGGATCGGGAGGAGCTTCGCCAGACTTGATGGCGCGGAGCCGCTGGGTTTCGGCCTCCATCAGAGCGATCTCCAAGCGCAGGCGGTCCGACGCCGTTTGCGTCTCCAAGAGTCGCTGCTTCACGACGGGCGGCACCTGCAGCGCGTCTGCCACGAGGTAGGATGCGGCCGCCGCATCTTCGGGCAGCTCCACGCGATCGATATCGCCGCCGATGATCGCGAGCAGCGCGTGCAGGTAGTCGTCAAACCGCTCGCGAGCCACGTCTTTGAGCACGGGGATATCGCGCTGCGCGCCCAACGGCTCCGCCAAGTACGAGACGCGCGCCAGCAGATATGGCTGTCTGCCTGCGATCTCGTCGACCCGAAAGCGCGCGATGCCGCGCGACACGATGAACATGCGGCCTTGCGGCAGTTTTGCGAGCTCGCGGATCAGCGCAGCGGTGCCTACAGGCGATGGCTCCAAATCCTCTCCCGTTTCGCGCCCGCGCCGCTCGAAGACGACGCCGAACGCCTCGCTGCGCTCGATGCACGTGCCGATCATCTCCTTATACCGCTCCTCGAACACGTGCAAGCGCAACGCGGCGCCGGGGACCAGCACGGTGTTGAGAGGAAAGAGCGCGAGCTTGTTTTCCACCGGGTCTCGTCGCTTCGGTGAGCGGCAAAGCGTTGCCTGGACGCGCCCGCCCGCTTAGCTTTCTGATTGGCGGCGCGGAAAATGCGCGGCGAGCTGCCGGCCGACATCCTCGATCGCGTGGACGATTCCGTCCGTCAGGTCGTTCGACTTGATGCGCTCTGCCGTCGCGTCGCGCAAGGTGTCCCAGTAGGACTGACCCACGCGCTGGTGGATCGCCGCGTCGCCGAGCACGACGAACGTGCGCCGTGAAGGCACGACGAAGATGTAGACGCCGTTTCGGTCGGCGGTTTCGTGCATGCGATGGTGCCGGAACGCTCGTTCCGCTGCGCGTCGCACGTCGCCCCAAAAATGCGGCGCGACCGCAACGACGATGCGCCCCGTGCTCGCCGCCTGCGCCTCCTCAATGGCGCGAGCGATCCGCTGGTCGTCGAGATGCCGGCTCGGCCGGCGACGCGCCGTTTCAGCCATCGTCGTCACCAGCCTCCGGAGGCGCCGCCGCCACCGCCCATGCCGCCGCCGCCCGAAAACCCACCGCCTCCGAATCCGCCGCCGCCGAAACCGGAGCCGCCGCCAAAACCACCGCGGCTTGATCCGATCGTGTACGCCATGAATCCGGCAAAGGGACCGAAGCGTCTGAAGATCAGCATGATCAGCATAAAGAAGATGACGAAACCGATCAGGTTGGCCAGCGCTCCGTGCGCCGATGTCTCGGCTTGTGGCGCCGGCTCCGTCCCGGGCTGCTCGCCGCCGATCGCAGCGAGAATCGCCGTGACGCCTTGCGTGATCGCCGCATCGCGATCGCCGGAGCGGATGAGCGGGACGATCGTATCGCGGATGATGCGCGACGCGATGGCGTCCGGTACCTTGTCTTCGAGACCGTAGCCCACCTCGATGCGCACCTTGTGATCGCTCGCGAAGACGAACAGCACGAGACCGTCATCGAGGTTCTTGCGCCCAACCTTCCACTTCGAGAAAGCGGCGATCGTCCAGTCCTCGAGCGGCGTGTCGCCGGTCGTGTCGCCGATCCACACGAGCACCTGATGGCCGGTCGCCTGCTCGTAGGCCTGCAGCCGCGCGTTCAGCGCATCGCGCGCGCCAGGCGACATGAAACCGACGTTATCGGTCACCCATTGCGTCGGCGGCGCAGGCACGGAATCGGCGCGCGCGGCGAGCGACAGGCCGCCCCACATCGCGAGGACGGCTGTCGCGGCGACGAAGAGGCGCATGGACCGCTAGAATTGCACCGTGGGTGCGGCTTGCGCGTTTGGCTGCGCTTCGAAGTACGGTTTGAGCGCGAACCGGGCGCCGAACATGCCCGCGACGAACGCCGATGGAAACGACTGGCGGGTGGTGTTGAAGGCCCGCGCCGTTTCGTTATAGCGCCGCCGCTCCACGGCGATCCGATTCTCCGTGCCTTCCAGCTGCGCTTGAAGCTCGAGAAAGTTCTCGCTAGCTTTGAGATCGGGATAGTTCTCGACGACGGCCAGCAATCGCGAGAGGGCGCCCGAGAGCGCGTCTTGGGCGTGCTGAAACTGAGCGAATGCGGCAGGGTTGTTCGGCAAGTTTTGGAGCTGCGAGGTGGAGATCTGCCCGACCTTGGAGCGCGCCTGCGCCACGCCGAGATACGTCGATTTCTCGAAACCGGCGACGCCCTTGACGGTGGCGACGAGATTTGGGATCAGATCGGCGCGGCGCTGGTAGACGGTTTGCACCTGCGCCCACTGCGCCTGCACGCTCTGATCTAGCGCCACGAGGCTATTGTAGGTGCCGGCGAACCAGCTCGCCAGGATGACGAGGATGAGAACGACGATGCCGACGCCCGCCCATTTGCCCACTACGCGCGCTGCGCCGCTTCCTCTTTCCACGCCGCGACGATGCGCTCGAGCGTGCGCTCGTCCACGCGTTCGGGGTCGTCTTCGAAATCGTCCAAGTCGGTGACGAGGCGCAGCAGTTCGGGCAAAGCCACCCGACCCGGATCTTCGTCGGGATGCGCTTGCGCCAACTCAAAGCCGATGTCTTCGACGTCTTGCCAGGTCAGGCCCATCGCGATCCCTCCTTCCTGCTGCGGTGGAGCCCCTTCGTTTCGCGCTTTCCCGGGCATGACCTTTAGCGGCGGCGCGCTCACGCGATGCCGACGACATTGAACCCGGCATCCACATACAGGACGTGTCCGGTGATCGCGCGGCTCAGATCGCTTGCCAAGAAAACGGCCGCGTTGGCGACGTCATCGGCCGTCGCGTTCTTGCGCAGCGGCGAGCGCTCTTCGACGCCCGCGAGGATGCTCGTGAAGCCGCTCACGGCGCGGGCTGACGCGGTCTTGATGGGGCCCGCCGAAATCGCGTTGACGCGCACGCCGGATTCGCCCAAGTCGGTCGCGAGGTAACGGACCGACGACTCGAGCGCGGCCTTCGCCACGCCCATCACATTGTAGTTCTGCACGGCGCGCACCGAACCGAGGTACGTCATCGCGATGACGGAGCCGCCGGGCTTGAGCAGCGGATGCAGGTGCTGGCACAGCGCGACCAGCGAATACGCGCTGATGTCGAGCGCGAGATTGAAGCCCGCGCGCGACGTCGCGTAGAACTTGCCGCCGAGTTCCTCCTTGCGCGCGAACGCGATGCTGTGCATGAGGACGTCGATCGATCGAGCGTCGCTTTCGATCGAGCGCTTGAGCTCGGCGATGCTGTCATCGCTGCCCACGTCGCACTTGGCGACAAGCGCGCCGCCGAGATCGGCGGCGAGTTTTTCGACTTCGCCCTTGACGCGATCGCCCTCATAGGTCAGGATGAGCCGCGCGCCGTGCGCGTGCATCGCCCGCGCGATCGCGGTCGCGATGCTCCATCGGTTCGCGACGCCCATCACGAGGGCGGTCTTGTCGGTCAGCAGCGCCATGCGGCGCTCAGCGACCCGCGCCGAATCGTTTGGCGATCTCGGGCCAGTTCACCACATTCCACCACGCCGCCAAATAATCGGCGCGGCGATTTTGATATTTGAGGTAGTAGGCATGTTCCCAGACGTCGTTGCCCATGATCGGCACGAGCCCTTGCGAGCTCGGGTTGTCCTGATTCGGCGTGCTCATGACCTGCAGTTTTCCGTCCTTCGCGCGCACGAGCCACGCCCAGCCGCTGCCGAACTGCTTGACGCCGGCTTCGTTGAACGTCTTCTTGAAGCTCTCGAAATCCCCGAACGCGCCTTTGATGGCGTCTGCGAGGGCTCCGCTCGGCTCGCCGCCGGCGTTCGGCGCCATGATGGTCCAGAACATCGAATGATTCATGTGGCCGCCGCCGTTGTTGCGGACCGCCGCGCGGATATCTTCGGGTAGCGCGTTCAAATCACGCAGCAGCTCGTCGACGCTCTTGCTTTGGAGTTCCGGATGCTTCTCGAGCGCCGCGTTCAGATTCGTGACGTACGCGGCGTGGTGCTTGTCGTGGTGCAGCGTCATCGTCTCTTTGTCGATGAACGGCTCGAGCGCGTCGTAGCCGTACGGAAGGGCGGGTAATTGATGCGGCATATCTTCGAATCCCCTTCTCGAGCGATGTGGTGGGCCTACGAGGAGGGCCGACGTTCGGCGCGTGGCGACCGCAAGTCCTGGCCCGCAAGGTCGGCTGGCGCCCAGGCCCGTACTGTAGCTACCCAGCATGTGGGTGACGATTCGGCTCTTCGCATCGCATCGCGAAGCCGCCGGCCGTGAAAGCTTGATCGTGGAACTTGCCGATGGAGCGACGGCCGCGGATGCGCTCGCGCGCGCCTGTAGCGAGGCGCCCAGCTTGGCGAACGCGGTCACGAGCGTCGCATACGCGCTCAACCGAGAGCAGGTCAGCGCCGATGCGCCGCTTCACGACGGCGACGAACTCGCGCTGCTGCCGCCGGTGGCCGGCGGATGACGCGCCACTTCGCGCTCTCGGGCGAACCGCTCGACGAAGTCGCCGTGCGGCAATGCGTCGATCAACCGGGCGCGGGGGCCATCGTGACGTTCGTCGGCCAGGTGCGCAACCTCGCGCGCGATCACACGTTGGCGCGCGACTACCAAGTCGAACGCCTCGAGTACGAAGCGTATCCGGAGATGGTCGAGGCCACGTTTGAAGACATCGCGCACGACGTGCGCAAGCGATTCGACGTGCTGGACGTCGCGATCCATCACCGAACCGGCATGCTCGAAATCGGAGACGTGAGCGTGGTGATCGCGGTGTCCGCCGCGCATCGCGGTCCGGCGTTCGAGGCGTGCCACTACGCCATCGACCGGCTTAAGCTGAGCGCGCCGATCTGGAAGAAAGAGCACACGCCGGACGGCGCGGTGTGGGTGGAGGATCGCCCGTGATGGCAGTCGACGTCCTGGTGCCGGACATGCTGGCGGCCAAGGCGCGCATCGAGGGCCGGGTGGCGCGCACGCCGCTCAAACGCAGCCGCACGCTCTCCGACGTTCTCGGCTGCAACGTCTACGTCAAGTTCGAACTCTTTCAGAAGACGGGCTCCTTCAAACCGCGCGGCGCTTTCAACAAATTGCTGGCGACGCCGGCCGACGCGCGCGGCGCGGGCGCCGTCGCGGTGAGCGGCGGCAATCACGGTCAAGCCGTCGCGTTCGCGGCGCGCGAGCTCGACATGTCGTCTATCATCCTCATGCCGGAGAGCACGCCGAAGAACTACGTCGAGGCGGCGCTGGGCTACGGCGCCGCCGTGCAGCTGCGCGCGAACATCGCGACCGCGTTCGATGAAGCCGCCGCGCTCGGCGCGCAGGGCTACGTGTTCGTCCACCCCTTCGACGATCCGCTCGTCATCGCCGGACAGGGCACCACCGGTTTGGAGATCTTTGAAGACGCGCCGCAGCTCACCGACGTGATCGTCAGCATCGGCGGCGGCGGCTTCATCGGCGGCATCGCGACGGTGCTGAAAGAGCTCAAACCCGACATCCGGATCTGGGGCGTCGAGACGGAGGGCGCGGATGCCATGTCGCAGGCGCTGGCCGCCGACCGCGTCGTGCAGCTTCCAGCGATCACGTCCATCGCGAAAACGCTCGGCGCGCCGGCGGTTTCGCCCCGCACGCTCGAGCTGGCCAAGCGCTACGTCGAACGCGTCGTGGTCGTCTCCGATGCGGAAGCGATGCGCGCCCTGCGCTTCTTGCTCGAGCGTCTCAAAGTGCTCACCGAACCTGCGGCGTCGTGCACGCTCGTCGCCGCCGAGCGCTTGCGCGATCGCTTCGACCCCGAAAGCCACGTCTGTCTCGTGCTGTGCGGCGGCAACATGGCGATCGAGGATGTGTGCCGCTTCGACGACGCGTACTTCAGCCGCCGATGAAGTTGACGCCGAACATCTTCGGGATCCACGTGCCGAGCACGTAGCCCAGCAGCGCCGCCGCCGTCCCGATCGCGAACGTCTCGAAGCCCGATCGCCACGGATTCGCGTCGACAACGCGCGCCTTGATGACGCCCACCGCGAAGAGCGCCAGCACGGCCAGGGCGACCGACGTGCCGAGCGCCGGAATGCCGCCCAAGAAGACGTACGGCGCGATCGGGAAAATCGCGCCGATGAGAAACGACAGGGCCATCACGCCCGCATCCTTGACCGGATTGCTCTGCGGATCCACTTTGAGCCCGAGTTCCGCTTGCGCGAGGATTTCGAGCATTTTTTTCGGATCATGCGCCAACCGCAAGGCGGCGGCCCGCGCCTCATTCGCCGGCATGCCTTGCAGGCGGTAGATCTCGACGAGCTCGGCGAGCTCCTCCTCGGGATGTTTGCGGATCTCGTCCTTTTCTCGCGAGATCTCCGAGCGCTGCACCTCCATCTCCGCTTTGGACGAGAGATAGCTTCCGGCGGTCATCGCGACCATGCCGGCGAAACCGGATGCCAAACCTGCGAGCAGGATGATCGAGTTCTTCTCCGTGGCGCCGAACACCGACGACACCACGCCGACCGTCGTCAAGATTCCGTCCTGCGCGCCGAAGACGAGTTCGCGGATGCGCGAACGCGACGCGATGCGATCGCGTTCCGCCGTCACCTCGGCGGGGCCTGACATCCTGCCCGTGCCCGACCGCGCTTTGCGTGGCGGCTGCGCGGATCCGATCCCATGTGGAGGTCGAGCTTGCTCGACCGTTCCATCGCCGCCAGCCGCTTCGAATTCGCGCAATACGTTTGCGAACAGTTCCGCGTGATGCCGCTCGCGGGCCAGCGCCAGTGAAAACGCGGCTTCCGCGTCCGGCCGATTTTCCTCGCGCGCCTCTTCGATATAGCGCGGATAGGTGACGTCCGCCTCGCGCGCTTCGTCTTCGATGACCTTGCGCAGATTTTCGGCGCTCGACTTCACCGCCCCGAGCGCGGCAAGCGCGGCCTGCGCGTGCACGATTTCGCCGCCGGCCGCTTCGAGAAACGCTTCGGCGATCTCGTAGCGGCCTTCACCCATCGCCTTTTGCGCATACGCAGCATACAACTGGTGGGTCTTCGCTTCGTCGCTGAACGCCATCCACAAGTTGAGATCGGTCTTCGGCGTCTCCATGGTAGGGAAGATTCCAGGCGTCAACGTATGGTACATGCCGCGATGTCGAGCCCTGCGCCACCCGCGCGGACCCCAGCGCCGTTTCTCCATCGACTGATTTTCAAAGACGCACGGTTTCGCCCGAGCCTTCGCATCGTGCTCTATATCGTCGTCGCGTTCGTCGCGCTGGCGATGCTCGACGGATTCGTCGCGTCGATCGGCCAGGGTCCGTGGCAGGCGCTCGCCGAGCGCGCCGCAGCGTGCGCGGCGCTGGTCGCGATCGCCGTCCTGTTCCGCCGATTCCTCGATCGCCGCTCGGAGGCGTCGCTTGGCTTGAGCCTGCGCGTCGCGTGGCTGCGCCTTGCCTGCATCGGCGCGCTGCTCGGCGCCGGCATGCAGTGCGCGCTGTTCGGCATCGACGAACTGCTCGGCTTCTCGCGCGTCAACGGCTGGAGTGCGCCGCATCTCGAGCTCGGCGGCATCGTTTACATCGCGGCGTTCTTGGTGGTCGCGGCCCTCGCCGAAGAGTTTCCGATCCGTGGCTACATCCTGCAGAACCTGTGGGAGGAATGGGGATTTTGGCCGGCGGCGCTTTGCACTGCCGCGCTGTTCGCCGCGCTGCATCTCGATAACCCGCACGCGCACGATCAATTCTGGCTCACGATTTTGGGCTTATTCGCGTACGGCATCTGGACCGCGCTCAGCGTGCGCTGGACGGGTTCGATCTGGCTCGCCTTCGGGTCGCACGTGGCCTGGAACGCCTTCGAAGGATCGGTGTTCGGATTTCCGGTCAGCGGCGCGCAGCTGGGCGCGCGCGCGCTCGTTTCGCAGACGACATCCGGCCCCGCGTGGTTCACCGGCGGCGGTTTCGGACCCGAAGCCGGAGCCGGCGTGGCGATCGCGCTGGCGATCGGCCTCAGCGTCCTCTACGCGCTGCGCCGCGCAGGACTTTTACGCTCGGCATTCGATCCGCGCGAAGCATACGCGCGCTAACCGATCGTGCGGCCCTTCCAGCGCTGGCCCGCGCCGCTCATGCCGCGCCACGCCGCCGCCATCATCACCGCCGCGACGAAGGCTCCGGCGAGCGGCATCGCGACGACCGAACGCGTGTCGCAGTTCACGGCGCGATCGCGCATGCGCCGGACGAGGAGCGAGGCCACGACGCCCGCTGCCGCAAAGAGCGCGACGTTGCGTTCGGTCGGCGTCAAGTGCCGGCGCGCGGCGGTCACGGACAGCGCCCCCAGCGCGGGCATCGGCACGACGAGCATGCCGATCGTCCCGGCGACGAACAGCGCCGCAAGGATCGGATTTCGGCGCGCGCCTTCGTAGAAGTTCTTCCGCCAGCCCTCCCACATCGCGGAGAAGCCGTCATACATGCGCACGCTGACGCGATCGCTTCCGTCGAACAGGCGCACGCGGTACCCGAACTGCTTGAACGCGGCAGCCAGCGCTCGGTCCTCCGCGATTTCGTGCCGCACGGCCGCGTGGCCGCCCACGCGCGCGTACGCATCGGCGCGCAGCAACATGAACCCGCCCCACATGAGTCCGATGGGAGACGCGTCGTCGTTGATGAGGCGCGCGGGATATGCGGTCGCGATGATCGCGTGCACGACCGGCATGACCGCCCATTCCACGAACGAGCGGCACTCGAGCGTCGCGGTGCAGGAGAGCGCGTCCGCGCGCGATGCTTCGGCGGCGTCGAGCGCGGCGGCGACGGCGTCCGGACCCATGCGCATGTCTGCGTCGGAGAACAAGATCCATCGTCCGCTGGCGGCCCGTGCGCCGGTGTAGGCCGCCCAGCATTTTCCGGTCCAGCCGCGGGGAAGCTTCGGCGCTCGGAGCACTCGCACGCGCGGATCGCGGGCCGCGATGGCCGCGGCGATCGACGCGGTCTCGTCGTTGGAGTGATCGTCTACCACGATGATCTCGAGCTTGACGCCGCGTTGCGCCGCGGCGCACGCGAGCCACGCGCCGATGTTGCGCGCCTCGTCACGCGCAGGCACGACGATGGAAATCGCGTCGCGCGCCGAGCGCTCGAAATCCGGCGACGGCAGCGAGCGCAGCGCGGCCCGATCGAGCGCCGCCCGCCACACGGCGTAGATCCAAGCCGCCGCGCTTGCAACCTCCCACCACAGCAAGAAGGCGAGGCCGTTCGCCTCGCCTTCCCGACGTCCGCTCATGCGCGTCCGCTAGAATCCGTTGTCGGTATGTTCCGGATGGAACTCTTCTTCCTCATCGCCGAAGCCTTCGTCGAAATCTTCTTCTTCTTCGAACTCTTCAATCGTGATGACTTCGTCGTTCTCGAGGCCGCTCGGCGCCGGAATGATCGGCTCCGGCTCCGGCTCGGAGCGCTTCGGCGGCTTCGATGTTGCGCGCGGCTTGGCGGCCGGTTTGGCCTTGCGGGCCTTGCGCTTCGTGGCTTTTTTCGGGCGCCGCGCCTTGGCGCGAACTCGAGTGCGCGCGGACGTCCGCTTCCGCGCCGCTTGCGCGCGGCCCGCCGACCGCTTGGTCCGTCGCTTCGCCGGTTTGGTTTTTTTCTTCACGCCGGCGCGCTTCTTCGTCTTCCGCCTCATGGTTGTGACCTCCAAGGCCAGCTCATGCGTGTGCGTGCGCGGCCGTTGTCGGCGGGCGCGCCACTCTCCTGCATGCTACGGCCTGACCGGCCGGATCTCGTAGATCTCATCGCCGATCGGGATCTCGAGCGGTCGCCCGCCGACTGGGCTCAACCGCACGACGAGAATGCAAGAGCCGATCAGGTCCTGCCGAGCCGAAACCTGACCTTCGTAGAGTGTGTCCGTGCTGCGCCGGAATGCCGACAACCCGCGCTCGTCCGGCCGCGTTGCGTCGCGCCTCCGCAAGCCGGCGTCGCACTGGCCGATGAACCGTTCCCGAAAGAGCACTGCGACGTCCAGCGTATCTCCCGGATTGTACACGTCTTTCTTCGGCGTCACATCCACGCGTTCGATGTGCATACGGCCGCCCACGTTCGCCCCGACGCAGGCGCGCCCTGCGCCTGGGTGCGGCGGAAGGCCGAGGGACGTTGCAGAACCGAGCAGCGATGGACAGCACGTTCATCGATCGGCTGCGCAAGCTCGTGGGCCGCCGCCACGTGCTCGCGGACCTCGACGACCTGCGCAGTTACGGGTACGACGCGTCGCTCGATCGCGCGCTGCCGGACGTCGTGGCGCTGCCGGGCAGCGCGCGCGAGGTCGCGGACGTCGTCGCCGCTTGCGTGGACCGCGGCTATCCCTTCGTCGCCCGAGGTGCAGGCACAGGCTTGTCCGGCGGGGCGCTCGCCGAGGGCGGCGGAGTCGTCATCTCGACGACGCGCATGCATCGCATCCTCGAGCTCGACGCGCTCAATCGCCTGGCCGTCGTCGAGCCTGGGGTCCCCAACGCCGAGATCAGCGCGGCTGCAGCGGCACACGGCCTTCGGTTCGTGCCCGATCCTTCGAGTCAGGCCGTGTGCACGATCGGCGGCAATATCGCCGAGAACGCCGGCGGGCTTCATTGCCTCGCGTATGGCGTCACGGCGAACCACGTGCTGGGGGTCGAAGTGGTCACGGCCGACGGCGAGCTCGTCAGTCTCGGCGGCAAGACCGTCGACACGCCCGGCTACGATCTGCTGGGTTGCTTCATCGGATCGGAAGGCACGCTCGGGATCGTCACGCAGGCCACCGTGCGCCTCGAGCCGATGCACGAAGCATCCCGCACGCTGTTGGCGGTCTACGATTCGATCGAGAACGCGTCGCGCGCCGTATCCGACATCATCGGGTCCGGCATCATCCCGGGCGCCCTCGAGATGATGGATCGACTGACGACCCAGGCCGTCGAAGAATCGGTGCACGCCGGTTTCCCGACCGACGCGGAGGCGATTTTGATCATCGAGGTCGACGGCGTCCGCGAGGCGGTCGACGACATCGCGCAGGCGGTGCGCGAGGTTTGCGAGCGCCACGCCGCGCGCGAGGTGCGGCTCGCGCAATCGCCCGACGAACGCGAGCGCATTTGGCGCGGCCGCAAAGGCGCCTTCGGGGCGATGGGCCGCTACAGCCCGACGTACTACGTGCAGGACGGCGTGATCCCGCGGACGCGGCTGCCCGAAGTGCTGCGCGAAGTGAGCGCCGTCTCGGCTCGCTTCGGCTTGCGCATCGCCAACGTCTTCCACGCCGGCGACGGCAACATCCATCCGTTGATCATCTTTAACGCGGACGATCCGGGCGAGGTCGAGCGCGCCGTCGTCGCCGGGGATGAGATATTGCGGGCGTGCGTGCGCCACGGCGGCAGCATCTCCGGCGAGCACGGCATCGGGACCGAGAAGCGCGACTGCATGACGCTCCAGTTCGCGCCCGCCGACCTCGAGCTGATGGCGCGCGTGAAAAAGGTCTTCAATGCCCGCAACTTGTGCAATCCGCGCAAGATGTTCCCGACCTCGCGCCGCTGCGGGGAGGGCGCACGCAAATTGGCGAGCGGCGAGTTGTCGCCGGCGCTCGCGGCCGCTGCCGGACCCGCCTTCTAGGACGTGCTCGGCTCGCATCCGTTCGCATCGCAGCTGCAGCAAGCGGTCGGCGGGCGCGTGCTGGTCCATCCGCGCGACTGCGACGACTATCCCGTCGGCGGCGCTTCACCCAAACTCGTCGCGTCGCCGGTCGGTGTCCAGGAGGCGGCTCGAGTTGCGAAGCTGATCGGCGACGAGCGCGAAAGGCTCGTGGTCCGAGGCGGCGGAACGAAATCCTCGCGGCCTCCTTGCGCCGATGCCTTGTTCGCGGTGCTCGACATGTCCAAGTGCGAAGGGGTGCTCGCCTACGAGCCCGGCGATCTCACCATTAGCGTGAAGGCCGGCACGAAACTCGCGCACCTGCAATCCGTGCTCGCGCGCCACGGTCAGTTCTTCCCATGCGACGCTGCGCACGCGGCGCGCGCGACCATCGGCGGAACGCTGGCGGCGTCCGCGAACGGAGCGCTGCGGCAGCGCTACGGATCGCTGCGCGACAACACGCTCGGCATGCGCGTGGCTTTGTCGGACGGCACGGTCGCGTTCTCGGGCGCGAAAGTCGTCAAGAGCGTGGCTGGCTACGACGCCTACAAACTCTTCATCGGATCGCTTGGAACGCTCGGCGTCATCGGCGAGGTGACGCTGAAGGTGTCGCCGCTGCCCGGCGAGCAGGCGCTGGTGGCGATTCGTTTCGCCAGCGCGCGCGACGCAGCCGATGCGGCGCTCGACGTCGCGCGATCTCCTCTGTTCGTGCTTGCGATGACGCTGCACGACCCCGCCGCTGGGACGCGCATCCGAGGCTTGCCGAGAACTCCCGAAGAGCGCGACTGGTTGCTCGTGATCCGCTGCGGAGGCAGCCGATCTGCGGTTCGACGCCAACTCGACGGCGCGGTCGCGATCTGCGAGCGGCGGCGCGGGCGCGATTTCTTGGAGACGCCGCATGAGGCCGTGGCGCGGGTCTGGGCGGATATCGCCGAACTGGCGGCGGGCGATGCGTATCCGTCCAACGGGTTTGTGGCGGCGCGCTTCACCGGTTTGCCAGCGGATGTGCCGCCGCTGGTCGATGCGCTGCGGCGCGCATGGCCGACCTGCGAGATCACGGCGCATCCTGCGGTGGGCGTCGTGTACGCGCACGTGCCCGCAGACGCTTCGACGTTTTCGCCTTCGACGATCGAGGCGTTCTGGAAGGCGTGCGAGCGCTCGCATTGGTCGGTCCAGTTCTTGTCTGCGCCGCCCGCTCTGGCGGCGGTGGCGCGCGCGCCGATCCCGCCGTCGATTCCGCGAGGGCTGAATCAGAAAGTGAAAGCCGCCCTCGATCCGCGCGGCGTCTTCGACCCAACCCGCGGCGCCGCGGGCCTCTTGTAGTGCCCGACCGAAGGTCGGAAATCGTGGCAACGGACCCTGTAGCGCCCGACCGAAGGTTGGGAATCGGATATCTCGGCAGCGATCGGCCGCGCGACGAAGATCTCGCCCACGCTGCGTTCTCTGCGAGCGCTCATGCCCGCCGTACAGGCTCTCGGGCGCCGAAACCCGCGATACCGCGCATCTTCGTGTTGCCTCCGTCCTCGGGATGGCGCACTTGTCAGCCCTCGCGGGTTCACCTCGAAAAATAATTAAGCGATCTCCATGTCGGAAGCGGGCAAATATCCGCTACGTGTCGTACGACGTCTGGTTCCCACCGCGAAGGCTGCGGTGTTTAAGGCAAGCGACATTGAGGATCCACTGGTCCGTACCTGGCCCTTCCCCTGTCTCAATCGCACAACACATCAGGCAATACTCTACCCCAGAGGACGCGTCGAGTGCGGCCGCGATCGATTCCAAGGCCTTCGGGTCATCTCCGGTCGCACGCACATTGGCTAGCCCTGAGAGAAGCGATTTACGAAATTCTCCAGCGGCCTTCCTGACTCCAAAGCAATCCCAATGCATCGTTCGTTGGAGCTCGACCTTCCGGGCTGAGATAGATCGGCTGGTTATCTCTTGCACGGGAGAGCCTAGAATACTAATCAACTTCGCCCGAGTCCAAACCCTCGGCGCGCTTTTCCCGGAAGAATCTGTGGCGCTCATCCTTCGTGACCGGGTTTTCGTTAAGCTACCCTTGCGTCGCCATAGACTCGTTCTTTCCGGATACGTTCAGACTAGGTCTTTGCCGCGTCCAGTCGGGAATTGAACGGGGCCGGTAGGTCGCAGGTTCGTTGCGCGGGTACATCATGAGGCCACCGGCTCTGCGACAGCTCCGGAGCAACTTCCGAGATAATTAAGCTTGCTGTCAAAGAAACCCAGGTGCGTTACCGATTCTAGGGTTTTGGAACCGGTAACGACCTCAATGAATATCTGAGTATCCTGATCGACGGAATGGCCGATGTTTGAGCTATCCCCGAGTAGGTCGAAGTAGTAGCCTGAAACAGACGCTGCCTTCGTTGATACCGGCGCTATGTTGCATGTTAACCATGTTGTGAAACTGACGGAATGCCAGAAGTAACCCGTCGCATACCCCGACAAAATCGGAAACAGCTTGAGCCCGCCGAACTGAAAGCATCCATCTATGGCTGGCTCCCCCTGATAGCAGTATTCGAGTTCCAGGTTTGGGTCAAATCGTATCACGATGCCTTCCGACCCAATGCAGCCGCCAACGATCGGATCGGTTCCATACTGGCAACCTTCTGGATTCCCTGGTGGCCCGACGCAGTCCGGACAGGGCGCGCACGTCTGCTCACTCGCGTCACACCCGCCGCCAGAAGGGTTGATTGACTGGAGCGTAATTCCGCCCGCGGGCTCTTGTGGAAGGCTACCGAGCGGCGTGGGCGTGCCGTTACTTGTGAGTTGCGTTACGTTGCTTGCCTTCCACGTAAACGTGCTGACGTAACCGCGAACGATTAGAAGCTGTGACGAACTACTGTATGTTGCCTTTGAGAAGTGGCCTCGCTTTTTTGCACAGTCAAACGGCCTTCGCTATGTGAGAACTCCGCTCAGTTAGGCTGCCACGCTGGGCAGCAAGTTGAAGTACGCCATGTCCGGGGTGCGGCCGCCCAGTGACG
>Ga0185299_10000428_pt1 | contig 115010 bp, 111 predicted proteins | sample PaiPotPPA55metaG_FD_128002 | JGI IMG/M metagenome (GOLD analysis project Ga0185299, IMG submission 128002) | Iron sulfur acid spring bacterial and archeal communities from Banff, Canada, to study Microbial Dark Matter (Phase II) - Paint Pots PPA... ... | reverse complement strand
ACCACGAGAGAGGCAGGCTCGTGAAGCAACGCGCGGCGCTCCCCGTACTCCTTTATGAAGCCGTTATTGGACGGTAGCGTACACCGTCCGTACATTCCGGTTCATCTCATTTGAGCATGGCACTCTTATCCTCCTGTTATCCTCCTGCCCTCTTTTGAGCGGGCTGCATCAAGTAGGCTTTATCAGAAACGAGCAGCAGAAGACATGTTCCTGCCCGGTCTGTGCATCGCATCGGGCAAGAATCGCTCCGTTTGGTGCCCGCCGCAACTTAAGAATACCTTTCGATTCAACCAAGCCCAGGAATGGGCGGAACGTAAACTCAACGACAAGCGACTTGGTTTCACGCTGCGCTTTCTGCCAAGCCCGGAAGAGCTGCTCCTGCCGTATCTCGCTTATTACGAACGGAAGGCTGGCAGTACCGACGGAAAGGAGAAAGTGTGCGAACATATCTGCCCCCGCAGTCATAAGCTAATCTGACAACGTCGCCTGCAAGGAAACGAGGATACCAAAACATGACATCGGTGAGAATAGAATCGCGGGCATGAAAAAAAACCTGGGAGTGTGGCGAGAAATCAGGGCGGGCACGGCATCATAATAGTAGACCGCAACGCTAGGGGCCATGCATGCCGCGGATTGCACCGGAGGAATTGGGCCGCCTGTACCGCGCACATGCGCAAGCGTTGTGCCTGTACGCCCGGCAGTGGCCCGAGGGCGACGAGGATCTGGTGCAGGACGCCTTCGTGAAGCTGGCGCAGCAGTCTCCGGCGCCGGAACAGGCGCTGCCGTGGCTCTACCGGGTAGTGCGCAATGGCGCCTTGGCTGCCGGCCGGGGCGCGGCGCGCAGACGTTGCCGCGAAAAACGGGCCAGCGCGGCCGAGGCCTGGTTTGCCGCCGCCGAGGATCATATCGATGGGCGCGAGGCGACCCGGCTCCTGGCCGAATTACCTCTGGAGCAACGCGAGGTGGTGGTGGCCCGCATCTGGGGCGGGCTGCTGTTTGAAGAGATAGCCCAGTTGACAGGCTGCTCGCTGCCGACGGCGCATCGCCGCTACCAGGCCGGGCTGGCCGCATTACGAGAGAGGCTCGAAGGATCATGCATCCCCCCGGCCGCGAAGACGACCTGAGCGCTTGCGAGCGCCGGCTGGCCGGTTGGCAGCCGGCCGCTGGAAATCTGGACGCCGATGCCATGCTCTTCGCCGCCGGGCGCGCTGCCAACCGGCGCGGCCGGCTGCTCTGGCCGGCGCTGTGCACTCTCCTGGCTGCGCAGGCTGCCGGGCTGGGGCTATGGGGCTTGTCGGAGCGCGCGGAGCGCGTGGGCCTGGCCCGCCTCCTTCCCGACCGCGCGCCGGCGCCGAATATTCCGCAAGCGCCTGCCGTTGCCGAGCTCCCAGAGCCCAGGTATAGCCCTTCGCCGGATGACTACTTCCACTTGCGCCGGCGGCTGGAGCAAGATCCAGGCCGGTGGCTGGCCGCAGCGCCAACGGCAGGAACGAAGCCAATCGGGCCGCCGCCGGCCCGGCCGCCGATTCTCAGGGCCGGTCAACTTGATGGCCTGTTCCGTCAATGATTTGCACCTGACCAATCCCTTACCCTGGTAAGACGGATTGGCAATCCATCCTACCTTTTATCGAGAGGTCGTACCCATGATCCGACTGCGCCGATGGCCCGTACTTGTGGTTGCCGTTCTCCTGGCCCCGGCCCTGCGGGCCGAGGACAAGCCGGCGTCACCCTGGGCCGTGGACCGTTTTCTAAGCGTCATGCCGCAAACTGCGCCGGCGCCGGCGTTCAAATATCGTCTGTTACCGCTCAGTACGGACTTAAAGGAGGGCAACGCCGTGCCGATCTACCTGCGCCTTGCATACGAGCAGGACGACGCGGCGCGCAAATACTGGACGGAGGCGCCCAGGGCGTGGAACCAGATGCCCGTGGACAAGGTGCCGTTAGATGAGGCCCGCAAATTTCTCCAGGACCACCGCTACATGCTGCGACAACTCGAACTCGGTGCGCGAAGGCGTTCCGCGGAATGGAATTACACAGCCGACGCGGGCGACGTGGAGCGGGGCCCGATCGGCCTGCTCCTGCCCGACCTGCAGGCGATGCGCAGCTACACCCCCATGCAGATCCTGCAGGTGCGCGTGGCGCTGGCACAAGGGGATTTCACCGCAGCCGCCCATCACCTGGAGACGGGTCTGGCCTTTAGCCGTCATGTCGCCGAAGGGCCGACCTTGATCCACCGACTGGTCGCCATCGCCCTGGTCTCGGAATTCGCCGGCGCCGTGGCCGACTTCACAGAGCGGCCGGACGCCCCGAATCTCTACTGGGCGCTTACGGCCCTGCCTCATCCGCTGATCGACCTTCGCCCAGCTGAAGAATGGGAATACAGGATGGTCGAGCTGCAAATCCCGGAACTCGGCGACCTGGAGCGGGCACGGACGCCGCAGCAATGGGACGGCGTCTTGCGGCGCGTGCGGGCGGAGTTACAGTTGATGGCCGGCTTGACCACGGAAGGCCGCAATCCGAAAATCCCCGACTGGTTCCCGAAGGATGTCACGGTCGGAGAAGCGGCTGCCAAGTCGCCCGACCTCGCCGCCGCCCGGAAGTTCGTCGCCCGCAGCAAAGGGCTGTCGGCTGAACAGGTCGAGACCATGCCGCCGGCACAGGCGCTCCTCCTCTATGTCATGGGCACGTTTCACCAGGACCGCGACGACTTCTACCGAGCGGCTTACCTCCCTTACCCGCAGTGCTTTCCCCTGCTCGAGGCCGCGCACAACCGGCTCCGCGACGCGCCTTCTTCCGAGGCGCACGTGCTGTCCCGCATCTTCCTGCCGGCTCTGAACAAGGTCATCTCGAGACAGGCCCGGGTCGAGCGCACCTTCGCCGCCCTGCGCGTCGTCGAGGCCTTGCGGATGTATGCCGCCGCCCACGACGGCAAGCTGCCCGAAAAGTTGAACGACGTGACGGAGGTTCCCCTTCCCGACGACCCCGGCACCGGCCGGCCGTTCGAGTACAGTCGTGGAGGCGAGACGGCAACGCTCGTCAGCCAGGTACCTGGCGACCCGCTGCCCAGCAATGGCCTGCGCTATCGCGTGACCATCCGTAAGAAATGAGCACGCGAACGCCGGGCGGCCATCGCCGCCCTGGAGTCATCCCAATATCGTCCACGCCCACCACTGCGTCACATCGTTGCCTCTTGAAGCGGCTGCGCCTGTTGTGCCGCGGGACAAGAAGCGCCTGCGGCATCGTTGCCGAATTACACTAGCGCGTCCAAGCTCGCAGCGCCGCAGATGAACAGCAAGCCAGGCCGCGGGAATGGGAACCCTCTAACGAAAGGCCGGCCAATCCCCCAATCGCTCATCGCAGACCCCATGCAAGCCCCCGAAGATCGCCAAGCAGTCTCAGACGCAAACCGGTCAGGGCAGCCAGCGAAACACGTGCAGCAGAGTCGGTAGGGCCAGACTCCGGCTTCGCAAAGCCAGAAAGCCGAAGGCGAGCCCGACCGGCAGATTGAGCGCCAGGTCTTCGGCAAGGTTCCTCCAGGGAGCAGCTTGTTCGTCGGCGCCGGCAGGGTGGAAGTGGAGCAGGGCGAAGACGATGGCTTGACCAAGCTGCGCCCAGCCGGTCTTGACGAAGGCGCGGAGATGGGACAGGATCATGCCCCGACACTGGAACTCTTCGGTGAAGCCGTTGCTGAAAAAGTTGTGCAGCAACAGCCAGAAGAGCGCTGCCGGTGTCAGGCGCCCCGTTGCGGCCCCCCAGCTGACAAACGACACGACGGGGATGAGGCAGACCATGGTCGCCAGGATGGTTCCCCGAGCCGGTAAGCATAGGCCAAGCTCGCGCGGGCGGGCACCGAGCGCGATGAGGAGAACGCCGGGCAAGAACGCGTACATGCTGAAGTTGAAGAGTTCGTAGCCGCCCAGCCTTGGGGCCAGGTGGATGCTGCGCACCCGGGCGAGCCACGGCATTAGCACGCTGGAGAGCTGGCGGGGGAGAGTAATTACAAGGTCGTCGGTGAAGACAAAGGCGATTGCGAGCAGCGCGATGCCGCAGCGCACGGCCAGTCGGAGACCTGTGGCGGTGCTCCGCAGCACTTCCGGCTGTTCCGCGGGGACAGCTCGTGGCAGCAGCCAGGCGCCGACGGCGGCCAGGTACGCCGCATACCCGGCCACGACAAAAGCAAACACAGGCACCTGTCCATCCACTACGGTCCACACCGCCACGGACGCGGACCAGAGCAACAGGGCGGCGGCCCGCGGGGAGATCGGGAAGCGATGGCGTGTCGGCGCAAGGCCGCTCTGCAAGGCCGGACGGATTTCGTCCCGGCGAGGCGCGTCAACAGGATGGGCCCCAGTGTCCATAGGGGCTTATTCGCGTTCCGAGAGGCAATCTTGCGTCCCAGACGTTCGTCCCGTGGCCAGTAAGCCTCCGGCGACGCCAAGGAAGGCTTTCTCGGCACGCAGGCAGCCGTCAAGGCTTTTTGTCCTCCTTGACTCGCCCGAACTTGTTGCAGACCTTGCTGGAGCAGGGAGTCCCGCCCGATGCTTTGGTCGCATTCGACCGAATCTACACGCTGTCTCAAGAGCAATCCGGCTTCATGCTCAGCGTAGCCCATTGAATTGCCTTAGCGTACGGCTGTCTCCAACGGCCGGACGGCGAAATCTTTTAGCGTGGCCGACCAGCTTTGGTCTCCTGGACCAGGCGGCGCGAGGCGGAGTTGTCGAAGGTGTCGATGGACATCAAACTTTATCGATCGCTGCCGTCCAGAAGAAAGGGAAGGGGAAAAGATCAAGTTGCCCGATGGCTCCAATGCGATACCCTGGTATACTGGCAAAAGGAAAACCCATGCCAGGGGACCATGTCATGAGCGACGCGAAGACGATTTTGGGTGGAACAGTTGCACGTCAAGGACGAAGTGCCGCTGGACCCGTTGTTTCAAACCTTGGAAGGATACCGCGTGGTGATCGACACCCGTGACCACGTTCGGGCGTACCTGGAGCGCTTTCCCGGGCTGATGCCACACGTGTTGCCGACCGTCGAGCGCGCACGACAGGAATTCGGCGACGCGGCGGAGCTGACGCTAACAATCAACGAGGACCCGGAAAGCTACGACCCTTATCTGAAGATGTACATCAGCTTGCCATCCTATGGTCCCGACATGATGTCGCGGATCGATTCGATTCAGGAGCAACTCGACGAGGCAACGGCCGATCTTGGAAGGCTTTTTGCTGGTTTCCACGGATCACCGCCTCGTTGGGAGGTAGCTCGATGGCGGGTATGCGCTACGCTATAGCCGCGACAATCTCGGGTTCGTCCCTGGACGCCGGCTCGAAGACCGGGCACAGGATCATGGTCGGCTACGTGCACATCTTCGTCAGCGCCGACGCGCATTTGTAGCCTCAAAACTGGAGCAACTGCGGGACTGGAGAAACGTCTGCGACTACGACGACAGTCCACCGACGTTCGACTTCCTGCAAGGAGCAACAGATGCCATCTCCGGTGCCGAATATGTTATTCGCGCTTTGCCGCCGGCCACATCGTCGGCCACGACGGGTTCATGAAGCAATCTGAGCGCCCAATTCACCGCTTAGGCAAGCTGTCTGTGTGCTTGAGAGCCGGCTGCGCGAGCTGGGGAGTCCAACCCGTCGGGCTCTACTGCCACTGAGACGGCAATCAGACGGAAACGTCGCTTAATTCACGCTGAACGGCTTTTCCAAGTTACCCGAATTCCGGGAGGAGACAACGATGGCTCGAACGAAGGCCGGGGCCAGGACTCAGAGACGGCGAATTGTGGCCAATCCGGAGGATCTGATCCGTATCGTACCCCTACATTTGCCGGCACAGGTCCTGGAAAGGGCGGCCGGGCTGGCGGCGCCTGCCACGCCCCAGCTTACTTACCGTGGTGGCCCATTGCTCAGCGCGGTAAAGGTTTTCGCAATCTACTGGGGAACGGCCTGGCAACAGCAGGCGCAGGCCGGGCTTGCCAACGAGCTAAACGCATTTTTCGGCTTCATTCTGACCAGCCCGCTGATCGATCAACTGGCGGAATACAGCGTGCCGAACGGCGCGATCGGTCATGGATCCTTCCTTGGCTCAACCACGGTCAGCGATCAGGATCCTCCGTTGAGCGTAAGTGATGCGGCAATTCAACACTTTCTCCAGGGCCAGATCATGGACAATTCGGCCCTGCCGCAACCTGACGCGAACACGTTGTATTTTCTGTACCTGCCGCCGGGGGTGGCAGCGGTTCAGGGTGGCGGCCGCTCGTGCCAGGCATTTTGCGGCTATCACGACAACATCAACGGGCAGATCTTCTACGCGGTTATGCCCTATCCCGGCTGCGCAGGCTGCACAGGGGGCCTGAGCGTCCTGGACGCGCTGACGTCGACAAGTTCACACGAGCTGTGCGAAGCAATCACGGACGCCATTCCTGGGCAAGGCTGGTATGACGATGTCAACGGCGAAATCGGCGACATCTGCGCCTGGCAAACGAAAAAGATAGGTGCTTACACGGTTCAGCTGGAATGGTCGAACCAGAGCAGCACGTGTGTTTGATAAAGTTTGGAGCGTTCGCGGTCAATCTGCCCGCAGTTCGATTTTGCCGACATCGAGGACGCGGCCGTCGATCACGACCTTTTGCCCTTTCTTGCCCGCCGGCCCCCATTTCTGGTGATAGGTTACCAGCCGAAATTCCCCCGCCGGCGCAAGTTTGATCTCGAACTTGCCGTCCTCGTCGGTGACCGCCGCATAGGGGTGATCGACAACCTTGGCATAGCCGCCCATCCACGCGTGCAGGGCACACTCGAGCTTGACGGGAATCCTATCGGCATGCAGCTCCTTGATTGTGTGGTTGCCTGCCGCCGCTATGGTCAGATTGCCGCCGGGGTTTTTGAAGGAGAACCACTTGATGCTGTGCGGAATGGGCGAGGAATTCTTCACGAGCAAGTCTTGCCCCTCACGAACGACCACGGCATGCGGCATAAACATGCAGCACGGCTGATCGACGGTCACGGGTTCTGCCGGCGGCTTTTGCAGACTGGGGTGAATGGGAGGCGCTTTCTCCTCTTCGGTCTGCAGCCAGACAAGCACCCAGCGGACGCCGCGGTTTTTCTTGTTGATGATCCACGCGTCGCTGAGGACCGGCCCCTTGCTGAGGCAATGCGCCTTGTCCGGATGCTTTTTGACTCCTTCAAGCTCCTGCGGTTCCGGGATGGAATCTCCCGCGAAGACGACTTGGCCCTTGATGGCGCCCCAGGCTTTCTCTGCGGCGTCGGCGCGCACGAAAGCAACAGCAAATACGGCGTACGGCGTGAGAAGGATGAAGAGAAGAAGGTGGACTCTGAGGCGCGAATGTTTCATGGATTGCCCGCCGATGCTGCTGGTTATTTTTTCTCCCGCTCCCATACCGACAGTCTATGCTCGGAGCCTTTCTTGGACGTGAAATCGGTGGGCCGGGGCTTGCCCGGCGGTGCGAAACACAATTTCAAGGTGTCCTGATCCAGCTCGTAGATGCCGAGCAGCGTCAGCTCCCGCCCGCCAACGGTGGTGGCCGCGTCGATGGTTTTTGGCTTCTTTGAGGCATCGAGCTTGAAGGTGCCTTTGCCGATAACCTTCTTGAACTGGTAGATCGTGTACTTGTCGTCTTTCATGGAGCGAAACAGCGCCTGCGCCTCATCGTCGGGATGCTTGTCGCCGTCAACGACAAACGACACCTGCGCCCAGTCGCCCTGCATTTTCTCCAGGTCTTTCTTGTTCGCATCTTCCGTGGAGGCGCTGCCATCCGTCCAGACGAAGATTGCCAGAGCTAGCAGGGCGTTACGAATCATAAGCCGCGAGCGACAAACCATATGTCACGATCTCCGATCAGGAGGCCTTCTTCTTGGCCAGCGACACGCAGATGATTTCCTTTTCATTGCGTGCAAAGACACAGCGCTCGGCAAACGCCGGATGCGACCAGACCACTTGCCGGCCGCGCGCTTCCTCAACCGGCTGCAGAATGCGCGCGCGATCGATTTCCTTATAGCCTTTTGGCGACAGCTCCGCCAGGATCAAATCGCCGGAGTCATTGAAAATGACGAAGCGATCACCTTGAGGCACGAGGAAGGCCGTGCCACAGTCCGTCTTCTTGCCGCCCACCAGGGCATAGCTCTCCCAGAGCTGGGTGCCGTTCTCCGCGTTCAGGCAGCACAGTTCTCCCATGAAGCTGACTCCGTAGACGTAACCGTCCTTCAACACCGGCGTGGTAATGAGGGAACTCAGGTTCACGGGCTTGTTGAAATCCTGGTTCTCGCGTTTCCAGGAGACCGTCGCCGCCGGTTTGTCCGCGGCGAGCTTCAGCATCAACGACCCATGATAGGGTCCCGTGAAAAAGAGCAGTTCGCCCATGCGGCGCACCGTGGCGACGTTGGCGGCGGGACGTTGTGGCTTGCCCGTCAGCGGATAAGGCATGGTCCAGTAGATTGCTCCCGTAGCTGGGTCGAGAGAGTTGATGGAGTCAGAGAGCCAAACGATAAGCTGCCGTTTGCCTGCCGCTTCATAGATCATCGGCGGACTGTAACACACATCCGCCGTGGTCAGGGCACGCCAGACTTCTTTACCATTGTCCTTGCTGACGGCAACCACGGCGCTCCCTTCGCCGCCCACCAGACAGTAAAGCAAGTCGCCGTCCAGGAGCGGGTGAGCCGCCCAGCCCCACAGCGGCGGATCTTCCAGCTTGAATTGCTTCATGAGATTGATGGTCCAGTGGCGGCTGCCCGTGGCGGCGTCGAGGCAGCGCAGGTCGCCCATGGCGCCGAGGGTATAAACCCGGCCATCGCGGACCAGCGGCGTGGTGCGGGGCCCGCTGGAGTAGGAAACGCGGTAGGGACAGGAGTATTCGTCTTTCCAGATCAGCTTGCCGTCCACGGCACTCAGGCACAGCGTGCGCTCCACGCCTGGCACGCCCTCGCGCGTGACGCGCAGGGGTTTGCCGGCCGCGTCCTTGGCACGCTCGCGGTCCATGACGTAGACCCGCCCATTCGCCACCGACGGGCCGCTGTAGCCGGTGCCGAGCGGCGTCCGCCAGCGCACCTCCGGTCCGCCGGCGGGAAACTTATCGACGAGGTCGGTCTCGCGCCAGACGCCTTCCCGGCTCGACCCCAACCACTCCGGCCAATCGGTCGCGCGGTCCAGGGCCGGCGCCGCCGCGGAGAGCGCAGCGACAAGGACAGCGAGCATGGGAAAATAGAGAAGATAGATCGTGGCTGGTCGCTTGCGGCTTGTGCGCTTCATGAATTCTCTCCCTGATCGATGCCATTTGACACATCGCCGGCCAGCGCACTGCTCAATAATGAGCCGCGCGTTTCCATTTCCGTTTTGTCATCCGAGTGACAACGCTCGAAATAATAACGACTTAAGAAAATGCCTTCTGCAAATTCTGCTTGTGGCACAAGGGTTGCAAACGTACCTGGCGTCAATTTTGCCGCGCCAAGAAATGGACGGCCGCTCGTGGGCTTCTATTCACGGAGGAGACCCTTCATGCTTGTTCTCAGTCGCAAACCGGGTGAAAAGCTGTGCATCGATGGCAACATCGTGGTGACTGTTCTTGAAGTCAAAGGCAACCGGGTTCGCATCGGCATCGAGGCGCCGGACGGCGTTCGCGTTCTGCGCGGCGAGCTGTACGAGGATTGGCAAGTCGAGTCTGGGGCTGAACCCTGGGAGTCCTCCCTGGCGGCGGAACGGCTGAGCCGCAAGCGACAAACTACCTAGGTCAGCAAGCGGGAAACGGCGAAGCCGCAAGCGGCAAACCATCTAACTTGCGCGGAATTTCTTTCCCGATCGCGCTCTCCGAGCGGTAGACTGGTGCAGGTTGCCTCCATTGTGTCCTGCTCAAGTAGCCGCGAGGATGATCCATGGGAAATGCCGTTCCCATAAGCCGCAAGCGACAAAGCACCATTCCTCTGGTCCGACTCAGCAACATCTTTCCGGGCGCCCACATCTACGCCAAGTGTGAGTTCCTGGCCCCATCCGGCTCGTTCAAGGATCGCGGCGCCGCCCACCTGCTCGAGCATCTGGCGCAGGAAGGACGGACGGCTCCTTTGATTGTGCCGTCCATGGGGAATACCGCCCTGGGAGCCGCCGCGGCGGCCAAGGCCTTCGGCTACCAGATGGTTGGCGTGGTGCCGCAGACCATCGCGCGGGCCAAGGACGAAAAGCTCCAGGCTTTCGGCGCCGAGCTCATCAAGATCAAGGGAGGCGGAACCGACCTGCTGCGCACGGCCACGGAGATTGCCGGGCAGCGCGGCGGCTATTTCGTGCACCCGCATCTGGATCCGCTGTGGACCGACGGCTACCAGGCGATTGCCGAGGAAATCTTGCAAGCCCTGCCGGCCTGCCGGTCACTGGTGTTTCCCGTGGGCGGCGGCGGCTTGCTGATGGGTCTCACGGAGTATCTAAAGAAGCACCCGGCCCCGGTGAAGCTGGTCGGCTGCGAGGCTTACAACTACCCCACCTACGCGCGGTTCGATCATGCCCGCGCGCCGACCATCGCGGACGGCCTGGTGCTTGAGGTGCCGCATCCCAAGGTGCAGCAGCGCATCCAGGAGATGGGAGTGGCGCTCCATCTCATCCAGGAAGCCGACATCCGCACGGCACTGGCCGACCTCTTTTTCCAGCACGGCCTCATGGTCGAGCCGTCGAGCGCGGTCACCGTGGCTTTTGTGAAAGCCCATCTGAATGATCTGGAACAGCCGGCCGGCCTCGTCCTGACGGGCGCCAACATTACGCGCGAGGACTTCTTAGGCTTGATTGCCGGGCTGACCGTTCACTAAAAGAATTGTCCCCACTTATCCGGAATCATTCTCACCAAGCGCCGGACGACGCGCGAGATGCGCAGTCGTGCGGACAATGGCATGCGCACCGGGTTTGCCACGGCCGACGGTTTTGTCGAATTGGTGAGAAGTGACGAAGATAGGGTTTACCGGGTAGGAGACGCTATTAGGGGACTATCGTGAATTTCAGGATGTTAGGGAAACTGGTGTAAAGCCGCTCGCTACGGAATTCCGACTAAGAGAATGGCCGACCTTGACAATGTGACAAAATAGGCGAACCCACGCGCAAACCTGTCCATGCGACCTTCCTCAACGCGGTGCTGCTGGTTGCACCCTGCCGAGGATCAATCTGGAAACGGTTCTCGCGCGGTCTAAAAGGAGTCGAACATGACCTATTCCCTGGTCTTTCTGGCCGCGACCTGCCTGGTCGCGGATGCCAATGAAGGCGCCATCAGGCCGGTGGCGGCCCAGACCGGAGCCCCGCAGGCGGCGGCGACCGGCTGTGACTGCGGTTGTGAGAACCAGGGCCGGCTGCAGCAGTGGCTGCATGGCCTGCACCATAAATCGTGTGGCTGTGAAGGCGCTTCGCCGTGCGCCTCACCGTGCCGGCAGGAAGCGCGCCCCTGCGCCAAGCCGTGCACGCCCTGCCAGACAAAATGCAATCCTTGCCCGAAGCCCTGCCAGACGGCGCACCAGCCTTGCCAACCCTGTGCCAAGCCGTGCCAGACCCCGTGCCGGCCTTGCGCCAAGCCATGCCAGCCGTGTGCGAAGCCATGCCAGCCGTGTGCGAAGCCGTGCCAGCCGTGTGCGAAGCCGTGCCAGCCGTGTGCGAAGCCGTGCCAGCCCTGTGCCAAGCCATGCCGGGTCACATGCCGGCCCTGCCCCAAGCCTTGCCCGCCGCGGAATTGTGAGCCTTGCCCACCGGCAGCCGCTCCCTGCGCCACGGTCAGCCAGAAGCCGGTCAACGATGGGGAAATCAAGACCGAGTACCTGCAAAAAGTGGCCATCGCCGATGACGGCAGCTGGGTGATCGGCCAACTGTTCTACATCCATGAAGACGGCGGCACCTGGATCGTCCGCTACGCCCCCTACAGCAAGGAAGACAGGTACGGCGGCGAAGTGATCCTGGCTCACGGCGTCGACATGAGCAACCTGCGTGAAGGCGACCTCGCCTACGTGCGCGGCGAGATCATCAAGGAGAGCAGGGCCTCCAAGTATGTTGGCGGACCGCTCTATCGGGCTTCTTCCGTGACGTTGAACGAACGTGTCGATTGAGAGTGATGAAGTGACGAGTGACGAGTGACAAGTGACGAGTTGGCACTCATTACTTGTCACTCGTCACTTGTCACTCACGGCGACTACTTATTCGGCTTGTTGGCCTGATCCGCATAGACGCGGGTGCTCTCTTCCTTGTTGACCGGTTCTTCCAGGCTGTCCGCCTTGATGCGTGCCTTGAAGCGGATGTCGCCGGGGGCCACGGCCTTGCACTGGATGCGATAGACGGCGTCGGCACGCGGCGGCAGCTTCGGCAGGCTCTCGAAGACGATCTCCTTGCCCTCGATGCGATGGTGCGAGTTGCCCGCGCCCTGGGCGCCCCAGAACTCGAGCTTGTCGGGCATGGTGCAGGAGACCTGGATGTTGGTTTCCGTCTTGGAGCCGGTGTTGGTGACGCGAATTTCATAACGGCAATTGGCGCCGACTTCGACCGGATCTTCCAGATCGATCAGCTCGAATTGCAGAGCCGACAGGCCCTCGACACGCGTCTCGGCCTCGGCAGCAGCCTCCAGGCCGCGCGCCGCCCGCGCCGTGGCGATGTGCTTGAATTCGCCGATGTTGACGGCCAGCACCTGCAAACTTACCTCGCGACTCTGGTTGGGCGGCACATCGCCCAGGAACCAGCACACGGTGCGCGTGGTGAAGTCTTGCCGGCCGCCGCCGGAGGCGCTCACGAACTTGAAGCCCTGGGGAATCTGCTCCGTGACCGTGACATTGCTGGCCGGGGCATTGCCGGTATTGGTCACACGGAACGAGTAAGTGCCCTGACGCTCCAGGTAGCGCAGGCCCGGGCCGTTCACGGCCAGCTCCAGCTTGGGCTGCATCACAGCAAAAATGGCGCTATCGCGCGAGGACAGGTTGCCTTCGGCCGTCGCCACCGCGTCGACCTTCTGCTCGCCGGCGACCTTGGTCTGGCACACGACTTCCACGCTGCGGCTCTCGTTTGGTCCCAGGTTGCCCAGGTCAAAATCGATATCGCGGCCGCGGCTATGCTCCAGACCTTCCGAGAGCAGCGCCTTCACGCGTACGTGTTCGGCGGTGCCGTCGCCCGGGTTGGTCACGGTCAAACTCGTGGTGCCCGGATCGCCCAGCAGGACCTTGTCGGGCCCGGTGGCTTTCAGAAGCAGCTTGGGTTCTTGCACCTGAAGCTGCACGGAGGAGGAGCTGCTGAAGGTCACGACGGCGGTGCAGGAGCAGCGGCCCTTGCTGTCGGGCACGATGATCAGGTCGATACGGCGCTCCTGTTGCGGTCCGAGCTCACCGAGTTCCCACGACAGCATGTCACCGTCCATGGCGGCTTTCGGTTCGCTGCCCTTGAGGGTGACGCTCGGAGGCACACGGCTGCGCACGGTGGCGTTGTGCAACAGCGCGGAACTAACATTCTTGAGGACAATCTGAAAGCGCGTCGGCTGGCCCAGCTTGACGGTGGGCGGGCCGACCCATTCGAGACTCACGGCCGGCTCCTGACGGCCGGTCGGATTACCATTCTGGACGCTGGCCTCGGCTACCGGCTCGCCGGTTTGCGGCGTGGCGCCAAGCTGAACACCGGCAGGCGGCACGACATTGATCTTGTCATTGGGTGTAGGCGCCTCGGGAACCAAATTGGCTGTTTTCTGATCCGTGGCCGGTGTACCGACCACGGCTGCCGGTTGCTGCACCGGCGGCAGCGCGTCCGGCGTCTGCGTCGGCTTGGGAGCGGGCGGGGTAGACTCCTGGACTACCCGAACGCTGGATTGACCGAGCACGAACCCGCACGCCACTAGGAAGCCAATTCCCAGCGTCACGCCGACAATGAATACGCGCTTCTTGTTCATAAATCCCTCCACGGACTGAGCGTTAACCCCATTTATGCCCGAATACCCTTTGCGTCTTTTGTAAAGTGGAGAAAGTCTGGATGTCGCGCCAAGTTTTTAAGTGAGAGGGGGGGACTATAGCCGCCTGCGCTAGGAGATCAAGGGGAACCGAGTGGTTTCTCGAATAGAAATGAGAGCTTTTTCTGTGGAGATGGGCAACTTCGTTCGCCTGGCGGAGGAGAGGCAAACACGGCACTCCGTTTGCTCACTCTATAGCAGCATATGAGATGCGCCCTCAATGACGCAGGCGGATTCTCCTTCCAAAGCAGAAAGAGGCAGGTCATGAATCACCTTCTTCGGTGCGGATTGTTATGCGGGCTTCTGGCTATTTTGCAGACGCCGGCAGCATCGGGACAACAAGCGGCAGGCACCGCCGGCACTCCTGGAGCCATGCCGGCACAAACGGCCCCGGGGAGTCCTGGCGCAGCAACGTACGCCCCGCCCGCTTCGGATGCTGCCTCGGTTTCTAATCAGGGGCAGGTGATTCCAGGAGCTCTGGGTGCGCCAATCAGTGTCTTTCCTGGTGGCTTCGCCGGAGCCATTAATCCGGCTCCCGTGAGCGCGGGAACGGTGGGGGCACCGGGCATCGGCACACGCGCCGACACCTTCGCGGTGGCAGATGTTTATACCGGTTCGAGCTTCGCGCCCGCGACTTTCACGTCCAACGCTTTCGGCTCCGGATACTCCCCGGAAGACCTGAGCGGCCCAAGTACTTTTGGAATTGCGACGAGCGCTGACATGGCCCCGGGCGCAGTAGCTGCCGGAGAAGCCGGCACGCCCGCTCTTAGTTATGGCATTCCAGCGGCTGGCATTTCCCCAACCATTGTGATTTACGGCGCACCCAGCGCTCGCACGGCGATCAACCAGGGCTTTGGAACACGCGCCATCAACCAGGGCTTCGGAACACGCTCTGTTAACATTAGGTTCGGAACGCAGAATGGCATTAATACCGGCTTCGGTACGCGCTCCGTCAACATGGGTTTCGGGACTTTTCCGACCGGCACACCAAGCGTGCAAATCCAGCCGGGGACGGTTATCAGGACGCCTCAATAAAGAGGGGAAAAAGTCGGACCGGCTGACCTTGAGGACGCTGCCAGCCTCACGGCCAAACCGGTCCAGACAGCACCTCAGCCAAAGGCCAAGGCACCGACGCCTGAAATAAGAACTTGAACAACCGAGCAAAAGTCTTGCCAAGTGGTTACGCTTGCCAGGGTTTTCCAAACCTGCGAAGGTGCGAGTCTCCGCGGAGCAGCCGTGCACTCGGTAGATTAAAGTTTTATCATAATTATGGCGCTACGCAAGAAGTTTTGTTAATTTATTCCGATTTGCGCTGCGGCGCCGCCGTCCCGCCCGTTGGGTTGCCGATGCCTGGGTTGACTGCTACCATCGAACAGCAGGTGCAATCCTCCGTGCGCCAGCCCCGGGAACGCCCTTGTCTGCAGGAGAATCGATGGCCGAGTTTCGTATTGAGAAGGACTCCATGGGAGAAGTGAAGGTGCCGGCCCAGGCGTACTACGGGGCACAAACGCAACGGGCCGTGGAAAACTTCCCGATTTCCGGCCAGCCGCTGCCGCGGCGTTTGCTTCACGCCCTGGGCCTGGTCAAGATGGCTGCGGCGCTGGCGAATCGCGACCTGGGAAAACTCAAGCCGGAGATTGCCGATCTGGTGATCCGCGCCAGCCGCGAGGTCGCCTCCGGCCAGCACGATGCGCAGTTTCCCATCGACGTCTATCAAACCGGTTCGGGAACCTCGTCCAACATGAATGTCAACGAGGTGATCAGCAACCGCGCCATCGAGCTTAGCGGCGGCGACCGTTTCGATAAGAAGAAACCGATCCACCCCAACGATCATGTCAACATGGGGCAGTCGACCAACGACATGTTTCCGACCGCTATCCACGTGGCGGTCGGACAAGCCATCCAGCAGGAGTTGCTCCCCGCGCTGAAACGCTTGCACGAGGTGCTGGCCGACAAGGCGCGACAGTGGGACAGCATTATCAAGATCGGCCGCACCCACCTGGCGGACGCAACGCCGATCCGCCTGGGCCAGGAAATAAGCGGCTACGCCAGACAGGTGGAGCTGTCCTGCGAACGGGCGCGGCGCGGCCTGAGCGCGATTTTGGAATTACCGGCCGGCGGTACCGCCGTGGGCACCGGGATCAACACACATCCGCGTTTCGGCGCCAGGGTAGCCGAAATGCTGGCGCGGGAAACAGGCGTCCCTTTTGTCGAAGCCAGGAACCATTTTGAGGCCAACGCCAACCGCGACGGCCTGGTGGAGTGCAGCGGCCAATTGCGCAGCATTGCCGTAACGCTCTTCGCCATCGCCAACAACATTCGCTGGCTGGGCAGCGGCCCGCGTTGCGGCTTCTATGAAGTCATGCTCCCCGATCGCCAGCCTGGCTCGTCCATCATGCCGGGGAAAGTGAACCCCGTAATGTGCGAGAGCATGATGCAGGTTGCCGCCCGCGTCATCGGCAACGATCAGACCGTCGCCTATGCCGGCGCCAGCGGCGGCCAGTTCGAGCTCAACATCATGATGCCGGTCATGGGCCTGGCGGCTCTGGAAAGCGTGGAACTGCTCGCCTCCTGCACCGAGGCCTTCGTCAATTTCTGCGCCCTGGAAATGGAAGCCAACCGGCAACAGTGCGAAAGGCAAGTGGAACAGAGCCTGGCCATGGTCACGAGTCTGAACCCGCTCATCGGCTACGACATGGCCGCCGCCATCGCCAAGGAGGCGTTCAAGACCGGCAAGACCGTCCGGGAACTCTGTCTCGAGAAAATGCGCGCCGGCACGCTCAAGAAAAAGGACAGCGATACTGTCCTGCGCGAGGGGGAGCTCAATGCCGCCCTCGACCCCCGCAGCATGACCGAGCCCGAGAAAAGCAGTCACTAGACCATCTTTTGCGGATGAGCACTGGCATCGAACTCACGTGTATGCTAGGATGGGCTACCTTCCTCAACTGGATGATGGCGTATCCTGGAGGAAGGATTTCATGACCCCTGCCCTTGAGCCGGCCCAGAACATCCGCGTTATTCGGGAGCCGACCGTCTATCTGGTGGGACGGCAGACCGTTGCCGAAGCGGAGCTTGACCGCTTCCTGGCGGACCACGGCGTCGCCTGGGAGACGGATACCGAAGTGGCCGGCGAACATTTGACCGAGGTGGCCGGGCGCGTGTGCTATATGTCCTTCGCCAAGCCGCGGCCCGGCGGCAACCAGGCCTACCTGAAACACATTCTCGAGGTCGGCCACGGATCGGTCCTGGAGCACGCGGTGTGGAATTTTTTGTTTACCGGAGTCAGCCGCTCGCTTACCCACGAGCTGATCCGCCACCGCGCCGGCTTTGGTTACAGTCAATTGAGCCAGCGCTATGTGGATGAATCGGTAGCTGAATATGTCGAGCCGGACGAGATTGCCGCGGATGAGGAGCTGCATCGCCTGTGGTTGGAGTCGGTGGCCCAAAGCCACCAGGCTTACTTGCAATTGGCAGCAAAGTTGCAGGAACGCCTGAAGGCGGAGCCCGATCGCACGCTGCGCCGCAAGCTGGCGCGGCAGGCGGCCCGGAGCGTTCTGCCCAACGCCACGGAGACGAAAATCTTCGTGACCGCGAATTCCCGGGCCCTGCGGCATTTCATCGAGCTGCGCGGCAGCCGCCATGCCGAGGTCGAAATTCGCAAGCTGGCCGTGCAAGTATTGCAGCTTATGCAAAAGGAAGCCCCGCACATTTTCAGCGACTACCAGCTCGTGCCTCTGCCCGACGGCACTCTGGAGGCCGTTACCGAGCATCGAAAGGTTTAACTGGTCTTGCGTCACTGGTCATGCGCATTCGCCTTGTGCGAATGAATGCCAATGACCAAGGACCAATGACTGCGGACGAAGACATGTCACAAGACAATTCCACGGTTCAAGGCGTCTTGGAGCTTCACCCAAAGGGCTACGGCTTTCTGCGGAATCCGGCGCGGCACTACGCGGCGCAGCAGGCGGATCCCTATGTCTCGGCCCCGCTCATCCACAAGTACGGCTTGCGCGAGGGGCTGCTGATAGCCGGTCCGACCGAGGCCGCCAAGAAAGGCGCGGGGCCGCGCCTGGCTCAGGTGCAGCAGTTGGAGGGGCAGGATCCGGAGAAGTACAGGACGCGCAACTTCGATGACCTGACGCCGATCGACCCGCACGAGCAGATCGTCCTGGAGACCGGCACGCAGCCGCTGACGACGCGCGTCATGGATTTGCTGGCGCCCATCGGCAAGGGACAGCGTGGCCTGATCGTGGCGCCGCCGCGCACCGGCAAGACCATCTTGTTGCAGCACATTGCCCAGGCCGTCTCCCAGAACCATCCGGAAATGCACGTCATGATGCTCCTGGTGGACGAGCGGCCGGAAGAGGTCACGGAAATGCGCCGCAGCGTCAAGGGCGAGGTCATCGCCAGCAGCTCCGACCGCGATAGCTTCAGCCATGTCCGCCTGGCCGAGCTGGTGGTCGAGCGCGCCAAGCGGCTTGCCGAGCAAGGGCGCCAGGCCTTCGTCTTGCTGGATAGCTTGACGCGGCTGGCACGCGCTTACAACAAGAACGTCGGCAACAGCGGCCGCACCATGAGCGGCGGCATCGACATTCGCGCGCTCGAGGTCCCCAAGCGCCTCTTCGGCAGCGCCCGCGTCTTTGAAGAAGGCGGCTCGCTCACGGTCATGGGCACCGCCCTCATCGAGACCGGCTCGCGCATGGACGATATTATCTTTCAGGAATTCAAGGGGACCGGCAACATGGAGCTGGTGCTCGACCGCAAGCTGTCCGACCGCCGCATCTTCCCCGCCATGGATATCACGCAGTCCGGTACGCGGAAAGAAGAACGCATCTTGCCGCCTGAGGTCCTGCAGCGCGTCACCTTGCTGCGCCGCAGCCTGGTCTCGCTCAACCCGGTGACCGCCATGGAGTCCCTGGTACAGCAGCTCGGCAAGGTCCCGTCGAACGCCGCGTTCCTGGAGAAGATCGCCACATTTGTGCGTTAGTCCCTTCGCCTCATGAGAATCGTCGCATGCTTCGACGACGGGCTTTCACCATCATTGAGATTGTGCTGGTCCTGGCCATCATCGCCATCCTGGTAGGCTTGCTCCTTCCCGCTGTCCAGAAGGTCCGGGAAGCGGCCAGTCGCTTGAAATGCACGAACAATCTGTACCAGCTCGGCCTGGCGGCACACAACTATCATGACGGACACGGCGTCTTGCCGCGCTATCGGCTTTGTCCGGCCCCGTGGCAGGCGGGCAAGGATATCCATGGGGATTTACTGACCGACCCGATGACCTTCACCGGCCCGGACGAGGTATGGTGGGCGCCTTACGATAATCGCGTCGGTCCAACGACGCTGCCCCTGGTCAACTTCCAACCCAACCGCGCCCTGCTCTGGCCATTCCTGGGAGGCGACCAGAGAATCCTGCACTGCCCTTCGGCGAACCAGTCGTTTCAGGTTGGCTATGCAATGAGCTATGTCACGGGCGGACCGGGCGGGCAAAGACTCGATGATATCCGCAACGGCAATGGGCCGGCTAATGTCATGTATATCTGGGACCACGGCGGCTTCCCGGGCTGCGCCAACGACACCATCGCGGCGCCGCGGGGGCCGTGGAAGCCGTTCTTCGATCCCAACGACGACACGCATTATCCGCGCCGCCACACGGGAGCTTTCAACGTGCTGTTTTGCGATTGCCACGTCGTGACCATGATGCATGCCGACCTGGCGGATAGACTCTTCACCATCCGCCGACCAGACGACGCTGATTGACTTCACCAGAGGGTTCATTCATGCTCCGCCGACGTGCCTTCACCATGATTGAGTTGATTGTCGTCCTGGCGGTCATCTTCATCCTGATCGGCCTGCTGCTGCCGGCTGTCCAGAAGGTCAGAGCGGCGGCGAATCGCATGAAGTGCATTAGCAATCTCTATCAGATTGGACTGGCGACGCAAAATTATCACGATTCCTACGGCGTGTTGCCGCGCTACCGCCTGTGTCCTGCTCCGTGGAAGGACGGCAACGACATGAACTGCGACCAGTTAACGTCGCAAACCACCGTGACCGGGCCGAACGAGGTCTGGTGGGCCCCCTATGACAATCGCGGGGAGCCGACCGATCCGCCCTTGAAGGACTTCAATCCGGGACGCGCCTTGCTCTGGCCGTTCGTGGAAGGCAATGGCGCCGTGTTCCGCTGTCCCGAAGGCATCGACATCGATCCCAGCAGCGGCACGCGCGGCCAGCCCTATCAAATCAGCTACGCCATGAACTTCACGACGGGCGGCCCCAGCGGCCAAAAACTCAGCGCTATCCGTATCGGCAACGGTCCCGCCAACGTCATGTATGTCTGGGACCACGGCGGCATCCCCGGCTGCGCCAACTCCCGAATCCCGGCGCCACGTGGGCCCTGGAAACCCTTCCTTGACGTCAACGACTACACGCATTACCCCGAACGCCACGCGAAAACTTTCAACGTGCTTTTCTGCGACTGCCACGTCGTGCCCATGACCAAGAACGATTTGCAAGACAAGCTCTTCCACATCCGCGGTCCGGACGCGGGGCCGTAGGCCAGGATGCCGATCCTGACCGCATCAGCACCGGATGGGTCGTTCGGTCAGGATCGGCATCCTGACCCACGGTCTGTGCTTGTCCCAACGATCTAGCGCCCTAATAATGAAGATAGAGGATCCGAGGCAGATTGATCTTTTCAAGAGGAGGTGGCATATGCTTCGGCTTATCACCAGTCTGGCGGCGCTGCTCATGGCAGGCCCGGCGCTGGCAGGGGAATTGGACCGTGAGTACGTGGGCAAGAAAACCGGCAGTCCCGCGGTGAACCGTAACACAACTTCGCCCTCGACCGATGCGCTTGCGAAAGAACAATCAGACTCTACGAAAACGAAGGTGACGGAGTTAGACGAAGAGTCGCCGACGCAGGCCTACCGCCATGGCGGTTGGGGCGGTGGTTGGGGCGGCGGCTGGCGCGGGGGCTACTGGGGTGGCTACCGCGGCTGGGGCGGCTACCGTGGCTGGGGCGGTTACGGTTGGAGACGGCCCTGGGGCTACTGGGGCGGCCCTTACGTCAGTATTGGTGTCGGCTATCCTTACTATTACGGTTATCCCTATGCGGCGTACCCGTACTACACGTCTTACTACTTTCCATGACAGGAAAGCCGTTGTAGGGTTCCAGGGACAATGAGCCTGGTCGGCCACGTGACGAAACGGAGAACAAAGCTCATGGCCAGCGTATCGGCTCCTTTTCAGGAACAGGCTCCGCTCCCTCCCGAGCAGCGGTTCCTGATACGCGCCATCGACTGGCGGACCTACCGGACCATATCCGAGGCGCTCAAGGGACGGCATCTGCGCCTTACCTACGACCAGGGGAATCTCGAACTCATGACGATCTCCGGCACGCACGGCAACTGCAGTCGCCTGCTCGGACGGTTCGTGTTTGTTCTTGCCGAGGAGTTTAGCCGGACCGTTCGCAGCTTCGGCGATATGACCTGCGCGCGTGAGGAGTTGGACCGAGGCGTCGAGCCAGATGAAAGCTTCTACCTCACGAACGAACCGGTAGTGTGCGCGACAAGGAAGAAATTGATCTTGCTGCCGATCCGCCTCCGGATTTGATGCTGGAGATGGATATCCGGCGAAGCTCACGGACGCGCATGGCCATCTACGCGGCCATGCGCGTGCCGGAGGTCTGGCAGTTCAATGGAGAAACATTGCATGTCTGGCGTCTGGACGCGGACGGCAATTATATCTCCAGCGATACGAGTCAGTACTTCCCGTCGCTACCGATCAGGGAACTGGCGGTCTTTTTGCAACGTCGGACGCAGATGGATGAGGTGAGCCTCGTCCGATCCTTTCGCGCCTGGGTGCGCGATCAGCTGGCCAAGAAAAACCAGCCGTGATATCAAACAACAATCTCTTCATCGTCCAACTGGAACCGTTCGCCGCGCAAGTCTCCCCGCCAAACGTCGATGGCATTGCGGATGCGCTCTTTCGCCAGGCCGAGCTGGGCCGCCATCATGCGTTTTTGGGCGCCGAGAATCGGCCAGAAGATCGGGATGATAGCCATGCATCCCTGCGCCGTACCGAAGCCGGCGTAGCTGTCCGCCAGGGCGCGGTATTCGGTGATGCTGTTGCGAATATACAGCACTTTCGCCTTGCGCACCTCCTCCGGCGCCAGGCCGGAAAGCCCGGCGACGAAAAGCTGCAGCTTTTCAGGCGAAAGAAAACCCGCCGGTTCCGGCACTGTCCGACCCCCCTACCGCCGTCAGCGAATGCGCAACGTAAAGCCGTTGTAGGTTTCCAGGGCTTGTCCGGATAGTCTCTGGCTGGCAGGACGTGTTAGCGCCGCTCCAGCGGCTGTTGCGAAAGAACCTGGCCGGCCGGTTCGGCTGCTTGAGAAGCTCGCCTGCGACCGAACAGAGACAGACGGCCGCTGTAAAACAAAATCAGAAAGCCCGGCACCAGGATTGGCCGGACCACGAAGGTATCGAGCAGGACGCCGAAGCACAGGGCGAAGCCGAGTTGCTTCATTTCCGTCAAGGACCCGCCCATGAGAGAGGCAAACGTGCCGGCCATGATGATGCCGCAACTGGAGATGATCGGCCCGGTCCGCGTCAGCGCGGCCGTGATGCCCCCCAGCGGCCCGTGCCGGCGCTGCTCCTCATGGACGCGCGTCAACAGGAAAATGTTGTAGTCCTCGCCCACGGCAATCAGGATGGTGAACAGGAATATGGCCACCTTCCAGTCGATGCCCGCGAAGCCGTGCGGATCGAGCGACCAGAACAGCAGGAAGGTTACGCCCAGGGTCGCATAATAGCTGAAGAGCACGCTCGCCAGTAAATAAAGCGGGACGGCCAGGCTGCGGAACAGCAAAATCAGTACGACCAGCACGCTGGCCAGCACGAGCAGCTCGATGCGCGTCCGGTCCTGGCGCATCACCGTCGCCAGGTCGCGCACGCTCGCGGTTGTGCCGAGGAAATGCAGTTGCGACCTGCTGCGCAGCTCCGCGGGCAGAGCCGTGTCGAGCGTCCGCTCGATGCGATCAAGATCCTCAACGCTCCCGTGCGCGAACGGACTCTGCGTGAGCACGAGCTCGAAACGTGTGCAGGTGCGGGACCGTTCCCCGAGGGCCGAGGTGTAGTGTTCGAGGGCGGCGCGGTTCAGCGCCTCGCGGCGCGTCTCCTCGGGCACCTTGGAGCGCGCGAAGGGGTGTTCCGCGGCCTGGGTAATCCCCAGGGGCGCGGTCATGCTGCGGATGTCGGCCAGGCCCAATTGCTCCTTCTGCTCGCGTAACCGGCCGCTTAGCCGCTCCACCAGTTCACGCCCCTGCGGCGTGCCAAAGTCAACCGCTGGGTTCACGAGCAAGACCGTGGCCGGGCCAATGATGCCGGCAGGAAAATGCTCTTGCAGGAGGCGGGTGCCGGCCACGCTGGGAGCATCGGCCGGCAGATCGCCGATCAAATCATAACTGAGACGGTTATAGAAAAGGCCGGCTGCGACGGCAAAAGGCGCCATGAGCGCCACGGTAATCGACCACACCGTTCCCGGCCTGCGCAGCAATAGTCGGCCGGCGTCGTCCCACAAGCGCGCCAGCAATGGCTCGCGTTCCGGCGCGGCGGCGGCCGCCGGCGCAGCCAGGGGTGCGCCCCGGGATGGCTCGCGCAGCCGGTGCGGCCAGAAGGCCCACCGCCCGGCCAGGCGCAGCAACGACGGGCTGAACGTCAAGGTGGCGCAGAGCACGAGCAGCAGGCTCAGGGGGATGGCGAAGCCGGCCTCGCGGAACTTGCCGAATTGGGCGAACATCATCATGGCGATGCCGCATATTACCGTGGCCGAACTCGCCAGCAGAGCTGCGCCGGTATTGCGAACCGCACCGGCAACCGCGTCCGCGCGCGGCATCCCACTGTCCAGCTCTTCCTTGTACCGCGCCGTCAAGAAAAGACAGTAATCCACACCGGCCCCATAGGACAGGATGGTGATGTAGATTTGCACGCCCTCGAAAAGCGTGAGCACACCTGCCCCGGCGAGGATCGCCAGGAAATTGAGGGCAATCTGCACCGCGAGATACACCGTCGCCAGCGGAATGATGGCCAGCAGCGGCGCCCGGTAAATCAGGACCAGCAGCCCGATCACCAGGATCAGGGTCAGATATTCCGTGGCGCGGGCACTCTGAAGCTGCGCCAGCGAGTGATCGCGGCCAATAGCCGCGCTGCCGGTCACGACGATATCCAGGCCGGCTGGCAGCTTCTGCTGCTGCTTCAAATCCTCGACCAGTTCCTGGACCTTGGCGGTAGTCGGCCAATTCCCCTTGGCAAGAAAATCGGTCGTCAACTCGAGCAACACCAGCAGCGCCTGCTTGTCTTCACTGATCAGCAAGGCGCCCAGACCCGGCGCGTTGGGTGTCCGAATGCGCGCAATGATCGAGCGCCGCTTTGGCTCGGCGGACGGGGCGCCGCCTTCGTCGCCAAAGAGAGGTTCGTCGGAAGGCGCAACCTCGCTGGCCAGGCCCCCCTCCGCGTCGGCAATGCGCCGCAGGCCGGGTTCGAGTACGTCCTCGATAAATTTGAGATTGCGCTCCAGTTGCGGCGCGCCAGTCTGGTGCAGGACCAGGACGATGTTGCTGGCGGTCTGTTCTTCGGGAAAAGCCTTGGCAAGAATCTCGGCCGCCCGGCGGCTGGGCGTGTCGGTGGGCAGAAGATCGAACTCCTTGTCCTGGGCGATTTCACTCCAGGGCGGCGCCATGAGCCGGCAGGTAAGCAAGAGCGCTCCCCAGCCGATCAGGAAAAGGGGCCAGCCGCGCTGCACCAGGCGGCCAAGAAATCCAAAGAACATAGTTACGTGCGTTCTCCGCTTTACTTGGTCGTGGGGCTGGTCGGGGGATAATTCTTGCGCGTCTCGGTCAGCACCTTGTCAAAGTCGTCGGGGACCGCTTCAAAACCGGTGAGCCGAAACAGCGTCAACATGGTTTGGCCCTTGTCCTTCTGGCCGGCGTTGAGCAACCCTTGCCGGAAGCGCTCGCGCGTGACCTCGTCCAGAGCGTCGCCGTAGTAGGCCACGAGCGGCGGCGGAAACGGTTGCGAGTGAGCGACTTCCTTCAGCTTCTTGAAACGGCCGGGCTTGCGGCGCTTGTACGCCTCGAGGCCGGCCCGATCGACCACGGAAGCCTGCACGACGCCGTCCACCACGTCGTCCAGGGCATCCTCGACATTCTCAGGGGCGGTGATCTTCGAGAAGAACTCTTCCAGTTTCTTGCCCGTCTTTTGACTGTCGCGTTCCACGAACAAGCGCAGGAAGCGTTGCACGCCGGCGGGAATGGAGATGGCTTGCCCCTGCAGGCCGGCAACGTTCTTGGCTGGATTGTCGCGCTGCGTCACCACGTAGGCCACCGGATAGCGGTACACGTTTACCGCCAGGGCCAGCGGCTTGAGCTGGGGTTGCTTCTCCTGAGCCCAGGCAAACTCGTAACCCTGGTACACGCCCAGGTGCAATTCACCCTTGACCACCTTGTCGGTAAGCTCGCGCCAATCTTTGAGCCGCACGATCTCGTTCGTCAGGCCGGTCTCTTCCTGGATGAACGCCTTCAACGATTCCAGGGCCGACTCTTCTTTCTTTTCCGTACTCAGGCTGCCGCTGGTGCCGATGCGCAAGATATCGATCTTCGCTTGTCGCGCATGTCCCGCCAGGGCCGGCACAACTAGACTTGTCAAGGCGCAGATGAACAGAAGCAAGCGCCGACGCGGAAATCGAGTTTTACATAGCACCATTGCCGTTCTCCATTAGTTCCGTCCGGGACGGTGTTAGCATCCACAGAGATCATCCCTGAGAGGGCCTTATTTCCCTAAATGTTCTGCGATGTGCGCGCAATAACCCTTTTCTACAGGTTCAAGCGAAACAATGCAAATGTGGGGCCGCTCAAGCGCGGGAAATTTGCTTGCTCAGAGACCTGAAGATGACATGAACTAGGGCAAGGGATGCCTCGGCAACGGCCGGCAAGGACCAGGGCGCCACGGCTTATTTGCCTGCTGCCGCGGCCGGCTGAGCCGGCACGGCCTCTGCCAACCGGGGAGTGAAAGCTCCGCCGGTAATCCGTTCCAGGTCGGCCAGGGCTAGAATTTGCCGGTAGAGGAAATCGTTATACTGTACGCGCGCCTGCGAAGCGAGCACGCGTGCATTGATTACATCCTCCACCTTGACTCTGAGCCCGGCAGTGAAGTCCTTGCTGACATCGTCCGCCAGCTTGTCGCTCGTGTTGGAGGCCTCGCGGGCCTCAGGGATTTGCAAAAAGGCTTCCTCCCAGCGCAGGAAGGCGTCCTCCGCCTCCAGCACGATCAGGTTGTGCGCCGTCTCGGCCACCGCCTGGGCACGGGCATGGAAAGATTGAGCCCGTTTGACGCGATCCGCTCGGGAACCGACGAGCAGGCTGGGCATTTCGGGAGGCACTGCTCCCGGCCGGTACTCCGTATTCTGAATTCCCTGGGACACCTGCACGCCGTGAATGTCCGAGCCGGCGGCAAACGTCTCCACGCGCTTATGATGGCTGGTGCCCTGGGCGTCCGCTTCCAGGCAGGTCACGTCGACCAGGACGCCGGCGCGAATCAGTTCCGCCCGCCGCGATAGCGCCTGGGCGACAATCTCGTCGTGCGCCGGGCGCACGTCGACGTCGGGTAGCCGGCCGCCTGGAACTTCCAGGCTCTCCTCCGGCCGCAAGCCGATCGCTTCCTTCAAAGCCACCAGGGCGCGCTTCACGCCCTGGCCGGCCTGCGTGCGCCGTGTCCGGGCCAGGTTCAAGAAGATCGAGGCGCGATTGACATCCGCGGCGGAGACATCGCGGGCGCCGGCATCCAGCGAGCGTTTGGCAGAATCGCGCGTGGCCGTCAGCCGCTCGGTGATACTCTGGGCGACGCGCTCCTGTTCGCGGGCGTAAAGGACGGTGAAATAGGTGCGGGTCACGGCGTAGGCGGCTTCATGTTCTGCCTGCTCCACACCGGCCGCGGCGGCCGACACGCCGAGAGCGGCTTGCTTGCGGCGGAACGGCAGATCGGGAACCAGCACGGTCGGGATTTGCAGATTCTCCAGGGCCTGGCTACCATCCTCCGCCGCGGCCAGGCTGGCACGCTGCGCCGCCACGCGTGGCTGGCGCTGCAACGCCAGTTGCAAGCATTCCGCCAGATTCAGCGTCATGCTTGGCGCGGCCGGAACAGCACTTGCGTCCCGGCCGGTGGCAGCGGACTGTGCCCCCACGCCCGCCCGGCCGGCGGCCAGGAACAAGATGGCCCCAAGAGACAGCGGCAGCAGTATCCCTGCGCTCTGCACTCTTCCTCTAGACACGTATGGACGCACCATGGGGTTTGTTCCTTTCGCCTCGGACCCGAGGCCAGGCCGGCAAGACACCTTAGATGTCTCATCGGCAGGCGACTACGCTTCTCAAGAGCAGAGCCCAGCAAACCTCTATCAACGGCTGCGCTGCCATGCCGCGCATGGCGATCGTGCGGAATTTCATGCTTGCAAGCGCTCTTCTGATAGCATGAAGAGAATGACTGCACCTCATTCCCAGGACAGTATGGTTCGTTGGACGGCCCAGACCGTCGGCATGAACGAGGACATTCTCGACCGAATGGAGCGCGCGGTGGCCAAGGTGCGCGAGAGGTTGTTGCGGGCGACGGCTGCGTTGAACGAGCTGGGCGTTCACTACGCCGTGGTCGGCGGCAACGCCGTTGCCTCGTGGGTGGCGACCGTGGATGAGGGCGCGGTCCGCAATACCCGTGACATCGATCTGTTGGTCCGGCGCGGCGATCTGCCGGCCATCACTGCCGCTCTGCAGCGGGCCGGCTTCGTTCGCCACGAACTGCTCAACGTTGTCATGTTCCGCGACGGTCAGGAGGGCAAACCCAGTGAGGCCATCCACCTCGTGTTCGCTGGTGAAAAGAGTCGCCCCGATCATCTCCGGCCGGCGCCGGAAATTCAGACCGTCAAGGATCCGGCCGACTTCCCGGTGATCGCACTTGAGTCCCTGATCTTGATGAAGTTGATGTCGAACCGACGCAAGGATCAGGTTCACATTCAGGACATGATCGCCGTCGGGCTGATTGATCGATCGTGGCTGACAAAACTTCCGCCGGATTTGGCGGAGCGACTGAAGCAGCTCCTGGACGCGCCGGATGCCTGATAACAATTCGGGCCGAACTAATTACATTACGGATCCCGCGCCGGCAAGCTTTCCAGCTCCGCTTCCATGTCGAAGTAGCGGCGCGATTCATCCTCCGGGATAGCGCGGTACAAATAAGCTCGGTTTGGCGCGTCCTCACGGCGATCAAAAATCCACGCACCTATCGGCAACTCCAGAGCGGAGAGATGAAATAACTTGGGAGAAATGGCCACGTTGGCCTTGAAGTCGTCAAACCGAAGCACGGAACGAGAGCTTCCTCCTGAGTCCCCACCTCTTCTTGTCTGCTCAATACTCGCGACGCACCAGACATCGCCAACCTTTTTCCAGCTAGACTTCGTTTCCTGGACGTATGCTGGTTGTCTTTCGACCTCGACTTTAAAGCCGCTCACATGCCAATCGAATTTCTTGAGGGCCGTGCAGGACTCATGCAAGTTTTCATGTTGGACGTGGATTGTGTAACCCCCTTCAGGGAGTTCTTCTATGCGGATCTTTTCCCCCATCGTGTTGATCCATTTGTCCACATTGAATGGGGGCTTGGTTAGCTGGCTGGCATCCAGATGGAACTCGTTGTCCGTGCGTCCATGGTTCGGTTCCGCCACATCTCCCCGAGTACGCATGCCAAATCCCCCGCCGGGGAGAAAGCTGCTCGAATAGACAGCCGAATTGTCGCAGATGATGACCCGCCTGGTGAACCTATCACTGTGGTCATACTTCAGATCGAGATAATACCGCTTATGGTCGAAATCGAGATGGAACGCTGCTCGTGTGTTCAACTGAGGATGTTTGTCAGTCGCGCGTTGAACGTATGATTCGAAAGTCCCCGTGCCGCTGCCGGAGCGCAACCGAGGCATGGTCTCATGATACGCGGTGGTAAGCAGTGCGAATACCTTGCTCTGAGCCTCCTCGTCCGGAAGACTTGGTGGCAACCGCGCGTATCCTCTGGCAAGCAATTCCTTCACGACCTTTTCGTCGTCCGGAACGAGAATGACCTTAGTCCCTAACATCAAGCAAAGACCATTCACCTGTTTGGCTAGCCTTTGCAGCACTGTCGCCAGGCGCACGTGGAAGAGCGGGGGAAGACCGACCGGCAGATCTTCGACGTTATCAACCCTATCGGCCTTGAAGCGGTTGGTGTCCGCGGTGAAGCTCAGGTCATATCGGTCGGCCAGGAACTCCATTGCATCCTTGAGAGGCGTGTTCTGATCGATCCCTTTATCCAGCGTAATCCTCGCGGTCAATATCTTGGGCAGAGCATCAACGACGGGATTGGTTGGCGGTGCCGGTTGCTGGGCGGATGGCTGCGTGTCCGGGCCTTCGAACGGGTTTGGCGCACGGGCCGGCATATGAAAGGCGGGCAGTGCCAATCCCGTGCAGATGAGACCAGCGCTCAGCACCACGGCCGCTACTTTCAACACGGGGGTCCAGAGCATGGTTTTCAGCATTCCTTCCGTCAAGGCAGCCACCTGCGGCGATATCGCACCGGCCGTCTGGCCGAACTCCATGCTGGCCGCGCCGCGCACCGTACTGGCCAGCAAAGATGAGGAAATAGCGGCCGATGCTCCATGCTGGGCGAGAGCCAATTCCAGGGATCCGGCAGCCAGCGTCACGCCGCGGCGCGTGAGGCGCCGCGCCAGCAACGCCCTGGCCCGCAGCAGACGCGTGGACAGCGTTCCTACGGGACAGCCGAGCAGCCGCGCCGCTTCTTTGCGTGTTTTGCCTTCCAGGTCACAGAGGACCACCGGCGTGCGATAGATTTCCGACAAGCGCAGCAGCTCTTCATCGAGGATCGGGCTCAGGTCTTGCCGCGAAGTGTTCGGGGGCTGGGGACTGGGGAAATCACGCATCGGCCTCTCCTTGGCCCGCCGCCGGGACAGCACCCGCCGGGCCCGGGCCGCGGTGCGGTAGGCCACGCCGTAAAGCCAGCTGGCGATTGCTTCACGCTTACGGATCGATCCAGCCTTCCTTACGAGAATGAGGAAGGTAGCTTGAAAGGCATCCTCGGCCAGTTGCTGATCGTTCAGGGCACGCCGGCACACGCCCAGCACCATTGGCCCATGCCGGCGGACCAGTGCTTCAAAAGCCGTTTCTTCGCGGTTGTGCAGGAAGCGTTGCAGCAATTCCCCATCGGAAGCGGCTCCACCATTCGGGAGCAGCGCGAGGCGCTGCAATTGCTGGCTGAGATCATTCATGCGCTTGGCTGCCTGCGTCCGCTGCGTGGGCGATTGTTTGTCTCACGTCCTCATGACTATATAGTGCTTGAGAGAAGCAGATTCATTCAAGATTCTTTCAGTTTGTAGCGCCCAGGTTGGCCAAGATGTCCTTCATGAGTAAGTAAAGGTGAAGCTCGTGGACAGGCGATGGCTCAAAATTGAATTTGCGATAGAACGCATGCGCGGCCTGATCCTTGGCGTGCACTAATAAAGCCCGGCAACCGACGATGTCGGCCGCTTGAGCGGCGCGCAAGATGGCGTCTTTCAAAAGCGAAGCTCCGAGCCCCCTGCCTTGTTGACTACGGTCGACCGCTAGCCGCGCCAGCAGAATAATGGGGACGGGATAACTCCCTAAGCCTCTGGCAATGCGCGGCGGAACCTCCTCTCGGCTTACCGAACCGGCCGCCAAGGTATAGTAGCCGACCACGAGTCGGTCTCGAGTGGTAACGTAGGAACGCGCAGAGCGGTTCTGGTGATTCTGGAACGCGAATTTGCGGAGATAGTCGTTTAGCGCGGGCGCACCGCAATCGAAGGCGGATAGGTCGTGACTCTTCTCGAGCGGCACAGGCCTAGGGAATACCGGTTCCGTCGTCATCGAACAAACTCGGCTTGGTGAGCAGTTTCCGGAGTGCAGGAAGGTCCTTGGCCGGCGCATCGAGTGCGTCGCAGAAGGCTTGCCATCGCTCTGGCGGCAGCAGGAAATGAACCTGGATGCCGGCTGCTCCATCCGGGTCCGGTTCTTCGTTGATCGTGACAGTGACGTGCTTTTTGTCCGGCAGATGCACCGGCTGCAGCGGACGAAATACGCCGTTCTCGTAAATGACTTCCACTTGCGTGCTCATCGTCCTTTCCTCCCATGCACATTTTAGCGCACGTCGATTGCCCTTGTCGAGAGTAGCTCTATCGCCAGGTCGTCTACCGTTTTTGCCGGATGCCTTTTCCGCGGCTCTTTACCTTCACGGGCTCGCTTGCCTGATTCGACCGCATGCCAAAGCTCTGCGTGGGTAAGACCTGCCCCCACATCGATGCGGCAGTCCGCAGCATCGAGAATGGCGCGCAGTTTCCAGGAATGAGCCGGCAGCAAGCGCTCCAACTCGTTATCATCGTTTACGCCAAGCAGCACGGCGACCGCTCTGCCGTTCCGCGTGACTACCACCGGAGTGGTGGCACTCGCCTTCAGGTACGAGCTCAGACGGGATTTCAAATGGGCTACCGATGCAATCTTCATAGTTTCACTCTTCTTTGCCTGAGAATCGTCAAATGGATTGGCGTACAGCAGCCCGCGCCAATCGAGCTGTGTCCCGGTGGCGACAAGATCCTGGACGGTAACATTGTCATTCGGGGCGTAGGAGCGGAACAGGAAGACGGTGTCTGTCTTGGGATGCTCGAAGCGAATGTAGTCATTCTTGCGCGTTTCCCTGAAGCGAAGGTCGAGGAGCAAACGGCGAAGTTGGGCAAAGCTGACCGAACTGGTTTTCATAGGATCAACCTCGGCTGCGACTGAGATGCGCATCCCGGAATTTGCGGAATTGACGGACCGCCGCTTACGGGTAAACTCGGTGAAGCATCGCACTCTCCGTCGTCCTCGAATCAGTATAGTCTGTTACAACGACGCAGTCAGGCGCGCGACCCAGTGCTTTCTTGTCAAGTATTCCGAGGAGCAATTCCCTCCCGCAGGAGCAAGATCATGGCCGCTCCCAATCAGATCCTACGTGTCGTGGCAGGGATCGGCGTTGGCGTCGTTCTTCTTCAGGAGGCGGTGACGGCGTTGCCGCTCAAGCCGCGGCAGGAGTATGGCGTCGCTGTGCTTGTTCTGGCGCTCGTAGCCGTGGCCGTGGTGTTTGCGTTTCTCATGCCGGGAATGGTCGGCACATTGCTGCGGCACAAGGATCTTCTCGTTCCCCTGGGTCTGCTTACGCTGGCTGAGGCGGTTCTGGGCTGGCTGACGCTGCTGCCGGTGCTCGGGGCCGTGCTGGCGCCGTCCACGGTTGTGAAACTCTGGGTGCTGAGCTTCACCGTCTCAGTCGCTTTCGTGATAAGCATCCTCCTCCAGGTGGCCTACGGCGCCTGGACCACCGCCATGATCCTCAACACGGTTCGTCATGGTCGGAGCGACGCGGTCGCCGATCTATACGGCATGGCGCTATGGTTTCTGCGTGTCTTCGGACTGGAGTTCATCGGTTGGGGCGTTTTGTTCGCGGGGGTGGCCTGTGCCATCGCCCTGGCGGCCGCGGGGGCCTTGCCGCTCACGCTGGTTCTCATTGGAGCGGGAAGTCTCCTCTGGAATTTGGCGACAGCCGCTGTGTTACCCGTGGCCCTCGATGAGCGCTTACGGTTCTGGGAAGCCATTCGCCTGGGCATGGGCGTAAGTTGGCGGGGGATGCGACGCTGGTGGTCGCTCGTCGTTGTCCAGATGGTCTTGCTCGGTTGGATTACCTTCTTTGCCGTCTCTTACACGGAATCTAAACCCGGCTCGACCACCACCCAAAGCAAGACCAATTTCAGCGTGAACGGCTTCTGGACCGGCGGTTACGAGAACGAGTGCCGCTGGTACGGCAAGCTCATGCAAACCATGGAAGCCCCGACCGTCGCGCTGATTTCGACGGTTCTCACGCTCGTGTTCGGCGTACTCGCGGTCGCCATCAAGCTGCGCATCAGCGAAGACATCATGCCGCTAACTGAGAGGACCTACCTTACGGAGACGGCGTTGGACACCGCTTTCTCTCCAGCGAATCCCAACCCCCTTAATCCCGCGTGAGAATCCCTGACCTGGGCACAAACTGGACATGGATCGTTCGGGCGATTAGACTTAGCGCGCAGAAATAAACCCGGCGCCAAGGCTCTAACACGCAAGCACAATGACGATTCACATCCCAGACGTTGTGCCCGTCGATCCGCCGTCCGCTATTCCGGATCCTTACCATGTGGGGAGCATGCGCTGGAGCACGGTCGAGCTGGGACCGGAGCTGCCGATGCCGGTGTTCTCCAGCACGGAAGTCTGGCACGCGGAGCGCATCGGCGCGGTCGCGATTTACTGCAGCGACGGCCGCTGGGGCGAGGCTTTTGACGAATTCTGCCACAAGCGCTTGCAGATTCCCCGTTACGATCGCCTGGCGATTCCCGGCGGGCCAGGCTGTTTTGCTCCGTCAGACGGCGCCGCCAACAAGCAATGCGAGGCAGCCCTTGAACAGTTGGCATTCCTGGTCCGAGCGCATGAATTGGAACGCATCGTCCTCATCACGCACTACGGCTGCGCGCATTACGGAGAGCGCTTAGGCCGGCCGCCGGAGGGATGCCTGCCTGTGCAGCTTGACGATGCCCGCGCGGTTGCCCAAACGCTGCGCGATTGGTTTCCGGGAATCACCGTGGAGGCTTACCTCGCCATGCGCAAGGGCTCGGTATTGACGTTCCACTGGTTGAATGGCTGACGGCTGAATCCCCTGGAACGAAGCGGCAAGGATGGAAAGATCTTCCTGAGCCGGGTTGGAACGATGAACTTGGACGCAGAACAGATTGCCGTTGTCGTCCTCTTTGCAGTTGCCTTGCTCATCCTGGTGCTGAACGACCGCATCAAGGAAAGGTTGGTCCGCAAGAGTGAGCGCAACGATCGAACGCCTCCTAGACGATATCTCAATTACCGGACATCTTGGCGGCAGATATTCGCTGTCGGCCTCGTGGTGCTTCTCGTTATCTTCTTCGCGAATAACCCAAACTTGCCGCGATTGCCCGGAATCCTCGCCATCGCGCCGGTAGCCGTCCTCGCCTTATGCCTGGTCGCGATTATCCTTCAAAGAAGAAGGCACCGCGTCTTTGTGCTCGCCGTGGAAATGGCCCAGCGAGGGGATGTGGAAGGAGCAATCGCTCTTCTGGAAGAGGAAATAGTGCAGAAGGGACCTTCGGCCCTGGCCTACAACAACCTTGCCGTATTTCGCGGGCTGCAAGGGAGGTGGCAAGAGTCGCTGCACTTGATTGAGCAAGCGGAACTGCATGGCGGTGCAAAACCTCTGTTTCTGGGCAACAAGGGACTGGCACTCTGGAAGTTGGGCCGCCTCCAGGAGGCGCTGCCCTTCGTTCAAGAAGCCGCACGCCGCTTCCCGAGAGATCTGGGCATGGTGATCAACCACGGCTCTGTGCTGGCCGAGCTGGGACGAAAAAAAGAAGCGCTCGATCAGTTACGCCGCGCCGATCATCTTTTTGCAAGTCGCGGATCTATCCTGGGGCCGATTGAGCGGGCAAAGGAGGAAACGGCTCTCGAATCGTTCCGCCAACTCGTCTCCCACGCACCGGATCGGCAGAACGCGGTTTCTCCCGAGTGAGGACTCGCAGAAGTGCCAAGTACTCAAATTGATTGCTCCGACCAGCGTTGCCAGCGCTCACCCGGAGGCAAGGAGGAGAGCACAGGACCAAGAGTTTACGAACCGCCGCGCCTGCGCAGGCGCGAGGCGAGTTCATCGCCCGAAATCAGCGCGGGTTGCCTGTTTTCCGCAGTAGTGCGGCTCGCCTTGCTGGCGCAGCCACAGCCGCCTCCGCAGCCCGATTTGCTTGCCTTCCAACTGCGCTGCACCATGAGGCCGAGGTATACGGCGGCCACGGCTATGACCACAAAGACCGGGACGAGTTGCCAATCCACCGCTGTCATGATTGTGTCCCCGTAATCAGGGCTTCGCTTCCTGCGAGGTGACGACCGGTTCGTAGCCCTTGCTGCCGCCGTGGCGAATCTGGAATTTCGTCTCCTCGATCTTGCTTTCCGGCAGGTTTTTGTATTCCAGCTCCTTCTTGAGCAGCTCGCGTTCCAGCTCCACCGGGAAAAAGGCGACAAAATAGCTCGGGATTTTCTCATAGCCCAGCACGCGGAAGAGCGGCTCCACGGCGTCCGCCTTGTCGTCGATCCAGAACATGCGGTTGATGTCGCTGATACTCCTGAGCCGGGCAGTTACCGGCCTCCGCGTGAGGTCCTCGATGACCAGATACTCGCCTTCGCGGCTGCCCGGGACGGCCAGGTAGGCGCCCAGCGCGCTCAACTGGCGGGCATAGTCTTCCGGGTTGCGGATGTTGAAGATCATGGTCCAGCGTTTCTGCCGTTCCTGGCGCTTGTCGATGCGGGCGTTGCCGTCGCCGATACCCGGACCCTTGCCGCGGCCCTTACCCGTGCCTTCGCCGCCGCCTTCGCCGGTGCCGCCAAGGCCCTTGCTGGCCTGGCCGCGCTGCAGGGCATTGAGCCGGTCGCGGACCTGCTCGCCGAGCGCGCTCAAGCGCTTCCGGTTCTCCACCGAAGTCTCGTCATCGATGAGCCGTTGGTCAGGGGTTTCGACAACTTTCTGGTTTAGCTTGTCGACGTCCTTCAAATTCTCCCCACGGGGCGGAACCTTGGGGACGGGCACCGTGCTATCCACGACGTCCTTGACGTCTTCATTATGGGCAAATTTGCCCGTGGCTGGACCCTCGGCGCCGTCCGGGCGGCCGCCGCCGCCGCCGATCTCGATGGCGTCGACATCCACCGGGGTTTCCCATTTCGCAAACGTATGGGCGCCCAGGACCAGAATGCCCAGGGCAAACAAATGCATCAGGGCCGAGCTGGCCGACGATAGCGGAAATTCATGATTGGGCGAGTACCGCTTCCAGAAGCGCTCCTCCGGAGGAACCAGCAGCGTCGGTTCTTTTTCCTTGGCGCCGGCTTTTGCCTTGCTCGCCTCTTTGCGATTGGAATTGTCGCTGGCCATGACTTGCTCCGGGTGAAGACGCGAAGGATCAGGATTGTAACCCGAAGCGCTAGCGAGGGCGCCCTCGCTGGCGCTTCGGGTTACAATGCCAGATCGGCCATCTGATTTAAGTCTAATCGCTGCGGCTTTGAATCACAAGCAGATCCTTGTTCACGCGCTCAATCCCAACCGCACACGCAATTCTTTTCGGAATGCCTCAGCCTTTCGCAACGCCCACGATGCGCGGCTGGCCGACACGCGCAGCCCGGGGTAGCGGACTTCGACCGCGAAGCGTGTCAGCGTGTCCGAGCCTCGACGCAAGGAGCGAAGACGCCGATCCGATGGAATCAATAAATCGAGCAGGTGCTTGATGTCGTGAATAGAGCACCCTGCCGCGACCGACAATTTCGCGCAAGAAACCGTCGCCCCAACGCAGCCGTTGTTCGAGAACGTGCGGGGTCCTCACGAGCAAGTCGAGTGGGAAGCCGCGGTCAATGGTCTCTGCGATGCGAACTGCCTGGCCGAACTGATCGCGTGCCGGCATGACTACCAGCAAATCGACATCGCTGTCCGGGGTAGGTATGCCATAGGCATACGAGCCAAATAGGATCACCCGGTCCGGCCTGAACTGCTCGGCGATCCGGCGGACATACCGCCGGATAGCCGACATCGGAACCGTGTTCGGATAGTACAGCCCCGTCGAAGTGTTTTTCCGCCGGGGCAATTTGCGAGTGCTCATCACGGTATTGTAATCACTTCTTTACCTCGTATTCGGCATCGATGACATCGTCCTTGCCCCCGCTGCCCTGGCCGTCCTTGCCGGGGCTTGGACCGCCGCCGCTGGGACCGGCGCCGGGACCGGCCTCGCCGCCGGGGCCGCCCTGCTTGTACAGGTGCTGCGCCATGGCGTGCGACGCTTGCTGCAGCTCCTCGATGGCCTGGCGGATGGCGTTCGGGTCATCCTTGCTGGCGGTTTGCTTGACCTTTTCGATGGCCGCCTGGATGGGGGCGCGATCGCTGTCGCTGATCTTGCCGGCGTGCTCCTTGAGGAGCTTTTCCATCTGGTAGATCATCTGGTCCGCGTGGTTGCGGGCGTCGATGAGCTCGAACTTGCGCTTGTCCTCGTCGGCATGGGCCTCGGCTTCGCGTCGCATGCGCTCCACGTCGGACTGGCTGATACCGCTGGAGCTTTCGATGCGGATCTTCTTTTCCTTGCTGGTGCCGAGGTCCTTGGCGGAGACGTTGAGGATGCCGTTGGCGTCGATGTCGAAGGCGACCTCGATCTGCGGCAGGCCGCGCGGCGCCGGCGGGATATCCTCCAGGTTGAACTGGCCCAGCAAGCGGTTGCTCGGGCTTTCGGCAATCGTGCTTTCGCCCTGGAAGACGCGCACCGTGACGGCCGGCTGATTGTCCTCGGCGGTCGAGAAGGTCTGCTTCTTGACTGTCGGGATGGTGGTGTTGCGCTCGATGAGCTTGGTCAAGACGCCGCCGAGCGTTTCGATGCCCAGCGACAGCGGCGTTACGTCGAGGAGCAGCACCTCGGACTTGCTGCCGAGCATGAGCTGCGCGCCCTGGATCGCCGCGCCGATGGCCACGACCTCGTCGGGGTTGACGCCCTTGTGCCCTTCCTTGCCGAAGATTTCTTTGACGAGCGCCTGCACCTTGGGCACGCGCGTCATGCCGCCGACCAGCACCACTTCGTCGACGTCCGACGGCTTGTAATTGGCGTCCTTGAGCGCCCGCATGACGGGGCCGCGGCAGCGCTCGATCAGGTGATCGACGAGCTGTTCAAACTTGGCGCGGGTCAGCGACATCTGCAAGTGTTTGGGGCCCGAGGCGTCGGCGGTAATGAACGGCAGGTTGATATCGGTCGTGGTCGCCTGCGACAGGTCCTTTTTGGCGCGCTCAGCGGCCTCCTTGAGGCGCTGCAGCGCCATCTGGTCCTTGCGCAGATCGATACCGTGGTCCTTCTTGAACTCGTCGGCGATGTAGTCGATCAGCACCTGGTCGAAGTCGTCGCCGCCCAGGTGCGTATCGCCGTTGACACCCTTGACCTCGAAAACGCCGTCGCCGACGTCGAGGACGGAGATGTCGAAGGTGCCGCCGCCCAGGTCGAAGACGGCAATCTTTTCGGTTTTCTTCTTTTCCAGGCCGTAGGCCAGCGAAGCCGCGGTCGGCTCGTTGATGATGCGCATGCGCTGCTTGGTCTTCTTGCCGCTTGCCGGATCTTCGATTTCCCACTCGGTGTCGAAGCCGGCGATCTGGGCGGCGTCGATGGTCGCCTGGCGCTGGGCATCGTTGAAATAGGCGGGCACGGTGATGACCGCCTTGCGAACGGTGTGGCCCAGGTAAGCCTCGGCGGCTTCCTTGAGCTTGCGCAGGATCATCGCCGAGATTTCCGGCGGCGTGTACTGCTTGCCGTCAATGTCCACCTTGACCAGCTCAGTCGGTCCGCCGACGATCTTGTAAGGCACCAGCTTCTCTTCGGCTTGCACCTCGTTATGCCTGCGGCCCATGAACCGCTTGATGGAGAACACGGTCCGCCGCGGGTTGGTGATGGCTTGCCGCTTGGCCGGGTCGCCGACCAGGCGCTCGCCCTTATCCGTGAAGGCGACGACACTGGGGGTAAGGCGGTTCCCTTCTTGATTGGCGATGACTTTCACCTCGCCGCCTTCCATCACGGCCACGACGGAGTTCGTCGTTCCCAGGTCGATGCCGATGATTTTTTCTCCCTCTGCCACCTTGGGGCTCCTTTCTTAGCGTTTTGGCGCGCTCGATTTGTCTGTCATGGAAAAAGCAACTGCCATGCCACGGCTTGAAGCACGGCCGCGCACGACTTAAATGGCCGATCAGTACAGACATGCGTGGATCGCTGTCCGGATTGAATTGGATCGACACTTCAATTTACTGCCAAGATGGCAGTGGCGATTCAAGGCCGCATTTTCGGGCCGTGTTAACATTGGGGCCCTGTGGACCTGTTGCTTTAAGAATGCCGCAAGCCAATGCAATCACTGTACTTATGCCATGCAACCAACAGGGCCACGCTGGCCCTGTATGGCCAGGTCAATTGGCCCTGTTACTCGCCGCACGGGAGCAGCCCCCTGGCTCAAAAAGCGTGGCAAACTGGCAAACTCAATTTTTTCTGTGACCTAACTAACACATTCACAATGCCTTACGTTACAAAATGAGTTTGCCAACCGTGGCAAACTCAGTTGGCAAACTGGCAAACTCATTTTTGTGGGGAACCACGCTTGAATGGTAACAGACTCGATAACCGCCATGCGAATATGGCAGGCAACCCGTGCTTCCCCTAAATTAGACACCAGGGAGATAGCCTTAAGTTTAAAATCCGCTTCCTGGTTCGTGCGAGTTGGTTGACACCTGTCCGCGACGCGATTAGATTACTGAAAGCGCATTAACCCCAAGGGCGAGATCAGTTATGACGCGCAAGACAGAAGGCGGCAACAGCACCGCCACAGCCAATCGAGTCGCTGCGTCGCTCCGCGGCCTCCGGAGCCACATCGACAAGCTGGACCTGCAAATCCTCAAGCTCGTCAACGAGCGCGCTTCGCTGGCGGCGGAAATCGGCCGCGTGAAGAACGATCACGGCAACGAGGTGTTCTCTCCCGCCCGCGAAGAAGAAGTGCTCCAGCAGATTCTCGACGCCAACAAGGGACCCCTGGACGGGAGCACGATTCGGGCGATTTACCGCGAAATCATGAGCGGTTCGCGTGCCTTGCAGAAGGTTCTCAAGGTCGCCTATCTCGGCCCCGAGGACAGCTTTAGCCACCTCGCCGCCGTGGACCGCTTCGGCCATGCCGTGGAGTACATGCAGGTGGGGAGCATCGCCGCCGTCTTCGAAGAGGTGAACCGCGGGCATGCCGATTTTGGCGTGGTGCCCCTGGAAAACTCCATCGATGGCCGGGTTGCCGATACGCTCGACATGTTCCTGCGCTTGACACAACTCAAGATATGCGCGGAAGTTCGGCTGCCGATCCACCATAACTTGCTCTCCAACTGGGATCAGGAGCGTATCCGGCGCGTGTACAGCAAGGAGCAGGCGCTGTCGCAGTGCCGGACCTGGCTGAGCAAGAACATGCCGCAGGCCCATCTCATCCCGGTTTCCAGCACCTCGGTGGCGGCGCAGACGGCGCTGCGAGAGGAAGGCGCCGCCGCGGTAGCCAGCCGCGAGGCCGCGGTGCGCTACAACCTGCGCATCCTCTTCAGCGACATTGAAGATTCACCCAGCAACGAGACGCGCTTTGCCGTGATCGGTCTGCAGGAATCGCGGCGCAGCCGGCACGACAAGACCGCCGTCATGTTCAAGGTGCCTCATCATCCCGGCTCCCTCGTGGACGCGCTCAACATCTTCAAGCAAATGAAGCTCAACCTGACCTGGATCGAGTCCTTCCCCGCCAAGGAGCAAAAATCGGAATACGTCTTTTTCGTCGACTTCGAGGGACATCAGGAAGATCCCAAGGTGCAACGCACCCTCGCCGCGCTGGAAAAACACTGCGATGAAGTCACCGTGCTCGGCTCCTATCCGATGGCCTCCGTCGCCGAGTGAGCAGAGGTCAGAAGTCAGAGGTCAGAGGTCAGCTGACCCGTGACCTCTGACTTCTGATCTCTGATCTCTGACCTCTGACCTCTGAATCCATCATGATCATCGTCGTACGTCCCAATTCCACGCGCGAGCAGATCAATCACATTCTGGATCGGATCGCGGAGCTGGGCTTCAAGCCGCATGTCAGCCAGGGCGAGCACCGCACGATTATCGGCGTGATCGGCGATGAGAATAAATTGCAGGCCGAGCCGCTGGCCGCCATCCCGGGCGTGGAACAGGTCCTGCCGATCATGAAGGCGTTCAAGCTGGCCAGCCGGGATTTCCACGCCCAGGATTCGGTCATCGAGATCGGCGCGCCGGGCCGCAAACGCGTGCGCGTCGGCGGCGGCCACCTGGCCATGATCGCTGGACCTTGCGCGATTGAAGGGGCGGCGGTTGTGGACGAGATCGCCGCCAAGGTGAAAGCGGCGGGCGCCAATATCTTGCGGGGCGGCGCCTTCAAGCCGCGCACCAGCCCGTACAGTTTTCAGGGACTGGGCGAGGACGGCCTCAAGATCTTGCGCGATGCCGGCGAAAAACACGATATGCCGGTCGTGACCGAAGTCATGGACCCGCGCCAGGTGGACCTGGTGAACCGCTACGCCGACATGTTCCAGATCGGCGCCCGCAACATGCAGAACTTCGACCTGCTCCGCGAGGTCGGCCAGGTGCGCAAGCCCGTCCTGGTCAAGCGCGGCATGAGCGCCACCGTCAAGGATTTGCTGATGTCGGCGGAGTACATTCTTTCGGAGGGCAACCTCCAGGTCGTCCTCTGCGAACGCGGCGTGCGCTCCTTCGAGGATTCCACGCGCAACATGATGGATCTCAGCGCCGTGCCGAACGTCAAGGGGCAAAGCCACCTGCCGATCATCGCGGATCCCAGCCACGCCACCGGCCGGCCGGACTTGATTCCGGCCATGGCCCGCGCCGCCGTGGCCGCGGGAGCGGACGGCGTACACGTCGAGGTGCATAGCTGTCCGGAAAAAGCCCTGTCCGACGGGCCGCAGGCGCTGTTGCCTAACCAGTACGCCAACCTGATGAAAGATCTGCGCCGCCTGGCGGAAATCATGGAGAAGACTATCTCCTAAAGGGTCATTAGTCATTGGTCATTCGTCATTCGCCTGGCGAATGACGAATGACCAATGACCAATGACTAATGACTCATGGCTTGCTAAGATCTGGCCCATGCGAAAGAAATTCGTCGCCGGCAATTGGAAGATGTGCAGCACTGCGGCGTCAGCGCGGCAATTGGCGACAGCGGTGGTGCGCGGCGTGGGCCGGGAAGAGCGCGTGCGCGTGGCGGTTTGCCCGCCTTTTCCTTATTTGCTTGCGGTCGCCGAAATTGTGCGCGGCAGCGCCGTGGAGCTGGGCGGGCAGAATTTCTATCCGGAGGAGAAAGGGGCTTTTACCGGCGAGGTCAGTCCCGTGATGCTCCAGGATGCCGGCTGCACATATGCCATCGTCGGCCACAGCGAACGCCGGCACGTGCTCTGCGAGACCGACGCCTTCATTAATCGAAAAGTCCTGCTCGGACTCCGGCTGGGGCTGCACATCATTCTTTGCGTGGGCGAGACTCTACAGGAGCGCGAGGCGGGCCGGACGTGCGCGGTTTTGCACAGCCAGTTGGATGGCAGCCTGGCCGATGTCGAAGCGGGCATGTTGACCAATCTCATTATCGCCTACGAGCCTGTCTGGGCGATTGGCACCGGAAAAAACGCGACTCCGGACCAGGCCCAGGAAGTGCACGCCTTCTTACGTAGCCGAATTGCCGAAAAATTTGGCGAGGTTCCGGCCCATGCGCTTCCTATTCAATACGGCGGCAGCGTGAAGCCGGATAATGCCGCGCGGCTTATGAGTGAGCCGGACGTGGACGGCGCCCTGGTCGGCGGGGCCAGTCTCAAGGCCGATGACTTTTTGGCCATTGTGCGAGCCGCTTTAGATCAAGAACCGCGCCGGTCAGGACCAGAATCCTGACCCACGAAGGCCAAGTTGTCTTCCCGCAATTGCCGTCCATTCCTATAATGGCTGTTTAATTGCTGGGGGCATATTGCCTACCGGCCCGGTAAAAGGGGATGCGCTGTGCTGATTTTAGCAGCGGGCTGGCTATCGGGCATTCTGAACACGTTGGTCATTATCACGGGGCTGCTGCTGATCTTCATCATCCTGATCCAGCGCGGCAAGGGCGGGGGCCTGTCCGGAGCGTTCGGTGGCGTGGGCGGCTCAAGCGCTTTCGGCTCGCGCGCGGGGGATCTGTTCACGCGCATTACCATTATTCTCGCCGCCTTCTGGATCTTGCTGATCATGATCCAGGTGAAAGTCGTGCAGAACAGCAAGGCGACCGGTCGGCCAGGCGTGATCAGCACCGAGAACGACGAATAAGTCGTGGCTGGGCAGATTGCCGCCCTTTCCAGGAACCTCCGCAAGAATCTAACAGCCGGCAAAAAGTGAGGTCTGCGTGCTTTTGAGCATGACCGGCTATGGCGAGGCGCATTATCAGAGTGAGAGCCTCAGCCTGTCGATCGAATTACGGGCGCTGAACAACCGCTATCTCAAGGTCACGGTCCGCGCGCCCGAACCGTATAACCTGCTGGAGCCGGAATTCGAAAAGGTCATTCGCCGCACCATTCGGCGGGGAACGATTCAGCTCAACCTGCATTGCGAACGGCAGCATGCGCCCGGCGACTTCCGCATCAACGCCACGGCGCTGCGCAGCTATCTCGGCCAGTTGCGGACCATGGAGAGCGAGCTGGGGATCGGCAAACTCGGCGGCGAGGGCTTGTTGGCACAGGTGCTGGCCTTGCCAGGCGTGGTGCCGGAGCCGGGCAATAGTTCCTTCGACGCCGACCAGGAATGGCCGGTCCTGGAGCGGGTGCTGGGAGAGGCGCTGGCCAAGCTGCAAGACATGCGCCAGGAAGAAGGCCGGGCCATGACGCAGGAGTTCTCGCTCTATCGCGATCAGATCGCTGCCGATCTCGCGAAAATCCGCCAGCGGGCGCCCGGCGTCGTCACCGTGTACCGGGAGCGCCTGCGCGAGCGGGTCCAGAGCCTGCTCAGCGAACTGGACATCAAGATCGACCGTAGTGACCTTATCAAGGAAGTCTCGATTTTCGCCGAGCGCAGCGATGTTGCCGAGGAAGTGGTCCGGCTGGCCAGCCACCTGGATCAGTTCCAGGAATTCATGAACGAGTCCGAAAGTCCCGGCCGTAAACTGGAGTTCCTGACGCAGGAGATGTTTCGCGAGACCAATACCATCGGCTCGAAGGCCAGCGACGTGGAGATCTCGCGGCACGTCGTGGATATCAAAGGCACGCTCGAAAAGATCCGCGAACTGGTTCAGAACATCGAATGACCAAGGGGCCGCTGATCATTGTTTCCGGCCCAAGCGGCAGCGGCAAGTCAACCGCCATCGCTCGCCTGCTCGATGACATGGCGGCAGCCGGCTTGCCGCTGCACCTGTCCGTATCGGCAACCACGCGGCTGCCGAGGCCGGGAGAGACCGATGGCGAGCATTATCACTTTTGGACAGGGGAGCAGTTTGACGGGGCCGTGGCCGCGGCGGAATTCCTGGAATGGGCCAACGTGCACGGCGCACGCTATGGCACACTGCGCCGCGAGGTTGACGCTTACCGGGAACGAGGCAGCGGCGTCATCCTGGAAATCGACGTGCAGGGAGCGGCACAGATCCGCGCCCGCTATCCGGATTGTGTGTCCATCTTTCTGCGGGCCAGCTCGCTGGCCGCTTATGAACAACGGCTGCGCAAACGCGGCACGGAGCAAGAGGATGCCATCCGCCGCCGCGTCGCCGCCGCCGAGCGCGAACTCCAGAGCGCCGGAGAATACGACTACGAAGTGATCAATGACGACCTCGACAGGGCGGTCGCGGATCTGTCGGCGATCGTGCGGCAACAATTTGCAAAGGGGTAGACATGCTGGATGAACTGAAGGAAGAGGGCATTGTCAACAAGGTCGGCGGCCGCTTCAAGCTGTCGACGCTGATTCAGAAGCGCATGGTGGCGCTGAACACGGGAGCCCGGGCTCTCGTCGAGGTGCGCGGCGGCGACAAGCTGTCGATCGTGATTCAGGAAATTCTGCAGGACAAGATCTATCTCGACATGTCCGGCGAACTGCAGACGCGCCCGGGCAGCGGCGACCCCGCGCGGCGGGCCATGATGACCGACGTCTCCGACTCCAGCGGCGGGGATGACTAGCGCCGCCAAGCAGAAGTCAGAGATCAGAGGTCAGAGGTCAGCTGACCCGTGGTCTCTGACCTCTGACTTCTGACCTCTGACTTCTGACCTCTTGAATGTGGTCATTCCACCATGGTCGAGCCAACTGCCTCTCCCGAAAAACGCGCGTCCGGCAAGCCGGGGGCGCAAGCGTCGTTTCCCACAGAGCATCTGGCGCCGCCGACTGCGTACCAGCGGATTTCCGGCTTCGCCATTGCCGCCTTCATCGTCGGGATCTTGTTCGCGCTGATCTTGCTGATCATGGTAGCCTGGGGGCTGCGCGATCAGGCGCCGGTTATGCTGCCGGCCTATTTGCAGGCCGTTCCGGTAATCGGTATTGGTTTGGCTCTCACCGCCCTGGTGCTGATCAGCCGTTCGGAAGGCACGCTGAGCGGCCGCCGGCTCGCCAACTGGGGACTGGGGATCAGCCTGCTGACCGCGCTCGGTTACTGGGCCTATTATGGCGCCACGGCGTTTGCCGTTGGCGACCAGGCCGAAAGCTTCGCGCGGAACTGGTTCAAGAAAATCATGGCGTCGGCAACAGATCCGGTGCAATTGAACGCGGCGTTTCTGGACACCCAGGAGCCGGCTGCCCGGCAAAAAATCAATCCCCACAACACCCAGGAGATCAACCTCCGCTTCCTGCGCGCCTTGCCGCCTGCCGCCGGGGCCCAGGATCGCGGGCCCTTGCCGGCTTTCCGCGAGAAAGACATCGTCCGTCAGATTCGCCAGGGGGGCGAGAATTGCAAGTTTGTCTCGAAGGGAGTCAAGGACTGGAGCTTCCAGAGCGGCGGCTATCGCGTGGAGCTGCTTTTTCAGCTGACGACCGATGACGCCGTCAGCGATCTGCTGGTCGCCCTGCATGGCGTGGAAAGCAAGACGCGCGAATTCGAAGGCCGCGGCTGGTATATCCTGTACGGCAGCACCTTGGTGACGCGCCCCCCGACCCTGACGCCGCTCGGGAGCAAAGTGCGCGCCCTGCGCAGACAGTCGGAGGAATTCATCAAGGGCTGGGGCGAAAAACTGGGCCTGGGCATGCTGGCCCTGTCGTATGCGGACACGCAAGACCTGCGCGAACGCAATGACATCGCCCGAACATTTTCGCTGCAAGTCGCCCTTTTTGGCCTCTCCGGCATGGGCGGATCTTATCTGCCCATTATCAACATGGAGGCCGCCAGAGAGTGGCACCGGCACAAATATGCCGCGCTCTATGAAAAGCTGGGCCTGGTCAAGAAAGACCGCTTCGGTTTCGACGAGGAATCGACGCGTGACGCCGTGCTTGCCGGCGTACGACGTCTGCTGGGCTCGGCCGAGCCAGGTCCGGTGTTCTTCCGCATCCAGCCTGCCAATGACAGCGCCGTCAACCCGTGGCGCTATGATGAAAACACCCAGAAGCTACGGCTGCCGCATGACTGCAAGCTGGGCTTCTTCAGCCCCGATGGAGCACACCAATTTGAAGTGGACGCGGTCATCACCATCGAAAGCGATGCGGGACCGATTGACCCAGGTCGCAAGCCGAACTGGCGAATCGCCGAGCTGGAACTCATTGACGCCCGGGACCGGGCGGCAGCGGGCATCGGTGGGCCGGGTGGTCCGCCCATGCCGCGCGGTATCCCGAAGGGGGGTCAGGATCCCAAGTTCATAGAGGGACCGCGCTTGCAGCGCTAGCGAATTGTCACTCAATTTCGTCCAGCAGGTGCCCCAGCTTCTCTTTCTTGGTCTTCAAATAGCGTTTATTGACCTCATTAGGCGGAATCTGAATCGGCACCTGCTCCACGATGCGCAGGCCGTAGCCGTCCAGGCCCACGACTTTTTTGGTGTTGTTCGTCAGCAGACGGATCTGGCGAATGCCCAAGTCGAAGAGAATCTGCGCGCCAATGCCATAGTGCCTCAGGTCGGGTCCAAAGCCGAGACGCTGGTTGGCCTCCACGGTGTCCAGGTTTTCCTGTTCCTGGAGCCGATACGCCTTGAGCTTGGCCAACAGGCCGATGCCACGGCCTTCTTGCCGCATATACAGGATCACGCCCTTGCCTGCGCGTTGCACCTGTTCCATGGCGTAATGAAGCTGCGAGCCGCAGTCGCAGCGGAGGCTGTTGAAGATATCGCCGGTTAGACACTGACTGTGCACACGCACCAGGATCGGCTCCGGCTGCACCGGGACCTGGCCGAGCACTTCCAGGCCGATGCCCCCCTTGCACAGCGCCAGGTGGGGCTCGCTATCGACAACCGACGTAAAGGCGATCAGGTCGAATTCCCCATGGGCGGTCGGCAAGCGTAGCGTCACCTCGCGCTTGATCAGGCGCTCGCGCTGGCGGCGGTACTCGATGATGTCCTTGATCGTGCACATCTTGAGACTGTGGCGCTTGCAGAATTCGCGCAGTTCCGCTACGCGCGCCATGCGGCCGTCCGGGTTGACGACCTCGCAGATAACGGCAGCCTCTTTGAGTCCCGCCAGGCGCACCAGGTCGACGCTCCCCTCGGTGTGCCCCGCGCGCACCAGCACGCCGCCTTCGCGCGCCCGCAAGCCGTCCATGTGTCCATGACCCCGCACCAGGTCGGCTGGAAGCGAGCGTTCGTTCACGACCACTTCCACGGTGCGGGCGCGGTCAAAGGCGGAGATGCCGGTGGTAATGCCGGTGCGGGCGTCAAATTTTATTGTGAGAGGCGTGACCTTGGGATCGGCCGCCGAGCTGGACATCGGCTCCAGGTGCAGCCTGTCGCAAATCTCCGGGGCCATGGCCAGGCAGACCATGCCGCAGGCGTTCCGCATCATGAAGTTGATCGCCTCGGGCGTCGCCTTCTCCGCCGCCACGACCAGGTCCCCTTCATTTTCCCGGTACTCATCATCCACGAGCACGATCATGCGGCCGGCGCGCAACTCGGCCATGGCCTCTTGAACGGTGCAAAAGTCGCTGGAACTCGCGGTCATGCTGGAAGTCCTGGTGAGCAATGACTGATAAACTTCACTCCTGCCTGGGGACCCGCAACTTTAACCTTATCACTGAAGCAGAATTTCATCCACCGCTTGCCGACGACTGGGTGCATTCCCGTTTGTGTGCGGCTCGAGTCGTTTAACCCGGAGCCAGCGGCGACGGCGGGGCTGGCAGCGCCCCGCCGTCGCCGCTGGCTCCGGGTTAAACAACCAGCCTTGCAATTACGGGAATGCACGCCCGACGCCTCAGCAGCTTGATTATGCCCGGTCAACCTGCAAGAATCGAACAATAGATAACCAGCGCTGGCGAGGACGTGCGCCATACGGCGCGCGGCCGCGAACGGGACAGAGGCAAACGACACGCCATCTTGCATCGGAACTCGCCTGGCGGTCGTTTTTTACGCAGCGCGCTCCCCGGACTTCCTGCCCCGGCATCGCCTTTGCGTCTTGTGACGCATTCTCACGAATCGGAAAGCGATAGGCATGAGTGATCGTCGAGTCGGACTGTGGCTGATCGGCGCTTTCGGCGGCGTGGCGAGCACGGCTTGCCTGGGCCTGGCGGCCCTGGCGCGCGGGCTCATGGACGGCACGTCACTGGTGACGGCGTTGCCGCTGTTCGATGGACTGGACCTCGATAAGCCGGGCAGCCTCGCCATCGGCGGACACGACATTCGCCGCTCCACTTATGCACAGGCCATCTCCGAATTGCACCAGCGTTCCAATGTCTTCGACTCAGATCTCATCAAGGCATGCTTGCCGGATCTCGAGCGCTGGACGGGCAATGTGCGCCCGGGGACAGTGCTGAACGCCGGCGACACCATTGCGCGACTAGCCGAATTGCCGGAGGTGCAGCGCGCGGAGACAGCCCAGGCTGCCATCGAACGGATCCAGGAAGACATGGTCGCCTTTCGCAAGGCCAATCGTCTCGACCAGGTTGTCGTCGCCAACGTCGCTTCGACGGAGCCGCCCTTCGCTCTGGATGAAATGCATGACTCCCTGGAACATCTGCAGCCGGCTCTCGGCCAGCGCAGGACCAATGTTTTGCCGGCCAGTGCTCTCTATGCCTGGGCGGCCCTGGACCTCGGCTTCCCCTATATCAATTTCACGCCATCGCTGGGCGCGTCCTTTCCAGCCATTGCCCAACTCGCCCAGGAGCGCCGCGCCGTCTACGCAGGCAAGGACGGCAAAACCGGCGAAACTCTCCTCAAGACCGTGCTGGCTCCCATGTTTGCCGCTCGCAACCTGCGCATCCTGAGCTGGGTCGGGCACAACATCTTCGGCAACCGCGACGGCCAGGTGCTCGATGACCCTCGGAACAAGGAATCGAAGATCCGCACCAAGGACCAGGTGATCACGCAAATCGTCGGCTACAAACCCCAGACGCATGTCTCCATTGAATACATCGAATCCCTGGACGACTGGAAGACGGCGTGGGATCATATTCACTTTGCCGGCTTCCTGGGCGTGAAGATGACCATGCAGTTCACCTGGCAAGGCTGCGATTCCATCCTGGCAGCGCCGTTGCTTCTGGATTTGGCCCGGCTGGCGCTGCTCGCGCAGCGGCGGGGCGAGGTCGGCGTCCTGCGCCATCTCGCCTGCTTCTTCAAAAGCCCGATGGGCGTCGCCGAGCACGATTTTTTCAAGCAATTTTCGCTGCTGGAGCACTATGTCCACGCCAACAAGTAGCGATAGGTTCCGTCTCGCCTTCAGCACCAACGCTTACCTCAAATTCTCTTTTGCCGAGGCGGCGCGGCGCCTGGCGGCCATCGGTTACCGGGGCATCGAGATTATGGCCGATGTGCCGCATGCCTGGCCGGCTTGCCTGCTCGAGGAGCAAAAGGAGGCCATCCGCCGCGCGCTGGCCGCGAATCACCTTGCCATTGCCAACATCAACGCCTTCATGATGAATGCCATCAGCGACCCCCGGCAACGCTACTGGCATCCTTCCTGGATCGAGCCGGACAGACATTATCGGCAGATCCGCATCGACCACACCTGTCGCAGCTTGACCCTGGCAAGGGAGCTCGGCGCGCTCTGCATCACCACGGAGCCGGGTGGACCGGTCGAAGCCGGCGCTTCCTGGTCTGGGGCCTTGAAGCTCTTTGTTGAAGGTCTCAAACCCGTCGCTGAGCATGCCGAGAAGGAAGGCGTGCTCTTGCTGATCGAGCCGGAGCCCGGACTGTTGATTGAGACAGCGGACCAGTTTCTAGAGCTGATGCAGCATATGGATTCGCCTGCCCTCGGGTTGAATTTCGATGTCGGCCATTTTTTCTGCGTGGGCGACGAACCCGCGCCGACGGTGCACCGTCTGGCGCCTTACATTCGCCACTTCCACCTCGAGGACATTGCCGCCACGCGCATCCATCACCACCTGGTTCCCGGCGAAGGCGCCATCGATTTCCGGACGACGTTTCAAGCGATCCGTCATATCGGCTACGACGGCTGGGTGACGATCGAGCTGTATCCTTACGTGGACAACCCGGACGAGGCGGCGCGGACGGCCCTGGAGCGGGTAACGCGGATTCTCCAAGAAAGTTGAAGCGATGCAGTCCACGCACCAAACCAGCCTGGCCCTTCCCCGGCCGTTCTCGAGCCGGTCCTCCTGGCGCGCTTATGCTCAGCTGATCCGTCTGCCGAACGTCTTCACGGCCATGGCCGATATCGCCCTGGGTTGGTTATGCAGTGTTGCCGCCGGCACGCCGGCCGGGCGCTGGCCGAGCTTTCTGCTGCTGATGGCTTCGTCAATGTGCCTTTATTCCGCCGGCATGATCTGGAACGATTTCTTCGATGTTGAACAGGACCAACGCGAGCGGCCTTTTCGCCCGATTCCATCCGGACGCATCAGCCGGCGCGCCGCAGGCTGCTGGGGGGCGCTCGGTCTGCTGCTGGGGGTCGCCTGCGCCTGGCAGGCCGGGATACGGGCAGGCACGACTGGACCGCTGGTCATTGCCCTCGTCCTTGTCGCGGCAATTCTGTTTTACGACGGCTGGCTGAAACGCACCATGCTCGGGCCCGTCGCCATGGGCGGCTGCCGGTTCTTGAATGTCTGGCTCGGCCTTTCCGTTGCGGACAACCTTTTTCCCGTGGGGGTCCGCGTGTACCTGGCTCTGGTCGTGGGTCTCTATATAGTGGGCGTGACATGGTTCGCGCGAACGGAAGCGCGCGCCTCGAATCAGTCTTCGCTCATGTCGGCGGCCGGCATCATGCTGGCGGCGCTCATCCTGGCCCTGGCCGTCCCGATTACGCTCGAAAGCGCACACTCTTCCGTGTTGTTCCCGTACCTCCTGGTGGGCCTGGGATTTTTTATCGGCATCCCGATTCTGGCAGCCGTGCACAGACCGATGCCCTCCCTGGTCCAGAGAGCTGTCAAACGGTCAATCCTGGGACTGGTGATTCTCGATGCGGTCCTCGCGACCGCCCTGGCAGGAGCCGCCGGCTTGGCAATTCTGCTTCTGCTGCTCCCCGCGCTTTATCTCGGGCGCTGGATCTACAGCACTTGATCGTACACCTCTATTGCTTGGTGTGGTTCGACTTGCCCTGTTAGCTCTGCCCGTTCTTCTTGGCGGTCTTCTTCTTTTCCAGCGGCTCAATGCGCGTGACGTGATCGAGATCGACCTTCACGCTCTCCTCGAAGAACGTCTTGCCGGGGTCCCCCGTAAGCCCGACATAGGCTGTGCTCGCGCCGACCCAAAGTAGATCGGGGTGACGGATATCGAAACAAGCGCCGTCAGTCAGTACCAGCCGGAAAGGCTGAAAAGGCTGCTGCTTTAGCGTGTTGCGCAGCTCATTATTCGACATGGGTCCCTTCCTCCTCTTGCTAGAGTGCGGTTACATTTTACGGTGGTTCATTCTCGGGAACAAGCGACTACCGAGATCATTGACGCCTGCTGAAGCAAGAGCTAGCATTGGCGCGTCCGCTTCGATTGATTTTAAGGACCATTGCCAGGGCCCAAGTCCGATGCGCGCCCCACCCTCTCTCGTTACATTCTCCCGCTATCCGGTCACGGTTGTGACAGCGGCGCTCGCCCTGTTGATCACGCTGGCTTGGTGGCAAGGCAAGGATATCTCGTTTCTCTTCATGAGCTACCACATCAGGGACGGCGAGATCTGGCGGCCGGTCACTTCGATCTTCCCTCATGTTGATCTGCTGCATCTCCTGTTCAATCTTTACTGGCTCTGGGTGTTTGGCACCCTGGTGGAAGCTGAGTTCGGTCACGCGGCGACTGCGCTTATCTTTTTGTTGCTCGCCGTTTTCTCCAGCCTTGCGGAATATGCCGTGGCCATTGGCGGCGTCGGGCTATCGGGCGTTGGCTATGGCCTTTTTGGTCTTTTGTGGATGCTGAGTTGGAAGGATAGGCGCTTCGCCGGCGCAATCGACCAGCGCACGATCCTTCTGTTCATCGGTTGGTTCTTCCTGTGCATCGTGCTTACTCATGTTGGGGCCTGGCAGGTGGGCAATATCGCCCACGCCGCCGGAGCGATTCTAGGTCTCTTGCTCGCGTTATGTATTGTGGCCCGAAATTGGGTCCGTTATGTCGCCACGGCCGCCACCACCGTTCTGGCAATCGGCGTCATTCTTGCCTCAGGCGCTCTGCGCCCGTACCTTAATCATTCGGCAGGTGCGGGCGATGAAACGGCTTACCTTGGCTATGTGGCGTTGCAAAAAGAAGACAACAAACGGGCCCTGGGGTTGCTTCGGGAAGCGCTGATGTATGACAAGCGCAACCCAGATTGGTGGTACAACTATGGCATCGCCTGCCAACGACTGCGAAAAGACGGTGAGGCTGCCAAGGCATTTACGCTTGCTGCGCAGTTGGACCCAAAGTCAGAGACCTTCCGCAAAACTCGCGATGAATGGAACGCATATTTGAATCAACAGCCTTGAGTCAGGATGCTCTTGACACATCCTCCCCTTGCCGGCATAAGGCCGCATCTTCACCCTGATCGTCTATCGTGCTTGCAGAAGCTCTGAACCGGCGCCTGGCCGGCCGGGGGTTGGCTGCGCACTACGGTGGGATGGCCAGTATGGGGCGAAAGCTGCGAACAGCGTGGACCGGGGCGCTCTTGCTCCTGGCCGCCGGCTGCATGACGGGGCCGAGCCTTGAAAACCCTGTCTTCGTCCGGCCAGACCCGAACGTCCATGTTGCCAATCCCGTGTGGATTCCGGGGGCAGGCCAGCCTACCTACTATAACGAGAAAGTCTTTGAGACGGTCCTGGACGTCGTCGACGATTACTTCGAGATTCGCTACGCCAATCGCTACGACGGCCATATCGAGACGTTTCCACGCATCTCCCCCGGCTATGAGCAATTCTGGAAGCCGGGCAGCCCCGACGCGTATCAGCGTCTCGAGGCGACGCTGCAAACCATTCGCCACCGCGGCGAAGTGTTCATCGAGCCCGCGCAGGACGGCGGCTACTTCATCCGCGTACTCATGTTCAAGGAACTGGAAGATCTGCCACGGCCGATTCGCGCCACGGCAGGCGCCGCTTCTTTCCGAAGCGACCCGAGCGTCGAGCGCCAGTATGAAGTGATCGAACCGACTTTCTTCGAGTCGAACTGGATTCCCGTCGGGCCGGATGGACGCGATCACGAGCTGGAGCAGGCCATTTTGCAGCGCCTCAAGAAATGCTTGTAGGCCAGGTGGTGAGTGGTCAGTGGTCAGTGGTTAGTACCACTGATCACCGACCACTGATCACTGATCACTACTCACGACATCGAGCGGCAGCTTGACGGTAAAGGTCGAGCCCTTTCCGACCACGCTCTCCACGCGAATTCGACCGTTGTGCTGCTCGATAATTTGCCGGCAGACGCTGAGTCCCAGGCCGGTGCCGCCATGGCCGTTTTCGTCCGGTTCCTTGGTCGTGAAGAAGGGCTCAAAAATAATGCGTAATTGCTCGGGCGGAATGCCGACGCCCGTGTCCGTGACGCGAATCTCGGCCATGTGCGTCTGCGGATTGTCCTTGACCTCGATACGCAAACGGCCGCCGCGAGGCATCGCCTGGCGGGCGTTGATGACCAGGTTGAGAAGGATCTGCTCGATCTGCCCGGGGACGACCGGCGCCTGCGGCCGGCCGAGGAATTTTTTTTCAACCTGGACGTGATGCTTGCTCAGGTCCTTGTCGGTGAGCACCAGCACTTCCTCGACCAGGGCAACCAGATCGACCGCCTCGCGCTGCGTGGAGTTGTTGCGGGCGAAGCCGAGCATGCTGTTGACGATGGTGGCCGCGCGCTGGCTGCCTTTCAGGATTTTTTCAAACGCTTCGCTGCGCGCCTTGTCGTTGCCCTGGGAACGCAGGCCGATCTTGGCGTAGTTGATGATCGTGGTCAGAATGTTGTTGAATTCGTGGGCCACGCTGGAAGCCAGGGCGCCCATGCTGCTGAGCCGCTGCGCCTGCAGCAGTTGTTGCCGCAGCATGTCCGTTTCGCTGGCCTGAACCATCATATCCTCGCTGAGCATCGAATGCCTCCGCCGTGTCCGAGCAGTCGTTGGGTCGGCGCCGGCTGGGCAGGTCGGGAAAGCCGGCGACAGACGTCGTGCAGAGCTGGTCGAACCTTCGCGGACGCAGTCCTGGGTCGGCTGGAGCGTTATGCGTCTTCGGATCGAGGCGCCCCGCGTTTCCGTCTGTGCTCCTAAGAAGTGGTATCGGCCGCGCTCCGCAAGGTCTTCATCGGAACTCCTTGCATTTCAAGCCATTAAGTGCAGCAGAAACGGACGATGTCGCAGCCTGCGGGACAGCGGCGGAGCAATCGCTTCGTGGAAAGGAATGGAAGCGCCGCAGGCCTTTGAATTCAGGCAAGCGTCGAACAGACGTTGGCAATTCTCTTTCTTACGGCGCTTGCCCGTTCGCACTGCCCGGCGGGACGAAAATCAAAATTGATGTAAAGTTTCGCGCACGGCCCCTCCCGTTGATCGGATGATTTCAAATGCTTGATCAGCGGTGTTTGTTTTCGGATCGACCTCTCCTGACCCCGCACGTTGTGTCACAAGGATCACGAGCTCCGCCTTGGGCGGAAGAAGCGCGTCAAGCTTGTTCCTTGCCTGTACCCCTGTCGCGCCGTAGTACTGCCGTGGCGGCTTGTCTTGACCCACGAACTCAACTTCCGCGCTTGCCATGCTTCCATTCACCACGACGAACCGGCAGTTCCTGGCGTACCCGATTCTAGCTGTCTGTCTCATCTCCTATGCCAGCCGCGCGGCGGCGGACGAGGCGCGAGCTGTCACGCCCGCCGAATTCAAGCATTTGAAATACCGCGCCATCGGCCCGGCTGCCGGTGGCCGCATCTGTCGGGTTACCGGGGTCCCCGGCGATCCGCGCACCTACTACGCGGCTACGGCGGCGGGCGGAGTTTGGAAGTCCTCGGACGGCGGCACCGCCTGGAAACCGGTTACGGATGAGCTCAACGTTTCCTCCATCGGTTCCATCGCCGTCGCGCTGTCGAACCCGAACATCGTCTATGCAGGCGCCGGCGAGGCCAATATCCGCGGCGATGTGGTCGTGGGCAACGGCATCTACAAGTCCAGCGACGGCGGCAAGCACTGGCTGCACGTGTGGAAACAGGAAGGACAGATCGGCACCATGATCGTCCATCCTGCCAATCCGGACATTGCCTTTGCCGCGGTGCTCGGACATGCCTTCGGCCCCAACAAGGAGCGCGGCGTTTATCGCACCAGCGACGGCGGCAAGCACTGGCAGCAGGTGCTCTACAAGGACACGCACACGGGCGCCTCGGACGTCTGCTTCGATCCTTCCAATCCGCAAGTCCTGTTTGCCGGCCTGTGGCAGGCGCTCCGCCAGCCCTGGGCCCTGACCAGCGGCGGACCGGGCAGCGGGCTTTACGTCTCGCGCGACGGCGGCGATTCCTGGAAGCTGCTCGGCCCCGGCACTGCCGAGGACCCGGTCGAGCCCGCGCCCGGCAGAGGCTTGCCGAAGGGACCGTGGGGCAAGATCGGCGTTGCCGTCGCTCCTTCCGACAGCCGTCGCGTCTATGCCCTCATCGAAGCCGACAAGGGGGGCCTGTACCGCTCCGACGACGGCGGCGACTCATGGGCGCTGGTCAGTGCCGACCCGAGCTTGCGGCAACGCGCCTGGTATTACTCGACCCTGACCGTCGATCCCGCCAACGCTAACACTGTCTGGTGTCCGCAGGTCTCCCTGATGCGCAGCATCGACGGCGGCAAGACCTTCCGGCCCGTGCGCGGCCCACGCCACGGCGATCATCATGATCTGTGGATCGATCCACGCGATTCCAAACGGCTCATCAACGGCGACGACGGCGGCGTGGACATCTCCATCGACGGCGGCGAAAGTTGGTCGTCCCCGCTCTTGCCCATTTCGCAGTTCTATCATGTCGCCGCCGACACGCGCACACCTTACCACGTTTCGGGCGCCATGCAGGACCTGGGCACCGCTTCCGGTCCGAGCAATAGCCTGTCCTCTGGCGGCATCAGCCGCGCGGACTGGATCGATGTCGGCGGCGGCGAATCGGGCTTCACCGCGCCGGATCCCACCGATCCGTTCATCATTTACGCCGGCAGCTACGGCGGCTATATCACGCGGTTCGACGAGCGCACCCGCCAGCGCCAGAACGTTACGGTCTATCCGGTTCCCGCCGTGGGCAAGAGCGGCGCCGAACTGGAATACCGCTTCCAGTGGACCGCCCCCATTCTGGTTTCACCGCACAACGGCAAGGTCGTCTACCACGCCAGCAATGTGCTCTTTGAAACACGCGACGGCGGCCGAAGCTGGCACGCGGTCAGTCCCGATCTGACACGCAACGACAAGAGCAAACAACAATGGACCGGCGGCCCCATCACCGGCGACAACACGGGCGCCGAAATCTACTGCACCATCTTCGCCGTCGCCGAATCGCCCCGGCAACAAGGTCTGCTGTGGGCCGGCACGGACGATGGTCTGGTTCATCTAACCCGTGACGACGGCAAACACTGGGACAATGTAACCGCCAACATCCACGGTTTGCCCGAGTGGGGGACAATAACCTGCATCGAGGCCTCTCCTTTCGAGGCGGGCGCCGCCTATGTCGTCGTCGACGCGCACCGCCTGGACGATATGCATCCTTACCTGTTCAAGACGGATGACTACGGCAAGACGTGGAAAAGCCTCTCGGCCACGCTGCCGCAGGGGGTCTATCTGCACGCCCTGCGCGAAGATCCGAAGCGGCGCGGGCAGCTGTACCTCGGAACCGACGAAGGCGTGCAGTTCTCCACCGACGATGGGGCCACCTGGAAGCCGCTCAAGCTCAATCTGCCGACATCGCCAGTCCATGACCTGGTGGTCAAGGATAACGACCTAGTAATCGCCACGCACGGCCGGTCGCTGTGGATCCTGGACGATCTGACGCCGCTGCGCAGCCTTTCTCCCCAGCTTGCCGCACAGGAAGTCTTCCTGCTGCCGATCATGGATGCCGTTCGCTGGCGTTATCATCAGGGCGGCGGTCGCGATGCCGCCGGCGAAAACCCGCCCAACGGAGCGATCATTGATTACCACCTGAACAAGAAACCCAACGGCGATGTGACCATGGACATCCTGGACGCCCACGGCGCCAAGGTCGCGACGCTGAGCAGCAAAAAGGAGGCGGCTGGTTCAGGTGGCGATGAGGAAGAGGGATTCCGGCGGCGCGGCGGCGGGCAAGCTATTCCGGCCCCGGAAGCGGGCGTGAATCGCCTGGTGTGGGATCTTACCTATGCCGGCCCCAAGCGCATCCCCGGCGCCATGGGTTGGCCGCCCGCGCCCATGACCGGACCGCTGGTGAACCCGGGCGTCTACACGATCAAGCTGACGGTCGCCGGCAAGACGCAAAGTCAGCCGCTGCTGGTGCGCGCCGACCCGCGGCTGCATGTCTCGCAAGCCGACCTCGATGAGCAACTCCACCTGGCGCTCAAGATCCGCGATGACATCAGCCGGCTGTCCGAAATGGTCAAGGAAATCCGGTCGGTCAAAGAACAGCTCAACGCCAAGCTCGCGCTCTGGAAGGAAAACCCACGAGCGAAGGAGCTGAGCAAGCAAGGCCGTGACCTGATTGAAAAGCTCGATGCGCTGGAAGGCAAGCTGCATAACCCGAAGGCCAAGATCGTGTATGACCTGCTCGCGCAGCGCGGCGGCGCTCAGCTCTATTCGCAGCTCAGCTACCTGCTCGGCACAGTTATGGAAAGCGACAATGCGCCCACCCAGGGCGTGCGCACGCTCTATGCGCAGGAGAGCAAGCGCTTGCACGAACTTGACGGCCGATTGACGGAATTGCTCTCCGGAGAACTGAAGAAGCTCAACGAATCGGCCCGCCAGTTAGGCATCGCCGACATCGTCGTGCCAGCAGCCGCACAAGAGAAAGATTCCGCTTCGAAGACCCCCTGATCAATCGGCGAAAATGCCCGTCGCGAACCAGGTATCGTTGTCGCTGCGAACGATGTCATAGCCGAAATAACGGTGGGCACGGGATACGGCGCTCCAGTGGCCCGGAGAGTGCCGCCAGGCATCGACGCAGGAGAAAGCTGCTTCGAGCACGTTTTCCCCGCCTACGACTCGCCCCCACGACTCGGCAACGACTTCGGATGTCCCGCTTAGGGCCTCACCCACCTGGCTTTGCAGACGGCTCGCCGCGCTGATGATGTCCGCGTGGTGCTGCCGCCGTGTCTCCGCCTGCCGGCTGCTGTGGCTGCGCGCATGGTCCAGAAACGCCGGATGGCAAGTGCTATGCACGCTGCGCGGCCGCTCGGGATGGACCCGGATTGCATAGATCATGCTCCGCTGGCTCAGGGTCGCGGTCGCCGGCAAGTCCAGGATCACCTTGATCTGGTCGGCCCCGTACTCGGGGACCCAGGCATAATGGCTCGACGCCAGGGGATGGACGGAAATCGCTGCCTGGTAATACGGCAGATCCTTGTCGTGGTAACTGACAACTACCAGCCCCGGCTTGCCCATCATTTCGTCCAAAGCAGGGTAATCCAGAAGGCGCTTGTCCTGCAGTTTGTACGACTCGGGCACCCGGAGACAAACGAATCGGCCGAGGATCTTCTTCACTTCCGGATCGTCCAAAACCCCATCCAGGCGACCGGCTTCGTCCCGAAAATAGATGACCAGATCTTTCCGTTCCTTCGTAGCTTGCGCGCAAGCCCGTCCGTAGTCGACGTGCCATGAGGATTGCGTTGTAGTCAGAACGAGAGCGAGAGAAGCAAAAGCAAGCACGGGGACCTCCTTGGCAGGCGATGGCATGACTAATGGAAACAGGCGTTTATCAAGCGGTCCGACTTTCGGTACGCCCAGGTTGCGAGTCCAGGCTGTTCCGAGTGGAAGTCGAGAATATCCAAGCGGGCAGGTTCAGAAATGCTAGTGACGGATGGTCAAGGTGGCCATTCTTTTTCTAAACTAGCGGGGCACTCAACCTGTGAAATGAGGCATCGCTTAACGATCTGCAGCAGTTGGAGGTATCCGCCTTGCCGACAGTCCCTGGTATTCCTGGCCCGTATCGGTTTTTCTTTTACAGCTTCGACTGTAACGAACCGAGGCATGTCCATGTGCGCCGGGATCGGGCCGTCTGCAAATTCTGGCTCGAACCGGTTGTCTTGGCGTACAATAATGGCTTCTCGGCAAAGGAATTGAACCGCATCCGGAAGATCATCCTCGACAATTTGGACCGTATTCGGGAGGCCTGGGATGAACATTGCGGCCAGTAGCGAACCCCGCATCGTCGCGCTCGAAGTCACCGAGGACTCCATCGTGGCTCAATTTGCCGACGGGCGGACGGTGAGCGTTCCGCTGGCGTGGTCATGGCGGTTAGCGAACGCGACGCCAGCGCAGCGCAGCCGCTTTGAGATAATTGGAACCGGTGAGGGAGTCCATTGGCCGGACATCGACGAGGATATCAGTGCGCGCGGTATGTTGCAGGGCATACCGGCTTCCCCGCCCAAACAAACCAGGGCCAAGCGCCGGCGGGCCTAACGCAGAGTCTATCCATAAGTGAATCGGCAACTTCACCACTAATATAGGTAAGGCTAAGAGGGCAGCTCCAACCGGAAGCAAGCGCCCTGGCCGTTCCGCGATGGATGAAGCGAAACCCGGCCTCCCAGCAATTTTGCCCAGCGCTGAGCCAGGGCAAGTCCGAGCCCAACCCCCCCGGTGGTGTCGGCCGTGCGGCCACGGCGAAAGGCTCGAAAGATGGAGCGGCGTTCGCGCAACGGCACGCCGGGTCCGCGGTCTTCGACTTCGAAGCGGACGCGTTTGTTTTCCATGCCGGCACGCAGCCAGATCCGGCGGTCCGCCGCGCCCCGGCTGTACTTGCAGGCGTTATCGATCAAGTTGCCGAGGATCTGCTGCACCATGTGCACGTCGGTTGTCAGCTTCACCTCGCCGACGCCGTTGTCAACGACCAGTTCCTTGTCCGCGCTTTGACAGCGTCCGAGCCACGTGGCGTGAACCTGTTCCAACAAAGTGCCCAGCGCCACCTCCGTCCTGGCCAGACGCGGCCGTTGCTTCTCCAGGCGCGAGAAGTCGAGGACATTGCCGACCAGGCGGTTGAGACGGTCCGCTTCGGTATTGAGCGTCTGCAGGTATTCTTCTTTCTGCCTGGCCTCTTTGACCATGCCGCCGGCCAGCATGTCCAGATAGAGCCGCAAGGTCGTGAGCGGCGTGCGCAACTCATGAGTTACTGCGGACACAAAACGAATGCGGCTTTCCGAGAGGTTAAACAGCGACCAACCGCCCAGACCCACGGCCAATAGCGCCACCAGCGCCGCCGCCCAGGCGAAAATCAAGCCGACACGCAAGGGCGTCAGGCCCAACGACGCCATGGCGACTGCGCTCGGGCCGGGATCCAACTGCAAAGGCAGAAACGTCATGGCTCGTTCTGAATGCGTTGGCACTTCCTCGTGCACGGGCAAAACCTGTGCTTCGGGAAAAAGGTCCTCCTTGGTGGCTTCCTCGGCCAGAACCGTCTGCAGGCGCGGCCAATCGAGGAGAACGCCCTGGCAGATCTCGCGCTGGCCGATTTGCACGTGGCGGGCAAAGAACAGCCGCTCGGTCTGATTGTCCCCGGGCATCCAGAAGGCTACCATCGGTCCCAGGGTCACAGCAACCTGCTCGCCGTGCCTCCTGCCCTTGCCCGGCTCAAACCAGTCGGCGCCGTTGCGGCAGAGATTGTCGCGCACCACTTCCGAGCTGTCATTCGACGACTTGGTTTGCGCCCGCTTCGGATCATAGGCACGATTCAGACGCACGCCGTATTCCTTGTCCAGCGACTGAGATTGCATTTGCGCCATCTGCCCGTCCCGCCCCTGCGGCATGGGATTGCTGTTCGCCATCGGCTGCTGGGCGGGAAGGCTATTGCCGGCATTGTTGCCCGCAAGCACCGTGATGTCCTCAAGAGCGGGTCGCGTGCGGCGCTCGGCAGCCAGGGCCAGCACCAGATCGGCGCGGACATTCCTCGACAGGTCAGCAAGTATGGCTGCCCGCCCCGTGGTCACATTGCCAAGAGACACATGCGCGCTGAGGCGCCGCAGACGTTGCGCCAGGTCTTCGGCTAATACCTGCGGGGAGCGCCAGCCGGATTCACGGTCTACCTGGAAATGGAGCAGCATCCAGTCCGGCAATTCGCTGTTAAGCAGCGGCGACGGCTCGATCAAGGCGCCGGCGGGCGATGGGCTGCCATCGGGTTGGATGGCTACAGGGGGTGTAAACACGGCACTGTAATGGTTGTACGGCCGGCTGTCTTCCTTTGCCAGGACCGGGGCCACCAGGCTGTCGAGCCGCCAAAGCGCGAGACGCAAATTCGTTTGCTGTTCGGCTTCATGACGTGCCAGAAGCTGTTCGCCTTCGAGCCGCAAGGCCGCGACCGTGGCCCAGCCGAGGCCGCCGACCACGAGTCCGCTGATGAGGACAAAGGCCAAAAAGCCGCCTGTTTTACCGCCCAGCCAGGGTCTCATGCGCTCGCGCCTCGGGTCAGGGACTCATCGAGCGGGACCAGCTCCGGCCCGGCCATGTAGCCATGCGCGCGCACCGTGACGATGGCCTCGGGGGTCTCCTTGCCGGACGGGTCGCACAGCTTGGTCCGCAGCCGGGCAATGTGCATGTCCACCGTGCGCGTCTCCACCTGTTTGGCGCCGATGCCCCAGAGGCGGGCCAGGAGTTCGTCCCGCGACACGGCGCGCTGATTGTTGGCAACCAGGAAACTCAGGATTGCGGACTCGGTCTCGGAGAGTTCCGTGCGCGAGCGCTCCGACCAGCAGATTTCCCGGCGCTCGAAATCGATCCGGGCATGCCTGAGCTGCGCGGCTCGCACCTCGAGCGGGCGATCGACAGAACGGCGCAGCACCGCTTCCACGCGCGCCAGCAGTTCGCGCGCGGAGAAGGGTTTGACCACGTAGTCGTCCGCTCCCATTTTCAAGCCGCGCACCCGGTCATCTTCCGTGCCGCGTGCCGTCAGAATAATTACGGGCAAGGTCGGACGCACCTTGCGCACTTCGGCAAGCACTTCCAGGCCGTCGCGGCGGGGCAGCAGCAGGTCAAGCAGCAGCAGATCGACGCCCAGGCGCACCGCTTCTTCAAGGCCCCTGGCGCCGTCGGCCGCCTCGGTCACGCGATAGCCCGTGGCCTGCAGGGCATCCACGACGCCGCGCCGGATCGCCGGCTCGTCTTCCACCACGACAACGTGAATTCCAGGCATCGGACTCCGTCCTTCGGTGGATCAATACGCGCAGGTGACGCCGCCCCGGCAGGCAATCACCAGATCGCCGGCAACAATCGGAGTCTCGCCGTCGCCGCCGACAAAGGCGGCATTGGTTTGCATCTGCATGCAAAGTATTCTAGCCGACGGAAAATGCTGCCGCTGTAACAGCTTGGTAACGAAAACGCGGCGCCGCGCTCAAAAGCCTTCATCCGCCAGGCGCTGGACCAGAGCTGCATACTGCGGGCTTCGCTCGCGGCATTCACCCCAGTACGCGGCTAATGGATTGCGCCAGTTGATCAAGCTGATGTGATCGCCTTCCCAGATCGTGCAGCTTTCACCATAGGTTGCCGAGGCAACGGAGACAATGCCGTCATTGTCTCCTTCCACCCGTGTCACGATGGCGTGGGACAAACGCCATTCCGGGCTATGCCAGCCGCCGCGATGCCGGCCGGCAATGGAGAAATAGCGCACGCCGGGCGCGTCGGCTGTTTCGGTATTAAAAACACGGCACTGAGTGGTCGTGAGGTCATAGATGGCCTGATACGGCATGCCGATGGCACTCAACATGGGAGTGACCAGCCGCGCCAAGGTGTTGATCCCCCAATCGGCGAAGGCCGTGCCGCGGTGCGGCGTGCCGATGCTCGTCAGCGTCAAGACGCGCTCGGCCATACCCAGGCGCGAGATCAGGTAGCGCGCATCGAGGCCGCCCATGCTGTGCGCCAAGAGATGAACCGGGTCGCCGGGCGCTTCCTTATCGAGAAATGCCTTGAGCTGCGCGGCCCGGTCCGCCACGCCGCCGGTTGGATGCATGCGCGCGATGAGAACCCGGTTCCCTGCCTCGCGCAGAAATTCCGGCACGCGGGCGAAGTAGCTGGCAATCTTCCAGCCGCACACCTCGAGGTGGTCAAAGCCAAGGAAGCCGTGCACGAGTACGATCGGCGCGCGCAACTTGGGGATAGTCGCTGATGCCTTCATGCGTCAAGTCAAAGATGTCTGCTGCCAGGTTAATAATTCTACCGGCGGCTCAAGCCCGGCGGCAATCATCTTTTTGTTCCTTGCATGGCTTTGCCGGGCGTGGCGTCGGCCGCTACTATATTCGCAAGCTACGTATTTCGGAAGCCGGGCGCCGGCTATCCGAGGAGCCCTCATGAATAGAGGCCCGTTATGACAGTTGCCAAGGTTGTCCCAGGCCAGACGCGCATCGGTTGGATCGGCGCCGGCGTCATGGGACGCTGGATGTGTCAGCATCTTATCAACAAAGGCTATTCGGCAACGGTCTTCAATCGCACGCGCGACAAGGCGAAGCCCCTGTTGGAGGCGGGCGCCAAATGGGCGGACTCGCCCAAGGGCGTTGCGGAGGCGGCCGACGTTGTGTTCGCCATCGTCGGCTTCCCCAGCGATGTGCGTGAGGTCTTCCTGGGAACCGAGGGAGCATTGGCGGGCAGCCGGCCGGGAATGGCCCTCGTGGACATGACCACGAGCGAGCCGTCCCTGGCGCGTCAGATTTACGAAGCCGCCAGGACCAAGGGCGTGGCCAGCATTGATGGGCCGGTCTCGGGAGGCGACGTCGGCGCCAGGAATGCCACGCTGTCGATCATGGTCGGCGGCGATGCCGACGCTGTGGAAGCGATCAAGCCGCTCCTGGAGTGTCTCGGTAAGACGATCGTTCACCAGGGGCCAGCCGGCGCAGGCCAGCACACCAAGATGGTCAACCAGATTCTCATCGCCAGCAACATGATCGGCGTGTGCGAGGCCCTGCTCTATGGCTACAAGGCAGGGCTGGATCTGAAGACCGTCTTGCAATCCGTTGGCGGCGGAGCAGCGGCGAGCTGGTCGCTCAACAATCTCGGCCCCCGAATCATCGAGCGCAATTTCGAGCCCGGCTTTTTTGTCGAGCATTTCATCAAGGATATGGGGATCGCATTGGATGAAGCCAAACGCATGGGATTGGCGCTGCCCGGGTTGGCGCTCGCCAACCAGCTTTACCTGGCCGTCAAAGCGCAAGGCTGGGGGCGTAAGGGCACGCACGCACTGATGCTGGCGCTGGAGCAACTGGCCAACATTAAGCGCTAGTAGCCGCTATTTGTTGCCGCCTTCTTGCTTTGGCTGCGGATGCATCTGGCGGTTGAAGATCACCGGATCGAACGTGTCCACCGGGTCGGTGTCGACATTGTTGCTTCGGGCCGGCGGCAAAGCTTCCGTCCGGCTAGGCGGGTCGCCGGGTTCTTGCCGATCTAGCGGCGGCGCCGCAGATTTTGCCTTTGGCTTCTTTTCCACATCGCCGGCGCTTGTTTGTGGCGACGCCTCGGACGACGTTCGCGCGGTCGTTTGCAGCAGCGCGTGCGCTTTCTGGGCAAGATGGGGATTCGATTCGATGGTCATCCGCACCCATTCTTCCAGCGCGCGGAACGCCGGGATATCGCGATCCTTCAAGGCAGGCTGCGGCATGGCGCCATGAATGCTCACGGCCTTGGTCAAGAATAAACTGGCCTGCGGCTGTTCCACGTCGACGTGGGCCAGAACGGAGGATAAGTTCTGCAAGGTCGTCTTGCGGCTGTTCCAGCCGTGCTCGTAGGTGCGACTTAGGCGAAAGGCGCCGCCGCGACCGGTGGCATGGCAGTTGGCGCAGGCGTTCATGAGGATGGGCTGCACGCGCGTCACGAACATACTCAGCGAATTCGTATCCACCGGAGGAGGACTTTCGGATTCCTGACGCGGTTTGGTTTCCTGGGGCCTCTGATGCATGTGCTGAGCCCGTTCGAGATTCTTCAAAAGACCAATGCTGGCGGCGTCGTTGGGGCGCATCTGCGCCACCGTCCTGGCTTCATCCATCGCTTCTTTCTTCAGCCCATGCGCCTGGCACCAGTTGCTCAGGCGGACGTGCTCGTCCGGATCGCGAAGATTCGCGCGCGAACGCAGGAACTGATAGGCCTCGCCATTGTCCTGACAAAGGCGTAACACCTGCTCCTGCTGGACCCAGACTTCGCCCACCGTGCGGCGAACCCGGTATTGATCTCCCTGGCGCTCGATCGCGCCTTCGATGGTCTGCTCGTTGCTCAGCACCAGGACCCGTCCGGTGGTCCGCGGCGGTTCTTGCGCCGCAGCCTGCAACGCCACCCAACCGGCTGCGGCAACGGCCACAGCGCAGACAATCAGCCCGATTTTGGTTTTCATAATGGGGCGGGACTATAGAATGACGCGTCCCGGCCGTCAAGGCCGAGCTTGGGAAGGGGATTTTGAACGATTTACCCAAGTCTCCTTGATCGCATTCAACAAGCTCGTCAGGGCCTCGCAATCAATCTCGGCATCCGGGTCGGTGTACAGGAACTGATTGTTTCCGAGGTACACCTCCTTGCCGTGGTTGGCAAACGTGCGCACGCCGAATTCCTCATAGGAAAGGCTGTGTGAACCAGGCTGCGGGCTCTTCTTGTAGTTGAAGAAATAGAGCGCCTGGCAGCCAAATAACAGGACATTGTCGCCGTCCTCGTTGCCCGTGAAGTCGATCAGCCCCAGAATCCGTTCCTCGGGCGGGACGTGACATACCTTCCGGCACACGGCAAGCAGGTCGGCGCCAAACTCCGGCAGAACATAGCAATTGAGCTGCGACTGGAAGCTCAACAGCAAGCGGCGAATCTCCTTGCTTTCCGCGGGCAGCCCGGCAAGCGCGGAGGGCTCATCGGCGCCGCCGGCGGTGGCCGCTCTCTCCTCGCCGGTCTTCTGTCCCAGCAACCAGGAGAAAAACCAGTAATCGAGCATCAGGCTTATCCAGCCCAGGCCCCACGGGGCGGTAATCAACGAGAAAGGACCGGAATGCGGGCCTCCGTCGAGGGGGTCGGAGTAGTTCCGATACTTCAGCGCAATGACGACGGTGGCGACGAGGCCGATGATGCCGCTTGCGACCCGTCCCCGATAGGTGCCCCCGGCCGCTTGCCAAATATAGTAGCCGACGAATGGAATCACCGGCAGCCAGGGAAGCAAACTGTAGCGGGTTTCGTGCAAGATCAGTTGCGCCATGACGCCGGCGACGGCTATCATGCCGGCAATCGCCATCACGTTTCCCCACACGCTGCCTGGTGCGGCTGCCGTCTCCCTTTTAGGGACGGGTTCTCTCTTGCCCGAAGCTTGCTCAGCCGCGGCAACCCAGCGCCTCAGCTCACTAGAAGGCGAAGGTGAATGCCTCACTTGTCGCGGAGCGGGCGCTGCTTCTGCCGGCGGTCCCGAAGGGGCGGCGACCGTCGATTGCCGGCGCGCCATGCTATCGAAAACAAAGTCGCGGAGCGATCGGAAAAAGCCCGGCGCTGCCGTGGCGGCTCCTGCGCTGGCCGAAGGCGCCGTGCGGCCTTTCGGAGAAGTCCCGAATGGCCGGCCTTGAAAAGCCAGCTTCACTTCCGGCTTGATTAATACCAGTAGTGCCCAGAGGCCGAACGGCAAACCGACGACAAAGGCCGGGGACCACGGAAACATGGCCCAGATACTAGCGGCCTCGGCCAGGGCATAGGATTGAAAGCGCATCATCCTGAGCCCGCCGACGAAGAGGATTCCCGACGAACCGATAACCGCAAGGAAGGTGAGGAACGCCAGCAACTCCCAAAACGGCTCGTCGTTGCTCAACTTCCAGTTGAACTTGTTTGCGAGAATGCCGGCCAGGAAGACCCAGGAGAGGAAGCTCGACAAGCCCACGAACATAAGACCTGCAGCGGGCGCCATAACGCGGACAGGCGTCGTGTCTCGCCTTGGCTGCTCCTGGGCGGAACTCCTCCAAATCTGAGGGAACGAAGCGACAGCCGCAAGGGCCTCGACGTCCGTCTTGATCTGGCTGATCGACTGATAGCGGCGTTCAGGTTCCCTTTCCAAAGCACGGAGAACGACTTCATCAAGGCGTTGGTCGACCCCTGCTTTTTGTGAGGGAGCCGCGAACCGGCCCAGCGGCAATTCACCCGTCAGCATCTCGTAAAAGACCACACCCAGCGAATAAATATCCGCGCGATGATCAACGCCGCTCGGCCGCTCCATCTGTTCCGGCGCCATGTAGTGCGGCGTGCCCATGATCTGTTGCGAGGCCGTGAGCGTGAACGCGGGCGCGCGGCCGACCAGCTTGGCGAGGCCGAAGTCGGCAATTTTCACCCGGCCGCGCTTGTCGATGAGGATATTCTCGGGCTTGATGTCGCGGTGTACCACGTTCTCGTCATGGGCATATTGCAGGGCGTCACAGATTTGCGGAACGATCTGCAAGGCCAGGGCGGGATCGATGGGCTTGCCCTGCATGAGTTGCCGCAGGTTCAAACCGTCCACGTACTCCATGATGAAGTGGTACAGGCCGTCCACCTCGCCGTAGTCGTGAACGCCGACGATGCTCGGATGATTCAATCGTGCCAGGGCGCGGGCCTCGCGGGCAAAGCGCTCGGCAAACGCCGGGTCCGACGCGCTGTCCGGCGGCATGATCTTCAGAGCCACCAGCCGATCGAGTTTCTTTTGCCGGGCCTTGTACACGGCGCCCATGCCGCCCTGGCCGAGCAGCTCAATAATCTCCAAATCCGGAAAGCGACTCGCCAATTCCGCCGGCGTCGGTGCGACAAAGCGACCCCGAAATCCTGGCGATTCGGCCGCGCGCTGGTCTGAGCCGTTGCCGTCGGAATCGCTCAACGCTTGTTGCAGCAAGCATTTAGGGCAGAGGTCTTGCGGAGCATCTTCCGGCAGTTCGGCCCGGCATTCTGGACAACTGCGTGCTTCTGGCATGAGAGGCTCTCCTTTTTTTTCATTCACGTTCCACTCGTAACAGAAGCAATCTCGAACAAAGGTTACAAGAGTTTCTCGTAGGGCAGGTTTGTAACCTGCCGTTGCGGCACGGCAGGTTGCAAACCTGCCCTACGAACCGAGGACAGTAAACAATTCTCGAATCTCCGCATCGATTGCGGCCGGTTCAATTACGGTGCGCGCGATCTCCTCGCGCAGCAATTCCCGATAACGTCGCCGCAGCCGATGAACGGCTACCTTGACAGCGCCCGCGGTCATGCCGAACTGCTGGCCGAAGGCTTCGTAGGAGAGTCCCGTTTTGTCACCGGTCAAGTATGGCTTCAGCCGGTCGAAATAGTCAGCCTTGCCGGCATGCGCGAACTCGTCGCGCAAACGCGACAGCACCTGATCGAGAAGCGTCAAGACCCAGCGGCGCTCGAAAAGTTTTTCCGGCGGCAAAGTCTGACGCGTTTCAAGCGCGTATTTGCTTTCTGCGGCGGCAAAATCCAGGGAGATTTGCGCACGGCCGCCGCCACGCTTGAGCGTCCTGGCCCGATCGCGTTCGTTGGCCAGGAAGTGTTTGCAACATGCCAGCAGGTATGAGCGGAACTTTCCCTTGGCGCGATCGACGCTACCGAGAAAATCTGTTTCCAGAAGCCGTGTGAAAAATTCCTGGGTCAAATCCTGGGCTTCTTCGGCGCCGTTGCCTTGCCGGCGAATGAAGGCGTAAAGGGGGTACCAGTAGCTGCTGCACAGCGCCGCCAGCGCCGTCCGCGCTTGCGGAGAGTCACGGTCTCTGGCGGCGAGTACGACGCTCCAGTGTGTCGTGGCAAAACCGGAGCCTGCAGGCTTCAAGAATTCCGGCTGCTCATCCCCGAAAGGCATGGCGGCATTGTAGTCGCGCGGCAACAAAGAAGAAAAAGAAAACTACCGGGAATGACCCTGCATTATAAGCGACAGTGCATGGCGCAATACCCAATCTAGCGGGGCGAAGTTACAATAGGGCAGAGATTGTGCGGCGCGTTGAAGCTGCCCTGAGGACTATTGCCATGGCATCTACCAATCCAACTCACCTGGCGACACCGAATGCTCACAGGCTGCTGTCAAAGGGCCGTCTGTTGACCTGTGCGATTGTCTGCGTCTGCCTGCCGAGCCTGCTCTGGACCTACGACGCTTTCGGTTACCAGAGAGCGCTGCAATTGGATGCCGATCATGATAACGATCCGCTTGCCAGGCTTGAAATCTGGCACGCCTACCAGCGCTGGCATCCGGGTAGGAACCTGCTCCCGTTCTCCGCGGGCCGCACAGGCGACAGACATGTACAGGAGGTGCAGGCCCAGGCAGATGCGGTTGCCCAGGCGCAGAAGCTAAGCGCCGACCGGCAGCGCGCACAACTGGCTTACGACCGGTTAACCCGTGCCGAGGCCGAAGGGACCGACCTGCTCGTGCTGGTGACGCAGTGCGATCTGATCCTTCGCGAATACCCGGGGTCGAAACTGGAGGCCGACGTGCGCGAGCGCCGGGGGGCGTACTTGCACCGCCTGGAAGAGCGCGAAATCGAAACCGCCCGCCAGTATTCCGCCAGCGCGCCCTCCGACTTTGACAGGCGCCGCGAACACTACCAGCATTATCTGGATCGGCATCCAGCCGGAGTTTTCTCGACCGAGGCGACGGCCGCATTGAAAAGCATTGAGGACGATTGGGACAAGCGTGACTGCCGGGCCCTTCGCGATCTTTACCTGGAGCAGCCGGGCAATATCCCGGAGCTGGTAGCTCGTTGCCGGGCCTACCAGGCTGCCCATCCTGGCGGACGCTACAGGACAGCGACCGGCGACTTGCTGCGCTGGACCGAGCGAGTCTCCGCTCCCGGCGAATACCGGGTTGTCCTGCGCAGCGGCCATTTCGACAAGAAAGTCGCGCACTTCTTCAGTCGCGGTCCCGATCTCTCCGTTGAACTGGAAGTCGGCGGTGCCCGCTACGGCCCCAGCAACATCGCGGTGAACTCTTACGATCCCGAATGGAATTATGAATTCCCGCGCAGGATTCGCTGGAAGCTGGGCGACCCGGTCCGCATTCGTGTCACGGATCACGATTACTCCGACCGCGTCGTCGTGGACATTTCCTCGGCGGATGACGACCCGCTGGCGCTCGGCATTCTCGCGGGCGATGCCTGGTGCGGCAAGAGTTATGTCACCTTCGAGTCCGATTTTGCCTGGCCCAACCTACCCGGCATAGAATAGATCGTTATGCCTGACATTGTCCTTGAACAAGCCATCTACAGCGGTTACGGTCCCGACTGTCTTCAAATGCCGGCGCGCTCGCCCGGCTTTGTGGACGACTGGCTGCCCGAGGCGGAGCGCCTTTGCGCTGCCTTCGGCGTGCGCCCGCCTGGGGTAGCTTGCCCGCAGGCGCTTTTTGCACGGCCCTTTGGCCGCCGGCAGGTTGCCGTCGTTCAGGTGGCCGACCACTCCGACGGCCATAATCCAGGCGCGCTGCGCTTCCATCTGCTGGTCCTCAGCCAGGAGGCTTATCAGCGTCTCGGAGGCGACCCGTTCCTGATCGCCGATCAGTTTCCGCCTCGCTGGGACATACGCGGCGAGTTGCCTGCGCTCTCTCTTCCAGCAACCGGCTTTCCAGGACGCACCGTCGCCCAACTGGAAGAGATCCTGAAGGGGCAGGACGACAGTCCTGTACTGCTCGGCGGCGCCCAGGCCCTGGTGGACGGCGGCCGGCTGGTGTTTGAGCGGCAGGCGCCCGCCGCCCAGCTCGTGCGCGGCCTATGGATGCTCCTGCCTACCACGACGCGTTTCGATCTTTGGCCCGCGACCTTCGCGTTCAGCAACGCGCTGGGTTTCGACGCGCTGGTGGTAGCGGACGCCCGGAGCGGGGAGTACCAGGGCTTTCTCAGCGAACAGCAGGCCGGCGATTATCCGCAAGGTTCCTATGAGCTCAACCTGCAGATTGCCGTGGAAGCCCGCGATCAGCAAGGGTTGGACGCCCTGCTGTCGCGCCGCAGCCGGCGCGAGACCTGGCGCATGGGCTTGCTCTTGCTGGCCCTGGTGTTCGTGCTCGTGCTCGTGAGCAACTGGCTAACATTCCCCGCTCCACAGAATTCTGAGCGGAAATCCCGCCCCGCGGTCGAGCGTCTCGATCCAAAATCATCCACAAATCCCCGAACCAAAGACCAGACACCTTGATGGACCCTTCCGCCGAACAGGTGCTCGTGATTCCCACGGCGGTCTTTCACGAGGCCGGCGTATTTCAGGGATTCAGCGGTCGAGTCGATTACTACCTGCCCCGTATCCTGGAGCCGCGCCATCTCCGCTACCGCCCGCGCTCCGCAGTGGAAACCGATCCGAGTTTCAAGCAGATCGTCCCGTATGTCGTGCTGCGCTGGCAAGACCAGGTCTTCCACTACACGCGCGGCAAGCGCGCCAGCGAAACTCGGCTGCATGCTCTACGCTCGATCGGCGTCGGCGGCCACATCAGCCGCACCGACGAAAACCTCTTCGAGAGCCCCTATCGCGAGGGCATGTTTCGCGAGGTAGCCGAAGAGGTCCGCCTGGAAACCCCTTTCGCCGAACATTGCCTCGGTCTCATCAATGACGATTCGACCGCCGTCGGCCAGGTGCACCTGGGTATCGTCCACGTCTTCGATCTGCAAGAGCCGAAGGTGACCCGCCGCGAGCAGGCCCTGACGCAGACAGGGTTTTCCTCAATTCAAGAATTGCATGCCCAGCGTGACGACTTCGAGACCTGGTCGCAGTTCGCGCTGGAAGCTCTGCTGTCTACCCACCATTGAACCAGGGCGAGTTTGCCGGGTTTCGAGCCGGGTGTGAAGCTTATGAGTTTGCCACTTTTTCTCAAGCGACTTTGTGGCTGGACACTGTTCTGCTCCACGTGCGGCGGGTCCAGGGCCACATACAGGGCCACCGTTGCCCTGTATGTTGAGAGACATAAATACAGTTATTGCATAGGCTTGCGTCATATAGAATGGTACCGGGCCACAGGGCCAACAATTTTAGCATAACGCCCAATTAGACGTTGCACCTGAGGATGAGGCAACGGTATTGGACCAAAGGCCAATACGGCATGCCAATCAATTCGCCTAGAATCTACCCTGTACTGCGGGCATGACATCGGCGAGACGCTTTATGAGCCAAAGCCCTGTCCCTCCTTCCCCTGCTCATCCGGTTACGGTGCTGTTGATTGACGATCAGGCGATTGTCGGCGAGTCGGTGCGCCGCATGCTGGAGCCGGAAACGGACATTGTTTTCCATTTTTGCAAGGACGCCACCAAAGCCATTGAGACGGCGAACGCCGTGCAGCCGACCGTGATCCTGCAAGACCTGGTCATGCCGGACATTGACGGCCTCGTGCTGGTCAAGTTTTTCCGCGCCAATGCCGCGACCAGGCAAACGCCGATGATCGTGTTATCCAGCAAGGAGGAGCCGGCCGTCAAGGCGCAGGCCTTCGCCCTGGGCGCCAACGATTATCTGGTAAAGCTTCCCGACCGCATCGAGCTGATTGCCCGCATCCGCTACCACTCGCGCAGTTATACGGCGCAACTGGAACGCGATGAGGCGTATCGCAAATTAGCGGAAAGCGAGCGTCTGATGGCCGAGGAGCTGGCCCAGGCGTCGCGCTATGTGCAATCACTCTTGCCGGCGAAGCTGACCGGCGCGGTGGGCATCGAGTGGCGGTTCGTCCCGTCCACACAGTTGGGCGGCGATATGTTCGGCTATCACTGGCTCGATCCGGATTGTCTGGCCGTTTACCTGCTCGACGTGAGCGGCCATGGCGTCGGTTCATCGCTGCTGGCGGTGTCGGCGGCGAACCTTCTGGCGGCGCAATCGCTGGCAGGCGTGGACTTCCGCGACCCGGGCAAGGTGCTCAGCCGGCTGAACGACATCTTTCCAATGGAAAAGCAGAACGACAAGTATTTCACGATCTGGTATGGAGTTTATCGCAAACCCGAGCGCACGCTGCTGTTCGCCAACGCCGCCCATCCGCCGCCGCTCCTGTTCACCGGGCCGGCGGCGAGCGACGCGCCCATGCAGCGGCTCAAGTCCACGGGCCTGGCCGTCGGCATGATGGCCGGGACCGAATATGACACGCGCCAGGTCGCGCTGGGAGCGCATGCCCGGTTGTTGCTGTATAGCGACGGCGTCTATGAAATCGCCCGGCCGGATGGCTCCATGTGGTCGGCCAGCGATTTCGCGCAATTTGCCTCGGCCCTGGCGCCCGCCGACGGTCCCGTGCTCGACCGCGTCCTCAACCACGTCAAGGAAATGCACGGCTCGGACATGCTGGCTGATGATTTCTCCATCCTGGAATTGACCTTTGATCAATGAATCGGTTGTAGCGATTTTGCGGTTTAGAGAGGCTGTGCCTGCGGGGTCATCCGGGAAAACCGCTGGCCCTGGGCAAGCGTGACCGGCATACTGAATGCCTGTCCGTATGCCGGCGCTCCAACCTGATGGCCATAGCCATGACGATAAAACAAAAACTCCGCACCCTTGTCCTCGTGAGCACGGTGGGCCTGGCGGCCGTTCTCGTTTTGGCCGTGTACCTGCTGGCCACCTATCGCGTGAGTGGGCCAATCTACGAGCGCATCATCAAGCGGAACGCGGCGATGGGCGAGATGGAACCGTCCGTTCTCTACGCTTTGCGCACCTATTACACGGTCGGTCAGCTCAAGGACGCTAGCGATCCCGCGGAAATCCGGCAATTGCGCGACCGTTATCGCGAGCTGGAAAAGTCCTATCATCAACGCCGCGATTACTGGGTCAAGGAGCTTGGCGAGGGGCCGCTGAAAGAAGCACTCACCGGGCCCGTTCACCAGACCGCCATCGCCTTCTTTCGAGCAATTAACGACGAATTTCTGCCGGCGCTCGAGAAAAGCGACAAAAAGGAAGCCGCGCAGATATTCACCACGCGGCTCAAGCCTCGTTTCGAGGAACACACCGAGGCCGTTTCCCAAACGATGCAGCAGGCCAAGCAGAAGACGGAAGAAGAGGAAAACAAGGTCCGTGACCAAGCCCGGTTCTGGGAGTTGTTCATGGTCGTGGTCGGCGTCCTGACGGTAGTCCTGGTCGGCACGCTGGGCTGGTATCTGGCACGCGGTGTGGTGAATACGACGGGGGCGCTCGTAGACCGTGTCAACCAAATGGCGGGCGGCGCGAGCGACCTGACGGCGCGTGTGCAGATCGATTCCAAGGATGAAATAGGCCAGCTCGGCGCCGGCATCAACGCCGTCATCGCCAAGATCCAGAGCGTGGTGAAGCAGGCCCGCGAGGCCAGCGTGCAGTTGCTGTCCGCGGCGGGGCAGATCGCGGCCACGGGCCGGCAACAAGAAACGACCGTGCAAGGGCTCACCAGCTCCAGCGCCGAAATTGCCGCTTCGGTGCGCGAAATCAGCGCCACCGGCAAGGAGTTGTCCGCGACCATGAATGAAGTGAACGAGAGGGCCAACCAGGCCTCCACGCTGGCCAGCGCCGGCCGTAGCGGGCTGAGCGCCATGGAAGCGGCCATGCATCAGCTGGTTGAATCGACCGCATCGATCTCATCCAAGCTCGCGGTCATACGGGAGAAGGCCGACAGCATTAACACTGTGGTCACGACCATCACCAAGGTTGCGGATCAAACGAACCTGCTGTCGATCAACGCCGCCATCGAGGCGGAGAAGGCCGGCGAATACGGCCGGGGATTCCTGGTCGTGGCTCGAGAAATCCGCCGCCTCGCCGATCAGACCGCGGTCGCAACCCTGGATATTGAAAACATGATCCGCCTGATGCAAGATGCGGTGTCGGCCGGTGTCATGCAAATGGACAAGTTCAGCGGTGAGGTCCGTGCCGGCCAGGACACCGTGGTCGACATCAACGCCCAGATGGCCAAGATCATCGAGGAAGTGCAGGGGTTGAGCAGTCGCTTCCACATTGTCAACGAGGGCGTGCGCAACCAGTCGCTCGGCGCCGAGCAGATCAATGAGGCGATGGGGATGCTGACGACGACGGCCCGACAGTCGCAGGCGGCGCTGGAGGAGCTGAATCAGACGGCCGCCATGCTGCGCGGCGCCGTCGATTCGCTCAACAAGGAGATCGGGCAGTTTACCGTGTGAGCCAATATGCTGGTCCTCACTTTCCAGGTCGGCACGGAACGGCTGGCCCTTGATACGCGTCGCATTGAAGCCGTGGTGCCGCGTGTGCCGCTGCGTACGCTGGCCGGCTGCCCGCCGTGGCTGGCGGGCGTGTTCGTGTACCACGGAACGATTGTGCCCGTCGTGGACCTGCACCGCCTGGTCGGCGCCGGGGAGTGCCCGCCGCACCTCAGCAGCCGCATCGTGGTGGTTGCCGACCCGGCTGCCGGAGAGGGACGGCTGGTCGGCCTGCTGGCTGCGCAGGTGGACAACCTTCAAGAGGCCAAGGGGAGCACCTCGATCGGTCTCACGGCGCCGGGCCGGCCCGATCTCGGCCCTGTACTCGCCGATGGAACCAGCGTCTTGCGTCTGGTTGATCTGGAGCGGCTGCTGCCCGAGTCCGCCCGCCAACTGCTCGCCGCCACGCAGGAGTCGCCGGCATGAGCGTCCAGGCTGTAGCCGCATTGTTGCGTGAGCGACTGGGGCTCGACCCCGGCTCGCTCGGCCCGAGCGCGATTGACGATGCCGTTGCGGTGCGGATGCGGGCGCTGGGCAGAGATGACCTGACTTCCTATGCTTCACGTCTTGCCGGCGACGCCGAGGAATTCCAGGCGCTTGCCGAGGAAATCAGTGTTCCGGAGACGTGGTTTTTTCGCGGCGGGCTGGACCTGTTTGCGCACCTGGCGGCGCTGATGCGCGCCGCCGGCCATGCTGCTCCGGGGCCGTTTCGCGTCCTGAGCGCGCCGTGCAGCGGAGGCGAAGAGGCCTATTCGCTGGCCATCGCGCTTGCCGAAATCGGCGTTCCGCCCAAGGCTTTTGCGATTGAGGGCATTGACCTCAGCCGGCCTGCGCTGGAGAAGGCCCGAGCGGGTCGCTATGGTGACCTGTCGTTTCGCCAGACCGATCCTGCGCTGCGGGCTCACTATTTTCAACCCGTGGAAGATGGTTGGGAGATCAGGGCCGCTCTTCGTGATGCGTGTCGCTTTCGGCTGGGCAATCTCATGGAGCCTGTGCAGCCGTATGTGTCCTACCATTTGATCTTCTGCCGCAACCTGTTGATTTACCTGCACGCCGCCGCCCGCGTTCAAGTGCTGGACAATCTCGTGCGCTGCCTGGCCGTCGATGGCTTGCTGTGCATGGCACACGCGGAGCCCATGTTGCTCCATGATCCACGCTTCGAAATGGTCCTGCCGAACCGTTTCATGCTGTTCCGACGAGTGCCGGCAAAGCATGCATCTACAAGAGACGACCGCAAGCCGTTGACCTGTGAGAAGGTGGTTCCCAAGGCGCCGCCCGAGCCGGTTCCCATGCGCGCGCCTTCACTACGCAACGATGAAGATGATCTGGCCCGCGCTCGCCGCCTGGCGGATGCCGGACAGATTGACGACGCCCTGTCCGCTTGCGCCGCGCACCTCGACCGCGCTGGCCCAAGTGCGAGCGCTTATTCCTTGCTGGGCGTGCTTCGGCAAGCGCGTCGTGATGAGGACGAGGCCCGGCGCTGCTTCGAGAAGGCACTCTATCTCGATCCCAATCACGATGAAGCCCTGACGCATTTGATGCTGTTCCATCAGCAGCGCGGCGACGCGGGCCGTGCCGCGATTTTGCGACAGCGCCTGGCTCAAACGCGGGGCGGAGGAGAAAGATGAAAACGCTGCCTCTGGCTCCTGCCCAGTCGGATTGCTGGAACCGCATTGGCGCCTGGGGCGACCGCTCCTGTTCCGAGCTGACGGCGGCCGTTCATTGCCATAATTGTCCGGTGTTTGCCGCGGCGGGACGGCAGTTCCTCGACGCCCCTTCGCCGAGCGGCTATCTCGAAGACTGGGCCGAACGGCTCGCCGCGCTTCCTGAAGCTGCCGCCCGTGATTTGCAGAGCGTGCTGATCTTCCGCATCGCGGACGAGTGGTTGGCATTACGCGCCGCCGTTCTTGTCGAGGTGACATCTCCGCGGCCCGTGCATCGCATTCCGTATCGCGGCGGCGTGCTGGCTGGGTTGGTCAACATCCGTGGCGAGCTTTACCTGTGTGCCCGACTCGGCCAGCTCCTGGGGATTGACGGCCAGGCGAAAGACACTGCGAGCCCGGCCAATGCCCCCCAGCCGCGCATGCTGGTCGTCTGCCGCGAACAGGAAGCGTGGGTATTTCCCGTCGACGAGGTGGCCCGCGTCCACCGCTTTGCCGCGAGCGCGTTGACCGCCGTGCCGCCGACGCTTGGTCGAGCCGCGGCACGATTCACGCACGGCGTGACCGTCTGGAAGGAGCGCGCCGTGGGTTGCCTGGACGAAGCCCGGCTGTTCGACACCTTGCGAGCACGAATCCGATGAGCGACGCCGCCAACTTTTCGATGATGGACCTGTTCCGGGAAGAGGTGCGCACGCACGCAGCTTCCCTGAACGCCGGCTTGCTCGAGCTGGAAAGCGATCCCGGCAACAGTCAGCGCGTCGAGCCCCTGATGCGGGCTGCACACTCCATCAAGGGGGCTGCGCGCATCGTCGGCATCGAACCGGCGGTCCGGCTGGCGCACGCTCTGGAAGATGCGATGGTGGCTGCACAGCAAGGCAGCATCCGCCCCAGCGCCGCAGACATCGACCTCTGCCTCCGCGCCACGGATGTGCTCGCCGGGCTTTCGGAAGTAACCGAAACCGGAGTGCCCGCCTGGGCCGCGAGTCAGGAGGCGGCTATCAGCGCTCTTGTACCGCGCTTGCAAGCGCTTGCCCAGGGAAGAGCCGCTCCGGCTGCCGCCGCTGTCCAACCCGTCGAAACCAGCGCCGCGGCCGTGAGTGCCCCGGCCGTGATAGCTCTAAAGCATACTGAAGGTGAACCGGCGTCCGCGAGCGCTGGCGTTGCGGTCGCGGCAACTCCAGAAGCGCCGGAAGCCGTCGTGCGCGTGACGGCCCAGAGCCTGACGCGCCTCATGGGACTTGCCGGCGAATCGCTGGTGCAGGCACGCTGGCTGCAACCGTTCGCTATGGCTCTCATGAAATTACGCAAGCATCACGACCATCTGGCCGAGCTGCTTGACGGGCTGGCCCATGCTATTTCAGCCGACAGCTCCAATCATTCCGGCGTCGTCGGCGAAGCACGCCGCCAGGCCGCTCAATGCCGGCAAATCCTCACCGAGCGCATCGGCGAATTCGAGAACCACGCGGCCCAGGCCGAGAACCTCAACACCCGGCTTTATCGCGAGGTGATCGTCAGCCGCATGCGGCCGTTCGCCGACGGCGTGCACGGCTTTCCACGCATGGTCCGCGACCTGGCGCGGCAACTGGGCAAGCAGGTGCGGCTCGACATCCTGGGCAGCTCGACCGAAGTGGATCGCGACATTCTGGAAAAACTGGAAGCGCCCCTGACGCATTTGCTCCGCAATGCGGTCGATCATGGCCTGGAGCTGCCGGAGATTCGCCGGGCGGCAGGCAAACCCGAAGCCGGCGTCGTCCAGCTCGAGGCGCGACACCGCGCCGGCATGCTCGTGTTGACCGTGCGCGACGACGGCGGCGGCATCGATCTCGAGCGGCTGCGTCACAAGGTCGTCGAGCGCGGACTGACCAGGGCGGAGTTGGCCCGTTCGCTCAGCGAGGCCGAGCTGCTCGAGTTTCTGTTTCTCCCCGGTTTTTCGACCGCCCGCAGCGTCACCGAGGTTTCCGGCCGCGGCGTGGGCCTGGATGTCGTGCAGGACACGGTGCGCAGGATCGGCGGTTCCGTCCGTATCAGCACCAGGCTCGGGCAGGGCACGACTTTCGTGATGCAGCTACCCATCACCCTTTCCGTCCTCCGGGCCGTGCTGGTCGAGATCGCCGGCGAGCCCTATGCGTTTCCGCACAACCGCATCGATCGCCTGATCCGCGTGTCGCGCGCACAGTTTCACTCGCTTGAGCACCGTCAATTCGTGACCGTGGACGGCCAGAATGTGGGCCTGGTGCTGGCGGCCCAGCTGCTGGAGCTGCCGGCTTCGCCGTGGCGCGATGACGAAGTGCCCGTCCTCCTGTTGAGCGACAATGCCGGGCAATATGGTCTCGTGGTCGATGCCTTTCGCGGCGAGCAGGACCTGGTGGTGCGGCCGCTCGATCCGCGCCTGGGCAAGGTCCCGAACATCAGCGCCGCCGCCTTGCTGGATGATGGAGCGCCTGTGCTCATCGCCGATGTGGAAGACCTGGTGCGCTCGATGGACCAGCTTATTCAGACCGGCTCGCTGAGGCGCTGCGAGCGCGCCGCCCAGACCGCTCCGCGCAAGCGCGCCCTGATCGTGGATGATTCGATCACGGTGCGCGAAGTCGAGCGGCAACTGTTGCGCGCGCACGGCTACGAGGTCGCCGTGGCCGTCGACGGCCAGGACGGCTGGAACGCCCTGCGCGCCGAGTCCTTCGATCTGGTCGTCACCGATGTGGACATGCCTCGCATGAACGGTTTCGATTTGCTACGCTGCATCCGGAGTGACAGCGCCCTGGCAGGTTTGCCTGTGATGATCGTTTCCTACAAGGACCGGGAAGCCGATCGGCTGCGTGGCCTGGAACTGGGCGCGAACTACTACCTCACCAAGAGCAGCTTTCATGACGACACGTTCCTGCGAGCAGTCCAGGACCTGATCGGTCCGGCAGTCTCATAGCAGCCCGTTGAAAAGGGGACAGGACTCTGCATGGCCTTGCGCGTCGCCATTGTCAATGATCTGGCCCTGGCCCGGGAAGTGCTGCGGCGGCTGGTGGTCAGCGTGCCCGGCTATAGCGTGGCCTGGATGGCGGCGGACGGCGCCGAGGCGGTTCGCCGGGCGGCTGAGGACCGGCCCGACGTGGTCCTCATGGACCTCGTCATGCCGGTCATGGACGGCGTCGAGGCCACGCGGCGAATCATGGCGGCGAGTCCCTGTCCGATCCTGCTTGTCACGTCGAGCGTGACCGGCAACTTCAATCTCGTCTATCAGGCCATGGGCCATGGCGGACTGGATGCCGTCAACACGCCCGCCATCGGCCCGGACGGCAAAGTGCAAGACAGCGAGGGCTTGCTGACACGCCTGGCGAAATTGCAGCAAGCCAGGCAGTTGCCGGCCGTGGCGCCTGGCACGCCGGCTCAGTCCACGCACTCCTCATCCTGGGCCGGCCGTCCGGTGCCGCCACTCGTCGCCTTGGGTTCCTCGACTGGCGGGCCGGAAGCCCTGGCGCAAATCCTGAACCGTTTTCCGGCGGATTTCTCCGCGGGCGTGGTCATTGTCCAGCACATCGCGGCGGATTTCGCACCCGGTTTGGCCGGCTGGCTGCAAGGCCGCACGCGTTTGCGCGTCAGCATCGCGACCGCCGGTAGTGACGTGAAACCCGGTCAGGTCCTGGTCGCCGCCACCAACGATCACCTGGTTCTCAATCGCGGCCGCCAGCTTGCTTACACGCCGGATCCTGTCGATTACCCGTACCGTCCGTCGGTGGATGTGTTTTTTGAAAGCCTGGCGGCAAAGTGGCCCCGGCCGGGCACGGCCGTGTTGTTAACCGGCATGGGCAACGACGGCGCCCTCGGCCTCCTATCCCTGCGCAAGGCCGGCTGGCACACCATCGCGCAAGACCAGGCCAGCAGTGTCGTCTACGGGATGCCAAGGGCCGCAGCCGAAATCCAGGCCGCCTGCCAGATTCTTCCTTTGGATCGCATTGCGGACGCCATTTGTGATGCCAAATGAGTTCCAGTTCCGAGCCACTCACCCCACCCGCCATAAAATGGTGCGTCGCGGGCTGGGGGCTGTTGCGGGCTGGCCAGGCGCACCTCAATGGCCGGCTTCTAAAGCGGCTTAGACGAAGACGTTGCCTGGCTGAATTGAGAACGATTCGTACTGGTCGGAATCGTCGTAAACCGTCATGTTCATTCCATTGTCGAAGGTCAGCGTAAAGGACTTCGGCGCGTCGAATTTGTGCGCGGTGACGGTCCGGCCGAGCAATCGATGAATCTTATAGTTGTCCCGGCTCAGGCTCTCCTGCGCTTGGTCGATGATCGTGCCGGCCGAATCCACTAGTTCCCAGTTTCCCCACACCGAAATTCTTCTGTCCTCAGGGAAGAAATGTAATTGCAGGTCGTGACAGCCTATCGCGACCTGGATCAATTCAGCGCCAAGAAATGCACTGAGATCAAGATTCTGCGGGACACCGTGCATGGCATCATTATAGTTCGCCGCGACGCTTGGCATCACGCCGGTTTTCTGGAAGGATGAGCAGGTGTCGGCGGAAGAAAGACGGCTGTCCTGCCGATGGTGCCCAGTAAGCAACGCGACCCGGCACGACGCCGGGTTTTCTTTTTGCGCACTCAAGGGTAGAATCGGGCATGCGGAAGCTGCTCAAGCGCTGGTACGTCTGGCTCGGTCTGGTCGTGCTCCTGGGGCTCGCCTGGAGCGTGTCGCTGATTCTGGCCAACCAGAGCCCGATTACCCAAGCGCACTTTGACCGCATTCAGGAGGGAATGAACCTAGAGGAAGTGGAAAGAATTCTTGGGAAAGATGAATACCAGAGGGATGTAACGATAGACGAAAAACAATGGGAACATGGTCCAAATCAGATCATTGTTCGGTTTCAGAACGGAAAGGTATATGGGAAAGGTATGCGTCTTTATACCGTCTGGGAAACCCTGCAATGGTACGCCAAGTTGGGCACAGAGAAGAAGGTGCAAATTCTGCGCTGGCACTGAATCCAGCCAGACTCAGCGCAACGCATTTAGCCAACGCAATACGCGGATTTGGCAATTGCGTTGCAAAGCCCCAATGGTGGAAAAGAATTGCGACATCTTTCGAGCCGCAATAGCCGCTGACAGATGGTCCTCACCGATTCTAGCGCGCGTGTCCGCTTCGATTTGACTGCCAGGCCTCTTCGGTGGCATAATGCATTCTCGACCGCTGAGGTTGCTCATGATGATCATCGAACTCACTGAAGAGCAGCGCCGGGCGCTCCAGGCCGAAGCAGGCAGGCCGCTCGCGGTCGTTGACCCGGCCACCAAACAGGCTTACGTGATCGTTGCCCTTGAAAAGTATGAGCGCGTGCGCTCCCTCTTCGAAGGCGCCGAACAAAGCTCGCAGCTAACTCCCTCTCCGGTCTCCTCGCCCTTCCAAGCGGAAAAGCGAGTTCGGCTGCACGATCTTTCAACGCCGCCGGAAGTCGTTGCGGAAACGGAACGGTGTTGTCAGCGATATGGCTGGAAACGGCAACAAGTTGAGGAGGAACTCAAGCTGCAATACTATTACGGCGGGCAGGCGATCTATGTCCTGCCCACTTCTGAAGGTCCGGTCGTGGTTCCGATCACGGAACGCTACAAAAATACTCCCGACCTGCGTCACATTCTATTCACACCTGAGGAGCGTTCCCTCGCCTGCCTCGAAATTCCATCACGTTGGCGAGAGCAAGACAGCGAAATCCTAATCTGATGGCGCCATGAAGCTGAGACTTCGTCTTCGCCAGAGAAGTGTGGAAGGCATTAGCTGTCCGTTTCCGGTAGTCCGCCTGCGCGTGCGCGACAAGTACGCCACGCTCGCGGAACTGGACTTCCGTGTCGATACCCAAGCGGACTTTACGTCTATCCCGGTCTCGACAGCACAAAGGGAAGGACTGCCATTCTCGCAGACCAAGGCACGTGTCGTGACAGGGCTGGTCGGCGAAACGGTTTCATATCGGGACCAGGTTCGCGTTGTCATCGCTGGCCGTGAGCACACCTGGCTGAGAGTCTCACTTCTTGGCCGCCAGCGTCTTCGCCGAACGCACCATCAACTCGGCCTCTTCCCGGGTAGCGGGGAAGCGACCGTCACGAACGTGATAGTTCTTGCCGCCGATCTTGAACGTGGCGTCGAGGAAATAGGCCGGCGTGCCGAAGGCCTTGGTTTCCACGAAAAGGAAATTCGGCTCGTCGATCAGATAGGTCGGCTTCTCCTTCTCGTACGTTCCCTTTTGCTTGGCTATGTCGAACTCCTTCTCGCTGATGACCAGCTCGAACGGCGTGTCCTTCTTCTTCACCTGGACCTCGACCTTGAAGGGGTTCTCGGCGGTCGCTCCCTCGGGAGCCTCGATCGTAAGGGGCAACCCGGCAGAACTCAGGTCGAGCGGTACGAGTTTGACCTTGGCCGCCTCGGCGGCAGGATCGCCCTTGGGCGCCCCCGTGGCCTTGGTTGCGGCGGCGCTCTGCGCGGGAGCCTTCGCCTTGCCGGTGTCCCCCTGGCCACAGCCGGCCACGAGCAGGCCCAGGATGACGATGGAGAGAGCGGTGTGACGATGTTTCATGGCAATCCTCCTTCGAGAACGGAGACCAGGAGCTGCGCTGCCCGATTGACGCCTTATAAGGGCCGGAAAAAATGGGGACAGGCACCGCATCGTGCCGAGCCAGTCCCCATTTTTTCCGGCCGCTCTGAGTGCGCGCGATTATCCGCCGGATCAGGGACGCTCTGCCGCCATTACAGGCTCCAGCCCTGCCGGTATTGCGTCTGCAGAAGCTCGTTGGCCTCTGGGTAATTCGTGAACTTCATGCTCGGACCGTCCCAGTCGAGCTTTTTGCCGCCCGCCCGCATGGCCACGTTGCCGAGCAGGATCGTTTCCGTGAGCATGCCGGCGAAATCGAAGTTCGAGTAGGCGGGCGCGCCTCCCTTGCAGGCGGCGAGCCACTCGGCTTTCATGAGGAGGTCCGTGTTGCTGCGCGGCCGCCGGGAACCGCTCTTGCCGGCCTCCTTACCGTCCTTGGGCGCACTGCTCGCATTGAGTTGGCTCAGCAACGGAGCAAAGGTCTTGCTCAGGCGCGGCAAGGTTGCCTGCGGAGACTGGTAGCCTTCGTACTGCTTGACCGGCAGCAAGAAATAATTCTCGCCGTTCTCATTGGATGAAAAGAGCGTGCCCTTGTCTCCCACCATGAGGATGCCGCTGCCCGGAACCGGATCGCGCGGAGCGTTGCCGTCTTTCGAATCTTTCGCGTCCCGCGCTCTCGGCTGCGCCTGCATGACCCGGATCGGCTCGGCCAGCAAATCCCTGGGCGGCAGCACGCGCTGGTCGCCCATCTTGCCCTCGTACCAGGTGAACTTTACCGGCGGCAAATCGTCGCGCGCCGGGAACTCAAAGACGATCCGCGCCCAGCCGGGATAGGTTTCGGGATTGATTTCACCTGACTCGGCGACCACGCTGACGGGGTAAGCCAGCTTGAGGGCGCGATAGGGAAGGTTGCAGGTGTGGCAGGCCATGTCCCCCAGGGCGCCCGTGCCGAAGTCCCACCAGCCGCGCCAGTTGAAGTTGTGATAGGCGCCCTTGCGAACCCCTTTCTTATCGGGCGGGTACAGCGCGTAGGGCCGCTCCGCCGCCGGCCCGAGCCACAGGTCCCAGTGGACGTGCTTGGGCGGCGGCGGCGTGTCCATGGGTCGCGACGTTACTAGCGGGGCCTGGGGCCAGATCGGGCGATTCGTCCAGACGTGCACCTCGCGCACCGGGCCGATGGCGCCTGACTGAATGACCTCGACCGCCTCGCGCAGCTTGTCCGAGGCGCTGCCCTGGTTGCCCATCTGGGTGGCGACCTTGTACCTGGCAGCCGTCTCGCGCATGGCGCGGGCTTCAAAGACAGTGTGCGTTAACGGCTTCTGGCAGTAGACGTGCTTGCCCATTTTCATCGCCATGATGGCCGCGGCGGCGTGCGTGTGGTCGGGCGTGCTGACGATGACGGCGTCGATCGACTTGCCCATCTCGTCCAGGAGCTTGCGAAAATCGTTGTATTTCTTGGCGTGGGGAGAGTTCTTGGCTTTCTTGTTCAGGTTTTCGTCGTCGATGTCGCACAGGGCCACCACGTTGGCCAGCCGGCCGGCGTGATCGGTGTCGCTCGATCCCTTGCCGCCCACGCCGATGCAGGCGATGCCCAGCTTTTCGTTAGGCGAAGTGTCTTCGGCCCGCGCCAGTCCCCCGGCGACCCAAAAGCCGACGCCCGCGAGCCCGGCTTGCTTGAGAAAATCACGACGACTGCTTTGTCGAGACATTGGCAGCTCCTTGAGGAAAGAATAAGTCGATAGCCGAATCATCTCAGGTTTCCGAGTGAAGGCAACGAAAAAATGTGGGCAAAAGGATGTAGCGTGATGGCGGCCGGTTACGATGCCGCGGGCGGCGGGCCTTCCAGCACATTGCGCCAAAAAAGCGGCACGCCGCGATACGCGGCTTGGTAAGTTGACTCCAGGGGGACTTCGATATAGCGGTCAGGACGCAAGTATAACGGCATTTCCGGCAGCGCCGTGCCAACGGCCATGTGTTCCAGGGCGGCTTCGATGTTCACGCCGCCCACATAGCTGGCCAGGGTAAGGGGCTCATCGGCGGGCAGGTCGTAGGCTGCATGGGATAACGCCAGCCGCTGGCTGATCACGCCGTGTATTCCTTGGGGATCGTGGGCGCCCGGCGGGAAAAGATCGACGATCAGCACATGTACGCCAACGTCCAGAGCAGAAACTACTTTCGCGGCGAATTCTTCGACATGCTGAGCGCGGTCCTTGTTGCCGGGAGATAGAATCTCCAGCAACGCCACCAGACGATGGCCGCTGATGTGGCGAATGGCCAGGGTGCGTCTGCGCGCAACCATCGACGCTTCAAAAGTCTGCCGCCGCCGCACACGCGGCGGCTTTTCGCTAACCGCTGTGCCCCCCGAATCCGGAGGCAAAGACAATGGCTCCTGCGGCGTCGGGCTGGCATGCAAAGTCAATACGTCGGCTATGGACTGGCCCGCGTGTTGTTCCGCCAGGGCATAGTAGCCTTGGGGAAGCAAGCCTTCATTCAGGACTTTCTTGATCTCCGGAATCCATGAGACATGGAAATCGTGATAGATGCCGTCCTCAACACGCGTCCAGTCATGCACGGGCATGGTCAATCCTCGAACACGAGCTCTGCTGTATTCTATTCATGACCCTGGTAGTCGATAAAGGATTTCTGTTCAGCTTGTACCACCGCCTCCTACGCCGAAGGCGTTCCACAATACAGCCCAGGGTCGCGCCAGCGCACCCTGGGGGAGGCGTACGCCCGGCCAACTACCCCGAAGGGCCCTTCGGGGTAGAGGCATCGGGCAAGGTATCAGTCCCCAGGGTGCGCTGGCGCGACCCTGGGCTGTGTTGTCCAACGCCTTCGGCGTAAAAGCGAAGCATTTCTGCAAAGCATCTCTGTTCTCTTTTGACCGATGGGCTTCCCTGGCACAAACTTGCATTATCTGGATAGCTCGCCATGCGAGGTTCTATCCTGATCCGGGGAAGCTCTTATGCAAGTCACCTGCCCATCCTGTCGGTACCGGACTGAGCGCGAGGTAATCGAGGGCGAGGAGATTTCCTGTCCGTGGTGCGAGCGACGGTTCAAGCCCTTGCCTGCTCCGGGCGAAGCCCTTGAGCCGCCGGTCGCAGTCAGCTCCGTGCTGCCGGAATGGGCGGCGCAAGCGTCGCCTTCGCCGCCCAAACGGAGATGGCCGACATTTTCCGCGACATTCTCCACCGCATTCATCTTATTTTGGCTGGGGGTGATCCTGTTCATGCCTGCGCGCAGCCGTTGGCAGGAAACGCAGGACAAGGCCAACAGCCCGCCCGGCCTGATCCTCACGGCCCAGGGCGAAGTTCTGAAAGTCGTTTTCAGTCCGGATGGACAGCGCCTGGCTTCCGGCGGCGGGCTCTATCAACCCAGGAGATGGGTGGGCGGCGAGATTATTATCTGGGATCCGTCTACCGGTCAGTCCATGCTCACTTTTTCCGGCCACCCGGAAAAGGTGGTGGACCTCGACCTCAGCCCGGACGGTAAACGCCTGGCCAGTGCCGGGCCGGACGGCGTCAAGGTCTGGGACAGGATCACGGGTCAGCAACTGTTCCGTCTGCACATGCCGGCACACCAGGAGCCCTGGCACGTCGCCTTTGATCCGCAAGGAAGGCGGCTGGCGACTCTCAGCCTAACAGGGCGCGTCGCACATGGGCGGGGCCCGATGGCAATCGAACTCTGGCACACGCCGCCGACGCTCGCAGAGGACAGGAAGGCGCCTTTGCTGTCTCTGCCGTTCGAGGCAGGCTCCAGCGACAGGCTAACCTTCAGTCCGGATGGGAAGCACCTGGCCTGCGGACGGGATAACAGCGTCATGATCTGGGATGTCAGCGCGGACCGCCAAGGTGACGCCGCCCCGGTGCGGAAAATCGAGGGTCACACCGGTCCGGTCCGCGATCAGGTATTCAGTCCGGATGGCAAACGTCTGGCGACTGCCGCGGAGGACGAGACCATCCGCATCTGGGACGCCGCGACCGGTCAGGAACAACTTTGTTTCGATTCGCCCCGAGAAGGCTTCCGCGGTTACCGCGCGATCCAGTGCCTGGCCTTCAGCCCGGACGGGAGGCGCCTGGCAGGCGGCAAGGCCCAGAAGCTGGCGATCTGGGACGCCGCCACCGGCAAGGAGCTTTACTTCCTGGCCTGGCACACGGGAACCATTACCAGTCTGGCCTTCAGCCCGGACGGTAAAACGCTGGCGACCGGCTCGACCGATCAGCACATCAAGCTATGGGACCTGGCGGCCCTGGAGCATTGGACCGAAGCGGCGCAAGAGCGAGAATGAACCACGCGCCGAGCCAATGCACCAGCGACCATCAATTGCCGGCATTATTCTTCGGCTTGGACCGCTGCTTCAGCCACTGCACGGCGCGCTCTAACTGCTCGGCTGCCTGCTTGTTGTCGGGATGCTGGCGGAGCTCCTTGATCGCCTTCTCGGCGCTCGCCAGCGGGTCCTGGTCTTGCTTGGCCTTCGACGCGGCCTGTTCCGAGCGGTCTTTCGACATCTCCGTGCGGAGCGCTGAGTTCAATTTATCGGTGTTGGATCGCGAAAAGCTGGCGCCGCCACTAAAGCCGCCGGCAAAGCCGCCCCCGCCGGAAAAGCCAAGGGCACCGCCCGTGTTTCCCAGGGCGCCAAAGCTGGAAGAGCCGAGGCTGCTACCGCCCGATGAGCGCGCAGGCGGCAGGCGCGGCTGCTTCAGCGCGTTCACCTCGCTTTCAAGCGACTTCACCCGTTCGCGCGTGGTTTCGAGTCCCTTGCGCAGGGCCGCGACTTCCAGGCGCAGCTCCTCCAATTCATCAAACGCGAGCCGAACGCGCGGCTGCGCATCGCGGGGCTGAGCCGGGTCAGCCGCCGCCGCCCGATAGGCCAGGCCGGTCGCACCCGCGCCAATGGCGACCAGCAGGACGACGGGCCACAACACCTTCAATTTGCTGAGGAGCATGGCTTTCAAGACTCCTTCGGTTAGAGTGACGACCTGGGCGGAGACCGCCCCGGCCATCAAGGTTCGTCCCGCCGCGACCTGAAGCGCGGTCCGGGCGGTCAAGTTCAAAAGCGCGGCCGGAACGCCGGCCGAGGCGGCTTCGCTGGACAGCGCCGCGGTCAAGGCGCCGGCGGAGAGCGGCGCACCGTGCCGGGACAGCCTGCGCGCCAGCGTCTTCCGCGCCCAGGCCAGGCGCCAGGACAGCGTGCCTTCGGGAAGTCCCAGCAGCCGGGCCGCCTCTTTGCGGCTTTTGCCCTGCAGTTCGCAGAGCACCACCGGCAGGCGGTACTTGTCGGGAAGCCGGCTCACCTCGGCATCAAGATGCTTGAGCATTTCTTCGTGCGTTGGCGTGGCGGTGTCTTCCGTCCGGGCCATGCCCGCGGCCTGACTCTCCCGGATGCGCCGTTTCGTGTTCATGGCCCGCGCCTTCATTGCGGTGCGACAGGCGACTCCGTACAGCCAGTTGCCGACCATTTCCCGCGGCCGAATCGTAGACGCCTTGCGCACCAGCACCAGGAAGGTGGCCTGGAAGGCGTCCTCGGCATCGTGCGCATTATGCAGCGTGCGCCGGCACACGCCGAGCACCATCGGCCCATGGCGGCGGAGCAGGGTTTCAAAAGCCGCCTCATCGCGCTGGCGCAAGAAGTCCTCCAGCAACTGACCGTCGCTGGGACTGTCCCTGCCTTCCCGGAGAGCGACCTTGCGCAGATAGCGCATGACGTGTTTCATGTCCGCGTCCTAAGCCGCAAGCGACAACCGCCAAGCCGCAAGCGACAACCGCCAAGCCGCAAGCGACAACCGCCAAGCCGCAAGCGACAAACCACTGCCCGTTCCCCATCCTATATTGCCCGGAGTTGGACGGCGCGTTGAATCTTTTTTGCGAGAATTTCCTTCTTATGTCCGCGGCCGCGATGATCTTTTCTAGCTTGCAAGAACTTGAAGGCACCTTATCAGGCCGTGCATGTTACACTTGCAGCACCTAATCTTGTCCGGCCGTTAGGCATGAAATGAGGTCGGCTGTGGCCTTTTTCCGCGCTATCCGAGTGATGTTCGTCAAGCTGGCCGTGCTAACCCTCCGGGGCATTGCTTACATGCTCTGGGTGTCCGGCCTGTTCGGAGCCGCCATGCTCCTTCTCCACGGGGTCGCTCAATTGGAGGGGGAAGTTTTGGCAAAGATGCCGGAGACCGAGAGCCAGGTGCGCGGCCGGCTGATCGTGGTGTCCTTCTTTCTTGCTGCAGGCTTTTGCGGATGGTTGGTTTGTCAGTGCGTCCGTTTCTTTGCCGGCGGGCCGGCAAATCCGGGCCGCTCCCGGCTCTGGCGCATTATCTTCGAAGGATCGGTCTTTTGGGCGGGGACGTGCATGTTCCTCTGTCTTCTCATCCTGGCAGGTTCACTCCAGGCACGCTGGCAAGTCGCCAGAGCTTATTACGGGGTCGCGGGCGGTGCCGGACTTTGGTTTCTGGTCTTGATGGTGGCTGCCGAGCTTGTGCATCGCCGCATGGCGGGCGAAGGCACCCCTCCTGGGCAGCTGCCGCCATAGGCAAGTAACTGGCGCGGGCAAACTTGGCAACTGTGGCTGTCAGAATCTATAAGCAAGAAGGTTGTTGCCAAGCCCGGGATCCTGGCTGCCTGGCAACAACCTCTGCACGACCATCAGCGCCAACCAACCTTAATAGGTCAACTTCGCGGAGCCGAACGTGGTGATGGTGGTGGGCGTCGACACGGCGGGTGTGAGGGGCGAGGTCTGCGTCCCTGCGGGTTGCAAGTTCTGGATAACTGCCGTGGGGTCAACCACCGCCATGGGCTGAATAGAGATATTCATTGTGTTGCCACTTCCATTTGCATAAGAGACAGTTACGCCGACAAATCCGACGATGGAATAGGTGGCCCCCTGGCCGGTACCTGACGCGGCAACGTACGAGCTGCCGCCGAGCAGGGTCGAGAGCAGGCCCGAGGACGTGTCCGGGTATTGCGCCGCCTTGAAGATGGGGATCAGGTTCGGCTTCCACTCCTGGGACTGAAAGTCGCTGGTCAGAGTGCTTTTCAGACCCGGGCCAACCTTCCAGCTCTTGGGACTGTTCATCGACACGGGCAGCAAACTGTTATTGAGCAGGTAGTTGATGTCGTTGGGCGTCTGGCCGTCGTCGATCCAGTTCCGGAACGCGGGAACGTTGTTCTGGGGCGGTCCGGTGTCAATCAGGCCAAAACTGCCCGGGGTATTTGTAGTAGTCGGATATACTTGCAACTCCGGAGAACCATTCGTGGCGTTCGAGTGAATGTTCCCGTCCGGCGACTGACCGGTCGCATAGAACTGGTCCCAAACCTTGTAGTCCAGGGCAACCGGCAGGATGTGTGCGTCTACGCCGGGAATCACCTGCAATGAGGAAACGCTGCCGGAGTAAATCGTGGCGCGGGCCTTGGCTTCCAGGTCGATGGTCGACATTCCAAGAATGCCGCCAAAGAAGAGGTTCAAGGTGCCATTGGCGGTCCCATCCCTGCGCACGGTCACCTCGATCGTGTTGGGAAAGCCAACGTACGGATAGGTGAAGTTGCCGTTGGCATCGGTAAAGCCAAAGTGCACATCCCGGTCCAGCAGAGTGATATTGACATTGCCGGCCTTGTTCAGATAAGCGAACTTTTCCGCAGTCGCCATGGGCGAGCCGGTGGTGTTGCCGGTCGCACTCGCCAGAATCGCAGACTGGGTGAGCTGCCCGGGCATGTTGTACTGGACGTAAAGTTCCTGTAATTTTTCAGCGCCGGCCAGGGCGGCCGAGTCGGCGGTGCTCTGCAGGTCGGTCCTGACCAGGACCATGTAGCCGGCGTCAATGGAAAACGCCAGCATGGCCAGGATGGGGATCAACAAGATGGCAAACAGCGGGACGATAGCCCCGCGCCGACGGCTGTGGCTGGCGTGAAGATTCATGGCTTGATACAACTCCTGCGGTGAGAACGGGAGCCACTGAGCGAGCGCCGCTTCGGGCGGACGGTCAGCGCACCCCATCCGGGGCCATTGGTTGGTCTTCTGAAAGAGGGAGTTCTTAGCAGAACCGGTCAGGTAGGCTTAATTCCGAGCACTTCAGGGGGGCTGATCCGTGCATTAAAACCCTAGTACACGACTTGCGCCCTGGCAAACAAAATTCGTGGTGAAGGAATCATTTTGCGGGGTTGCGAGGAAACCCATGACCATGCCTTAATCAGTACTTTCCGCAGCCATGCAACTTGCCCCACTTCCCGCCCTTGGCATCGCCATCGCCGTCTGTTCCCGTTGACAAACTTTCCTTGAACTTGCATATACCAGCCTCGCTCTTTGGCCCGTCGGGTGGGCTGGAATGTCGCTCGCGTACCAAGCAATATCGTGGCGCGCGCGCAAAGAGAATAACGAAAGGCGCTGCGGATGTGCGACACACACGCCCGCCCAATCGAGTGGGCTACAAGTCCCAGGCAGTGGATGGACCTCATGCCGGCCTGGGGCTGGTGCCTGGCGATCGTTATGGTGGTTCAGACGGCCGTGGCCGCCGTCTTCCCGGTGCTGCCCGAGGAGACCTATCACTGGAACTTCGCCCGCCACCTGGATTGGAGCTATTACGACCATCCCCCCATGTTGCCCTGGGCCATCGCGTTGGGGCGGCTGTTCTTCGGAGATACGGCCGCCGGCATTCGCCTGGTGCCGCTGCTGTTCGCCCTGGGCACTGCGGGGTTGCTGGCACGGCTGGCGCGGCGCTTCTATGGTGAAACGGCAGCCACCTGGGCGGTGCTGCTGTACGCGCTGCAACCAGCCGCCTTTTTCGTGGGCGGTTGGGGTTTTCCCGACGCGCCGGTGCTGTTCTTCTGGATGCTGACCCTGACCTGGGTCTGGCGGGCGCTGGATACGCAGCGGGCGGCCTGGTGGCTCGCCGCCGGCGCGGCGCTGGGCGCCGCCATGCTCTCGAAATACACGGCGGCATTCCTGGTGCCTGCCGTTTTCCTTTACCTGATTTTCTCCCCGCGCGACCGGCACTGGCTCGTCACGCCCTGGCCGTACCTCGCGGGCGTCTGCTCCTTGATCGTGTTCGCGCCGGTCATTTACTGGAACTGGACGCACGACTGGGTCTCGTTCCGGATGCAGAGCACCGACCGCTTTCAGGCTGCCGACAGCGTCAGCCTGCGCTATGGCCTTCAGTCCACCGCCGAGCAATGGCTATTTGTCTTGCCCCTAACCTTGCCGCTGGCCGTGGTGGCGCTGCGGCGACTCCTACGCCTGGCGCAGCCGGCGGAGCAGTTCCTGTTCTGGTCGTTCGCGCCGATGGCCCTGTTCTTCTTTCTCTTCGGCTGGACGCCTAGCTGGCACTTGCTGTGGTCATTGCCGGCTTATCTGGCCTTAACTGTAGCCATGGCCGGCGTCGTGGCCGGGCTTCAAGGACGCGTGACAATGTTCTACCGGGCTCATTGGCCCTGGTTGGTCGGCATGGAAGTTGTTACGCTGGCAGTGCTCGTGTTGCATGCGACGTGCGTGCTGCCGGGGCTGCCGCCGTTGCGGGAGACTTACGGCTGGGAAGAGGCCGCCGAAGTGGCCCAGGCGCTGCATACAAGCTTGCCGCCAGGCAGCTTTTACCTGGGCGCCTGCGGCCGTACGTATCCTGCCGCGAGTCGGTTAGCGTTTCACCTGCGCAAGCCGGCAGAGGTCTTTGGCCAAAACTTGATCGGCCGGGAAGCCCTGCAGTACCGGTTCTGGTCTGATCCGCAGCGCCTGGCCGGCAAGGATGCGGTCGTGGTGGTGGAGGGGGGAGACCCCCTCGGGCACGCACGGGCCGCCATCGCCCCCTTTTTCCAGACGCTCGAGCCGTGCGTCGACCTCGTTGTGCCCGACAGGCAAGTTTGCTGGTCGCGGGCGCGCTCCCGGTTCGCTCTCTTTGTGGCGCATGGCTATCGCCCGCCACTCGACCGCTCAGCCCTTACCATAATCGGCCATCAGAATTCTCCGCAATAAGATCGGCTTGACTGCTTTTCCGTGCGCCCGCCATTCGCTATGCTCACGACGGATGCTTTGTACCACTCCGCGGGAGCAGAAAGCCATGACTGATGGGAAAAGCGGACAGACACCTACGCCTGCCGAGCTCATCGATTGGGTTCGGGATGCGCGGCAGCGAACGTTTGATCTGGTTGCGGATCTCTCGGAGGATCAGCTTATCGTTCCGCATCTGGCAACGGTGAATCCGTGGCTTTGGGAAATCGGCCACGTGGCCTGGTTTCAGGAAAAGTGGCTGCTCCGGCGCTCGGCGACAACGCCACTCATACGCCCGGATGCGGATGCGCTCTACGATTCCGCGGCTGTGCACCACGACACGCGCTGGCGCCTGCCGCTGCCCGGCCGGGAAGAAACAGTCCGCTACATGACGCACGTGCGCGACCGCGTCGTGGAGTGCCTGCTGCGCCCGCACTTGAGTCCGGAAGATATTTATTTCACGCTCTTGACCGTCTTCCATGAGGACATGCACACCGAGGCATTCACATATACGCGGCAAACGCTTGGCTACGCCGCTCCGCGTCTTGGCGTGGCCAGTTCTTCGAATAACGATGCCGGGAAAGAAGAAATGCGCGATCGCTCCCTCTCTGCCAGTCAGCCCGTTGCGCGGTCCAGTCTTGGAGATGCCGCCATACCGGAAGGCATCTTCGAACTTGGCGCCGCCGCCGATGAGCCGTTCGTTTTCGACAACGAGAAATGGGCGCATCGCGTCGAGATCCGGCCTTTCGCCATTGGCCGAGCCCCTCTCACGCAGGCGGAATTTGTCGCCTTCGTGGAAGACGGCGGCTATCGTGACGCGCGCTGGTGGAGCGAAGCAGGCTGGCGCTGGCGGGCGGAGGCGACGGCAGCACATCCCGTGTATTGGCGGCGCGAAGGGGCGGGCAAATGGTGGCGGCGCCATTTCGACCAGTGGCGGCCCCTGGAACCCGACTACCCTGTCGTACACGTCAACTGGCACGAGGCGGAAGCGTACTGTCGCTGGGCTGGGCGCCGCTTGCCGACGGAAAGCGAATGGGAAGCTGCCGCCGCGGTTATGCCCAACGCTGGGGGACCAGGCCTTGACCGCGGCAAGCGCCGCTTTCCCTGGGGAGCGGAGCGCCCTTCGGGCCGGCATGCGAATCTCGATTGGCACGCCATGGGTTGTGTAAATGTGGACGGCTTCCCGGACGGCGACAGCGCCTGCGGCTGCCGGCAGATGATCGGCAACGTCTGGGAATGGACGGCGAGCGATTTTCTGCCCTATCCGGGTTTTGTCGCCGATCCGTACAAGGAGTACTCCGCACCGTGGTTCGGCACGCACAAGGTTTTGCGCGGCGGCTGCTGGGCGACGCGGGCACGCTTGCTGCGGAACACCTGGCGCAATTTCTATCGCCCCGAGCGGCGCGATGTCTGGGCGGGGTTTCGCACGTGCGCGCTACGGGCATGAAGATCTTCATTATCACTCCGGCTGGCTCCGGCTCGCGCAAGGGCAACCGCGTGACTGCCCTCCGCTGGGCCCGCTTGTTGCGCGGCCTGGGACATCGCGTCCTGATCCGCCAGGAGTACCGCCGCGAACGTTGCGACATCCTGGTCGCGCTGCATGCGCGGCGTAGCTTCGAGGCAGTTGCGGACTTTCGCCGCGATTTCCCCGGCCGTCCCCTGATCCTCGCCCTGACGGGCACGGATCTCTATGGCGACATCCGAACCGATCGGAACGCGCGTCAGGCGCTGGAAATGGCCTCGCGTCTGGTGGTGCTGCAAGCGCAGGGCGTGGCGGAGTTGCCGGAGCGCTTGCGCTCGAAAACGCGTGTTATCTACCAATCGGCGGTGGCGCCCCGAACGCGTAGGCCGCCGCGCGCCGGAGTCTTCGAGGTGTGCGTGCTGGGCCATCTGCGTCCGGTGAAAGATCCCTTCCGGACAGCGCTGGCAGCGCGGCTGTTGCCGGCTTCCTCTCGTCTCCGCGTGCTTCATCTCGGCGCTGCCTTGAGCGCCGCCATGGCAAAGCAGGCCCGTAACGAGGAGACAGCCAATACCCGCTACCGCTGGTTGGGCGATCTGCCGCGCTGGCAAGCGCTAGGTGTCCTGGCACGCAGCCGGCTTCTCGTGCAAACGTCGCGCCTTGAAGGCGGCGCCAATGCCATTTCGGAGGCGATTGCGGTTGCCGTGCCGGTGCTGGCATCGCGTATCCCAGGCCAGGTCGGCATCCTGGGCGAGGATTATCCTGGCTACTTCCCTGTCGAAGACACCAAAGCCCTGGCGGCCCTGCTCCGCCGCGCGGAGACCGATGCCGGATTCTACCAGTTGCTCCAAGCCTGGTGCCGACGCCTGCGCCCGCTGGTCCAACCCGCCCGCGAAGCGGCTAACTGGCGTAGCTTGCTGCGGGAGTTAACTTGAGACAGAATTGGACCGATCATTTCGCCTTCGTGGTCTTTGGCTGCCTCATAGAATAAGAAATGCGAACTGCATGATCGTTCCGGAGAAGAATCTCATGCCCATTCACGATTGGACCCGTGTGCCAGCCGGGCTGTTTCATGATTTCCATCAAAGCTGGACCATTCGCATCAAAGATGCCTTGAACGCAGGACGCTTGCCGAAGGGTCTATCCGCGCTGGTCGAGCAACGGTCCGGCCCTCGCGAGGCGGATATTCTGACTGTCGAACGCAGAATGAAGGGGGAACGGTCTGACAGCGGTCCTGGTGCGCTGACTCTGGAACCGCCTTCGACGAAGATCGTGCGCCGGACATCAAAGGAATTCTATGCCGGCCGGGCCAATCGCATCGTCGTGCGTCACCATCTCGGCCGCATCATTGCGGTCATCGAAATTCCTTCCCCCGGTAACAAGGATAGCCGCGCCGCCGTGCGCGATTTCGTAGACAAGACAATCGACTTCCTCCGCCGGGGAATTCATATCCTCGTCGTTGATTTGTTCCCGCCCACGCCGCGCGATCCTTTCGGCATACACAAGGCCATCTGGGATGAGATTCTTGAAGAGGATTTTACGTTTCCCCCGGGAAAGGATCGCATTCTCGCATCTTATGAATCCGGCGGCGAGCGCGTGGCCTACATCGAGCCCGTAGCGGTCGGTGACGATTTGCCGGAGATGCCCCTCTTTCTGGCCAACGGTGTACACATCCGGGTCCCATTGGAGATGACCTACTCCTCCGTCTGGAAGGCCAGCCCCGAGGAAATGCGTATCGCCGTCGACACGGGCAAACTACCGGAAAGCGACTCTGAAGAGGAATAGCCGGATCACACTAATTACCAACCGGAATTTGCTTTACCCAGCCGCGGCCGGGACTACAATCTTCGGTGGGTGCGTTTGCCTGTCCTCAGCCCAAGCAGCGGGGAATAGTTGGCGCATGAGGATGCAGCATGGCGTTCACCGCGGAATGTTCATTTTGCCGCCTCATGCTGGAAGGCGTTCCGGACGAAGCGAACGGCGCCAGCGTCGAGTGCCCGCGCTGCAAGAACCGGTTTACGCTGGCGGCCATGATTCAGCCGCGCAAGGCGCGGCGCCGGCTGGCCAAAGCCGGCGTTGCGGGCAGCGGCGCACAGCTTGAATCCGCCGCGGCGACTGCCCTCGACTCGAAAGCCCCTTTGACCGCTTTGGTTTCCTGGCCCGCTGGCCCCACGTCGGAGAAAGAGCATCCCCACGCTCCTCGAACCGCCGTCAATCACCTGGGTGTGCTTTCCTTTTTCTTTGGCACATTCAGTCTCCTCTTCGCCTCCCTTCCGACCCTGACCTGGCTGGTCCTGCCCATGGCGGCGACGGGCGTGTTCCTGGGCAGCCTCGGGTTGCTGGTCCGATCGGCACGCCACAGCGGCGTTAGCCTGCCAGGCGCCGGTCTGGCGGTCGGTTTGCCGGTCACGCTCATCGCGATTTTCTGGCCGGATGTACTGGGTCTTCCTGGCCGCGCGCCTGAGAGCAAGCCGTCCGCCGGCACCCAGTCCGTGTATCACTTCACCAAAGGGAGCGTGCAGCACGAAGCGCCCCCCAAGAGCGAATGGATCGATGCCGGCGAGGAGGCTATTCAACAAAACGGCATGCGCGTGCGCGTGACGGCGGTGCAGGTGAAAGCCGTCGAGCTAAAGGACGAGCAGGGCCGACGCCGGCCGGGAGAGCTTTGCCTGCTCGTCAAGCTTCGGGTCAGCAACGCGAGCGTGGACAGGCGCGTGGATTATCGGAGCTGGGGTGAATCTCCGGACAAGGAGCAGAAGATTATGCCGCGGTTGACGGATGACTCCGGCACGGAATATCGGTTGCAAAAATTCGAGCCCGCCTGGGCGATCGTCGGCCACGTGCCCAAGGCGTCGCTGCCGACCGCGAAATGGGTGGATGACGTGCTTGTTTTCCAGGCGCCCGCACGGCGCATTGCCTACCTGCGCCTGGAATTGCCCGGCGCCGCCGTCGGGCTTGCCGGCAAGTTCCAATTTGAGATCCCGCGGCGAATGATTTCGTTCCCCTAGTGGAGATTGCCATGCCTTCCCTCAAGTCCGGACGTCGCCGTGCCGCGTTCACGCTCATCGAATTACTGGTGGTCATCTCGATCATCGCGCTCCTGGTGGGCTTGCTGTTGCCGGCGGTGCAGCGGGCGCGCGAGGCGGCCAACCGCATTAGCTGCGCCAATAACCTGAAGCAAATCGGCCTGGCCATGCACCTCTACCATGACGCGCAGGGCACGCTGCCTTCCTTCTCGCGGGACGGCGACGATGCCACAACCTGGTGCGTTCTGATTCTGCCTTACCTGGAACAGGAGAATCTTTTCCGGCAGTGGAATTTCGCGCGCAGCTATTACGAGCAAAGCGACCTGGCGCGCCTCACCCAGGTAAAAACCTACTTCTGCCCCACGCGCCGCTCGCCCAGCACGACACCAACCGCCAGCATCGCCGGGGATCAGCCTTCGTGGCTTGATCCTGCCCTCTACTTGAATGTCCCGGGCGCGCTGGGAGATTACGCCTGTTGTATCGGCTCCTGCGGCCACCACTGAGGGGGCGGCCAAACCGACGGGGCATTCTTCCAGTTAGGAAGTCAAGGCGTTCGCTTCGCGGAAATCATCGACGGCCTGAGCAACACTCTAATGGCGGGCGAGAAGCACGTGCCGCTCGGTCGCTTCGGCATCGGTTGGCTGGACAGCTCGATCTACAACGGCAACTACACGCCGCCCACCTGCCGTGCGGCCGGCCCCGATTCGCCGCTGGCCCCCTCTGCCATCTACGATGAAGCGGAAAAGCTGACCGTCTTCGGCAGCTACCATCCGAGCTTTTGCCAGTTCGTCTTCTGCGACGGCAGCGTTCACCTGCTGCCGGTGACCATCGATCTGAAGGTCCTGGGCCGGCTGGCGTGCCGGAACGATCGGCAGCCGATACCGGATTATTGAGCCTGGTTACCCTTCGAGACGAAAGACGGCCACGGCAACACGGCAATGTCCAACTGTTGGTAGGACGGATTGGCAATCCGTCCTACCAGCCTAGCGGTCGCAGCGCTTGATCATGGTGATCTCATTGCCGGTCTTGTTGTGATGCACCTCGTCCATGAAGGTGCGAATCAGCAGCAAGCCGCGGCCGCTGACTTTCTCCAGGTTGGCAGGATCGGTCGGATCGGGCAGGCTGGTCGGGTCGAAGCCCCGGCCCTCGTCGCGGATCACGTAATAGGCTTCGTGGTGCGATTCCTTGGCGTAGACGTGTACGCGGCGATCCTGGTAGGGCTCCATCTGGCGGCGCTCCTCGACCAGGGCACAGTATTCCTTTTCATCTTTCTCGCGCAGCGAAGAGCTGATCTCCAGGTTGCCGTGATGGATGGCGTTGATGAGCGCTTCGCGCATGGCCACGGCCACGCGGATCAAGCCGTTCTCGTCGCAGAGCTTCATGCGCGTGAGATTATTCTCCAAATGGCCGATCAAGGACGGGATCAGCGAAGCGTCGTTTTCCAGGACAAAATGCGATTGTGTGTCGATCAGGCATTCCAGAAGGCGCTGCTGGCCCAGGTTCGCCTTGCTGACGCCAAGGACGCTGTCGATGGTTTCGGGCAGATCGCGCGCCAGGTTGCGCTTGGGGACATAGCTGGCCGCGCCGCGCTGCAAAGCGTGCACGGCCAACTCCTCGCTGCCGTGCGCGGTCATGAGGATTACCGGCACCGCGGGGTACTTGCTGCGGATAGCCTCGACCAGCTCCAGGCCGTCCATCTCCGGCATTTGCATGTCTGTGATGACAACATCCGGAAGCTCCTGCGCCAGGGCCTGCAGCGCTTCCTTGCCGTTGCTCGCCGAGCGTACGCTCAGGCCGATGTCCTTGGAAAGCAGCTTTTCTGCACGCAGGCGATCCACGGCGGAATCGTCGACAACGAGTACGGTAGCCATGCTATTACCCTCCCGGCAGGGGATGTATTGTAACCCGATGCGCCAGTTTTGAAGTTGCGCTTTTCTAGAGTTTGGTCTCACCAGACCCCTGCCGGCTTGCCCGGCAGGTGAAGCAGTTCGGGGGCTAACAAGCGCTGTTTCTCATCATCATCGACCCCTGCCGGCTCGTCCGGCAGGTGAAGGAGTTCGTCGGCTGCTGCAGCCTGCTTGAACTGCTTCACCTGCCGGACGAGCCGGCAGGGGTCGGGACGAACTCGGGGCGAGCCCTCCTAGCCGCTGAACTGTTTCACCTGCCGGACAAGCCGGCAGGGGTCGAGGCTCAGGCTCTTAGCCGGAAACGCGCGCGGTCAGCATACCGGCCAGAGCCGGCTTTAGCTGTTCGAGCGCGTGCTCCAGGTCTGCAAGCGCCTTGTCGGCGCCGATAAAGGTACCATTTCTGCCCAGGATTTCCAGTTTCAAAGCGGCGGCAAAAGCGCCGGCGGCGCCGAAGTTATCGACGCAACCTTTGAGGCTATGCGCGGCGCTGCGCAGCTGATTCGCGTCCGCGGCTTCCAGGGCCACGTGGATTTCCTTCAGAAGACGCGGGCACTCGCGCAGGAACAGCTCCGCCAGCTCGCCAAGCAGTTCGCGATCGCCGCCGACGCGCTCCAGGGCCGTGTCCTCATCGAGAACGCTCGGTGCTTCGACCTCTGCCGCCGAGTCGTTCACCGGTTCCGGCCGCGCAGTTGCGACGCTCTCCACCTTGTCGAACAGCTCCTGAGCGCGAATCGGTTTGCAGATGTAATGATCCATGCCGACGCTCAGGCAGCGTTCGCGGTCGCCTTTCATGGCGTAGGCGGTCATGGCGATGATCGGGATGTGCGCCCCCGTGAGCTTTTCTTGCGCGCGGATGGCGGTGGTGGCCTCCAGTCCGTCCATGTCGGGCATCTGCACGTCCATGAGGATGAGGTCGAAACGCCGGCCGCGCCATTCGGCCAGGGCCTCGCGGCCGTTGTTGACGACCACGACGCCATGGCCGCGTTTTTCCAGCAAGCGTACGGCCAGCTTCTGGTTCACCAGGTTGTCTTCCGCGAGCAGAATGCGCAAGCGCCGGCTGTGCTGCGCCAGGCTGGGTTGGGGCAGGGCCCCCGGCTCGTCCTGCGGCAAAGGCATGCCAAGCGCCTGCATGATCGCCTTCCAGAGTTCGGCCTGCCGGACCGGCTTGGTAAGGCAGGCGGAGATGCTTAGCCTGCGCCGCCGGGCCACATCGCCGGGCTGGCCGCCCGAGGTCAAAAGGATCACGGTGGCGCCGGCCAGTTCCGGCAACTGGCGGACGCGCTCGACCAGCGTGTAGCCGTCCATGTCGGGCATGTGCACATCGACGAGGGCCAGCGGGAACGGTTCGCCCGCGGCCGCTGCACGCAGCATGGCGTCCAGGGCGGCCGGGCCGCTGTCCACCAGCGTCGGCCGCATCTGCCAATGGCAGAGCGTCTCTTCGAGAATGAGGCGGTTGGTGGCATTGTCATCGACCACGAGCACCGGCATGCCTTGCATGCTGGCCGGCTCCGGCGGCACGGACCGCGGCCGCACGCCCTTTTGCACAGCGAAACTGGCGGTGAAGTGAAAGGTGCTGCCTCGACCGGCTTCGCTCTCCACCCAGATCCGGCCGTTCATCGCCTCCACCAGGCGGCGGGCGATCGCCAGTCCCAGGCCGGTGCCGCCGTACTTGCGTGTCGTGGAGCCGTCCGCCTGGGCAAATGGATCGAAAATGAACTGCAGCTTGTCGGCCGGAACGCCAATGCCCGTGTCGCGGACTTCGAATTTCAGATTGCAGATTTCAGATTGCAGATTGGCAGACGGCTGCCCCGTGCTTCCCGTCGGTAATCTAGCATCAGCCGTCTGCAAGCCGACCGTCACGACCACCTCGCCGCGCTCGGTGAACTTCAAGGCGTTACCGACCAGGTTGACGATAACCTGGCCAAGTCGAACCGGGTCGCCCACCAGGTGATCGGGCACTGCCGCGGGCACATGGCAAGCCAGCTCCAGGCCTTTCTGATAGGCGCGGGGGGCCAGCGTGTTCAGCGTATCGCCCAGCTGATCGCGCAGGCTGAAGGGCGCGTTATCGAGTTCCAGCTTGCCGGCCTCGACCTTGGAGAAATCGAGGATGTCGTTGATCACCGCCAGCAAGGAATGCGCGGACTTCTGGACCAGCTCCAGGTAATCGCGCTGCTCGATGGACAGCTCGGTCTCGAGAACGAGGTCGGTCATGCCGATGATGGCGTTCATGGGCGTGCGGATTTCGTGGCTCATGTTGGCCAGGAAAATGCTCTTGGCGCGGTTCGCCGACTCGGCGGCATCCTTGGCCTTCTGCATGGCTTCCTGTCCCAGGACCTTGTCCGTGACGTCCCAGAAAATCGCCTGGGTGCCGACCACCGAGCCGTAGGCGTCATACACGGGACTTTTCAGCACCTGCACGTAGATCTTTTCTCCGCCCGGTTTGCAATGCTCTTCGGTAATATCCAGCACCTGCCGTCCTTCACTGACGCGGCGATCATCCTGGCGGTATTTCTCTGCAAGGTGGCTGGGATAGAAATCATAATCGGTCTTGCCGAGTATTTCCTCGCGCGATTTGCCAAGCGTGCGGCAAAAGAGGAGATTGGCGAAGCTAAAACGGCCTTCCAGGTCCTTACGAAAAACATTGAGCGGCAAGGTCTCGACGAGCGAATGATAGAGCGCTTCGGAGTTGCGGACGGCTTCCTCGGCCAGCTTTTGTTCTTCCTCGGCCCGTTTGCGCTCCATGAACTGGCCGATCTGGCTGCCCAGGGCGCTGATCATGGACAGCAGCGCCGGATCGGGCTTGGCCATTTCCCGGCCGAGGAATTCAATGACGCCGGTCACGTCCCGGGCGGAGAGGATGGGAAAAGCGAAGGCGCCGTGCAGCCCGGCCTTCTCGGCGGTTTCGCGGCGCGGCATTTCCGCGTGTTCGGCAAAGTCGCCGATCCAGATGGGCTCGCGCTGCCGCCAAACCTTGCCGGGCAAACCGGCATTCGCGGCAAAGACGCTGCCCCGCGTTACCTCCTCAAATTCCTGACCGCTAAAATCCGGCCGCCGCCACACATCCACGCAACGAATCACCTCCGCGTGCCTGTCCACCTGCCAGAGGGCGCCTACCTCCCAACCGGCGCTGTCGCAGATGGCTTGCAGGATCCTCGGCGTGGCTTCTCCCAGGGTTGTCGATTCGGCCAGCGCCCGCGTGACGGCATGCTGCGCGGCCAGGCGGCGCTGGGCGAGCTTTTCTTCGCTGACGTCGCGAAAGACGCTTAACCCACCACGCACAATGCCGAACTCGTCCCGCAGCGGCCGCGCCGTGACGCTCAACCAGATACCCTGCGGCCGGCGCTCGTTGCGAATGAAGACTTCCGTATCTTCGACGTCCTCGCCGCGGATGGCGCGCGACAAGGGCAGCTGCTCGGGAGGAAAAGGCGTGACGCGGTCGGACGAAAAGCAGCCGTAGTGCCGGGACCATTCCGCGGGGGAAAGATCGGCGGCGCCGATGCCGAGGATCTGCTCGGCCGCCGGGTTGAACAGCAGAAACTTCCCCGTGTCATGGGCCACAATCACACCGGAGCCCATGCTGCGCAGGATCGCTTGCAGAATCCGCGTTTGCCGGCGCAGGGCCTCTTCCGAACCGGTTAATTGCTCGGCACGCTCGCGCAGCTCTTCCAGAGACTGCTCGAGCCGCCTGGACTGCGCCGCGGCGGCCTTCTCACTGGAATTCTTTTGCTGTTCCAGCAGTTCAATCTGCTGCTGCAGCTTCTCCAACTCCAGGTCGGTACGATTCTCCATGGCGCCGTCCCTACGCTCCCGGGCATCATCAGGAAGTGTAACTAGATGCTAAAGCGGCGTAAGATCGGCTGCAACTAAAAAACGCCGGGAATCGGCCGAGGGAACGGCGGTAGAAACAGAACAGATCCGCCGTCCTTCCCTGGGAAGGGGACTCGCAAATCCGGCAGCGTCGCCTAATTCAGACAGGTAAGCAGCGGCCTTCTCGGCTTTTCCGCCGCTGTCGAGCGCGGGGCGCAGAAGTCGGGATTCGTGGTGCCGCACACACTTACCGTGATCCCAAAGCCCGCGGCCAGGGCCATCAGCGCCGCATAGCCGCGCTGCCTTCGCGCCTTGGGAAGGTAGCGTGCGGGGGCTATCGTGCCCGAAGACAGGATCGGGCCACCAGTAAAGGCTTCAAGGACCAGCGCCGACTCGGCCGGTTCCAGCGCTCCTACCAGGTTTTCCTCAATGCCCGTGCGCAGGTAAAGATAGCTGGTGCGCACGTGTCGAACGCCTAGCCGGGCCAACGCTTCGAGAACAGGCATGAGACATTCGCGCGTGTCGGTCAAGCCGGGGATAAGCGGCTCCAGCGCGACCTGCACGGCAATGCCGCTGGCGCGAAGGGCCGCGATCTGCCGGAGCCGCAAGCGCGGCGAAGCGCACAGCGGCTCCAGGCGGCGCTGCAGAGCACGATCCAGGGTCGTCATTCCCACCGTGACCTTGACCCATTTCCGTTGTTCTTCCAACATTTGCATGGCCGAGGGACGGATGAATCCCCGGGTCATAAGCCACGCCTCAACTTCATGTTTGGCCAGCACGCTCACCACCCGCGCGGTTTCGGCCTGGATTTCCGCGATAGGCGGAAACGGATCGGTAGACGGGCTGATAAACACCGCGCGCGGCCGTTTCCGCCTCGTGGATAGATCCTTGTCCAGACGCCGCGCGGTGTCTTTGAACAGGTAAATGGCCGTGTCGCCCGCGTAAGAGCCGTGGGCCCGGACAGAGCAAAACGGGCAACGATGGACACAACCGCGCGTTAGATTCAGACTGAGCACATCCGCTTGATCGGCAAACGGACTCGGATGGAGACCGGCAGTTTCACGACCGGCGAAATGAACGCGCGGCAAAAGGAAAAGGTCATCCTCCCTGTCATTCTCTGGACCGTGGCTCGAGGGGGCTAACGCCAAACTGGTTGCAGGCATAATACACCGCTGGGCAGGTACAAATATCCACTACACTAATGATAGTATTCGTCTGTACATTAGTCAAGACATGGCTGAACACACTTCAGCCGCAGCGGAGAAAAGCTGCGTCAGGGAACTCGGCTAGCCCGGAACGGCCCCCGCACTCGGCTGCGACTCATGGTTCAGTGGAAGGGAGTGCTTGCGTAATTCCAGGTCGGCCAAGGCGCCGTCCGAGGGTTTCGTGGAAACCCCTGCTTTTGCCTGGTTCTCTGGATGGACGGCCTTGAATCGGAACAGCTTCACGAATGCCCCGACCACGAGGCCGACTTCCAATTGAGCCAGGTGTTTGCCAGGGCAAACTCTCGCGCCGTGACCAAAACCAAAGTGGAGTGTCTCTTTCGACTCGCGACGCTGAGCCGTCATCGCGGCCCACCGTTCCGGAACAAAGTCGAGTGCGGGATAACCCGTGACCGAGACGCCCCAGTGGTCCTCGTGACGATTGGCGTGCCAGATATCCAGGAGAATATGTGTCCTTTTGGGGATGAGCAACCTGCTTCCGCCCGCCGTTTCGATCCAGGTATCGGCTGTCGCCCTGCGCGGCAGGAAGTAGAGCGAAGGAGTCAGCCGCAGGGTTTCGTCCAGCACGTGGCCCAGGTATTTCGCGTTGTCGAGGTTTTCGGGCGTATAGTCCCGAATATCCTTGACCTCGTCAAAGACCTTCTCCTGTGCCGAGAGGTTTCTGGCAAGGTGGGATATCGCCCAGCTTGCATAAGAAGTCGTCGCCTCGAGAGCACCTGCCAGGAACACCTTGATATTGCTCCGCAGGGCCTCATCGGGGGCGTCGGACTTGAACTGCTTCCAAAGACCTCTGCCGTCCTTTCTCGCTGCCAGGACGAGATCGGTCAAGCGCTCGAAGAGGGCATAGGCCTCCCTGGCCTGGGCGATGCTGCGCGTGAGATTGGGCAGCTTCCATATCGGAATGCCGATCTTGTTGATGACCGTGTCGCGCACGATGTGATCGATCACCCGTTCCAGGGCAGGGACGTATTGATTTCTGATTTGCTCGTAGGGGATCTCTGAGCCAAAGAAGTTGTTGGCCAACATCTCCAACATGACGGCTTTGATTTCCGGCTCGAGCTGGACGCGCACGGGCGAACCGGTGGCTTCCAGGCGCTTCTCCAGTGCGTCGAGACGCTGCCGGACCGTGTGCCGAAAGGTTTCGGCAAATTCATAGAATTGCTCGGGTTGAAAGAGCGTCGTCTTGCCAAACGGCGGCGCTGCCAGCTTCTTCTGCCTCCGCCAGGTCGGTCCATTGGCGTACAGGAGCGTGTCTTTTCCCGTGGCGCGAGCAATGCCCGCGGACGGAAGCGGGTCCCGGTCGAACTGGCCGTCGCGATCGCCCGTTTCCGTCGCAATGGCCCGAATGATCCGTGGGTCACGCGTAACCAGAACCGGCGCGCAGCCGGGAATATCGAGGTAGCGGTTATGTTTTCCCGACCCTTGCTCGCGCTCGGCGCCCCAAAAGTAGGTTTCAAGGATGCGGATCGGCTGGTCGTAGTTCCAGGGATGCGGAAACGGCAACGCCGGCCGGCCTGACCCCGGCCAAAAAAACGGCACGCGCGTCGGCCGCACATCTCCCGCAAAAGGGCTGATGCCGAGCACTTGCCCCGGCAGACGCTCCAGGCGGCGAAAGCCCGGCACATGATCGCGCAGGAAAGTCAAAAGTCTGCCGACCATCAGGCATTGCCTTTCGTCTCACTCCGCCGCCTGCGACTCGGCCTCTGCCGCGCGATCCCGCTGTCCACTCGCCGGGTTCAAGCGCCTGACGAGGAGGACCAGGAGCGCCTGCACCGCAAAGAGGCCGTACAGGATCGCATCGACATACGCGAGCACCGGATACTGCAACCACTGCCACAGGCAGAAGAAACCCGCGGCCAGGATCGCAGAGCCGGCAGCCGTCAGCGCAGCGACCCCCGGCGCAGTGTGCGGACCGGTGTAGCGAAGGATTGCGGGCATCGGCAGGATCGAGAGCAGTAATGCTCCGAATGCAACCGCATTCATGACAACCCTCCGCGGCCACGCGGCCGAACTTGTAGTTAGGCCCGCCACAACTCCAGGAACATTTGCACCGAAGCGCGAGTCTCGGGGCTAAAACCGGCGAACTCCTCGTCGGTCAACAACTTCCGAAATCGGATCTGCGCCAATTGGACCAAGGCCGTCGAGCGCCGCGGGTCATTGAACGCGTCCGCCAGCTCCTTGTCCCGTCGCTGGAGCAGTTTGAACACCGCCAGGTAGCGCTCATGGCTGCTCTTACCAACGTCGGCAGCGAGCTGGCTGACTTCGGCAAGCACGCGCTGGCAGAAGCGGTCGAGCGCGAGCAACTGAAGCTTGCGGAACAGCTTCCAGTCCGACTCCGGAAACCCACGCTCCATCGACGCCCTCCGCGCGGAGATAACTTATGCGTTAGCCAGCTGACCTCACGACCACCCAACGCCGATCCGCAGCCGAGACCCGTTCCCGCTGCAGACACGCCCGTCGGACCACGCCCAGGACTGCTGCGGGTTCGCAGCCGTAGATGCCCGAGCCCCATGCCGCGTTCGCCTCGATCACAGCCCACCCGCGCCCCTCGATGATGCCCACATCCACGACCACCGCGGGCGGTACAGCTATCGACATGTCAGAGACGACACCTTGTGCGAACGCCCGAGCCTGCTCGGTGCGATCGTCCTCCCAGCTCTCATCCGGCGACTGGGCCAACTCCCCATGCCGCAGATATGGCGAGAGTGCTACCACCTTCCCCTCCAAGATGAAGCATCGGAACTCCATCTCCCACTGCACGGGTTCGGCAATGAGGACCGGCGTCTCGCCTGATAAGACCTCCTCGCCGGGCAACTGCTGCCCGGAAGGAAAAACCGCCGTCAGAAAGCACTTGTCGTCGGCTGGCTTGACGAAGGCCGGCTGGTGGAGCTGCCGCGCATCCGCGAGCGTGGCGAACCGGACTTCCCGTCGCAGGTACTGTGCGGGCAATGTCGGGAGCCAGTCGAACGGCGGCTCCAGCAAGACCAGGCCCAGGTCATCCGCGACGACCGCAGCGAACAGCGGCTCGCCATAGAGAGCCACATCTTGGCCGCGCAACCACTCCGGAACCCGCCAACCAGGGAGCCGTTCGACTGACCAGGCGGCCAGCTGCGCGGCCTGACCGACGGCAATCGTGTCAGGCGTGAACCGCGGTGGCAGCACCAAGGTCGGCATATGATTCTGCTGGCTATCTGGTGACATTCAGGTGCGCTGGTTGCTGACCCGAGTTAGTGTAACACAGGGGTGCAGAACCAGCAGCAAGGATATATAATGCATCGTTCGACGAGCCAAACTCTCATGGAGACGGACTCATGGCCTCGGTTCCCAAATCGCAGCCCCGAGCCCCGGGGCCGCCCGACACGGTCGAGGAACGATTCCGGCAGCTGGAAATGACCTGGACCGCTGAGACTGGTTACCTGTCATCGTACCAGGACATCGTGGAGCACCCCGCTTTTCGGGAGATCATCCGCCTGGGTACCGCGGTCGTGCCGCTGATGTTACGGGATCTCCAGGAGCGGCCGCGGCTTTGGGTGTGGGCGCTTCCCGAAATCACCGGGGCCGATCCAGTGCCGCCAGGCGAAAGTGGCAACATCGCCAAGATGAGCGAAGCGTGGTTGCGCTGGGGGAGGGCGCACGGCTTCCAATGCTAGAAGGAATTGAGTCGGTGTTCCCCCGGTTGCAGGGCGCGGACTGGCAGGTATCCAGCACGCCGGATGACCAGTACAACTGCATTGCCTGGGCGGTCGGCGTCACCACAGACTGGTGGTGGCCCATTGGGCTCGAAAGGACGTATTGGCCAGAAGGAATGCGGCGCGAGGTCACGCTGCAGGCATTCTGTGAGGCATTCGCAACCCTGGGCTTCGTCGTTTGTGCCGGCGAGGAGTTGGAGGCCGGCTTCGAGAAAATTGCCGTGTTCGCCAACGATCAGGGCGTCCCTAAACACGCCGCCCGCCAGCGCCCTTCAGGCCGCTGGACCAGCAAGCTGGGCAAGATGGAAGACATCGATCACGCCTTGCACGACCTGGAGGGGACCGTGTACGGTTCGGTCACGCTCCTCATGAAACGGCCGGTGGCTATTTGAAGCAAGCCAGGGGGAAACAGCGGCTTGGCCGGCTACTTGAGAATGGTCAAGTGGTCAGTATCCAGCAGAATCATGGTTCAGCCTGCCGGCGGTCAGCCTCACGGATCTTTTGTCCTTCGGCGTCGATTTCCTGGGACAGGTCGCTCGGCGTGAACCGCCCCGCCGCCCTGGCGCCAATCCTTGAAGCGCACGGCTTGCTGCTGCGCTTGAAGCCATTGAGCCATACCCCGTTCCAGAGCCACTATCCGCTGTTCCAGGCTTTCCAGGGTCAATTGCGACATGGTTTTTGTACGTGAAGTTGCTGGGATAACACCAATCAATAGGCGGTCGACGGCATCGAGTTATCGTCGCAATTTCCCCTGCGCGCGCTTGAGCACAAGAAGCCTCCGTCCGGAACCCTTGCTCGTAGTGAAATCGGTAGGCGGGTTGCTTTGCGCAGCTCGACTCCAGCAAATCTTCAGCGTGTCCGTTCCGAGTTCGTAAATCCCGCGGTGAACGCTGCCGTCTTCCGGTGATATAAGCTGAATCTGTTTGGGGTTCTGCGAGGCATCCAGGCCGAAGCGATCGACGAGATCACCATTCTTCTTTGACCGGGGCAAAAAGTAACGGAAAGCGAACTTGTCTTCCTGGACGATCACCATCCTCAGGAGCGGTGCGTCTGCGGCAGGTTCGCCGTCCTGTTCCAGTTTTTGAACATCCCACGCACCTTGCATGCTGTTGAAGTCGGTCATGGAGTTTCCCTTGATGGCCGAGCGAGAACACCCGACCGGGACAATCGAGCCGACGATCATCACCATGACCGAAAGGGCGCAACGCATGACAGACTCTCGCGACAGCCTCCGAACGATGCCACTCAGGCAAGTTTCCTCGCACTACGGCTAAAGCCGCCACCAACATCACCTTCGGAGTATCCTGCCTTGCGGCAAGTGGCGGGGAGGTCAGGTTTGGCGGCCCTTTCGCCGGCTGCTTCGCGGACCTCTAGCCGGCATCACCGGGAGGAGGGAACTTGCCTCCTCATCCGTAAGCCGTGCGGCCGCCTGTGCCACTTCCTTCGGAACCCACTCCTGAAAGGTGGTGATCTTGACTTTATGCCTGCCCGAAGGAGTATGAACTTCCTCGATCACCGCCAGTTGATCGGCGTCGAACCGCCCGGCCAGCCGCACCAGCGCCGGCCAGAGGCGCCGATGGATGTAGGTGACTTTACCACCCACGAGGCGGCACACCAAACAGTCGGCCGATTCGCGGATCGCGCGCGAGCACAGAAAGATATTGTTAGCCTTTGCGTGCCCCCACCAACCGCCCCGGATCGGGGCGCCGGCAATGGCCTCGGCCAGGTTGGCGACCGGGCCGCGCCCGGATTCGAGCACGATTCCGTTAGCCTTCACAAAGGCGATGGCCTGCTTCGGAGTCATCCGAGTTCGCCCCCCGAGGGCCGTAAACCGTAATCTCCAACCGGTGGCAGACGCTCAGCAGGTTGCTTCTACCGGAACCAGTCGAACAGCCTCATCTGCGACCTCCGCGCCGCCGGACGACCAAGATGCAGCTCGCAATGCGGTGCGCAAGATAAACGAGGAGTTAAGCCGAGGAGAGTGTGTCTGCTTTCCGGTTTATGACAAAGCCGGCAAACAGCCCGTGGCCTGGTACTTCGTCGGAAACACGTCAGATTGACCAGCCGGTTGGTTCTTCAAGATCCGCACCGCAGCCCTTCCGTCACCCTCCCTTACGGGACTGAATACGGCGGATCGCGTGCTTACGCGCGTCCACTTCCACCCTTCGAACCCATGTCCCCCGAGGAGAGTTGGTGGAGCAACGCTGCGGGCATGATTGCTTCCATTGACGGCATCCCGAATAGCTAACGTTAAGGACCTATTCGCCGGGCGGCGGCCCAGGCCGGTTGCACCTGGTTCGGCTCTGCTCGGCCCACCCGGGACCGACCTGCCGCCCATTCGGTTCCATGTACTCTGGCGGGTCTCCGAGTTGCCCCGCGGGCTCACCGCGGTCGATCGCTTTCCACATGCGGAGCAGCCTGCGAAACCCGGCTAGCCAAGCGGGGAAGAAGGATGGGTCGTTCCAACCGGCGGCACCAGCCTGGACGGCCGAACGGAAGGCCCGCTGCGCTGCTTCCCGAAATGCGCCGCGGTCTGCCGCAGACAACTCGCGCACGTCCACCGACCCCAGCCCCGGCCCGCATTCTCGGCACGTCTGTTCGCAAAGCCAAACCGCCAACGCCCGCTCGGCTTCCGTGCGGGTCAGTTCAGTGGCAATGCGCTCGATAACGGCGTCGTAGGCCCAGTTCGCAGCCCACCAGCTACGTCCATCGTCGAGGGCGATGAATGCCGACACCTGCCTCCGCCTCCATAGCCGAACTGACGATGTTCTGACGCCGCCGGTTGACCAACACGGTATTGATCCAGGCTCTTAAGTCTGAGTCAGCGTCGTGCAAAACGCATGGGGCGGCGGTCAACCACAGCCCCTGGCTCGGCGCGGTATGCCTACACAGCCACCTCGAAGCCGCTCGACCATTTTACGCCTGACGCAGACACTTCCAGTACGGCTACGCGCCGTAGTTGTTTCCAACGTCTGCGACACGGCATCGGGGTCGAGGGTATCGCCGCAGATGCGCAGACACAGGCGAGCTTCGTCCGGGTCGCCCCCGAACCAAATGGTCCCTTCTGGCCCCTGCGGAACAGCTTTCGGCATAAGACTCCACCAAAGCGGCCGAACGAACAGGCTACGTTGCCGGGGCCGCCCGCAATAAACGAGGATCCCAGCATGCCGCCAGCAATGCGGCCCTTATCATCAAAGCGGTTGGGCGGTCGTTCCGCGGCCCTCGGAGCGCGATTCGACCAGCCGCAACAAAGGAGATGATATTGGTGTCGACGAGACGAACGGGCACGGCATCAACCCTTTTCCAGGCGCACGGCCTTCACTGTGTCCAGAAAGTCGTTGAAGTCACGGTCTTCGTCCCACAGATCGACACCCCTACCCAGCAAATGTTCGAATGTAGCGGTCCTGGAAACTCCTTGTTTGGCAATCAACTCTTCAAGTTTCTTATGCTTCTTTTGCAGTTCAGAGTCTTTTCTCAAAGACGAAGCCTTTTCTTTCGCGGATTTGGGCTTCATGACTTTGTCCCTCGGACCAGGCCTTTATCCGATCATACGGACGGCAGTGTCTAACGCTGGAAACGTGACAGCCGATGTCATTCTACCGCGCAGCGCCCAAGCGCGTATGTCTTCCCGATGTACCCTCAATCGCGTGGCCGGTTTGCTGCTGCAATCGTTACGCCGGATTCGTTAGCGCCAGTTGCCTGCGATGGGCACGCAATGCACGCCATTCAGGCGCGACGAGTCTTACGAAGAGCCGGAGTTCGGGGTGCGCCCTCTTGACTTTCAAGACCATATAGCGGTTCGGCGGCGTTCTAATCTCCTTTGGGCCGGAACGGCAGAACTGACGGCCCCGCATCGTCATCGGCCTCATCGTCCGAATCGCGCTCGGAAGTCCCGAAAGGCGACGATGGAGAACTTCCCGATTGTGTTTCGAAATCACTCATCGTTTCTTGCAAGATGCCGCCGAGATCCCCGAAGGCCTCCATTTGTTCCTGCAGTCGCCGCTCGCATATGCCTCCACGGATAAATCCGATTGGGCCAGGATCATGGTCATGGCTGAATTCCCAGTCCACCTCAAAGTCACTCGAAAGTTTACAAAGTATCTCGATCAAGTCGCGAACCGTGCCGTCCGGGAGCCCTTCACGAGCGGCTGCGGCCACGTCGTCGGGGTGAGGCTGGAAGTTCGGTTTACTTCTGCCGACTAACCTTCCATCCTCTTGATCCTGACGAAAGCCGACCGGTTCGCAGCTGAGCCAGGTCCGGCCCGCGATGAGCGTATCGGTTGCTCTGCGGATAGCGTTCGCCCGCGCGCGGCTAAGCCGTCGAGTTGATCGGTAGTAGATTGTGAAGCCCATCTTCGCGCCTCCGCCTGGCCGCCGGACTATCAGGCTCACCTGCCGGGGCCGCTGCATACGCCTGTCTCGAGCCACTCTCGGAGGACCAACAGGCACTCGCTTCGGCAGATCAAGCTACCTCGTTCAAGCTCGTTAACCGCCCCATTGCTCCCACTGCGCTTGCAGCGAGGTTTTGACCCGCTCCAGGTCAGCCTCGGTAGCGGTCGCAGCAATGACCCGCCACGGTGGTAGATTAAGCTTCTTTTGCAAGAAGTCTTCCCACTTGAGGAAGCAAATTGCTCGGCCCACTTGTTTGTAGGCGCGCATGGCGTTTACCTCACCAACAAATTGCCAGCCCTCTTCCAACGTGCTCCTGGCCGGTTCTTCCTGGACATATCCCACAGCCGTGTTGGCTGCCGCGCCGCCGAACGACGCATGCCAAATGGCCATCACATTCAAGAACGTGAAACAGGAATCATGCTCCGCGTGCCAGTCTATGCCCTTGTCGCGAAGATTGACGCCTTGGAAGACGCCAGCGTCCGTCTTCGACTCTGGAGCGGCAGAAATACCCCAGTAAACGACGGACTGGTTTTCTTCCATGAACACAAGATGACTGGAGTCGATGGACCACTTCTCAGGCAGCAGCAGGCGGTTGTGAAATTGATTGATACGCTTCTCCCGACCCGAGAGCAGATAGTACTCCTTCAGCGACACAGGAATCTTGATTCCGAGGCGTCTCTCGGCGTCCTCAAGTTCGGCACTCGCGCATCCATCTTCACTGCGGAGTTGAACGCCGACAGTTGCAAAAATGTCGCGGTAGGAGTCGGTGAACACGGTCTGGGCCCTCCCCCTTGCCGCTCATTGGTGAATGTCGGGGCCGTCGAACGCTGAGCGGTCCAGTTAGCCGGCTTCTCCACGGACAATAGTGAACCTTTTGCTTTGCACCCATGCCCAGAACTTCTGCCGGTGCAACCCATAGACGAGAATCTCGATGCCAGCGATCAGGACCAAGCAGGAGACCAGCAGGGCGACTGCCAAAGGCAACCCCACATCAGCAGTAGATCATCAGCCATAAACAACGGAAACGCCAGCAGGCCGACGATCAGGTACAGCACCGCGCTGACGTGTAGACACGCAGTCGCCTAGCCGATCTTGTGCTGCATCGCTACCTCTCGTGCCGCCGAGCCGGCGAGTATTCCGACCGGCGCAAGTTAACCCAGCACTGGGCCGGTCATGCATATCAAGGCGGCTCCGGTTGACCTCGCACGGTATTGGAACAGGCCGCTCAATTTGCGTCAACTATCGAGTTGAAATTGTCCTCGAACTTGATCTTCCCGCTATGCGCGGGCACTTTCGACGCTGTTCATAGCAAGATGGCCACGAACATGGCCACCGGAAAAGCACAGAAACCCAGAAGATTCTCCAAGGCGGCCAAGACGGTCACCGGGCGTAGACCGCGGCCACCAAGAGGTCCGCCAATATGAATATGTGAAATTGGCGGGCGGAGTGCCAATACCCCCCGCTCTTGGGTCGCGAGCGGGCCCGTGTGTGCGTGTGTGCGTGTCCGCGCGCAATGCAATCCAAGTGTGGGGCCTTCAAGCCAAGGGGGTAGTTGATGTTGATGGCGCATTACACTATTATGCCCCAGGCCCTTTGATCCTTGGCAAACTGGTTTCCTGGTTTCCTGGACCCCTAAACTTCAGTTTTTGTTCGCGTTTTTCTTCGGAGCCCGCGAGGATCAACCAGTGCTCCTTCGTTCAAGAGCAATCTGCCGGCCCAGCTGGATTTTTTCGGAAATTCTCCAAGACCGCCATAGACCGCCAAGTGATTCAGGGATTTTTTACCTGAGTTGATTCGACCGTATTGGGAGATCTCTTGGATTCGCTGAGCCGCGCACGTCTGTTCCAGTCTAATCAATTATGGCATAAGCGCCGGCCGAAATGCTCTTCAAATCCGCAGGTTGTCAAAGTAGATCCCCATTTTCCCCTGGACTTTCTGCCATAATTTATTAGACTATTTCTGCCCTGGTTGCG
>Ga0185299_10000427_pt1 | contig 115401 bp, 98 predicted proteins | sample PaiPotPPA55metaG_FD_128002 | JGI IMG/M metagenome (GOLD analysis project Ga0185299, IMG submission 128002) | Iron sulfur acid spring bacterial and archeal communities from Banff, Canada, to study Microbial Dark Matter (Phase II) - Paint Pots PPA... ... | reverse complement strand
ATCCCCATAGCGCCCGCTGCACCGTCGGTGCCCAACACCCCGCGATTTCGTGCCTTGGCGCTTTTCGGACGCCGGCCGCCAGAGCGCGTGGATGATCTTTGCATTCCGGCGTCCGAAAACCTGCACAGAACCCGACATTCTGCGAGAGATTGCATGCGCCCCGGTGCGCGCGGCCCGCTCCTCTCGTCAGACGGATCAGCCGCCGACGTCAGCATCGATAATTTCGCCGAACCGCTCCCACGTCTCGCCTTTGAACCTCATCATCTGCACCTGGGAAATGGGGGCGAAGTCGGTCGCAGACGTATTGATCTTGATACCGGGCAAAAGGCCGTCCAGCTCGAGGTCCCTCATATTGGCCGCCTGTTTCATGACATTCTCGCGCGTGAGGTCGTCGCCGCAGGCCCTCAGAACGTACTCTAGGGTCTGAGCCACCGTATAGGCGTAGACGACCGCACCATCCGCGCGGTTGGCGTCCCGATAGTATTTGTCCAGGAACTCCTTCCAGGTCTTCATGCCGCGGTCGTTCTTCCACTGCGGGTCCGTCGGATCCTTGATATAGGCCGACGAGATGATCCCCTGCGCCGCCCCAATTCCGGCGGGCCTCATGACGACGCCAACCGAGACGGAGACGCCGCTGAGGATGTGCAGTGGCTTCCAGCCGATCTCGGCCGCCTTCCTAATGGCCTGCGCCGCGAATTTCGGCGTAGTAACATCGACGAATACATCGGCATTCACCGTCTTCATCTTGATGATATGTGAGTCGATTGTCGGCTCGGTCACATCATAGGCTTCCTCGGCAACAATGACCGATGCAGCCTTGTCACCTAGCCCATCCTTCAGACCTTTAAGATAGTCCTTTCCAAAGTCGTCATTCTGGTAAAGGATTCCCATCCTCGCGTTAGGCTTTTCCTTCAGAATATACTTTGCGTAGATCCGTGCCTCGTTCTGGAAGTTGGGCTGCCAGCCCATGGTCCAGGGGAAGTTCTGCGGATCGTTCCATCTCGCCGCGCCGGTCGAAACAAAAAGCTGCGGCACTTTCCTGGTGTTCATGTATTTCTGGATCGCCGCATTGGTCACCGTTCCTAGCGACTGAAAGATCAACAGCACCTCGTCACTCTCCACAAGCTTACGCGCCTGCTCGACCGTCTTCGGCGGGCTAAAGCTGTCATCATAGGAAATGAAGTTGATCTTGCGGCCGTTGATACCGCCTTCCGCATTGATTTTGCGAAAATACGCGGCCTCGGTCATGCCGATGACGCCGTAGGCCGACAAAGGCCCGCTGTACGGCATGATGTTGCCGATCTTAATCTCGGTATCGGTTGCGCCGGTATCGTATTTGTTCTGGGCAAATCCGCTGCCTTGGCCAGCAGCAAGTAAAATCATGGCGGTCGAAAACGCCGCCAATCGTCGCGCGACGAAAAACATTTCGTTTCTCCCTGATGAATCAGTGAATGTGTCTGTTTGTATTTGAGACCTCTCGCGGGTCCCTTCTCGGAAGTGAACACCCTTCGTGACGCGATGTCGATCCCACGAACGCACGTGCGCTTTTGTCGTCAACTAGTGTGCGATCAGTCAAGGTGGCTGACGCTGATTGTCGGGAATCTCTTGTTTCGCGTCTCGTTCGGAAATGACAGGTGCGCTTGGTAGGCCCAAGAACGCACAAGGCCGCGGGGCAATATCGAGAAGACTTCTGCTCAGGGTCAAAAACAGCCCTGGAGGCCCAGAAATCCGACTTCCGTTATCCCCCCAGAAGCGGACATTGCTCGCCAGCCGTATTCAGCTTGAGGCACGGCTCCGCCCTTTGCTCCTGCCACGGTTTGCATTGAACTCGTCAACCGCGTCTTGCCACGCGACGATCTCGTCCTCGAACCAGCCCATGAGACTCGCGCACGCCGGCGATTATTGGATCCTCCGCTTTCGCGGAGTATGACGGCTGTGGTTGAACAGGCATTTCGCCTTTTGCAACGAGGTGCAAGGGAGTCCTCAGTGCTTTCCCGCCCCGACACATCAGCCGCGGCCCAACCCGACGGACTGCGGCAAAGTAACCCGACGGGCAAAATTTCGCTTTCGCCGTCGGGCAAATCACTTTTAGGACTCACGCCATCCTGTCCCCGAGGAAGGGGCGTTGGCCATCGTTACCGAACGTTGGGATGGGATGCGGTGGACGCGGCGGCAATCGTGCGCGCGATGGGATCGCAGGGCGGGATAAACTCCGTGAGCGATCACAGGACGTGCTGACGAGCGGTGCCGAGGCGTACGGCAAAGTCGTGTGGTTCCGATGCCTCAGTGGTTGGCGTCAAGTCTTTCGGAGGCGCGAAAGCCCAACCGGGCCAGAGTGCCGGTTTCCGGGAGGCGACGGAGGCAAGAAAGCCCGATACTCCGGGGAGAGCGCGATATAAGCCGTAAAGCCATTGCGCAGGGAATGTCGGATCGCCTCCGCTGCCCTGTATGCTCGTGTGCGATTTTCTTTCTACCCTTTGCACACGGGACCGCGGGTGCAGCGCGCATCCGGCATTCCCTGCTCCCTCATTATTTCGGGGGACAACGAAACGCAAACCTCGGGCGTCTCCCGCCGCGAGAACGCGGACGTGCATCTGCTGTTTGAAATTCGAATCGGAAGTCGGCGCCGCGCCGTCTGCAAGAGCACCGCTGTCATCGATGCATTCGCGCGGCGCATTAGCTCGCAGTGACGGTAAGGATGATGCAACACATTCTCGACGTCATCACCGGGCCCGACCCGGTGATCCACGTCTTACTTTTCTTGTATCGCGCAAAGAACGTCGATGGCCGGGTCAGGCCCGGTTATGACGACCGAAAGAAATCAATGCTTCCCCGCCCCCATATACCCGAACAAGAACCCCGCCACTTTCCGCTTCTGGATTTCCTCGCTGCCTTCGGTGATGCGGTAGCGGCGGTGGTGGCGGTAGATGTGCTCGAACGGCTTGTGGCGCGAATAGCCCATGCCGCCATGCACCTGCATGGCGCGGTCGGCGGCTTCGCAGCACAAGCGGTTCGCCCAGAAATTGCACATCGAGACCTTGTCGGACAGCGTGTGCTCGACCTCAGCCTGGGTGAGCTGGTCCATCTCCCAGGCGGTCTTGCGGATCAACAGCCGCAGCATCTCGGCCTGCGTCGCAAGCTCGACCAGCGGCCACTGGATCGCCTGGTTTTCGGCAAGCGCCTTGCCGAACGGTTTTCGTTCGCGCGCATATTTCACACTCTCATTGATGCAATAGACCGCGGCGCCCAGCGAACTGGCGGCCTGCCGGATGCGGTTCTCATGCACAAAACATTGCGCCAGCGACAGCCCACGGCCGATCTCACCGAACAGCGCATCCTCCGGGACGAACACGTCGGTAAAACTGACGCGCGGATGATCGGTCGGCATATTGAAGGTCCACATGTATTCCTCGACCTTCACGCCGGCAGCTTTGGCCGGCACCAGGAAACAGGTGATGCCGCGCGCATCGCCGTCATCGCCGCTGGTGCGGGCGAACAGCGCGCAATGGGTCGCGACATGCATGCCGGTGGTCCACATCTTCTCGCCGTCGATCACCCAGCCCTTGACGTTGTCGCGGGTCGCGGGCTGGGCCTTGGTTTCCATGTGGGTCGCATCCGAGCCGTGCTCGGGTTCGGTCAAGCCAAAGGTGATGCGGTATTTTCCCGTGATCGAGCCCTCGATCATCGCCTTCTGGTCGTCGCGGCCGTAGCGGTCGAGCATCGTCACCAATGGCAGATTGCCGACGATGGAATGCTCGTTCTGCAGATCGTTGTGCAGGCCAAGTCCCTTGGACGCAAAATGCTCGCGGATCACCGCCATCCAGAGATTGGAGCCATCCTTGCCGCCATAGCGCTTTGGGATGGCAAAGCGCAGATGCCCCGCCTCGTCGGCGAGATTTTTCACCCGCCGCAGCAGCGCTTCCCATTCATGCCGCGGCAGCCCGCCATTCTCGAAATCGGTGCGCGCCCATTCGCGGCGGTGATCGAAGAAGCGGATATTGTCGTCGGCCGCCTCGATCGGCTTTATCTTTTGCGCGATGAACTGGTCGAGTTCGGCGAGATAGGCGACAAGGTCGGCCGGCAATGCAAAATCCACGGCAATTCTCCCGGATATCGTTTCTTGTCGTTATGGCGAGGCGTGATCGATTAAGGTGAGAAGCGACGATCAAGTCAAGCAGGCTTGTGGCGCGCAGCGCCCTTGCGTAATTGGGTGGCATCAGGCGAGGCGATCACGCTAGTATCCACGCCAATATTCCTCGCCACAGAAAAACGACGGGAGCAAACATGGATTTGAAATTCTCAAAAGTCACGCGCAAGGGCCCGGTTACGATCGTGACGCTGTCGCGGCCCGAAGTGTACAACGCGCTACATATCGACGCGCATTTCGAACTGAACAAGGTGTTCGACGATTTTTCCGCCGATCCCGAGCAATGGGTCGCGATCGTCACCGGCGCCGGCGACAAGGCGTTTTGCGCGGGCAATGATTTGAAATGGCAGGCGGCCGGGGGCAAGCGCGGCTGGGACAAAGGCGGATTTGCCGGATTGACCTCGCGCTTCGACTGCGACAAGCCGATCATCGCTGCCGTCAACGGCGTCGCCATGGGCGGCGGTTTTGAGATTGCGCTCGCCTGCGACCTCATCATCGCCTCGGAGAATGCGACCTTCGCCCTGCCCGAGCCGCGCGTCGGCCTCGCTGCATTGGCCGGCGGCGTACACCGGCTGCCGCGCCAGATCGGAATGAAGCGCGCCATGGGCATGATCCTGACCGCGCGCCATGTCTCGGCCAAGGAGGGTTTTGAACTCGGTTTCGTCAACGAGGTGGTGCCTGCCGGCGAAGCGCTGGCGGCGGCGGAACGCTGGGCCGAGACCATCTGCAAGAATTCGCCGATGTCGATCCGCGCGTCCAAGCAGGCCATTCAGAAGGGGTTGGCGGTGCCGCTGGAACAGGCCATCGCCGAGCAGCGCGAATACCCGGCGGTGAAAGCGATGACGGCGTCCCAGGATTACATCGAGGGACCGAAGGCGTTTTCGGAAAAGCGCCCGCCGAAATGGCTGGGGAGGTAAGGTAAGGGGTGCGGCGCACCCTCCCGGTCTTTGCGAGCGAAGCGAAGCAATCCATTATCGCCATCTGCGCAAGTGGTGGATTGCTTCGTCGCAAACGCTCCTCGCAATGACGGGCTAACCACCGTGCTCTCCCAACTCCCTTCGATACGACGCGTAATTCGGCTGATCGACGGCGAGCTTGTCCATGGTGGTCTGCCAGAGATGATCGGCGAGCCCTGGCGTTTGCAGGTCGGCCTCGCCTTTTGCGATTTGATCGGCGAGCGCGCGATTGAGTTCGCCGAGCGAGCCTTGCTTGCCCAGCAGTTGCGACAGCCGCACCAATTCCGCGGCATCGCTGCCCTGCCCCAGCCTGAGCTGCCGCGTCACCAGATCGAGCATGTTGATCGCGACCCGGAGCTTGAACGCGTTGTGACCGCTGAATTGAGGCGCGATGTCGTTGCGCAGGAAATCCGCGACCGCCTTGGTCAGCTCTGCCGGTGTCGGTTCGTCTTGCATGTCAGCTCTCCCTCGGGGCAAGTAGCCGCAACAGATCGATCTCGGTCTCCGACGCACGGCGGCCGATCATGGCGCGCTCCATCGAATGGTCCGGCGAGAGGCGAAAGCGCTGCATCATGCCGCAGCACATCACGCCCCAGCGCAGCGTGCCCATCACTTCCCAGAATGTTACCCTGTTAGCATCGACGCGGCGGCCGGCCGCCTCGTATCCGGCAAACAGTTCCTCGCGTGTCCCAAAGCCCCCGACGGGTTTATCGATCTCGCCAAAGCGCCAGGAATTGACGCAGACCCAGCCGAGATCCTCCATGGGATCGCCTGTATGCGCGAGCTCCCAGTCGAGCACCGCGCGCACACCGTCGGTGCCGATGATGAGATTGCCGTGGCGAAAATCGCCATGCACCAGCGTCACCTCGTCCGAAGGACCGGGATCGTGGTCGGCGAGCCAGCGCAGCGCCAGTTCGAATACCGGGCGCGGCCAGTCGAAACTACGGTAATCGCGCTCGAACTCGGCAATCTCCTTCGCCGCCGTCATGCGGCGAAGTTCCGGGAGCTTTGAAACGGCCAATCCGTGGATGCCGGCTGCGATCTCGCCGAGCTGGCGCGCCAGTTTCGGGCGCGCTTGCGCGAACTTCTCGTCGCGCAAAATCTTGCGCGCGATGGTTTCGCCCTCGACCCGCGCCATGACAAATCCAGCGCCGAGTTCGTCCTGCGGCTGCAGCACATGCAGCACCCGTGGCGACGGCACGCCGGCGTCATAGGCAAGCTGCATCAGCCTTGCCTCGGCATCGAGCCCGGCCGCGCGCGTTGGCGCAGCGCCATAACCCTGCGGCGCCCGGCGCAGGATGGCGCCGATGTTGCCGGCGGGGTGCACGATATCGAACGACCAGGTTTCCTGGCTGGCGCCACCGGAAAGCCTGACCGCGCCAGTCACGCCCGTCGCGCCCGGGTACCACGACGCGACGCTGCGTCCGAGCACCTCTTCCATCATCTGCCCTTGAATTTGGCCGGACGTTTTTCGAGGAAGGCGCCGACACCCTCCTTGAAATCTTCCGCAGCGCCGGCGACCCGCTGAAACTGTTGTTCGAGATCGAGCTGATCCTCGAACGAATTTTCCGGGCTTTCCCAATACAATTTGCGGATCAGCGACAGCGCAATGGTCGGGCCGCTCGCCAGTTCCTGTGCAAGCTTCATGGTCTCTTCCATCAGCACCGCGTCGTCATAGACGCGATTGACGAGGCCCCATTCCAGAGCCTTCTCGGCCGGAAGTCTCTCGCCCATCAGCGACAGTTCGACCGAGCGCGCTCTTCCGATCAGGCGCGGCAACAGCCAGGTCGAGCCGCAGTCCGGGACGAGACCGATGCGCCGGAACGCCTGCAGGAAGTAAGCGGAGCGCGCGCAAAGTATCATGTCGCCCATCAATGCAAAACTCATCCCGGCGCCGGCGGCAGCACCATTGACGGAGGTGACGATCGGGCAATGCAGATTGCGCAGGCGGCGCAGGAACGGGTGATAGGCCGTCTCGAGCGCGGCGCCGGCGTTGGTGCGCTTGCCCGGCTCGGCATTGTTGCGGCCCTGCAAATTGGCGCCGGCACAAAAGGCGCGGCCCGCGCCTGTGATCACGAGGCATCGCACGTCGCCGCGGCGGTCCTCGATCGCGTCGATCGCCTCCGAGAGGCCGCCCAGCATGTCCATGGAGACGGCGTTCATCACCTCCGCATGATCGAGCTTGAGGATGGCCACCTGGCCGTCGAAGTCGAGCGTGACGTGTTTGAACTGCATCTGTTTCCTCAATCTGTTGTGTCCCGCGCCGTTCTTCCGTGACGCGGAAAGTTTCAATCTTGGACCCATATTTGATTTTTAGACGCAGCTTGTCCATGGTTGTAACGGGTGCAGCCGCCCGCCGCGGACGCGCGGCCTGACGCGCGCCAAACAATGGAAACGCTCATGAGCCTATTTGATCTCTCCGGCCGCGTCGCCATCGTCACCGGCGGCAATGGCGGCATCGGGCTCGGCATCGCGCAGGCGCTTGCCGCAGCCGGCTGCAACGTCTCGATCTGGGGTCGCAACGCCGAGAAGAACAAGAACGCCGCAGCCACCATGGCCGCTTCTCCCGGCAAGGTCGATACCAGGATCTGCGACGTCAGCGATGCCGCCTCGGTCAAGGCGGCGATGGCGGCGACGCTTGGCCACTTCGACCGGGTCGACGGCTGCTTTGCCAATGCCGGCATCGGCGGCGGCGGACGGCATGCCTTCATCGACCGCACCGAGGAACAGTGGCGGGCCATGTTCGCGACCAATCTCGACGGCGTCTTCCACGTGTTCCAGGCCGCCGCCCGCCACATGACCGAGCGCGCCACGGCCGGCGATCCCTTCGGCCGGCTGGTTGCGACCTCGAGCCTCGCCTCGCTGTTCGGCACCGCGCGCAACGAGCATTATGCCGCCACCAAAGCCGCCATCAACGCGCTGGTCCGCGCGCTCGCGGTCGAGCTCGCGCGCAACGGCGTCACCGCCAACGCCATCCTGCCCGGCTGGATCAAGAGCGACATGACCGCAGGCGTGCTGGCGAACGAAAAATTCGTCGGCGCGGTGATGCCACGGATCCCGATGCGCCGCTTCGGCGAGCCGACCGATTTCGGCGGCATCGCCGTGTATCTCATGAGCAAGGCGTCGTCCTATCACACCGCCGATTGCTTTGTCATTGACGGCGGCTACACGGCGTTCTGAGATGCGCCGCGCAGACGCATCGTCTTTGCGCTATCCAGCTCGCTCCAAAACACGATAGAGTATCGATGAAACAGGTTTCACACAGATCGTCCGGCCGATGACGGGAAAAAGCGATCTGAGCCATTGGGAGGACTGACAGATGAAACACGCCTACGTGCCGCGAACGACGACCTACACGCTGAACCCGGAGGACGAGCTCAACGATCTGCGCATGTCGGAGCAGGTCCGGCCGCTCTACGATCACGTGCGGAAATTCATCCGGGAAACGGTCGATCCGATGTCGGCGGAGTTTTATCGGCTCGGCGAGAAGAAGACCGACCGCTGGAGCTTTACGCCGGAACAGCTCGAGGTTCTCGGCAAGGCGAAGACAAAGGCCAAGGAAGTCGGACTGTGGAATTTCTTCCTGCCCGATGCCGAGACCGGCGACGGCCTGAAGAATCTCGACTACGCCTATATCGCCGCCGAGCTCGGCAAGAGCCCGCTGGCCTCGGAAACCATGAACTGCTCGGCGCCTGATACCGGCAACATGGAAGTGCTCGAGCGCGTCGGCACCAAAGAGCAGAAGGAGAAGTGGCTGAAGCCGCTTCTGGCCGGCGAAATCCGCTCCGCCTACGCCATGACCGAACCGAACGTCGCCTCCTCGGATGCGAAGAATATTTCGACCACCGCAAAGCTCGTCGGTGACGAATGGGTGATCAACGGCGAAAAATACTACATCTCCGGCTTGGGTGATCCGCGCTGCAAAATCATGATCGTGATGGTGAAGACCAATCCGGACGCAGCCCCGAGCAAGCAGCAGTCGCAAATCCTGGTGCCGAAGGACACCCCGGGTGTCGAGATCCTAGGACCGATGCATGTGTTCGGGCACGACCATGCGCCGCGCGGGCACATGCATCTGCGCTTCAACAATGTCAGGGTGCCCAAGGACAACATGCTGCTCGGCGAAGGCCGCGGTTTCGAGATCTCGCAGGTCCGTCTCGGGCCGGGCCGCATCCATCACTGCATGCGCACCATCGGCAAGGCCGAAAAGGCGCTCGACATGATGGTGTCGCGGGGACTGACCCGCGAAGCCTTCGGCAAGAAGATCGCCCATCTCGGCGGCAATCTCCAGATCATCGCGCAGGCGCGCTGCGAGATCGAGGCGATGCGGCTGATGGTGCTGAAAGCCGCGAAAGCGATGGACGTGCTCGGCAACAAGGAAGCGCGCATCTGGGTCAGCATGGTCAAGGCCATGGTGCCCGAACGCGCCTGCAAGATCATCGACCAGGCGATCCAGATGCACGGCGCGACCGGCATCTCGCAATGGACCCCGCTCGCCGAAATGTACCAGGACGTGCGCCATCTCCGTTTCGCCGATGGCCCCGATGAAGTGCACTGGATGGTGGTCGGCCGCCACGAGCTGAGCATGCCGTAGCATGGAATACGCACCAAACGATCTCACGGCCCGTGAGCGCTACAAGGTGCTCACGGGTTTCGTGCTGCCGCGGCCGATCGCCTGGGTGACAACGGTTGGCCCGACCGGCGTCGTCAACGCCGCGCCGTTCAGCTTCTTCAACGTGTTCTGCGAGGAACCCCCGCTTTGCATGTTCGCCGTCAATTTGCGTCCCGACGGCCGCACCAAGGACACGCTGACCAACATCCAGCGCACAGCAGAGTTCGTGGTCAACCTTGCCGATGAACCGCTGGCGCGTGCGATGCACGATTCCAGCGGCGATTTTCCGCCCGAAATCGGCGAGCCCAATTATCTCGGCCTGAAACTGGCGCCCTCGAGCAAGATTGCCGTGCCGCGCCTTGCCGACGCGCCGTGGGCGATGGAGTGCAAGACCTGGCAGGCCATCGACGTCAACGGCGACCGCCAGCTCATCATCGGCGAAGGCATCAATTTCCACATCTGCGACGAATTGTGGGATCCCGCCTCGATGCGCGTCCACATGGACCGCTATCATCCGGTCGGCCGCATGTTCGCCGACCGCTACTGCCGGACCGACGACCGAATCGTGTTCCCGCCGGCAGAGGGGGCACCGCGGGCGTAGCCGTAGATGAACGGTTGATGGACAAAAATTCATCTTTCTCGCTTCGGCTTTCTCTCTTCGGCCGCAGCGTGACTTCCAACCTTGGAACGCTCCTCCACCGCGTGCAGCGCTGCATGGTACTTTTTGTCCCCTGCATCCGCAGCATACGCCGATGCTGAACCTTTTTGCCGATGCTTCGTACCCATGCTCGTAATGGCACTGGGGACCTGCATGAATTCTTTTCGGCCTACGAGAATCGAACAATTGGCGATCGAAGCGAAGCTAAATCTCGTCTTTGGAGCAAAGGCGTACGACCGTTTATTTCTTGGTTTCGAAGTCCTGGAGGTCGTTGACGACGAATTGCGCGCGTGGGCTCCCTCGGAGCATCGGGCGGCCGTTATCGACGTCCAGTATTCCGGCAAGGTCGCCTGGATCGCTCAGACCGTGTTCAAACGGCCGATCCGGCGGGTCAACGTGCTATTGCGCGGAATGAAGCACGACATCTGCGAGCAGCCCGCCTGGAGCGCGGACCGGCGGTTGCATGGAGGCATCAAGGGACTCCAAGAGGGCCGCAGGTAGTCCGGAGTTCCGGTACCCTGGGCGGCCCTACGCGCCGCGGCGGCATCGATCGACATTATAGGTAAAAGTCAGCCGGCACTGTTGGTGCCGGCTGACCAGTGACTGCACGAGCCGGTTGACTATCAGTTGGCGTCGGCGTGTCGGTCGTGACCATGATCGTCACCGTCGGCCAGATGGTCGCGATCCGTTCCTGGCGTGAATGAAATGCCACGGAGGACTTCGCCAGAGCGCGCGGTTCGAACAGCGGTAAAGCTTTCGCCCGCGGGAAGGCTGGTCGCGGCCAGATTATCCCTGATCATGACCAGTTGATTCGGATCGGCGCCCTGATCGCCATCTCCACTGACGGTCGAGGTGATGGCCCAGATCGTCGCGGTACCATCGCGATTGACGCGGCCCATGAGATTGCGAAGGCCGTCGGCGGCGGGTGCCCACGGCAGGCTGGTCTTTGGATTTTGGCCGGTCGGATAATCCTTCACCGTGTATGGCACGCCAAGGTTCAGGCCAGCCTGCAGCACGTAGGCGAGTTTCCACGCACTGATGCTCGCGTCGAACACCCACTTCTGCAGTCCCGCGCCGGTTTGCGCGGCCGCCGCGGTATACTTGCCCGATACCGGATCGAAGGTGGTGGTGCCGTTGCCTTCGTCGGTGACATAGAGCGTCTTGGCGTCCGCAAACCAGACGCCGAACGGGAACGCCGTCGCTGTCTTTGCCAAATTCGTCGGGAAGCCCGCAAGTACGCACATGTCGTAGGGGACGACACCTTTGGTCTGCAGCTGCGTGGCATCGTAGAAGATCGGCGTCGTCGGCAGCTTTGCAGTTGCGCCGGGTATGCCGACGCCGCTCGGGCAGGCCAGCGGTTTGCCGTTGGAGTCGAAGCCCCGTGGTATCGATGAAGTACACCGTGTTGATGCCGTTGCCGCCGCTGCCTTGGTGGTAAAAATAACGTCGTTGAAGATCGAGAGACCCCGGAAATTGGTGTCCTTGCCGGTCTTGTCCGCCTTCAGCCCCAACTGCGTGACATTGAAGCTGCCGACGGGCGTCGGCAGGCCCGGGTTTTGGGCTGCAAGGCTATCTCGTTCCGCGGTCAGGATTTGCAATCCGGCGCCGATAATGATGCCGTTTGGCTGAGGATTTCCGCCGTTACCGGCATTGCCGGACATGTAGACAACGTTCGCGCCGTCCTTGTCGTTCAGGATCGCGGCACGTCCGTTGTTGCCGCTATAGGCATTGCTTTTCGTGAAGCGAAACCGGCCGTGTTCGTCAACTTCCGCGACCACGCGGGAATAGGCGCCGGGGACGGGATTGGTGGGATCGACCACCGCGGGCGTATTGGAATTCGAGACATCGAGCGCATCGATCGGCGCAAGGTATCCCATGAACGTCACGATCCGGCCGTCGGTCGACAGGTTCAGCGCGATCTCCGATTTGGACGGAAAGCTCGTCACCATCTGGTCCCTGGTCGGCGTGAGCCCGTCGGCGCTGTTGGGCACCTCGAGCGAATTGACCAGTTCGCCGGACGGCTTGAGCTGATCGAGCACGACTTTCGCGGTGATGCCGAAGCTGGCGTCGACGAGCGAATTATCCCAGACAAACGGATAAGAGCCGTCGGCCGTCGCGGGCACGCAATTGCCGGGGGTGCAATTGGGCGGGAGCTGCGCCCCGACAGCGATATTTGCCGCATTGCTGTCGTATACGGAACGGCTGAGCAGCAAGTTTCCCGGTACGAATGCAACATCATCGTCGGCAAACGCGACGGTGGCACCCGCAACGCCCGCTAAAGCGACTGTTAATGCCAAACCCGACCGGAAAGCCAGCAGCCTGGCGAGAAAACGCGATTCCGCTACCTTCATCGAAACACCCCCCTGGAACTTTGCCTGGAGCCACGTTTGCTTAAGTCGTGGCGAATACGGGGAACCTTGCCCATGCTCCATTACAATCATAAGAACGCGACGCGAACGGATGTTGAAGGTTAAACGACGCCATCAGCCGGCTTCGGAACCTAGGCGCCCGCCGATGGCTCGCGCGTGGGTGCGAAAAACGATGTCCCAAAAGATCGTCGTCACGCCAAAATTGCAATCCTCGAGATGATGATGCGTGAGGTGGCGTAGCTTCGCCGAATAGAGCCATGAATTTGGCCCTATCGACCAGCGATGCACGGCATAGTGGATGACGATGAAGACCAGATAGCCCGAGAGCAGTCCGGCGAAAATCGCCGAGCCATCTTGCAACCCCGCGGCGCCAATCAAGAGATATCCGATCGGCAACGCCAGCAGCGGCGTACTGAGGCTCGATCGTTCCGCGTCCGGATCGCTTGGGTGGTCGTGATGAAGCTGATGCAGGCGCCGGCCGATGGAATGAATGTGGTGGAAGGCAAACCGGTGCACCAGATATTCCAGGAGCGTCCAGGCCACCATGCCGGTAAGCACGAGATGGAGATGGTCCATGCCGGCGAGGCCAGCGAAAATCACAATGGCCAACGGTACCGTGACGAAGTCGCCGAAGTGACGAAGTCGCCGCATCATATCGGCGGAAAGCCTCGTCATGAACGCTGTTCGCCTCATTGGATCACCCTCGCCGGAGCTTATCCCGCGTCTTGGTCTGCCGGCCAGAGATTGGAACAGATTTGCATGACAAGATTGATGACAGATATCAGCTTCGGCCTTGCGAATGGCGGAGGCAAACCCGCAAGTTGCGCGGCTCAGCGCGGCGCGAGTTCGGCGATCAGCGCGTTCGTCGCCGCCACCGCGGCCGTGAAGCCGCCGGCAGAGAACTCGTTCATGACGAAAAATGCGGCCACCCCGCGGGTCGGCGCGATCGCGAGATAAGCGAAATTACCCTGCAGGCCGCCGCTTTTCTGCAGGATCAGCGGGTGGTTGGCGGCCGGCATGTTGATCACCCAGCCGAGCCCCATCGCGTCCATCGGCCCGCCATCGTCGAGGCCTACGACGGCCGCGCCCGGCTTGTAATGGATCAGATCGCGCGGAGTTCGTTCGCGCGATCCGTTGGCTTCTCCGCCCAGGAAGCTATTGTGGGATCGCACCCACCGGAGGCGGCTGACATGTCTGAAATCATCAATCTTGGCGGGCTTCAGCTCAAATTCCTTCACAGCAAGGAAGATACTGCCGGCACCCTCGATATGTTTGAGATGACATTGCAGCCGAATGCCCGCATGCCCGTTCCGCATTACCATGATCGTTGGGATGAAGCGATCTATGGGTTGACGGGCACGTCGTGCTGGCGGATCGATGGAAAGGATATCGACGTAGGGCCCGGCGAGACCGTCTTCATCAAGCGCGGCATTGTCCACGGCTTCACGAACCGCTCGACCGAGCCGACAACCTGCCTGTGCACCCTGAGCCCCGGTGTGCTGGGGCCGCAATATTTCAGGGAAATAGCCGGGCTGTTGTCGGCCGGCGCCCCTGATCTGGCAAGGATGAAGGAAACGATGTTGCACTACGGGCTGATCCCGGCGCCTCCATCCTAGTCGTCGCGGGGACGGCCGGGCCGACCCGTCATCTCGCGAGCGACATCCACCGTTCCGTTGCGTCGATCGCCGACGCCCACAGACGATCTGTGGGCTGGCCGCGATGCAGCGCCTTTCCGACTTCGCAGATGGCCAGGAATGCGCCGGATCGCGCCTCTTCGACTTCGAGCGGCTGCTCGCTGTCTCCCTGAACCAGAGCGACCAAGCCGTTCAGCATCGGCAACGCAATCTCAGCCTTCTCGCGCTCCGCCGCCTTCAGGGCTTCGATTACTTTTTTGGCTTTCTCGGAATCGTTCATAGGCGCCGGCCTACCCCTGACCCTCGATCACCTCCAGCACCTTCGGCGGCGACATCGGCAGGCTGTAAAACCGCTTGCCCAGCGCGTTATGAACGGCATTGGCGACGGCCGCCATGACAGGCACCAGCGGCACTTCGCCGACGCCCTTGACGCCTTGCGGATGTTTCGGGTTCGGCACTTCGACCATCACGGTGTCGAGCATCGGCAGGTCCGAACAAACAGGCATGCGATAATCGAGGAAGCCGGGGTTATCGACCTTGCCGGCCTTGTTATAAATGTACTCCTCGTTCAACGCCCAGCCGATGCCCTGCGCGACGCCGCCTTGCATCTGGCCCTCGACATAACCGGGATGGATGGCGCGGCCGACGTCCTGCACCGCCGTGTAGCGGATCACGCGCACGATGCCGAGCTCGACATCCACTTCGACGTCGCAGATATGCGTGCCAAAACCGCCCTCGGCGCCTTCGGTGTTGAGCTGCACGCCGGCGCCGATCGGCCCGCCCATCTGCGGGGCCTTTGCCGCAAGTTCGGCCAGCGTCAGCGGCTCGAACTGGCCGGCGTTGGGGCTCACCGGATGCGCGGCGCCGTTTTCCCATTTCACGGCTTCCGGATCGATCTCCCAGATTTTTGCGGCGCGCTCCCGCAGCGTGGCGATGATCTTGTCGGTGGATTGCGTCACCACCATCGCGGAGGCAAACAGCACGCGGCTGCCGCCGGTGAGATTGGAAAACCCGACGGTCGCGGTGTCGCCGATCAGGACCGATACGCGGCGATAATCGATGCCGAGCAATTCGGCGCAGATGTTGGCGATCGCGGCGCGCGAGCCGCCGATATCCGGATGACCCGTCGTGACGACGACATTGCCGTCCTCGGTGATGTTGACCTGCGCGCTCGATTCACCGCCGGCATTGAACCAGAAGCCGGACGCGACGCCCCTGCCCTGCAGCTTGCCGAGCGGCGCGGCGTAATGCGGATGCGCTTTTGCCGCTTCCAGCGTCTCGATATAGCCGATGCGCGGAAATACCGGGCCGTGCGCGGCCTTCGTGCCCTGTTTCGCGGCGTTCTTCAGCCGCAACTCCAGCGGATCCAGCTTCAGCGCTTCGGCCAATTCGTCGAGCACGCATTCCACCGCAAAGGCGCCGATCGGCGCGCCGGGCGCGCGATAGGCCGCGACCTTGGAACGGTTGGAGAGCACATCAAAGCCGACCGACAGCACGTTCGGGATATCGTAAGGGGAAAAACTACAGCCGACCGCGCCGCGGATCGGCGAGCCCGGCAGCGCGCCGGCCTGCAGATAGAACGTGCCTTGCGCCGCGACGATGGTGCCGTCCTTCTTGGCGCCGATCTTGACCGTGCTTTTCGAGCCTGAAGTGGGCCCGGTCGCCCGCATCACCTCCTCGCGGGTCATCACCATTTTTACGGGCCGGCCGGATTTTTTCGCAAGCAGCGTCGCCAGCGGCTCGAGATAGACGATGGTCTTGCCGCCGAATCCACCGCCGATTTCGGCCGGAATGGCGCGGATGTCGCTCTGCGGAATCCCCGTCAGATACGACGTCATGGCGCGGACCATGAACTGGCCCTGGCTCGAGCTCCAGATCGTGGTCTTGTTGTCGGGCGCGACGCTGATCAGGCAGGCGTGCGGCTCGATATAGCCCTGATGCACCGGGCGGGTGGTAAAGCTGCGCTCGATGACGATCTCGGCCTGCGCAAAACCCTGCGCGATGTCGCCCTTCTTGACCTCGATTCGGCCTGCGATGTTGGACGGCTTGCCCTCGAACTTGTTGAACTCGTGCAGGATCGGCGCGTCGGGTTTTAGGGCATCGTCGATCTCGATCGACCACGGCAGCACTTCGTAATCGACCTCGATCAGTTCACAGGCTTTCGCCGCGATCGCTTCTGACGTGGCGGCGACTGCAGCCACGGGGTGGCCGGGGAACAGCGCCTTCTCGCGCGCCATCACATTGCGGCACATCCAGCGCATGTCCTGGATACCGAGCATGACCGACTTGTCGATCGGGAAATCGACGATATCGCGCGCGGTGACCACCGCTTTGACGCCCGGCAGCGCCTCCGCCTTCGAGGTATCGATGCCCCTGATGCGCGCATGCGGATGTGGGCTGCGCAAAATCTTGCCCCAGATCATGCCGGGCATCGTGGTGTCGGCGGCAAACGCCGCGCGGCCCGTGACCTTGTCGGCGCCGTCGGGGCGAATGGTGCGCTGGCCGATCCACTTGTTGTTGGTGATGATGTTCATTGCGCGCTCTCCCGCATATCAGCCGCGGTCTCCAGAACCGCGCGGACAATCTTGTCGTAACCGGTGCACCGGCAGAGATTGCCGGCGAGCCAGAAGCGAACCTCTTCCTCGCTCGGCTCGGAATTCTTCTTCAACAGCGCCTCGGAGGCGACCAGCATGCCCGAGGTGCAGATGCCACATTGCAGCGCCGCCATTTCCAGGAATTTTTGCTGCAGCGGATGCAGCCGCTCACCCTGCGCCATGCCTTCGATGGTTCTGATATCGTGGTCTTCGGCCTCGGCGGCGAGCATCAGGCACGAACAGACCAGGCGGTCGTCCAGCATAATGCTGCAGGCGCCGCAATCCCCCGACGCGCAGCCTTCCTTCGAACCGGTCAAAGCCAGCGGCCCGCGCAAGGCGTCGAGCATGGTGTCGTTGGGTTCGCACAAGAACTCCATCGGCTCGCCGTTGACGGTGGTGGAAACGTGCAGTTTGGCCATGGTCTTCAATTCCCCAACTCAATTTTCTTTTGCGCGCTTGGCGGCGATAGCGGCGGTGCGCTTGAGCAGCACGCCGGCGATTTTGGTCCGATAGGCGATGGTGCCGCGCTTGTCGTCGATCGGACGGCAGGCGGCGGAGCAGGCAGCACCAGCGGCGTTCAGCGCCGCGTCGTCGAGCTTGCTGCCGATCAGCGCTTTCGCTGCCGCTTCGACCAGGAGCACCGTTGGCGCCACCGCGCCGAGCCCGACCCTCGCTGTGGTACACACCCCATTCTTGAGCGTGAGGCTGACGCCGCAGCCGACCACGGCGATATCCATTTCGGTGCGCGGGATCATGCGCAAATAAGCATCGCTGGAACCCGGCGGCCGCGGCGGCAGAGCAAAACTGACGAGGATTTCGCCGGGCTTTAGATTGATGCGTCCGGGGCCGGCCGGCACTTGTTCTACCGGTATCTCGCGGCGGCCGTTCGGGCCCTGCACCGTGACCATGGCGCCGGCAGCGATCATGGCCGGCACGCTATCGCCGGCGGGAGAACCGTTGCAGAGATTGCCGCCCGCCGAGGCACGGCCCTGAACCTGGGTGGAACCGATCAAATTGACGGCCTCGAGCACCCCGGGCCAGACTTTCCCGAAGCGCGGATGCTCGGCCAGCACCGCCCCCGGGACCGCGGCGCCGACGCGAAACCCGCCATCGGCGGTTTGCTCGATCGCGGTCATTTCAGTTATTTTCTTGATGTCGACGATCAGGCCCGGCCGCACCGCGCCGGAGCGCATCTGCACCAGAAGATCAGTGCCGCCTGCCAAAATGCGCGCAGCACTCCCGCCCGCCGCAAAGACATTGACCGCTTCATCAAGCGTGTGCGGGCTTACATATCGGATGTCCGTCATGGTCGTTCGCCGTCTCCCCTCACCGCTCGCCCCGTTGGTCAATGGCCTGCTTTTTTGGGATGCGAGAGCGGGCAGACTACACGGGCAACGGCGATTGGAACAGCCTCCGGGACGGCAGGCTCCTATGCGGGAAGCGGGTTGGCGCTGGTAAAACCTCTCACAATGTGAGATGGCGGGGGCCTGGTTTTCGGTTCTCACCCCGTCATTGCGAGAAGCCAACGGGTCGCGCGAATGCGCGCCCGATGACGGGCTCCGCGACCGAAGCAATCCATATCTCCTCGGCGGCACCATGGATTGCTTCGCTTATGCGCGCAATGACGGCGGTTAGTAAGCGGCCACAGCGCGAGCCTCCTCCGCCGCCGTCATCACAAATCCTTCATACCCCTTGGCCGCGACGCCGTTGCAGATCTGGCGGTAGGCGCCGACGCCGCCGATATAGGGCATGAAGATCTGCGGCTTGCCCGGGATGTTGGCGCCCATGTACCAGGAATTGGCCTGCGGATAGAGCGTAGTGTGCGCGACGTCGTTGACATGCGCCACCCATTTCTCCTCCGCCTCGCGCTCCGCTTCCATCGCCTCAAAGCCGCGATCACGCATAAAGGCGAGGCAATCGGTAATCCAGTCGACATGCTGCTCGATCGAGACGATCATGTTGCTTAGCACCGACGGGCTGCCGGGGCCGGTGATGATGAAGAGATTGGGAAAGCCCGCGCTCATCAGGCCGAGATAGGTTTTGGGGCCCTCGGCCCATTTCTGGTTCAGCGTCTGGCCCTGGCGGCCGCGAAGTTCGATTTTTGCAACCGAACCCGTCATTGCATCGAAGCCGGTGGCCAGCACCAGCGCGTCGACCTCATAGTCCTTGCCGCCGGCGCGGACCGCGTGCGGCAAAATCTCCTCGATCGGATCGGATTTGATATCGACCAGCGTCACGTTCGGCCGATTGAACGTGGCAAAATAATCGGTGTCGACGCAAATGCGTTTTGAGCCGATCGGGTGATTGTTCGGCTGCAATCGTTTTGCCGTCTGCGGGTCCTTGACGATCTCCGCGATCTTTTCCCTGACAAAATCGGCGGCGGTGTCGTTGGCCGACTTGTCGAGCGCGAGATTGTTGTAGACCGACATGAAGGTGAGGCCGCCGCGGTTCCAGCGTGCCTCATATTTGGCGCGGCGCTCGTTGTCGCCATCGTCGAGCGCGCCGCGATCGGGCATCTCGGTATAGATGCCGTTGCGCGCCTCTTCGCGGGCAAAGCGCCGGATCTCCGGATATTTTGAGCGGATCGCCTCGCGCTCCTCCTCCGTCAGCGGCGCGTTGCGGGCGGGAATCGAAAAATTGGCGGTGCGCTGGAACACGGTGAGATGGCTCGCCTGCTCGGCGATCACTGGCACCGACTGGATGCCTGACGAGCCCGTGCCGATCACGCCGACACGCAAGCCCGAAAAATCGATCCGCTCATGTGGCCAGTGGCCGGTGTGGTAGACCTTGCCCTTGAAACCCGCGAGACCCCTGATGTCAGGCATTCGCGCGTTCGAGAGGCAGCCGGTGGCGAGCACGACATATTTTGCGGTGACAGTCTTGCCGTCGGACGTCATGACTGCCCACGAATTCGCGCTTTCGTCGAACACCGCGCCGTCGACGCGGGTGTTGAGCTGAATGTCGCTGCGGAGATTAAAGCGGTCGGCGACATGGTTGGCGTAACGCAAAATCTCGGGCTGCGGCGCGTAGCGTTCGCTCCAGTTCCATTCCTGCTGCAGCTCATCGGAAAACGAGTACGAGTACTGCATGCTTTCGACGTCGCAGCGTGCGCCGGGATAGCGGTTCCAGTACCAGGTGCCGCCGACATCGCCGCCCTGCTCATAGACCCGGGCCGATAGTCCGAGCCCGCGCAGTTTGTGCAGCATGTACATTCCGGCAAAGCCCGCGCCGACCACGACGACATCGCAAGTGCCGGGCGCCTGGTCCTTGAGGGATGCGGATTGCAAGGCGGACATGCGAACTCGCTTTCTATTTTTGTGTTGGGCACCAGCATTCTACCCGTGGCGTGAAAGCGCAAGAGACAAGATCGGAGCGTCCGGCTCCGCATATTTTGCCACGCGGAATGCGTAGACAGACAATCACGCCGCGTCGCGTTTCCGGCGTCCCGGCGCAAGAATGGTTGATGGAAACCCGCTTGGCTTCGCAGCCCATGATGGGCTAGCGTCGCTGGCGCATCTTCAAACCAAGAATGAGCAGCGCAAGCTGCCGCAGGGAGTGAGCACGACCATGAAATCGCCGATCTGCAACATGCTGGGAATTGAATTCCCGCTGCTGGCGTTCAGCCATTGCCGTGACGTCGTCGCCGCTGTCAGCCGCGCCGGAGGCTTTGGCGTGCTGGGCGCGACCGCGCATTCGCCCGAGTCGATCGAGCAGGAACTGAAATGGATCGACGATCATGTCGACGGCAAGCCCTATGGCGTCGACGTGCTGATTCCGGAAAACATCTCGACCGCCGGCGAAAAGGACGTCACCTGGAAAAGCCTGGAGGCGCGGATTTCGCCGGAGCATCGCGCCTTCACCAAGAGTCTTCTGAAGAAATACGACATCGAATTGACCACGACCAACGTCGCCGACAATCAGCCGCAGCCATTCGACGCGGAACGCGCGCTGGAGCTTCTTGACGTCTCGTTCCGCCACCCGATCCGGCTGATTGCGAACGCGCTCGGCGTGCCGCCGAAGGCGATGATCGAGATGGGCAAAAAGCACGGTGTGCCGGTGGCAGCACTCGTCGGCGCCAAGGAGCATGCGCTGCGTCAGGTCGCGGCCGGTGTCGATATTCTGGTGGTGCAAGGCACCGAAGCCGGCGGCCATTGCGGCGAGGTTTCGACCATGGTGCTGGTGCCCGAGGTGATCAAGGCGATAAAGCCGATCCGCGACGTGCCGGTGCTGGCCGCGGGCGGCATCATGACCGGGCGGCAGATGGCGGCCTGCATGGCGATGGGCGCGGCCGGGGCCTGGACCGGCTCGGTGTGGCTTGCGACGGTGGAATCCGAGACATCGGAGATCTTCCGCGAAAAAATGATCGCGGCCTCCTCGCGCGATGCGGTGCGCTCCAAAGGCCGCACGGGAAAGCCGGCGCGGCAATTGCGCTCGGTCTGGACCGATGCGTGGGACCGCGGGCCCGATAGCCCCGGCGCGCTGCCGATGCCGCTGCAAAGCATCATCAGCCGCGACGCCTTCAACTCGATCGACCGCTCCGCCGCCGCGGGCAACGCCAAAGCGCGCGACCTCGTGAGTTATTTCGTCGGCCAGGGCGTCGGGCTGATCGACAGCGTGAAGACAGCGGGCGCCGTGGTGCAGGAATTCAAGGAAGAGTTTGTCGAGGCCGTCGAGCACATGAACGCGCTGGTGGCGGATTGAGTGCGGGGCCCATCCTTCGAGGCTCGCCGCAAGAGCGCCGAGCACCTCAGGATGACGGCTCGCGCGTGGCCGTCACCCTGAGGTGCCGTAGCAAAGCGAAGGCCTCGAAGGGCGACGGCGAATTGATGTCTAGAAAGTGAAAACAAGAAAATGTCGAACAAAAACTCCCCGCTCCCCGACGACCGCATTCCCGTCATCGTCGGCGTCGGCGAAATCGTCGACCGCCCGAAGGAAATTGCCGCCGGCCTCGAACCCCTCACCTTGCTCGAACAAGCCCTGAAGCGCGCCGAGCAGGATTCGGGCGGCAAATTGCTCGGCGAGATCGGCTCGCTTGACGTCGTCAATTTTCTGAGCTGGCGCTATCGCGATCCGGAAAAGCAACTTGCCGCGCGTCTCGGCATCACGCCCGCACACCTCTATTACGGCCCGGTCGGCGGCGAGAGCCCGATCCGCTATCTGCACGAGGCGGCGCAGCGGATCGCGCGCGGCGAATGCAGCGTTGCCGCGGTTTGCGGTGCGGAGGCCCAGTCCAGCGCGACCAAGGCCGAGCGCGCCGGCGTCAGCCTGCCATGGACGCCGTTCGCCCACGATGTCGAAGAGCCCAAACGCGGCGCTGCGTTCCAGAAGCCGATGGCGGTAAAGCTCGGCGTGTTCAGGCCGGTGACGGTTTATCCATTTTACGAAGCGGCCTCGTCAGCACATTGGGGCCAGACGCCGCGCGAGGCGATGGCAGAGTCCGGGCAACTTTGGGCAACCTATTCCAGCGTCGCGTCGCAAAATCCCAACGCCTGGCTGAAGCGGCGATTTGCGCCTGACGAGATTACGACACCGACCGCCGACAACCGCCTGATCGCCTGGCCGTACACAAAACTGATGGTCGCCAATCCGACCGTCAACATGGGCGGTGCGGTACTGTTGACCAGCCTTGCCAAGGCAAGGGCCGCGGGCGTTCCGGAGGATCGCCTCATTCACGTCTGGGGCGGCGCATCGGCCGAAGAGCCGCGCGATTATCTGATCCGCGACCAGTTTTTCGAAAGCCACCCGCAGAACGCCGTGCTCAAGGCGGTGATGGATCTCGTCGGCGGCGACGGCCGCGCGTTCGACGCGATCGAGCTTTATAGTTGTTTCCCCTGCGTGCCAAAGATGGCGCGGCGGACGCTGGGGCTTTCCGCCGATGTGCAGCCGACGGTAACCGGCGGATTGACGTTCTTCGGCGCGCCGCTCAACACCTACATGACGCACGCGGCCTGCGCGATGGTGCGCAAGCTGCGCAATGGCGCACAGCTCGGCCTGCTCTACGGCCAAGGCGGATTTGTCACAAAACATCACGCGCTAGTGCTGTCACGGCAGCCGCCACGCGAGCCATTGGCGCAAGAAACCAGCGTGCAGGCCGAGGCCGACCGGCATCGCCGAGCCGTGCCGGAATTCGTCACTGAAGCAGGCGGCAAGGGTTCGGTCGAGAGTTTTACGGTGATCTACGGCCGCAATGGCCAAGTCGAGCACGGCGTGGTGATGCTGCGGACGCAGGACGATGCCCGCGCGCTGGCACGGGTGCCCGAACAGGACGGCACGACGCTGGCGCATCTTCTCAACATGGACCGCACGCCGGTGGGGACATCGGGCGATGTCGTCACCGCGGACGATAATGTGCTGGAGTGGCGGGTCTAGCGTCATGGCCGGGCTTGTCCCGGCCATCCACGTACTGCTTGCTTAACGACGGAAGACGTGGATGCCCGGGACAAGCCCGGGCATGACCACCGAGAGAGTTTCGCCTCGCCCCTACCCCTTGCCGTCCGGCCGCTCCGAAACCCTCGCCGGGTTGGCGCCCTTGGCGCCGGCGATCCGGACCTGATCGCCGTCGGCGATGCCGTCGGGCGGCGCGACAATGACGCGATCCGTCGCTGCAATGCCCGACCCCAGCTCGATTTCCTTGCCGAGATCGCGGGCGATGGTCACGGTTTTGAACAGCACCTTGTCATCAAGGCCTACGGTCGCGACCCGCAGACCGTTCTGGTTGAAGATCAGGGCGCTCGCCGGAATATGCAGCGGCACCGTATCGCGCTGCAGGCTGAGGCGCACATTGGCATAACCGCCCGGCATCAATTCGCCCTTCGAATTGTCGAGCGCAAGCTGCATCCGCGTCGTACCGGAGGCGACATCGACCGATTGCGAGGAGGCTTCGACGGTGGCGTCGAACGTGCGGTTCGGATATTCCGGCATCGACATCACTGCCTTGGCGCCGATCCTGATCGCGGGCACGTAGCTTTGGGGCACGTTGACATAGACGCGAAGTTTGCTGATGTCGGAGATCACGAACATCGGTGGGCCGCTGCCGCCGCCGGCGTTGATCAGGGCGCCGACATCGGTATCGCGGGCGGTGACCACGCCGTCGAAGGGGACTGTGATCTTCTTGTAGCCCGCCAGCGCCTCCAGCCGTTCGACATTGGCCTCTCCCGATTTGACCGCGGCCTTCTTGTTGGAGAGATCGGCGGAGCGCTCGTCGATCTCCTGCATCGAGACGAAATTCGAGGCGATCAGCGTTTTGCGGCGGGTCAGGGTTGCTTCGGACAGTTTTGCGCTGGCTTCCTGGCTGGCGAGATCGGCGCGCGCCTGCAATAGCTGCTGGTCGAGGTCCGGCGCCTCGATTTCGGCGATCACATCGCCGGCCTTGACCTTGGCGCCGATGTCGACGCTCCAGCTTTTCAGATAACCGCTGACCCGCGCCAGGATCGGCGCGCGATAATACGCCTCCAGCCGCCCCGGCAGATCGATGGTCGCGTTCAACACCCTGGCGTCGGGCAGCACCACGGCGACCGTCGGGATCGCCTGGTTGTCGGTCCATTCACGCAGCTTTTCGCTGGTGTCCTCGCGCGCCCGAATGCCCGTCACCACCACCAGAACGGCGGCGATACCGGCCACAACGGCAAAGATGCCCAACTTCCGGCGGGAAACCGGCGAGTTTTGCTCAGTGGGCATGCAAAGTCTCCGTTGCGGCGACAGCTTTGGCGCCTTGCTTCTTGTGTACCATACTAAAAACCACGGGAACGAACATCAGGGTAGCCACGGTTGCGAATATCAGCCCTCCGACCACGGCGCGCCCGAGCGGCGCGTTCTGTTCGCCACCCTCGCCAAGCGCCAGCGCCATCGGCGTCATGCCGATGATCATGGCCAGCGCCGTCATCAGCACCGGGCGGAAACGGACAAAGCCGGCTTCGATCGCGGCCGCGACCGGGTCGCCCAGCTCTTCATAGCGTTCGCGGGCAAAGCTGATCACCAGCACGCTGTTGGCGGTCGCCACCCCCATGCACATGATTGCGCCGGTCAGCGCCGGTACCGACAGCGTGGTCTCGGTCGTGAACAGCATCCAGACGATGCCGGCGAGCGCCGACGGCAGCGCGGTGATGATCACGAACGGATCGGACCAGGACTGGAAGTTCACCACGATCAGGAGGTAGATCAGTACGATCGCGCCGAGCAGCCCGAACAACAGCCCGGAGAACGCGCTGTTCATGGTCTGCACCTGGCCGAGCAAGACCACCGAGGAGCCCTTCGGCACTTCCCTCGCGGTGTCCGCGATCGCGGCCCTGACATCGGTCGCGACCGCGCCGAGATCGCGCCCCTGCGGGGTCGCATAGATCTGCACCATCGGCTGGATGTCGTATTGGGAGACCACCGCGCTCGAGGTCGATCGCTTGATGTCGGCGATGCCGCCGAGGATCGGCGGGATGGCCGTACTGGCGGCGGTGATCGGCAGGGTCTCCAGCGCGCTCAGGGAATCGATCTGGAATTGCGGGGTCTGCATCACGATCGAATAGGAAACGCCGTTGTCCGGGTTCAGGTAATAGGTCGGCGCGACCTGCGAACTGCCCGCGAGATTGACGACGAGGCTGTTGGTGACGTCGCGCTCGGTGAGGCCCACATACTGCGCGCGGGTGCGATCGACATCGATATTGAAACTCGGGTTGTTGGGCGACTGCTGGATGCGCGCATCGGCAATGCCGGGGATCCTGCGAATCCGGCTCAGCAATTTATTGGCATAGACAAAGTTGGCGTTCACATCGGCGCCGCGGACCTGAAGGTCGATCGGCGCCGGCGCGCCGAAATTGAGGATCTGGCTGACGATGTCGGCCGGCAGGAATGCGAACGTCATCCCCGGAAAGGCGCGCGGCAACTGCTCGCGCATGGCCTGAACATATTCGCTTGTCGGCCGGTGGCCTTCCCTGAGCTTGATCTGGATATCGCCGTCCTGCGAACCGATCAGGCCGGTGTTGTTGTAGGTCATGTTGATGCCGGAGATCGGCATGCCGATGTTGTCGGCGAGCGTCTCGATCTCGCCGGGCGGAATGATCTTGCGGATCGCCTTCTGCACCTCGGCAAACTGGTTGGCGCTTTCCTCGACGCGGGTGCCGACCTGGGTACGGACATGCATCAGGATCGAGCCGGCATCGACCGCGGGAAAGAAATTCCGGCCGAGATACGGCACCAGCAGAAACGAAGCGCCAACGAGGCCTAAAAACCCAATGACAAAAATCGGCCGCCGCTGCATCGCCATCGTCAGGAGATCGCGGTAGCCGCTGCGGATGCGCTCGAATCGCGCCTCAAAACCGCGCTGGAACCACACCAGCGGATTGCGCGTCGGCGGCGCCTCGCCTTCATGGTGCTCATGCGGCTGCAGCAGATATTTCGCCATCGTCGGCACCAGCGTGCGCGACAGGATGAACGACCAAATCATGGCGAACATCACGGCTTCGGCCATCGGCACGAACAGAAACCGCGCCACGCCGGTCAGGAAGAACATCGGCACGAACACGATGCAGATGCATAACAGCGAGACGAAGGCCGGCGTCACGATCTGGTTGGCGCCATCCATGATCGACGTCTCGACGGCCTTGCCCTGCTCGAGATGGTAATTGATGTTCTCAATGGTCACGGTGGCGTCGTCGACGAGGATGCCGACCGCGAGCGCGAGACCGCCGAGCGTCATGATGTTGAGGGTTTCGCCGACCGCCGACAGCATCACGATCGCGCCAAGCACCGAGAGCGGGATCGAGACCGCGATGATGACGGTCGAGCGCCAGCTGCCGAGGAACAACAGGATCATCACGCTGGTCAATAACGCGGCGATGACACCTTCATACGCAACCCCGGTGATGGCGCCGCGGACGAACAGCGACTGGTCGCCGATGAAGCCGATCTTGAGCGCGTCGGGGAGCTGGTCCTTGACGTCGATCACCTTCTGCTTGATGCCGGCGATGATATCGAGCGTCGAGATCGAGCCCGCCTTCAGCACCATCATCAAGACCGAACGGTTGCCGTCGACATGCACGATATTGGTCTGCGGTGGATTGCCGTCACGTACGCTGGCGACGTCGCGGACATAGACCATGGCGCCGTTCACGGTCTTGATCGGCAGGTCGCCGAGGTCTTGCATCTTCAAGGGCGAATTGTTGAGCTGGATGTTGTACTCGAACTGGCCGATCTTTTGCGTGCCGACCGGCGTGATCAGGTTCTGCGCCGCCAGCGCGTTGGCCACGTCCTGTCCCGACAATCCGAGGGCCTGCAACGCCGTCGAGTTGAGATCGATCTGGACCTGGCGTTGCTTGCCGCCGAACGGATACGGGATCGCGGCGCCCGGCACCGTCACAAGCGGCGTACGCAGCTGGTTGATACCGATATCGGCGAGGTTTTGTTCGGTGAGGCCCTCGCCCGACAGGGCGACCTGGATGATCGGCACGGTCGACGCGCTGTAGTTCAGGATCAACGGCGGCGTCGCACCCGGCGGCATCTGCTTCAGCAGCGTCTGCGAAATCGCGGTGACCTGGGCATTGGCGGTGCGGATATCGACATTGGGCTGAAAGAAGATCTTGATGATGCCGAAGCCGTTATAGGAATTGGCGACGATGTGCTCGATATCGTTGACGGTCGTCGTCAGCGCGCGCTGAAACGGCGTGGTGATACGTCCGGACATCTGGTCCGGCGGCAGTCCGGTATATTGCCAGACCACGCCGATCACGGGGATGCGGATGTCGGGGAAAATGTCGGTCGGCGTGCGCAGCGCGGCGAGCGGTCCGACAATCAACAGAAGCAGGGCCAGCACGACGAAGGTATAGGGCCGGCTGAGCGCAATGCGTACCAGTGCGATCATGAAATAGGCATTCCCCCCGAAACAGAAAAGGGCGCGGAATTTCCGCGCCAAAGGTCAATTGACCGTATGCTGATTTACCCGAACCGCAGCAAAATAGCCAAGGCCGGCGCGGTCGTCCATCTTCACTTCCGCGATACCGGTCCGGCGGCGATCCGTGCCGCCCGGCAAGGCAGTCGCAGCGCCTTACGCCGCCCGCACCGAGGTCAGGAATTTGCCGACTTCGGCCTTGAGGCGGTTGGAGTCGCCGGACAGCGACTGCGCCGCGGAGAGTACCTGGGAAGAGGCCGATCCGGTCTCACTGGCGCCGCGCTGCACGTCGGTGATATTGGAGGAAACCTGCATGGTGCCCTGGGCGGCCTGCTGGACGTTGCGGGAAATCTCCTGGGTCGCAGCGCCCTGCTCTTCCACGGCGGCCGCAATGGTCGAGGAGATCTCCGACAGCTTTTCGATGGTGCCGCTGATTTCCTTGATGGCGTTGACCGAATCCTGGGTCGCCGCCTGGATGCCGGTGATTTGGGTGCCGATCTCGCCGGTCGCCTTGGCGGTCTGCTCGGCGAGCGCCTTCACCTCGGAGGCCACCACGGCAAAACCGCGGCCGGCCTCGCCGGCACGCGCCGCCTCGATGGTCGCATTCAGGGCCAGCAGGTTGGTCTGTCCGGCGATGGTGTTGATCAGCTCGACCACGTCTCCAATGCGGCTAGCCGCCTTCGAGAGTTCGCTGACGCGGTCGTTGGTCTTGCGCGCCTGATCGACCGCGTCGGTCGCCATCCGCGCCGAGTCCTGCACCTGGCGGCTGATCTCGTTGACGGAGGAGGCCATTTCCTCGGTGGCGGACGCCACCGACTGCACGTTGGTGGAAGCCTCTTCCGAGGCGGCCGCGACCATGGTGGTCAGCTCCCGCGAGCGCTCGGCGGTGGCGGTCAGCGTGCCGGCCGAGGCCTCGAGCTGCGCCGATGCCGAGGACACGGTGTTGACGATATCGCCGATCATCGATTCGAAGTCGCGGGTGATGCCGTCGACCCGGCGGCCGCGCTCGATCTTGGCTTCGGCGTCATGCGCTGCGGCTTCATCGGCGGCCTTCTTCGCGATCAGCGCCTGCTTGAACACCTGCAGGGTATCTGCCATGGCGCCGATCTCAGTCTTCTCACCCTGATGCGGCACCTGCGCGGTCAGGTCGCCGCTACCCAGCGCCTGCATCGGTTCGACGATGGAGGCGATGCCGCGAGAAACGTCGCGGACCAGATAGATGCCGACGCCAATCCCGACGATGATGGCAATGCCGAGGATGACGGCGAGCATGACGAAGGCGGAGGAGTAATTGTCGGCCGCATCCCTGGCGACCTTGTCGGCGCCGGCGTTGTTGAGCTCGATATCCTTCTTCAGGATATTGTCGGCATCGATCCCGATCTTGTTCACGGTCTTGGTATTCAGGTCGTGCGCTTCATGCGGAAAATGGCCGGCGCTTTTGCGGGACAGCGCCAACACCTCCTCGGTGCCCTTCCTGTAGCTCTCCCACAGCTTGAACCATTCATTGTATAGAGCGCGCTCTTCCGGCGTCGTAATCAGCGCCTCGTAGCTCTGGCGGATTTTCATATTGCTATCGATGACGGTCGCCAAAATCTTTTCCGCCGCGTCTTTTTCCTCGATGGTCTCACCCAGCATGTGCTCCCGGATCACGTTGCGATAGGTGATGACGCCGGCACGCAGATCGCCGAGCACACGCACACTCGGCAGCCAGTTCGTTGTGATCTCGACGGTACTGGCGTTGATCGACCGCATATTTGCTACCGCAAGCAGACCCATCCCGCTCATCGCAACCAGCAGGAAGGCAACGACGGCGGTGATCTTGGCGCGGATCGAGAACTTGGCGAACATGACGGGAAATCTTTCGGGTTTGGAGCGCGGTGATGCTTCCGAAGCAAGGCGGTGATGCCCGCCGGCATGAGAGCCGATGCGGGCTGAGGTTTTGCTAACCCTATTGTTCTTAAAGTTCCTTAAGACTACGCAGCACCGGGAAACTACGGAGTGCTCAGCGCATCAGCTTGAGCGCATCGGAGAAAAACTCCGGACCGCCGAAATTGCCCGACTTCAGTGCCAACAGCATGTCGCCGTCCCTTGCGCCGACTGCACGCAATACCGGCACACCGGCGGCGATTTCCGCACCTACCAGAAAACCCGGAATTTTCAGGCGATCCACCACCGCGCCGGAGGTTTCGCCACCGGCAACGACCAGCCGCCGCACGCCCGATTGCACCAACCCCTCGGCGATATCGGCCATCGCCTGCTCAATCGCGTGGCCGGCGGTGTCGCGGCCATGACGCGCCTGCAGGGCGGCCACCTGGTCCGGCGTCGAACTCGAGGCGATCAGGATCGGCCCTTCACCGAGATGCTCTCTCGCCCAGGACAGTGCGCGCCGCGCCTCTTCCCGGCCCGCGACGACGCGGTCGGGATCGAGATGCAAAACCGGCATCGCCTTTTCGGCATTGGCGATCTGCTGCAACGTCGCCTGCGAGCAGCTACCGGCAAGGCACGCCGCGGGGCCGCCCACGGCCACGCCGGAAGCCGCATCCGGCGCCGCCGATTTGACCTTGCGCGAGGCGATCAGCGCGCGGGCGAGGCCGAGGCCGAGACCGGATGCGCCGACCGAAACACGATGATCCAGCGCGATCACGCCGATGGTTTCGAGATCGCGCTCGAAAACGGCGTCGGCGATCGCCGCGCCAAAGCCTTTCCCGGCGAGATCGGCAAGGCGCGCGCGGACGGCCTCCGGTCCGCGCGCGATGGTTGCGAGATCGACCAGCGCCACCTTGGTCTTGCTCTGGCGCGCCAGCACCCGAACCAGATTGGAATCATGCATCGGATTGAGCGGATGATCTTTTAGCGGGCTTTCGTTGAGCGGCACCGGGCCGACGAACAGATTGCCCATATAGACGGTGCGGCCGGTCTCCGGAAACGCCGGCGTTACCAGCACGATGGCGTCGGTCGAATCCGCGCGCAGCGCATCCATCACCGGACCGATATTGCCGGCGTCGGTCGAATCGAAGGTCGAGCAGATCTTGAACAGCACGTGATCCGCGCCTCGCCCGCGCAGCCATTTTTCCGCCGCGCGCGAACGCGACACGGCAAGGCCGGCTTCGATCGATCTGCTTTTGAGCGACACCACCACCGCATCGACCTCGGGCAGCTTCAGATCATCCGACGGCACGCCGATGGTCTGCACGGTACGAAGGCCCGAACGGGTCAGCGTGTTGGCGAGATCGGAGGCGCCGGTGTAGTCGTCGGCGATGCAGCCCAGCGCCAGCGTCACGGTTTTACTCCGGCATGGGGCTTGAACCAGGCGAGGCCATCGGTGGTCTTGCCGCGCGGGTTATATTCGCAGCCGATAAAGCCGCGATAGCCGAGCCGGTCCAGTTCGCCGAACAGGAACGGATAGTTCAATTCCTCGCCATCCGGCTCGTGACGGGAGGGAATGCTGGCGATCTGGACGTGGCCGATGATCGGCATCATCTCGCGCAACCGCATGGTGACGTCACCATGGATGATCTGGCAGTGATAGATGTCGAACTGAAGTTTGAGATTGGGGATTGCCAATTCGACGATCAAATCGCGCGCGAAGTTAAAATCGTTGAGGAAATACCCGGGCACGTTACGCGGGTTGATCGGCTCGATCACGACGTCGAGGCCGTGGGGCGCAAAGAATTCCGCCGCCCATGCCACCGATTTGTAAAACGCCTCCAGCGCCTTCCGATCGCCTCTGTTGGCAATGCCGGCCATCAGATGCACGCGCTTGACGCCGGTCGCCTGCGCGTAGGGCAGTGCGGTGCGCAGGCTCTGTTGCAAATCGGCAAATCGATCCGGCAACGCCGCAAAGCCCTTTTCCCCGGCCTCCCAATTGCCCGGCGGCAAATTGAACAGCGCCTGCGTCAGGCCGTTCTCGCGCAGCCGTTTGCCAATGGCGTCGGCGGGAAACTCGTAAGGAAACAGGAATTCAACCGCCGTAAATCCTGCCTTCGCCGCCGCCTCAAAACGGTCGAGGAACGGCACTTCGTTGAACATCATTGTCAGATTGGCGGCGAAACGCGGCATTGACGGTCCTCTCGGTTCTATTTCACTTCGCCGGGCAGTTTTGTGCCGCCGATCCGGGCGTATAGCCGCGCGACCGAGGCATCGTCGTCGCGGCCCATGCCGGAAGCCGATGCCATCAGGAACATCTGCAGCGCCGCGGACGCCAGCGGCGCCGGGAATCGGGCATTGCGCGCCATATCCTGGACGATACCGAGGTCTTTGACAAAGATCTCCACCGCGCTGCGCGGTTTATAGTCGCCGGCGATCACATGCGGCATGCGGTTCTCGAACATCCAGGAATTGCCGGCGGAGGCCGTGATCACCTCATAGACCTTTTGCAGGTCGAGCCCTTGCCTGGCGGCAAACGTGATCGCCTCGGAAGCTGCCGCGATATGTACGCCGGCCAAAAGCTGGTTGATCATCTTGAACGCGGCGCCCTGGCCGGCGGCATCGCCGAGCTCGTAGAGTTTTGCCGCCATGGCATCGAGCGCGGGCCGCGCCCTGGCGAAGGCGGCCGCACTGCCCGAGGCCAAAATGGTCAACTCGCCCTGCGCCGCGCGCTGCGCGCCGCCGGAGATCGGCGCGTCGAGATAATGCCGGCCGGTCGCTTCCAGTTGTTTCGCGAGCCGCTTTGCCACTTCCGGGTCCATGGTCGCGGAGGAGACAAAGACGGCATCCTTCGCCATCGTTTCGCCAACGCCATCCTTGCCGAACATGATGCTTTCGGTCTGAGCGGCGTTGAGGACGACGCTGATGACGATATCAGCTCCTTTTGCGGCTTCCGCCGGCGTTTTGGCGCCCTTGCCGCCTTCGGTAACGAATTTTGCAACGATGTCGCCGGCGACATCGCAACCGGTGACGTCAAAACCCTTGCGGCGAAGCGAGGTCGCCATGCCAAATCCCATCGACCCCAGCCCGATGACGGCAACGCGTGGTCTTGCAGTGTTGGATTCAGGCATGGGCATTTCCTCAACCGGGTTCCTCTTCAGCCGAAATTCGAAAACGGCTTTTATCTCTCCGTATCACGGCTTGGCCGCGCTGCCAAAGCATGAGACAAGGCGGCAAAGAGGGTGCTGCCATGACCGAAAGCGATATCCGCGAGGAAATTTGCCGCCTCGGCCGCTCGCTGTTCGAGCGCGGGCTGACGCCGGGCTCCTCGGGCAATATCAGCGTCAAGCTCGACGATGGCGGCTATATGGTGACGCCGACCAATGCCTCGCTCGGCTTCCTCGACCCGGCGCGGCTGTCGCGGCTTGACGCTTCCGGCAAGCTCGCTTCCGGCGATGCTCCGACCAAGGAAGTGCCGCTGCATACCGCGCTCTATCAAACCCGCAACGCGGCCCGCGCCGTGGTGCATCTGCACTCGACGCATTCGGTCGCACTCTCGATGCTGCCCGAAATCGACCCGCGCGCCGCGCTGCCGCCGATGACGGCCTATTACCTGATGAAGTGCGGCGCCACCGCGCTGGTGCCGTATTATCGCCCCGGCGATCCGGCGGTCGCGGACGGGATCAAGGGCCTGGCCGGCAAATATTCATCGGTATTGTTAGCCAATCACGGCCCGGTGGTGTCGGGCGACACGCTGGAAGCCGCGGTGTTCGCGATCGAGGAACTGGAAGAAACGGCAAAACTGTATCTGCTGCTGCGCGGGCTGAACCCGCGGTTTTTGTCGCCGACGCAAGTGGCGGATTTGGTGAAGACGTTCGGGCTCACCTTGCCGGACCACTCACCACACACTCCGCCGTCATCCCTGCGTTAGCGCAATTGCGCTAATCGCTGGAGGTGCGAGCCACTTCGGCGAGCCTCGAAGGATGGCCACGGGTGCGGTGCTTGCGGCTCATCCTTCGAGGCGCGCAAGGGCGCGCACCTCAGGATGACGGTTGCGCTTGTGGAAACACCTTAGGGATCACAGCCCCAGATACGCCTTCCGCACGTCGGGATTGCCCTTGATCTCCGCCGCAGCCCCCTGCATCAGCACGCGGCCGGTCTGCAGGATGTAGGCGCGGTCGGCGATATCAAGGCACTCGGCCATGCGCTGCTCGACGATCAGCACGGTCATGCCGGCATCGCGGATTTGCTTCACGGCCTGAAAGATTTCATCGACCAGTTTCGGCATGATGCCCTGCGACGGCTCGTCCAGCATCAACAGCCGTGGCCGTGTCATCAGGGCGCGGCCGATCGCCAGCATCTGCTGCTCGCCGCCGCTTAGCGTCTCGGCGCGCTGCTCCAGGCGCTCGGATAATCGCGGGAACAGGCTGAACACCAGCTTTAGCGGCGCGTCGCGATCGGACTCGCGGCGATACATGTAGCTGCCGAGCCGCAGATTGTCGTGCACCGACAGCCGCGGAAACAGCCTTCGGTTTTCCGGCACATAGGCGATGCCGCGCGCGGTGACCAGATGCTGCGCCAGGCCGTCGATGCGCGCGCCATCAAACGTCACGGTGCCGGAGCGCGGACGCTCGGCGCCGGCGATGGATTTTATTAGCGTCGATTTGCCGGCACCGTTGGCGCCGGCAACTAACACGATCTCGCCCTTGGCGATCTCGATCGAGACCGCGGAGATCGCAACCAATCCCTGATAGGCGGTGGTGACTTCATGCACCGACAGCATGACGATCCCCAAGATAGGCGCTGATCACTTTCGGATCGCGCACGATGTCGGCCGGCTTACCTTCGACCAGCACCTTGCCAAGATCGAGCACGATGGCGCGATCGACCAGCGGCATCACGATCTCCATGACATGCTCGACCATCAACACGGTGACACCGGAGGCGCGCACTTTCCGCACCAGTTCGACACCCGTTTGGGCCTCGATCGGCGTCAGCCCGGTGAGCACCTCATCGAGCAGCAAGAGCTTTGGTTCGGTCGCGAGCGCACGGGCGACCTCGAGACGGCGTTTTTCCGACGGAATCAGATCGCTGGCGGGCACGTCGGCGCGCGCGGCGAGACCGCAGAATTCCAGCACGTCGTAGGCCTTGCGGCGCGCCTCGCGCATCACGGTCGTTCGCACCAGCGCGCCGACGATGACGTTGTCGATCACGCTCATGGTCTCAAAACTCTTGACGACCTGAAACGTCCGCCCGATGCCGCGCTGGCAGCGCTCCGCCGCCGGCAGCGCGGTCACGTCCTCGCCGTCGAACATCAGCGAACCCTGCGTCGGCGGCAGCACGCCCGCGATCAGGTTGAACAGGGTCGATTTGCCGGCGCCGTTGGGGCCGATCAAGCCGACGATCTCGCCGCGTCCGACCGAAATCGAGATATCGCTGTTGGCGATCAGGCCGCCAAACCGCTGCCAGACGCCGCGGGTTTCCAGTAGCGGCGTCATCGCGCGGTCGCCTTGCGCCGCGGCGAAAACAGCCCAACCAGGCCTTCGGGCCGCGCCAGCGAGATCAGCACGATCAGCGTGCCGTAGACGATCAGGTCGACGCCGCGCCCCGAACCGCCGATGAAGGAGCGCGTCAGTTCAGTGAGCGGGATCAGGATCACGGCGCCGAGCACCGGGCCCCACAAGGTGCCGATGCCGCCGAGCACCGCGGGCAGCGCCATCAACAGCGAGTACTGAAAACCCATCACGCTTTCCGGGTCGATATAGGAGACGAATTGCGCATAAAAACCGCCGCCGACCGCGACGAGAAAGGCCGAGACCGCCGCTGCGCCCATCTTGGAATTGAACACGACAACGCCGAGGCTCTCGGCGGCGTCGGGATTATCCTTCACCGCGCGCCACCAATAGCCCCATTTGGAATCCTCCAGCCACCAGGTCACGAACCAGGCGATGCAGGCCAGGAGCAGCGCGAAATAAAAATAGGGCAGCTTGCTGCGCGTGAACTGAAAGGTGAGCCAGCTATCGCCGTGAATGGGAATGGTGATGCCGAGCGCAGCCCCCGCCCAGTTCCAGTTCTGGACCAACAGCAGCGCGGTCTCGGCGATGACGATGGTGGCAATGACGAAATAATGGCCACGCAGCCGGAAGCAGGGATAGCCGAGCGCCATTGCGATGAAAGCCGATATCAACCCGCCCGCGAGCATGCCGAACCACGGCAGCACGCCGAATTTGGTGAAGAGAAGTGCCGTGGTGTAGGCGCCCAATCCAAAATACAGCGCATGGCCCAGCGAGATCTGCCCACAATAGCCGGAGAGAATGTTCCAGCTCTGCGACAGCGCCGCATACATCAAGGTCAGCACCATGATGTTCTGGACGTAGACGTCCTTGACGAACAGCGGCACCAGCGCTGCGATGATCGCAAAACACCCGGCAACCAGGAGATCGCGGCGGCGGCGCTGGGCAAAATTCTTGTCCATCAGATCGACCCGAACAGGCCGCGCGGCCGGATGAAGACCACCAGCAAATAGACCGCGTAGATGCCGACCGATTTCAGCGAAGGCGGCAGGATCAATGCGGTGGAGGCTTCGACGAGGCCAACGACGATGCCGCCGGCGAACGCCCCGAACACGCTGCCGAAGCCGCCGAGCGCCACCGTGACATAGGCGATCAGCGCAAACGACGCGCCGACATCGGGATAGATGTAGAAGAACATCGCCATGATGGCGCCGGCCAAGCCCACCAGCGCGGCACCGAGGCCCCAGCCCAGCGCAAACACCCGGTTCTTGTCGATGCCGACCAGCGCCACGGCGCCGGCGTCCTCACGCGTCGCCTCTAGCGCCCGTCCGAAATCGGTGCGGTTGATGAAAAAATACAGCCCGACAAAGGCTGCGATCGACACCGCGGCGCCGGCAAGCTGCGGCACGGGCAGGAAGATGCCGGCCACCGAAACGGTCTTGCCGCCGAGAAACGAATGCGTGACGCTGCGATAGTCCGGCGTGAAGAAATATTGCGCCAGCCCCCGCATCACGATGGCGAGCCCGAAGGTCGAAAAAATCTGCACCATGCCGGCATTGGCCTTGGCGCGCACGGCAAACCGCACGACCAGGAGATAGACCACGGCGCCCAGCACAAACAATGCCGCCGCGACCAGCGGTGCCGCCAGCAGCGGGTCGATCGCAAAAAACGCAAAGAGAAAAAACGTCGCGTACATCGCGATCATCAGAAATTCGCCATGAGCGAAATTCACCACGTCCATCAGGCCGAAGATCAGCGCCAGCCCGACGGCGATCAGGCCGTACAGCAGGCCCATCAATAGCCCACTGGCGAGAGACTGGATGATGGTTGCGGCGGTCACAACCGTCGTCTCCGCGCCAGCCCTCTCACTTCATCGGCCAGACGGCTTCGGCGACGGCGGCTTGCGGCGGCGAGATGGTGACGAACTTGCCGCCGACATATTGCAGCAGCACCGGATCGGCGTCGTTGTTCTGCCCCATCTCGTCGAATTTTATCCGCTTCCACGGCATGATGGTCTGCTCACCGGGGATATCGGTCGCGACCAGCGCTTCGCGGATCTTGTCGCCATCGGTCGACTTGGCGCGATTGATGGCATCCGCCATCACGATCAGGCCCATGAACTGCCGCGAGGTGAGGTCGTTAAGATCCTTGCCGGACTTTTCCTTGAACATGGCGTTGACCTTGCCGACCATCGGCCGCTTGGTGGCGAGATCGAGGGAAAAAGTGCCGCGCGAGATCACGCCCTCGAGCTTGTCGCCGACCGCATCATACAGCGCCTTCTCCGAGAAGCCCGCGTCCTGTGCGACGATGGCGTTCGGCTTGTAGCCGAGCTCGGCCATGGTCTTGACCAGCAAAATGCCGTCGGTGGTGTAGCTCGAGGGCATCAGCACGTCGGCGTTGGCGGCCTTGAGCTGCTGCACCTCCGCCGACAATGACGGCGAGTTGGCGCGGTATTTGATATCCGCGACCACCTTGTAGCCGCGCTCATTGGCAATCTTGAGCTGGGCGTTGCCGGAATCGGTGCCGAAGATGGTGTCTTCGTGGAACAGCGCCAGTGTCTCGATCTTGGCGCCCTTCTTCTTCATGGCATCGAAGAAATCGAACATCGCGGCCGAGTACATCTCGTCATGCGGTGCGGCGCGGAAATAGAACTTGAGGCCGCGGCGATGCAGGCTCGGCGAGGAATTGTCGGCCGAGATGAAGGGAATCTGATAGCGCTCGCAGACCTGGCTGACGGTGACGGCGACCGCGCTCTGATAGGTACCGATCACGGCGCAGACTTTTTCCTGGGTGATCAGGCGTTCGGTCTCGGCGCGGCCTTTTTGCGGATCGGCCTGATGGTCGGCGAACACGAGGCGGATCTTGGCGCCGCCGAGGCCGGGCAAGCCTTCGCCCTTTGCCAGCGGCAGATCGAAATCATAGTCCTTGTTGATGATTTCCAGCGCGACCTCATACGCCTTCTGCGCATCGACGCCTTGCTGGGCGCTGGCGCCGGAGAACGGATAGATGATGCCGATCACCACTTCGGGGGTTTGCGCGCGGCCGGCAACCGGAAGCAGCGCAGCCGTGGCGGTGGCCCCAAGCAATACATTTCGGCGAGTGATGGTCATACCAAAATCCTCTGTGTGATGCGAACGCTATCGATGAAACGTTTGATGTTGGTGGTAAAGCCTGAAAGTGCAGCAAAAGCTGCCCATTAAAGCACGGCCAATTGCTTGTTCCGCAGATCCGTCACCAGCATCAATCCCGGCGCGTGCGTAATCGCAAACGGCAGCTTTGCCGCCGCGATCACGGCTTGCGGGGTGACGCCGCAGGCCCAGAACACCGGGATCTCGTCTTCTTCCACCGGCACCGGATCGCCGTAGTCGGGTTTTGCAATATCCTTGATTCCGATCGAGTGCGGATGGCCGAGATGAACCGGCGCGCCATGCACGGACGGAAATCGCGAGGTGATCTGCACCGCGCGGATCGCGTCCTTGGGCTTGAACGGCCGCATCGACACCACCATGGGGCCGGCGAACGGACCCGACGGCTGGCACCCGATGTTGGTGCGGTACATCGGCACGCGCACCTTGCGCTCGATGTGACGGATCGGCAGGTCGTCCGCCATCAGCGCCTCTTCAAATGAAAACGAGCAGCCGAGCACGAACGCGACCAGATCGTCGCGCCAATGCGCCATGATGTCGGTCGGCTCGTCGGCCACTTCGCCGTCGCGCCAAACACGATAGCGCGGCAAGTCGGTGCGGATATCGAGGTCGGTACCGAGCGAAGGGATCTTGGGGTCGCCGACGTCGGACATGCCGATGATCGGGCACGGTTTGGGATTGAGCTGGCAAAACCGGTGAAACGACCCCGCGAGTTTTTCGGGCAGGATCGCCAGATTGCCCTGGACAAAGCCGTTGGCGATGCCGGCCGTGGTCGAGGCCATACCCGCCCGGCACGCCAGCCGCGCCTGCAGGCTCGGAAGTGGGTCTTGTTCGTCGTGAAGGTGCTGCTCTGCCACTAAAACGGTCATCACATCGCCCTGCCTATTATCTCGACAGGAATGAAACCCATGTCTACTATAATGTCTAATCTTCCTTTTTAATTGAAATCGATAAATCTATTTTATCGATCGGAGTTTGGCCCGATGGTGGACTTCAAGTCGATCGAGACGTTCCTGTGGGTGGCAACCTTGGGCAGCTTTCGCGGGGCCGCGCAGCGGCTCAACACGACCCAGCCGGCGATCTCGCAGCGGATCGCCCAGCTCGAACGCGAGATGGGGGTAAAGCTCCTGAACCGCGACCACCGCGTGGCGTCGCCGACCCCCGGCGGCCGCCAGTTGATGGTCTATGCGGAAAAGCTGATCGGGCTGCGCTCGGAAATGATGGCGGCGGTCGGCGACCGCTCGGCGATGCGCGGCGTGCTGCGGCTCGGCGTCGCCGAGACCATCGTGCACACCTGGCTGCCGCGGCTGATCAAGAGCCTCAACACCACCTATCCCAATTTGTCGCTGGAGATCGAGGTCGATATCACGCCGAACCTGCATGCGCGGCTGTTGGCGCAGGAGATCGAGCTCGGCTTCGTGCTCGGGCCGCCGTCCGCCCCCAGCGTGCGCAGCCGCGCGCTGTGCGACTATCCGGTTGGCTTTCTGGCCAGTCCCGCGCTCGGACTTGGAAACGGTCCACTGACGGTGCACGATCTCGCCAAATTTCCGATCATCACCTTTCCGAGCAAGACCCAGCCTTACGAGATCGTGCGCTCGCTGTTCAACCGGCCCGACCTGCCGCCGATCCGGCTGCACGCCAGCGCGTCGCTCGCGACTGTCGTACACATGGCGATCGAAGGGCTCGGCGTCGCGGTGATTCCGACCGCGATCGTCGAAAACGAAATGGCGGACGGGCGATTACAATTGCTCTCGACCGACCTCACGATCGCGCCGCTGATCTTTTCCGCCAGCTGGCTGGAATCTCCCGACACGGTTGCGGTCGAACTCGTCGCCGAACTCGCCAGTGAAATTGCGCAGTCGAGCGGCTTGGTTGACGCGACGCCGCTGCCGCGTCATTGATCGATAAACTTGGGAACTACAGCATGAGCCCCGTCGCATCCAATCTGCAGATCGATTCCGCCCGTCTCTGGGATACCATTCATGAAACGGCAAAATTCGGCGAGACGCCCAAAGGCGGCGTGCGGCGGCTGACGCTCGGGCCCGAGGACAAGCAGGTGCGCGACTGGTTCCGCAAAGCGTGCGAGGCCGCGGGTCTGGACGTGCATGTCGATGCGCTCGGCTCGATGTTTGCGCTTCGCAGGGGACACGACATGTCGAAGCCGCCGATTGGGCTGGGTTCGCACCTCGATACCCAGCCGACCGGCGGCAAGTTCGACGGCGTGCTCGGTACGCTGGCGGCACTCGAAGTGGTGCGCACGCTCAACGATGCCGGGATCGAAACCGAGATGCCGATCTGCATCGTCAACTGGACCAATGAAGAAGGCTCGCGGTTCGCGCCGGCGATGATGGCCTCGGCCGCCTATGTCGGCGATTTCACCACCGACGATATCCTGTCGCGCAGGGATGCCGACGGCGTCACGGTGGGTGAGGCATTGGACAGCATCGGCTATCGCGGCGAGATGCCGGTCGGCACCCAGAAATTCTCAAATTTCGTCGAACTGCATATCGAGCAGGGCCCGATCCTCGAAGCCGAGGGCAAGACCATCGGCGTGGTCGATTCCGGCCAGGGCGTGCTCTGGTACGACGGCAAGATCACCGGCTTCGAGAGCCATGCCGGCTCGACACCGATGCCGCTCCGCCGCGATGCGCTGGCGACGTTATCTGAAATCGTGCTGGCGATGGAGAGCATTGCCAGGAAGCACGGCCCCAACGCGGTCGGCACCATCGGAGAGGCCGTGATCGCCAAACCTTCGCGCAACGTCATTCCCGGCGAGATCGCGTTCACGGTGGATTGCCGCAGTGCCGATGCCGCTATCATGGAGGCGCTCGACAAGGATCTGCGCGCTGCGATCGTCGGGATCGCGGCGCGGCGCAAGGTAGAGGTCACGCTCGATCTGGTCTGGCACAAGCCGCCGACGCATTTCGACAAGAAACTGGTCGACGCGGTGGAACATGCCGCCAGGGCGCTGGGCTATTCACACCGCCGCATTACGTCGGGCGCCGGTCACGATGCCTGCAATCTCAACACCGTCATGCCGGCCGCGATGGTGTTCGTGCCCTGCAAGGACGGCGTCAGCCACAATGAGCTCGAGGACGCGACGCAGGCCGATTGCGCGGCGGGCGCCAATGTGTTGATGCATACGGTGCTGGCGCTCGCCGGCGTCGCTTCCTGACAGATAACGGAGATTTTCGGTGCGCGGTGTATTTGTCGATGCCAATGAATCGCTCGCGGTGATTTTCGAACGGTTGGCAAAACCCGGCGATCCGCCGGTGCGCGTCAACCGCAATCCCGACATCACGTCGGAACAGATGCCGGCTTTGCTCGACGGCGCCGAGATCGTCGTCATCGATCACACGGCGTTGCCGACCGATGTCGCCCGGCGCTGCGCGGGGCTAAAACATGTCGTCTTCCTCGGCACTGGCGCCCGCAGCTACATGAATCCGGACGAGCTTGGCCAGCTTGGGATCGAAGTGCACCTGATCAAAGGCTATGGCGACACCGCGGTTGCCGAATGCGCGATTGCGCTGATGTGGGAAGCCGCGCGCGGCATTGCGAAAATGGACCGCGAGATGCGCGCCGGCAGCTGGCTGCGCGAGGACGCCATGCAGTTGACCGGCAAGACGCTCGGCCTGATCGGCTTTGGCGGCATCGCCGCCGAAGTCGCCCGCATCGCGCTCGGCAGCGGCATGCGCGTCATTGCCTGGAATCGGACGCCCAAAAAATTTGCGGGCGTCGAATTCACGGACATCGATACGCTTTTGGCACAAAGCCAGATCGTCTCGCTGCACCTGTTGTTGAATGACGAAACCCGGGGGTTCATCACCCGCGAGAGGATCGCGGCGATGCGGCCGGGCGTCATCCTCGTCAACACCGCCCGCGGCGCGATCGTGGATGAGGCCGCAATGATCGACGCGTTGAAGTCGGGTCACATAAGGCACGCCGGGCTCGATGTTTTCAACATCGAGCCGCTGCCAAAGGATCATCCGCTGACGAAATTGCAAAACGTGACGCTGTCGGCGCATTCCGCGTTCCGCACGCCGGAGGCGAGCGAGAATTTGATCGGCGCGGCGTGGGAGCATTGCCGAAGGATTGCGAAGGGCTGACCCCAACCTCGTCGTCCCGGCGAACGCCGGGACCCATACGCCGCGGCGGTTGTTTTGAGAGACGCTGGTCGACGGCTTTCGGGCAACGACTAAAGCCTGTGGTTATGGGTCCCGGCGTTCGCCGGGACGACAATGAGAGTTGGCGCGAATCCCCTACTCCACCATTTCCGCGACCGCCTTGCCGCAGGCTTCCGTGTCCGCATTGCCGCCGAGATCGCGCGTGCGCAGGGTGCGTTCGCCGAGCGTACGCTCGATCGCAGCGACGATCGCGGCCGCGGCAGGCTTCTCGCCGAGATGCTCCAGCATCATCGCGCCGGACCAGATCATGCCGATCGGGTTGGCGATGCCTTGGCCCGCGATGTCAGGCGCCGAGCCGTGCACCGGCTCGAACACCGACGGAAAATTCCCTTCCGGATTGATGTTGCCCGAGGGCGCGATGCCGATGGTGCCGGTGCAGGCCGGGCCCAAATCAGAGAGGATATCGCCGAACAGATTGGAGCCGGCCACGACGTCAAACCAGTCCGGGTGCAGCACAAAATTCGCGGTGAGGATGTCGATGTGGTACTTGTCCCACTTCACCCCAGGATATTTCTTCGCCATCGCTTCGACGCGCTCGTCCCAATACGGCATGGTGATCGAAATGCCGTTGGATTTGGTTGCCGACGTCAGGTGCTTCTTCGGCCGCGACTGCGCCAGGTCAAACGCGAATTTCAAGATGCGATCGACGCCGATCCGGGTCATGACGGTCTGTTGCGTGACGAATTCCCGGTCGGTGCCCGGGAACATCCGCCCGCCGACCGAGGAATATTCGCCCTCGGTGTTCTCGCGCACAACCCAGAAATCGATATCGCCGGGTTTTCGGTTGGCCAGCGGTGACGGCACCCCGGGCATCAGCCGCACCGGACGCAAATTGACATACTGATCGAATTCCCGGCGGAATTTGATCAGCGACCCCCACAAGGAAATGTGATCGGGGATTTTGGCCGGCCAGCCGACTGCGCCGAAATAGATTGCGTCGTGCTTGCCGATCTTTTCCTTCCAGTCCTCCGGCATCATGTCGCCGTGCTTTTCGTAATAATCGTACGACGCGAAGTCGAAATGATCGAAATGCACGGCAATCCCGTGCTTTTTTGCAGCCATCTCCAGCACGCGCAGGCCTTCCGGCACCACTTCCTTGCCGATGCCGTCGCCGGGAATGACGGCGATCCGATATGGTTTTTTTCCGTTGCTCATCCTGAGTTTCCTTATTCGTCTGGCCGCGCCGGCAACGCCCCTGATCTGCTCCGATTGCAATGGACCAAAGTTTGTCAGGGTGCAACGGTGCAGTGCAATGTTGACCGCCTCAAGCGCCCCGGCCTAACAATCAAAACTCCCCGACGATGCCTAACTTAGACGTCTCCCCCATCAAGAGAGAAAAAACCCATGGACCTGCATCTGCGCGGCAAGCGCGTCCTGATCACGGGCGCATCGAAGGGCATCGGCGCCGCCGCTGCCGAAGCCTTTGCCGAAGAAGGCTGCCATCTCCTGCTTGCCGCCCGCAGCGGCGATCAGTTGAAGGCGCTCACTGAACGCCTGCGCTCGGCCCATCAGATCGATGCAGCCGCTCATATTGTCGACCTGCGCAACCCTGCCGATATCGCAAAGCTCGCGAAGGATGCCGCCGATATCGACATCCTCGTCAACAATGCCGGCGATATCCCGGGCGGCTCGATCGACAAGATCGACGAGGCGACCTGGCGACATGCCTGGGAACTGAAGGTGTTCGGCTATATCAACCTGACTCGGGCGGTCTACGCACAGATGAAGGCGCGCGGCCATGGCGTGATCGTCAACGACATCGGCGCCGCCGGCGAAAAATTCGACGCCAATTACATCTGCGGCAGCACCGGCAACGCCGCGCTGATGGCTTTTACCCGCGCGCTGGGCGGCAAGAGCCTTGCCGACAACATCCGCGTGGTCGGCATCAACCCCGGTCCGGTCGGCACCGACCGCCATGTCACGCTGCTGAAGACAAGGGCAAAACACCAGTTCGGCGACGAGAACCGCTACAAGGAATTCCAAAAAGGCCTGCCGCTCGGCCGTCCCGCCCATGCCCGCGAAATCGGCGACCTGATGGCGTTCCTGGCCTCCGACCGCTCCGGTTATACCTCCGGGGTGATTTATACGGTCGATGGCGGGATCAGCGCGGGCTGGGGGTAGTTGGCCAACTGCGGCAACTTGCCCTGCCGTCATCCTGAGGTGCGCGCTCTTGCGCGCCTCGAAGGATGGGCCACGGGCTGTCATCCTTCGAGGCTCGCCGAAGGGGCTCGCACCTCAGGATGACGCTAATTCGCCTCCACCAACTGCCTAACCAACATCGCAATCCGCCCACCCGGCCCGATCATCTCGTTCATGATTGAAAAATGGTCGGCACCGGGAATTTCCTCATACGTCACCGGTAATCCAAACCTCGCGCGGTGACCCGCAAAATCCGCACTCTGCTTGCGCAGCAGCGGCAATTCCGCGCTTCCTGCTACCAGCGCCAGCGGTTTTAGCGCGCCGCCTTGCTGCAGCATCGGCGAGTTGCGGCGCGACATCGCTTCATCAAGCCCAAGCTTGTCGTTGAGATACGAGTGGCGGATCGGCTCGAGATCGTAGATGCCGCTGATGCCCACTCCTGCTTTCACCTGCGGATGCGACAGCGCCATCGCCGTCAGATGGCCGCCGGCGGACCAGCCGGCCACGACGATCGGGTTCGCGTCGCCGCCGAGCGCGGGCAATCGTTCGGCGAGAAAATCGATGCCGGCGTGGATTTCGGCGACGATCTCGTCCAGCGTTGCTTCCGGCGCCAGCGTATAGCCGATCAGCGCGACATTGATGCCGTGCGCCATCGGGCCTTCGGCAAATACCGTAAAAACTTCCTTGGCGCGAAGCTGCCAGTAGCCGCCGTGGATGAACAACAGCGTCGGAGCCTTTTCGCGGGCTTGAAGGAAGTCGATGCGATTGCGCTCGCGCGGACCGTATCGGAGGTCGAGATGGGCGGGATGCCGCGCCCGCATCACGGCCGAGCGGCGCTCCCAGCCGGCGACGATGTCGGCGCTTGCTTTGACCGCAACGCCGTTGTTGAGGCCGAGGTCGAGCGCTTCCCGGCTCATGCCGCGCCAGTCGGGCGCATCGAACGGCGTAGCCATGCGTTAGTCTCCCGTGGTGGCGCGTTCTGGCGCGTTTTCACGTTGCCGGAAATGCTTTACACACATTCCGCACTTCGAGAAGCTTTCGCGAAACAAGGAGACGTAAGTGGCATCCGATCAGGAACTGGTACGGGCGACGGCGTGCGCGATCGTCGACAAACTCAACGGCGGCGAGATCACGCCGCTCGATCTGCTCGACGTGCTGGAGCGGCGGATCGGGCAAGTCGATGACAGGGTCAACGCGCTGCCGACGCTCTGCTTCGATCGCGCCCGCGACCACGCGAAGGCGCTGATGAAAAAGCCGGCCGGCGAGCGCGGCCTGCTCGCAGGGCTGCCGGTGCCGATCAAGGATCTCACCAATGTCGCGGGCGTACGGACCACGCAGGGCTCGCCGATCTACAAGGACAACATCCCTGCCCGCTCCGACCTCCTGGTCGAACGTCTCGAAGACAATGGCGGGGTCATCTACGCCAAGTCGAACACGCCGGAATTCGGCGCCGGCGCCAACACCTTCAACGAGGTATTCGGCGCCACGCGCAATCCCTGGGACACTTCGCGATCGGCCGCCGGTTCGTCAGGCGGCGCAGCTGTCGCACTCGCAACCGGCATGGCGTGGCTCGCGCATGGCTCCGACATGGGCGGCTCGCTGCGCAATCCCGCGAGTTTTTGCGGCGTCGTCGGCCTGCGGCCGAGCATCGGCCGCGTTGCGCACACGCCTAAATTCAAGATCGACCGCAATCTCGGAGTGCAGGGGCCGATGGCGCGCAATATCGAGGACGCAGCGCTGTTACTCGACGCCATGAGCGGCGAACATCCGGCCGATCCGCTGTCGCTGCCCCGGCTGCCCACGACGTTCCTGTCCGCCGCGCGCTCCGGAAGGGGACCAAAACGCATCGCCTATTCGCCCGATCTCGGCATCACGCCTGTCGATCCCGAAGTTGCCGCCATCACACGGAAGGCGGCTCAACGCTTCGCCGAGGCAGGCGTCATTGTCGAGGAAGCCCACCCCGACCTGCGCGAGGCGCATGAATGTTTCCATGTGCTGCGCGCGTTCGATTTTGCCATCAGCAAGGCTGAGCTGCTGCGCACCAAACGCGATCAGCTCAAGCCCGAGGTGATCTGGAATATCGAGGAAGGCCTGAAACTTTCGGTCGAGCAGCTCGAACGCGCCGAAGCCCAGCGCGTCGCGATGGCCGCGCGCACGCTCGCGTTTTTCAAGACCTACGACCTGCTATTGGCACCGGCGACCATCGTCGCGCCGTTTCCGGTCGAGAACCGTTATGTCGCCGAATGCGCCGGGCACAAGTTCGACAATTACGTGCAGTGGCTCGGGATCGTCTATGCCATCACGCTGGCATGCTGCCCGGCGTTGTCATTGCCCTGCGGGTTCACTGCGTCCGGCCTGCCGGTCGGCTTGCAGATGGTGGCGCCCTCGCGCGGTGAGGCGCAGCTTCTTGCGGGTGCGAAAATGCTGGAAGACATTTTGGGTATACGCGGCACGACGCCGATCGACCCGAGGCCGGCCAGATAAGCACTACTTCGCAGCCCTGTCCGATCGCGCCTCGTGCTGGAGCTGCAAAAACATCGCCAGCGCGAGGCGATCGATCATTTCCGGCTCGTCGAGCTTGACGAGTTTCGGCTTGTGCAGCACCGCGTTGACCAGCGTGCCGAACATCATCTGAAACGCGAAGCCGATGCTGCGCTTCTTCGCTTCGATCCGGCCGCGGCCCATCCGCGCCAGCAATAATGGCGTAGCGAGATCGACCATGGCGCCCCCGGTGGCGCGGATGGTTCCCCAGCGCTCCGGATAGATACTCTCGAATTGCGAGGCCGCGCGGACGACGCCCTCGTTGCGGCGCACGACATCGACGGCGACCTCGACCACCCTTCGGCACGCCTGCTCCAGCCCCGAACCGAGATTGTCCTCGTCGGCGACCGACGCGCGGACGGCGGCGAGCGCCCGCGTTACCGCAAGCGACATCAGCGCGTTGAAGAAGGCATCCTTGCTTTCGAACCGCCCGTAGAAGGCGCCGATGGTGACGCCGACGCGCGTGCACAAATCCTCGATCGAGAGCTCGTCCAGCGACCGTTCGCGCAGCATCACGGCCGCGGCTTCCAAGAGCGCGACCGTGGTTTCCTGGCTGCGGCGCTGCCGTGTCGGCAGGATGCCCGGGAGGTCCCGAACGGTAAGCCAGTCCGTCGGCTGTCCATCTGCTGCCACGCGATCATCCAAATTTGTATTGACGGCAATATTATAGTCATGTCTATAATTCGACACAACAGAAAACAGCGCGCCCCCTCAAGCGGGTCGAAGCGCAAGGCAACACCGGCTGCCGGGTTCGGCGAAGCGCCCGCGGGCGACGGCACAAGGGAGGTAAGTCGAATGTCGAAATCCCCGAGATTGAGGCTGCACGTCGACCAGGAGAAGTGTCAGGGACACGCCCGCTGCAAGTCGCTGGCGCCCGAACTGTTCGAGCTCGACGAATACGGCAATGCGCATGAGGTCGGCGACGGTTCCGTGCCCGAAGGGCTCGAGGACAAGGCGTGGCTTGCGCACTCCAATTGTCCGGAAATCGCGATCGAAGTGACCGAGGAATGAACGCGCCGCGAAGCGATTGACGATGCCCTCCATTTGATTTGAGCGAACGAACCAGAGGATATGTCCTGATGTCCGATCACGCCTCGTCAACGCCCGGTCACCCTCCTGTCACCGATTGGGTTCACGATTTCGACCATACCGATCCGCGCTGGACTGAAAATCCGTTTCCGATCTGGGACGAATTGCGCAACGAATGCCCGGTGGTTCACACCAAGCGCTTTCTCGGCGTCTACCTGCCGACCACCTATCAGGCGGTGAAGGAAGTCGCCTACGACACCGAACATTTTTCCTCGCGCCGCATCATCGTGCGCGACGTCCGGCCGGAGCTGGTGAAGAACGCCGCACCTCCGATCACGTCCGATCCGCCCGAGCACAAGCCCGCCAAGCAATTGCTGCTGCCGCCGTTCACGCCCGACGCGATGAAGAAGCTGGAACCACGGGTTCGCGCCATCTGCAACGAGCTGATCGACGAGTTCATCCATGACGGCAAGTGCGACGCCGCCGCGCGCTACACCAAGCACGTCCCGGTTCGCGCCATCGCGCACATGCTCGGTATTCCCGAGAAGGACGGCGATCTCTTCATCCGATGGATTCATCAAATCCTCGAACTCGGCATCAAGGATGAAGGCACGTTGAAGCAGGCGGTCCAGGAGATGACCGCCTATTTCGCCGACCATATCGAGGAGCGCAAGAAGCACCCGACCGACGACCTGATTACGACATTGATGAATGCCAGGGACAAGGATGGCCAGCCGTTGGACGATACCCATGTGCTGGGCTCGCTGCGGCTACTGCTGATTGCCGGCATCGACACCACCTGGAGCGCGATCGGTTCCTCGCTGTGGCATCTGGCGAAAACGCCCGCCGATCGCGACCGTCTCATTGCCGAGCCCGCCCTGATGCCGGCCGCGATCGAGGAATTGCTGCGCGCCTATTCGCCGGTGACGATGGCGCGCGAGGTGATCAAGGAGACCGTGATTAGCGGCTGCCCCGTCAAGCCCGGCAACATGGTGCTGCTGTCGTTCCCCGCCGCCAACCGCGATCCCGCGATGTTCCCCGATGCCGACAAGGTCGTGATCGACCGCAAGGAGAACCGCCATGCCGCGTTCGGCCTCGGCATCCATCGCTGCGTCGGCTCCAATTTGGCGCGAATGGAAATGACGGTTGCGATCAGGAATGGCTAAAACGCATTCCGGAATTCGCCCTCGACCCGACCGGTCAGGTGACCTGGTCGGAAGGCACGGTCCGGGGCCCGCGGCAACTGCCGCTGCGGTTTGGAAAGCCGGCCTGAATTCTGCTAACAAGCGGCCTTCATTTACTGGAGGCCGCCATGTCCGTTGAAGCCGTAAAACTGGCCCCCGATCGTATCGATCTCGCCGACGCGGAGCGCCGGATCAAGGCGATCTTCATCGGCTCGATCGGCAATCTCGTCGAATGGTACGATTTCTACGCCTACACGGCGTTCGCGCTCTATTTCGCGCCGGCGTTCTTTCCGAACAGCGATCCCGTGGTGCAGCAGCTCAACGCCGCCGTGCTGTTCGCAGCGACCTTCCTGATGCGGCCGCTCGGCGGCTGGCTGTTCGGCTTCCTCGCGGACCGCTACGGAAGGCGGCTGTCGCTGACGCTGTCGGTGATCTGCATGTGCTTCGGCTCATTGATCATCGCGGTGACGCCGACCTATGCCACGATCGGCTTTGCCGCTCCGGCCATCCTGGCGCTGGCGCGCGTCATCGAAGGCCTGAGCCTTGGCGGCGAGTACGGCGCCAGCGCCACGTATCTCAGCGAGGTCGCCGACCCCAACCATCGCGGCTTCTATTCGAGCTTCCAATACGTCACCCTGATCGGCGGCCAGCTCACCGCCATCATTGTCCTGCTGGCGTTGCAAAAGGTGTTCTTGACGCCTGAGGAATTGAAGGCTTGGGGCTGGCGGATTCCGTTCGTGATCGGCGCGTTGCTCGCGATTTTTGCCGCGGTGATGCGGCGCAAGCTCCATGAGACCGAGGCGTTCGAGGAAGCGAAGAAACTCGCAAAGCCGAGCGGCTCGATCCGCGGCCTCCTGAAATATCCGCGCGAGCTGTTGCTGGTGGTCGGCCTCACCGCCGGCGGCACCGCCGCGTTTTATACCTTCACGACCTACATGCAGACCTTCGTCAAATTGTCGGTCGGATTGAGCGAGGATCAGACCACCTTCGTGATTTTCGGCTCTCTGATTTTCGCGACCTTGCTGCAGCCGATCTATGGCGCGCTGTCCGACCGCATCGGCCGCAAGCCGCTGTTGATCTTTTTCGGCGTTGCCGGAACGCTTTCGACGATCCCGATCCTGAGCACGCTAAAGGCGACGAAATCGCCGTTCACGGCTTTCCTGCTGATCTGCGCCGCCTGGCTGTTCGTCGCCGGCTACACCTCGATCAACGCCATCGTGAAGGCCGAATTGTTCCCGACCAATGTCCGCGCGCTCGGCGTCGGCCTGCCCTACGCCATCACCGTTTCCCTGTTCGGCGGCACGGCGCCGGCGATCGCGCTGTATTTCAAAAGCCTTGGGTACGAGGCGTGGTTCTATTATTATCTCAGCGGCATGATCTTTCTGTCGCTGCTCATCTATTCGACCATGCGCGACACCAGGCATGACTCGGCGATGCACCGTCACCAATAGCAGGGGTGGCGAACAACGAGGGCGCAAGATATGGCGCAAGACGTGAACGATGAGAAAGACGAGAACGAGTCGCCTCCGGATTCAAAGCTGACACGCAGCAAGCAGCGCTGGGCGCGCGAAGGCAAATTCCTCACCGGGAAGACGTCGCGCCCCGAGGAGCAGCGCCTGCCGCCGGGACAGCATCTGACCCGGGACTGGCCCGTCCTCGATCTCGGCCTGACGCCGCAGATTTCGCGCGAGCGCTGGCGGCTCGACGTCTACGGCGCGGTCGAAAAGCCGATCTTCTGGGATTTTTCGCAATTCACCGCGCAACAGCAAACAAAATTCACCTCCGACATCCACTGCGTCACCACCTGGTCGCGCTACGACAATGCGTGGGAGGGGCTCTCGACCCACGATCTTTTGATGGCCTGTCAGCCGCGCGAGGAAGCCCGCTTCGTGGTGCTGCACTCCCATGACGGCTATACCACCAACCTCGCGCTGGATGACTTTGCCGCGGACGACGCCCTGCTCGCGCATAGCTGGTCGGGCGCGCCGATCGAGGCGGAGCATGGCGGCCCGGTGCGGCTGGTGGTGCCGCATCTCTATTTCTGGAAGAGCGCAAAATGGCTGCAGAGCATCGAATTCCTGGAGCACGATGCGCCCGGTTATTGGGAAGTCCGCGGCTATCACAACCGCGGCGACCCGTGGGCCGAGCAGCGTTATTCCGGCGACTGACCGCGGCGCCAGCGTTCATCGACACCTCTCCCATAGGGAGAGGTCGGATTTCGAGCTAGCGAGAAATCCGGGTGAGGGGTTACGATCTATCGAGCGAGCGAGGCCCCTCACCCGGCGCTTCGCGCCGACCTCTCCCTACGGGAGAGGTGAAAACAAGCAGCGTTATTCCGGCGACTGACCGCGGCGCCAGCGTTCATCGACACCTCTCCCATAGGGAGAGGTCGGATTTCGAGCTAGCGAGAAATCCGGGTGAGGGGTTACGATCTAACGAGAGAGCGAGGCCCCTCACCCGGCGCTTCGCGCCGACCTCTCCCTATGGGAGAGGTGAAAACAATTGGAGATCACCCGTGCCGACTGAACGTTTCCAATTCACGAGTTCGGAAGGTCATCAACTCGCGGCCGCGCTCGACCTGCCCGAGCGCGAACCTATTGCCTATGCGCTGTTCGCGCATTGCTTTACCTGCGGCAAGGACGTGCTCGCGGCGAAGCGGATTGCGGTCGCGCTGGCGGCAAAAGGCATCGCGGTGCTGCGGTTCGACTTTACGGGGCTCGGCTCCAGCGAAGGCGATTTCGCCAATTCGACGTTTTCCTCGAACGTCGCCGACCTGGTACGGGCCGCCGACCATTTGCGCGATACAAGGAAAGCGCCCTCGATCCTGATCGGCCACAGCCTCGGCGGCGCGGCGGTTCTCGCCGCCGCCGGGCAGATCCCGGACGCGAAAGCCGTCGTCACGATCGCAGCCCCCTCGGATCCCGCCCATGTCACCGGGCTGTTCAAGGATCGCATCGAGGACATCCGCAGGCATGGCGAGGTGGAGGTCTCGCTGGCCGGCCGTCCGTTCCACATCAAACGCGAATTCCTCGACGATATCGCCGAGCATGGTTTGATGGCGCATGTGGCGAATTTGCACAAGGCGCTGCTGGTCATGCATTCGCCGACCGACGACACCGTCGGCATCGACAACGCGACGCGCATTTTCGTCGCGGCAAAGCATCCCAAGAGCTTTGTGTCGCTGGCGGGCGCCGATCATCTGCTGACCGGCAAGCGCGAGGCGGCCTATGTCGCCGATGTCATCGCCGCCTGGGCCGAGCGCTATCTCGATCTGGTCGAAGGAGAGCAGCCGATGGATCTCGGCGAGGCGCCGCGCATGGTCGTGGTGCGCGAAACCCGCAACAGCAAATTCCAGCAGACGGTCACCGTGGGGCCGCATCGCATGCTGGCCGATGAGCCCATTGGCGCCGGCGGCGAGGACACCGGCCCCGGGCCGTATGATTTTTTGTTGGCCGGCTTAGGTGCCTGCACATCGATGACGATGCGGCTCTACGCCGAGCGCAAATCGCTGCCGCTGACGCGGACCACGGTGACGCTCAAGCACAGCAAGATCCACGCGGAAGATTGCGCCGAATGCGAAACCAAGGCCGGCATGCTCGATCAGATCGAACGCGTAATCGCGATGGAAGGCAACCTCGATGCCGATCAGCGCAAGCGGCTGATGGAAATCGCCGACAAGTGCCCGGTGCATCGCACCCTCACCTCGGAGATTCGCATCGTGACGAAGGCCGAGGATTGAACTCAGGACAGCGGGTCGGATCTCACGTCCTGCGCCGGGGCCAATGGCTGCACCTGCAGCGCGCCGCGCAGGCCCGCCGCGCTCCCTAACAAAATTCCGGCGACGGCAACGAACGAGGCCAGTGCGAGCGTCGACAGACCGGTCAGGCCCTGCCCGATCGAGCAGCCATACGCCATCGCACCGCCCGCGCCCATCAGCGCCCCGCCGCCGATCGAGCGCAGCATGTGGCGCGGCGAGCTAAATCCTTCCCACAGGAAACGGCGGCTGACGAGCGCCGTCACCAGGCTGCCTGTGAACACACCGGCGACCATGGCGATGCCGAAATTCAGCGTCAGCCCGGTCGAGAGCATGGCGTATTGCACGGTGTCCGCGATCGGCGCTATGAAGGTGAGCGAAGTGACGGCGGTGGGATTGAACTCGTCGGCGCCGAGATAGCCGGTCAAAAACCATCCGGTGGTCACCAATAGGCCGACCGCAACCCCCGCCGCGATCTGCCCCCAGGAGCGCTGGAACCGCGCATGCGCGAACGCAAAGATGATCAGCGCGCCCGCGATCACCGAGGCGGCAAGCGTGCGCGCGAAATTCTCGCTGAGGCCGAGTTGCGAGACCAGCGCGGGCAGCGAAATTACCTTCGGCGTGGTCTGCGACGCCTGCAGCAAGAGGATCCGCGCCGGCGCGATCAGCCCCTTCAGCGTCATTTGCGCCGATATGCCGAGCACGATCACCACCACGAACGAGCGCAGATTGCCGCGGCCGAGCAGCACCAGCGCGCGCGAGCCGCAGCCGTTCGCCAGCACCATGCCGTAGCCGAACAATAAGCCGCCGGCGAACATCAAAGGCGCCGAGAACGACGGCTGCAGATAGATCGATTTGCCGAGGTCGACGACGCCTCTCGCGGCGAGCAGTTGCGTTGCGACGATGGCGACGCCAAGCGCCAGCGCATAGGTCCGGATCAGGCGGCTGTCGCCACGCCCCCACCAGCCGCGCAACCCGCTGAGCAGACAGAAGCCGCTCAACAAGGCTACCGCGCCATAGAGGAGGCCGATCAGAAGTCCGCCCACCACGACAATGTTGCTACCGCTCAGCACCGGTTTTTCCTTCAAGCATTTTTGCGAGGGCCGTTTAAGCCGGCACGGTCCAAATAAGAGGGAAATTTTCGCTTTGCTATAACGGTCCCGGTATAGGTCAGTCCACCGGGCGCGGGTGCAGAGCATGAATCTGTCGCCCAGCGCCGCACAAAGGGAACAAAACCGTTGCCTACAGTAGAAATGCGAGCGGTTTTGTTTCCGCCGCGGCCTATCCGGAGGGCCGCAGGATCACGCGATCGCGCGCCGAACCGGCAACCGCGACAAAGGCGGCTTTTGCGTCTTCGAGCGGATAGATCGCGCCCGGCAGGATAGCAAACGGCTTGAGATGCCCGCTGGCAAAGCCGGGGGCGAGTTCCCTGAGCACCGCACCGGTCGCAGTCGATGACAGCGCCAGCGTATCGATGCCGACATAGCTGTGCTGGCCGCGATAGAATTCGAAGATGTTGAACGCTACCATCGGATGCACGGCGGCGATCAGGATCTGCCGTCCGCGCACGGCCAGCGATTTGCTCGCGGCTTCAAAATAGGGATCGCCGACGGTATTGAAGACGATGTCGGCGCCCTTGCCGTCGGTGAGTTCACGAACGCGCGCGGCGACATCCACGGCCGAGGCATCGATCATCTCTACGTTTGAATTGGCGTGACCTTCATAGGCCTCGCTCCGGCGCACCACGCCGATCACGCGTGCACCCTGCCAGGTCGCGATCTGCGCCGCGGCCTGGCCGACCTTGCCGTTGACGCCCATCACCAGCACCGTCTCGCCCTTGGTCGGCATCCCGGCACGCCCAAAACCTTCCATCGCGGTGACGAAGGGAACGCCGATGCCGGCCGCCTCTTCCCACGAAATGCTTTTCGGCTTTTCCACGACCGCATCGGCTTCGACGGCCAGATGCGTGGCGTGGGTGCCGTCGCGCCGGATGCCGAGATCGCCGGAGGAGCCGAACACCTCGCGCCCCATCGTATCGCTGGGGCCGTCGATGATGACGCCTGCATAGTCGCGGCCGGGTGTGCGCGGAAATACCGCGTAAGGCATCAGCCCGGTCGCGGCCTTGACGTCGGACGGATTGACGGCCGCGGCCTTGATCTCGATCAGGACCCCGCCCGCCGTCCGCGACAGCATACGCCGCTCGATGACGGGGGCGAGCGAGGCGGGGTCGGGCGCTTTTGTCAAAAGCCGTACACAACGCGCCTCGACCGCGAGGGGTCGCGCAACTGGCCTTTCGGTCGCCGGCATCAAGGTTTTTCCCGAATTCTCATGTCCCAAAATCCATAAGGACAGGAGTTACTCCTTCGGCCGCTTGTCGTAAACACGCTTGGCCTTGCCGAGCGAGCGTTCCAGCGTCTCCGGTGCGACGATCTTGACGCAGGCGGAGATGCCGATGGTGTTCTTGATGAAGGTCGAGACTTTTTCGGCATGCGACGTTAGCCCGCTGCCATCCCAGTGTTCGTGGCGGGCTTCCGCCAGTACCGCCATCTCGTCCATCCGTCCCTCGCGCGTCAGTTCAATGACAAAATGACCGCCGCACCATTCGGTCGCCAGCAACACTTCCTCGATCTGGGTCGGGAACACGTTGACGCCGCGCAGGATGATCATGTCGTCGGATCGCCCCGTGACCTTCTCCATGCGCCGCATGCCCGGCCGCGCCGTGCCCGGCAATAGCCGTGTCAGATCGCGGGTTCGGTAGCGGATCACCGGAAACGCTTCCTTGGTCAGCGAGGTGAAGACCAACTCGCCCTTTTCGCCGTCGGGCAGCACCGCTCCGGTCTCGGGATCGATCACCTCGGGATAGAAATGATCTTCCCAGATATGCAGGCCGTCTTTCGTCTCGATGCATTCCTGCGCGACGCCGGGGCCGATCACCTCGGACAATCCGTAGATATCCGTCGCGTCCATGTCGAAGGCCGCTTCGATCTCGCTGCGCATCGCGTTGGTCCATGGTTCGGCGCCGAAGATACCGATTTTCAGGGACGATTTGCGCGGGTCGAGACGCTGCCTTTTGAACTCGTCGAGGATCGCCAGCATGTAGCTCGGCGTCACCGTGATGATGTCGGGTCTGAAATCGTTGATCAGCTGCACCTGCCGCTCGGTCATGCCCCCGGAAACCGGAACGACCGTGCAGCCGAGCCGCTCGGCACCGTAATGCACCCCCAAGCCGCCGGTGAACAGGCCGTAGCCGTAGGCGTTATGGATGATCATGCCCTTGCGGCCGCCGGCGGCGCGGATCGAGCGCGCCATCACGTCCGACCAAGTGTCGATATCGGCTCTGGTGTATCCGACGACGATCGGCTTTCCGGTGGTGCCGGAAGACGCATGGACCCGCACCAGTTGTTCGCGGGGAACGGCGAACATGTTGAACGGATAGTTGTCGCGCAGGTCCGTCTTGACCGTGAACGGAAATTTTGAAAGGTCGGAGTGCTGTTTGAAATCGGAAGGATGCACGCCGGCCTTGTCAAACGCGCGCCTGTAGTGGGCGACGTTGTCATAGGCGTGCTTGAGCGACCATGCGAGGCGCTTTGTCTGCAACGCCATGATTTCGTCGCGGGAAGCCCGCTCGGCATCGTCCAACTCGGCGCTGTAGCCGCGTCCTCTCGATTTAAGGTTTGTTGAAGCCATTGTGCGTTTCCCCCTCAAGCTTTTTATTTTTTCGTTGCATCCGTTTCGACCGGTAGCCATGTCCCGGCGATCATGCGGGAATGGCCGCGAAATTCGGCAATCACAATATCGCCCACCGTGACGCGCACATCGTAGATTCCGGATCGCCCGCTGCGCGAGATTTCCCGCGCCACGGCGACCAGCCGATCGCCGAGCCTGCCAGGCTTGATGAAGGCGATATCGCACTGCGCCGCGACCGCGCGCGTGTTATAGGAGTTGCAGGCAAAGGCGCAGGCCGAGTCCGCCAGCAAAAAGATAAAACCACCATGGGCGATGCGCTGGCCGTTGACCATGTGCGGCATGACCGTCATCGCCAGCGTGGCCTCGCCGGCCTTGATCTCGACGATCTCCATGCCGAGGCCCTGGCTGGCGTCGTCCTCCTTCCACATCGCATCCGCGCAGGCGCGCGCGAGGTCGTCGGGCGAAAGCGTGGCCTTGACGTTCACTCCTGGGTCTCCTTTTTTCAAACGTGATCGTAGTCTACCACGACCGTTTCCGAAACCGGCCGCGCCTGGCAGGTGAGAATGAAGCCCGCCTTGAGCTCCCACGGCTCCAGCGAATAGTTCACTTCCATCCGCGCATCGCCCTCGACCAGCTTGGCGCGGCAGGTCGAGCACATGCCGCCCTTGCAGGCGAACGGCAAATCGACGCCGGCGCGCAAGGCGGCATCGAGGATGGCTTCGCCCTCGGCGACCGGTACCTCGCGGCGTTTGCCGTCGATGATCAGGGATGCGACCGCCTTCGGCGGCGCCGATGCCGGCACCACCGCCTTCGGGCGCGGCTTGCCGCCAAGCCCCGAGACAAACCGCTCGACGTGAATACGGTCCTCGGCAACGCCGATATCCCGGCAGGTCGCCTCGATATCCTCGCTCATGGCGGTCGGCCCGCAAATGAAGACGTGATCGACGCTTTGCGCAGGCACCAGCGAGCGCAGCAGCACGCGCACTTTCTCGCCATCGAGCCGGCCATGCAGGATCGGGATATCCTGCTCTTCGCCCGAGATCACATGGAACAGGGAAAGCCGCTGCATGAAGCGGTCTTTTAGTTCTTCCAGCGCTTCGCGAAACAGCATGCCGGCCGTCGAGCGGTTGCCGTAGAACAGGAAGAAGCGGCTGTGCGGTTCGAGCGCGAGCACGCCCTTCACGATCGAAAGGATCGGCGTGATGCCGGAGCCGGCGGCAAAGCCGACATAGAGGCGCGCCTGATCCGGCGCCGGCGCGACGCCAAAACGGCCGGTCGGCGTCATGACATCGAGCTCGTCGCCGGCCTTCAATTCATCCGCCGCCCAGCTCGAGAACGCGCCGCCATCGACCTTCTTCACCGCGATCCGCAATTCGCCGTCATCGGGGCCGGAGCAGATCGAATAGGAGCGGCGCACTTCTTCGCCGTCCATGGTGGCCCGCAGGGTCAGATATTGGCCGGGAGCAAAGCTGTAATCGTCCACGAGTTCTTTGGGGATCGCAAAGGTCAACGACACCGCATCCGGCGATTCGCGGCGCAGATCGTTGACGGCGAGGCGGTGGAAACGCGGCGTCGACATCTTCAATGACACTTGAAATAATCAAACGGTTCGCGACAGCTCCTGCAGCGCCATAGCGCCTTGCAGGAGGTCGAACCGAATTCGGACAGCACTTCGGTATCCGTTGAGCCGCATTGTGGGCATGCCACTTCAAGCACGCCGAACAGCGCGCGGCGAGAACTCGTGGCCAACGGCGGCGCGATGCCGTATTCCCTGAGTTTCCTGCGGCCGTCTTCGCTCATCCAGTCGGTAGTCCAGGCCGGCGAGAGCACGGTGCGCACCTTCGGATTGGAAAACCCCCCGCGTTCCAGCGCAAGTTCTATTTCAAGCGCGATCATGTTCATCGCGGGGCAGCCGGAATAGGTCGGCGTGATCGCGACCTCGACGCGGCCATCGTTGACCGCGACGTCGCGCAGCACGCCGAGGTCGGCGATGGTGAGCACCGGAATTTCGGGATCGACCACGCTGGCCGCGACATCCCAGGCGCATTGCCGCATCTCGGCGTCGCTTTGCAAAACGGTCACCATGTTGCACCCGGAAAGGTCCGCTGCATCGACTGCAGTTCGCTGAGCAGATGGCCGAGATGCTCGCTGTGCCGGCCGCTGCGGCCGCCCTGCTGCATCCACTCGCTCTTGGGCGGAACGAGCGTCGCTTCGCTCACAACTGACAAAACAGTCTTCAGCCATTGCGAATGCAGCTTGGCGGGATCGACCGCGATGCCGGCATCGATCAGCGCGCGCTCGCTGTCGTCAACTTCAAACATCTCGCCGGTAAAAGCCCAGAGATCGTCGATCGCGGTTTGCGCGCGGGCATGGCTTTCCGCGGTGCCGTCACCGAGCCGCACCATCCATTCCGACGAATGCCGCAGATGATACGCCATTTCCTTCTCGGATTTTGCTGCGACCGCCGCGAGCGTCGCATCGCCCGATTTTATCATCGCGCGCCAATAAAGATCGGCGAAAGCGGCATAAAAGAACTGCCGCACCAAGGTGCGGGCGAAATCGCCGTTCGGCTGCTCCAGCAGCAGGAGATTGCGGTACTGCCTGACGTCGCGCAAATAGGCGAACTTGTCCTCGTCGTTGCCCTTGCCTTCGACTTTTGCCGCATACGAATAAAGCTCGCGCGCCTGCCCCAGGAGATCGAGGCCCATATTGGCGAGCGCCATGTCCTCTTCCAGCATTGGCGCATGGCCGCACCATTCCGACAACCGATGCCCCAGGATCAGCGCATCGTCGGCGCGGCGCAGCGTGTACAGCACCAGCGGCGTTTCGGAGATTTGGATCGAGGCGACGGCCATGTTCTCAACCTGCTTGCGCCAAAATTGTCGTCATTGCGAGCGTAGCGAAGCAATCCAGCTTTCTTTATGCGGCGCCATGGATTGCTTCGCTGCGCTCGCAATGACGGTTGGGTTGGAATTACATATGCCCGACTTCTTCGGGCACCTCGTAAAATGTCGGGTGGCGATAGATCTTGGATTCCGCCGGCTCGAACATCATGCCCTTCTCGCTCGGATCGGACGCCGTGATGGCGCTCGAGGGCACCACCCAGATCGACAACCCCTCGCCGCGACGGGTGTAGATATCGCGCGCGGCCTGCAGCGCCAGCGTCGCGTCAGACGCGTGCAGCGAGCCGACATGCTTGTGCGCCAGTCCATTGCGACTGCGGATAAAGACTTCCCACAGCGGGGTATTCGGCGTGGCCATTGTCATCTCCCTATGCGGCTTGGGCCGCCTGCCGTTGCTTGCGTTTCTCGGCATAGGCTTGCGCCGCCTCGCGCACCCAGGCGCCGTCGTCATGCGCCTTGCGCCGCGCCGCCAGGCGATCGCGGTTGCACGGGCCGTTGCCGGCGAGCACCTGATTAAACTCGTTCCAGTCGATCGCGCTGTAGACCCAATGCCCGGCCTCGTCCTGCTTCATGCCAGGGTCGGGAATGGTGAGGCCCAAAAATTGCGCCTGCGGCACCGTCGCATCGACGAACTTTTGCCGCAACTCGTCATTGGAAAAGCGCTTGATCTTCCATTTGGTCGAGGTGTCGCTGTGCTGGCTTGCCTTGTCCGGAGGCCCGAACATCATTAGCACCGGCCACCACCAGCGATCGAGCGCGCCCTGCGCCATCGCCTTCTGCTCTTCCGAGCCGCGCGACAGCGTCAGCATGATCTCAAAACCCTGGCGCTGGTGAAAGGATTCCTCCTTGCAGACGCGGATCATCGCGCGCGCGTAGGGGCCATAGGAACAGCGGCACAGCGGAATCTGGTTCATGATCGCGGCGCCGTCGACCAGCCAGCCGATCGCGCCGATATCCGCCCAGGTCAGCGTCGGATAATTGAAGATCGAGGAATATTTTGCCTTCCCCGCGAGCATCAGATCGACCAGCTCCTCACGCGAGGTGCCGAGCGTCTCGGCCGCGGCATAGAGATAGAGCCCGTGGCCGCATTCGTCCTGCACTTTTGCCAATAGCGCCGCCTTGCGGCGCAGCGACGGGGCGCGGGTGATCCAGTTGCCTTCGGGCAGCATGCCGACGATTTCGGAATGGGCGTGCTGTGAAATCTGTCGCGTCAGCGTCTTGCGATAGGCCGCCGGCATCCAGTCGTTCGGCTCGATGCGCTCGTCGGCATCGATGCGCGACTGAAACTGCGCGGCGCGCCCGGCGTCCTCGATTTTGCGGTCGTCTGCGTCGGACGTATTGAGCGCCTGCGTGTACATGACCGACCTCCCGGGGGGCTTTGTTGCGAGCCAATATATAACAAAAAATCGGATATGCAATCAATTTTTGTAACACAAAAGCTAGTCGGCAAACCGTCGTGCCAGCTCCTTGCCGGCGGCCGGCAGCGGCCCGCTCTCGTTGGTTCCATGGCGGTCAAGCCATTGTTCGGATGCGGAAAGTAGTCCCCGATAGATTTCGCCACAGAGTTTTCGCGCCGCCCGGCCCGGCCAGTCCGCCGGCAGTAGCGCCGTCGGCAACAGCGGATCGCGCAGCACGACGCGGCGATAATGGTGGATCAGCAGGATCCGCGCCGTGAAGGCGTCGGCGAGAGCCCCGCGGCGATCGATCCAGCCGTGCAACGGCTCAAACGTTTTCATGAACTTTTGATAGGCCTCCGCGGTGCGGTCGAGCGGCCAGCTCTCACGCAGCAGTCGCCGGCCGGCCTCGTCCTCGGCGGATACTTCCAGGCGGATCGCGGCTGATGCTTCCTCTGGGATCGGAACGCCCGAAGGCGCGACCCAGACGCCCGGCAGCGGAGAGCCAAAGCCGGCGTTCTTCAGCGCCTCGCGCGAGGCATCGCGATCCCCGCCATTGCCGATCAGCAAGAGCTCAAACCGTCCGGTCCAGTCGGAGATCGGCGCGCCGTAGATGTGCCGGGTCGCAATGTCGAACGTCTGCCGTTCGCGCTGCACCAGGCGGTAAAAACTGTTGCGGCCCACCTTGGTTCGCTCGAACCAGCCGTCCGCCGCGAGCCGCGACATCGCGGTGCGCACCACGGAGCTGTCGATGTCGATGGTAGCAAAGAATTCCAGCAGCGTGCCGAGCCAGACCGAGCCGCCGCGCGGCACGATCGCATCGCCGAACACGGTGATGACGATCGAACCGGTGCGCGAGGGTTCGCGCTTCAACTGTTCGATGATGCGGGCAAGCGGATGCGCCATCCGCAACGCATAGCGCGTTTTTTGGACTTACCACAACGCCCGGCTAAAGCCGACGCGCTGCGCTTACCGGTTCGGATCGGGATAGACGATGCTGCGCCAGCCGCTGCGGTCGAACGGCGCCCACTTTCCTTCGGGCTGGGCGAGGCGATCAGCGACCGCATAGACCGCGGCAGGGTGATGGCCCATGCCGCAATGGCTGCTTTCGACCTCGATATTCTCGGACTGCGCCGACGGCGTTTCCATGCAGCCCTGCCAGGCGCATATGCCGTCGGTGCGGCTGAAGATCGCGGTGGTCGGCACCGGCGGCGTATCCGACAGCGACCCGCCGAAGCGGGGATCCTCTTCGTCGGCGCGACGGCCGCTCGCCATTTCATAGACCCGCCAGGCGTTGGTCGCCTTCGGATGGCCGGCGAACGGGCTGCCGAGCGTGATCACCGAGCGCACCCGATCGGGCATCATTTTTGCCAATTGCCGCGCATACAGACCGCCGAGGCTCCAGCCGACCAGGCTGATCTTGCGCCCGTGGTTGTCGCTGAGCTCGCGCACCAGATCGACCATCGCGCGCTGCACGCCGTCGCGCAAACCGAGATTGCGGCCCTGCCGCCAGCCGCTCACCGCATAGCCGCGGTTCTTCAAAAAGCTGCGCAGCGGACGCGTCGAGGTGTCGGAGGCAACAAGGCCCGGTAACACCAGCACCGGATGTCCGTCGCCTCTTGGCGCCAGGCTGAGCAGCGGCAGCGCGCCGATAAACGCGCCGAACTCATGGATCGCCCGCCCCTCCAGAAACATCAGGGTTCTGGACGGCGGGCGCAGCGTCTGGGCAGTGGCGGACATGTAATTCCTCTTCTCAGTCGGCCCTCGAAAAGACCGCTCCAATGATCAAGTCGAAGGCGCGAATTTCGCGCAATCGTTCCGCAACGCAGCAATCACTTGAATCAGTTAGGTCGCGCATTCCAGCATTCAAGCCGGCGACATCGGACGCGACAATAGGTCTTTCCATTTAATGGCCGCTGAGTGACGAATTAGTCACAGCCATCGCACCAGCATTTCTACGGTGTAGAGGACAAGGCCCGCGAGGCCGCCGATCAGCGAACCGTTGAAGCGGATGTATTGCAGGTCCCGGCCGATGTTGATTTCGATCAGCGAAATCAACTGCCCCATGTCCCAGGCTTTGACCTGATCGGAGATGAAGCTTGATACGCCGCTCTTCTGGTCGGCGATGAAACTTCGCAGCACGGCAACAAAACCCTGGTTGATCTCGCCGCGCAGTGCGCCATCGCTTGCGAGCGCCTCACCGGCCTCCATGAACATTCTGGCGAGGTAATGCTGCAGCACCTGTGTTTCGCCGCTGGCGCTGCGCTCGATGAAGGATCGCGTGTTCGACCAGATGTTGCGCGCGAGATCGGCGAGTTCGGGGCGCGCCAACAGATCGCGCTTCAATCCGTCGATGCGATTGGCGTAATTCTGGTCGCTGCCGAGCCGATCCACGAACGATAACACGATCTGGTCGAACTCACCGCGGAACGGATGTTTTGGATCGCTGCGGACCTCTTCAAAGAACGCGGTCGCCGACGCCACGATCTTGTTCACCAGATATTTGTCGGCGCGATAGAGTTTTAGCAGCGTCGGCAATTCGCCGCGAATCTTGGCGCGAACCATCGCCATGGTTTCCGGCGTGGTGAGCGATTGATGGACCCCGCGCAGGAGGTCGTCGAGCAACCCCTGATGCCGGCCTTCTTTCACGAACGCCCGCAGCGTGCCGGCGGCAAGCGGCGCGAGATCGATCGACTGCAACTGGGTGATGATCCGCCGCGTGATGAACGTCATCAAGCCCGAGCTTTCGGTCGCCGTCACCGCCTCGGGCAGAAGCCGCAGCACGAAGCGCGCGAGGTCGGTCGAGCGCTTGCGGTCACGCAGCCAGTCGGCAATGAAAGTGGCAAAATCGATCTGGCGCAGTTTTGCCTCGACGGGGGCGGCTTCCAGAAAATGCACCTCGATGAATTCGCCGAGCTTGTCGGCGATCCGCTGCTGATTGCTCTGGATGATCGCGGTATGTGGAATGGGCAGCCCCAGCGGCCGCTTGAACAGCGCCACCACCGCGTACCAGTCGGCAAGGCCGCCGATGGTGGCGGCTTCCGCGAACGCCGCGACGAAGCCGAAGATCGGGTGCACCGGCAGCAGCAGCTTTGCGGTGACGAACAGCAACAGCGTGCCCGCCAGCACCAGCGTCGCCAGCGCCTTGACCCGCCGCAACTCCGCCGCCCGCGCGGCATCGCCGGGCGCGTCGAAGGAGAAGGTGGCGGGGAGCGTCATGGCGGCTTTTGGGGTAAATGCAGTCTCTAGATAGGTACCGTGGCTGCCGCGCACACTGCCGTCATCCCCGGATGAGCGCAATTGCGCTCACTCGGGAGGTGCGCGCGCTTTCTTGCGCGCCTCGAAGGATGGCCACGCGCACCGTCGATCGCATCCTTCGAGGCTCGCAAGGGCTCGCACCTCCGGCGATGAGCGCAATTGCGCTCACGCGGGGATGACGCTATGGGGGGGTTACAAAAAAGAAGGCCCGCACGAAGCGGGCCTTGAAATTGGCAACTAATCCAAACCGTATCAGGCGGTCTTGTTGTAGACCTTGGCAAAATTGTCCTGGGCGGTCTTGGCACTGTCGGCGACGAGCTTGCCGAGATATTCGGTCGAGGCCTTCGCCCGCGACACCAGCACTTCGCCGCGCGAACGCAGCATGTCGGACTGGATCTGCACCGCTTCGTTGAGCGACTTGGCGGAGGCCAGCCTGTCGATGCCGGCGAAGAACGCTTCGGCGTCCTGGTAGATCGCATCCTGGATGTTGCGGCTGATCTTGGCGACTTCAGTGACCGAACCGGTAACAGCGGTCTCGATCGCGGCAGTCACCTTCTCCGAACCGGCATGAAAGTCGGCGGCGCGCTCTTTGGCGGTGCCGGCGGACTTCTTCACGAATTCACGGGCGGCTTCCGGAACTTCCAGGTTCTGGAGGTTCTTGAATGCGTCGGTGACGGGCGCGAAGGCTTCCTTGACGGTGTTCAGCACGGAATTGGTATCGGTCTCGGTGGTCATGTGGGTCTCTCCATCCTCAGGTTTGAGCTATGGGCTCACCCCGTCCGGATTGGCCCGGGGCGACATCCTTGTGCCATAGTTAATGGTGCGGCGCAATATCAATGTTGCGGTGCGATATCACGAATTAGTGATAGGCTTCCATATTAGGCGAATTGCCTGCGGAACCGGCGGAATGCCGGCCCGATCAGTGCGCAACGGCTCCCGGCAGCCCATAGGCCTCCATCTGTACCTGGACCTGCGCCACATTGTGGCCGAGCACGACGATGTCGTGGGTGCGGCCATCGACGTCGCGGACATGGTCGCGGAGCAGCGCCTCGGCCTTGAAGCCGAGGCTTTCGAACAGCGCGATCGCCGCTTGCTGGTCGACCGTCATCTGCACCGACAGTTTTTCAAGCCCGGCGCCCAACGCCAGCGCAAACGTCTCCTGCGACAGCGCCCGGCCGACGCCCTGCCCGCGGACATCCTGCGACACCACCATGCGGATCTCGCCGACATGCGGCGACCAGGAATGCGGATCGCGCACCAGCGTGCCACAGCCCACCACCTTGCCGGCTTTCACGGCCAGGAGGCTCGCGATCGCGCCGCGCTCGATTTCGTTGATCCAGGCCGAGAGCACTTTTGGCTGGCTGATATTGCGCGGCAGGAACAGCAGATCATGGGTCGGCAGTTTTTGCGCGAACTCGAGCACGGCGGCTTCGTCGGTGCGCGACATCAGGCGGAATTCGATGTCGCCGGCATCTAGCTTGGCGTGGCGCGGATAGGCACGGGGTTCGGTCATATCGATCTTCCAGCTAACCAGGAGTCCAGTTTCGGCCATAGCCGCTTGATGGCGTTGGCGCCGGCAACGAGGCTGACATGGCCGCCCTTGAGCATCACCTCTTCCTTGTCGGTCGAGCCGACCTTCGGGATCAAATGCCGGGCGGCCTCATAGGGCACGATATGATCGTGCTCGGCGACCGCATGCAGGATCGGCACCTTGATCTTGGAAATGTCCGCCGCGCGTCCGCCCACCGACATGGCGCCGTTGTACAGCTTGTTGTCCCACATCAGGTCCTTGGTGATATTTCGGAAATATTCACCGGCGAGCGGCAGCGTGTCGGTCGCCCAGCGGTCGAACATCCGGTACGACTTTACAAATTCGTCGTTCCAGATGTTTTCCCAGAGCTGCACCTGGCTTGCCGCGCGCGAGGCCGGCCGCAGCATCTCGAACGACGACAGGATCATCTCCGGCGGTACATTGCCGACGCTGTCGACGAGATGGTCGACATCGAAATAGCGCCGGTCCGAAAAATTCTGGAACAGCTTCATCTCGCGAAAATCGATCGGCGTCGTGAAACAGATCAGGTTCTTCATCGGCCCGTCGTGGAAGATCGAGCCGTAGAGCAGCGACAGTACGCCGCCGAAACAATATCCGATCACGGTGACATCGCTCTCGCCGGAATCCTGCTGCACGCGGCGGACGCAATCCGGGATGAAGTCGAGGACGTAGTCCTCCATCGCCAGACGCTTCTCCTCGGGTTTTGGCGCAGCCCAGTCCAGCATGTAGACGTCGTAGCCGCGCTTCAAGAGAAACTCGATAAAGCTCTGGCCGGGCACCAGGTCGAGGATGTAACCGCGGTTGGTGGTCGCCATCACGATCAGGATCGGCACGCGGTAGATTTCGTCCGACATCGGCCGGTAGTGATAGAGGTTCATCGTGCCGCGGACGCTTAAGGTATCCTTCGGCGTCGATCCGAGCGACGGACCGGAGGAAGAAATATATTCGACGCCCTTGATGCTGCGCTGGATCGCGCGCTGCACCTCGGTCTGGATCCGGTCCGGGATCGAGGCCAGATCGAGGCCGGCAAAATCCAGGCCCGCGGCGGCGCTCATTTTTGCTCTCCGCCCGAGGGCGGCGGGCGTTTGGTGCGCGGCGGTTTTGGCGCGCCGCCCTCCGACGAGGCGGCATTGCCGTGGACCTGATGCAGGAGCGCCTTGATCTCGTTGAGCTGGCCTTCGATCGATTGCAGCCGCTCGGCCATAGAGACCATCTGCGCCCGGCTCGGCAGGTTCATGGTAAGCAGGTATTTCTCCATCATCTCGCCGAGCTGCTTTTGCGCGCCCGCCGAGACCCCACCAACCTGATTCATCGCCTTGCTGAATTGCGGCGATTCCATCGCCTTGTTGGCGAAGGCGTTAAATCCCTTCTCCATCTCGCCGATCATGGTTTGCCAGATCGCGACGGGATCGTTGCCCTTGTCTGCCATGGCATCCTCCAGCATGGTGACGGCGGTTTTGGGCCGCCTTTTTTCGCCATACGACACCGTTGCGGAAGGGCGGTCAACCTCGCAGGCCTTGATATGTCGGCCCCCAAAAACCTTCTGCGGCACGAAAAACCATGCCATAGATTGCGCAGAGCATCCTTTTCCGAGGGAACAGCCCGTTGAATTCGTCAGCCCATCAGCCGCCGCAAATCGTCCGCGCCAATGGTATCGACATTTGTTACGAGATCTTCGGCGACGACCATGCGGAACCGTTGCTGCTGATCATGGGGCTGGGCGCCCAGATGATCCATTGGGACGATGAATTCTGCGCCCAGCTTGCCGCCCGCGGTTTTCGCGTCATCCGCTTCGACAATCGCGACATCGGCAAATCCAGCAAGCTTTCCGGCGGCAAGCGCTTGACCCCGCTGGAACTGCTAAAACTGCGGTTCCTGAAGATTCCGGTTCAGGCGCCCTACAAGCTCATCGACATGGCGAAGGATGTGACGGCACTGATGGATGTGCTCGGCATCCCATCGGCGCATCTGGTTGGCGCCTCGATGGGCGGCATGATTGCCCAGGAAGTCGCGATCTCGTTTCCCGAACGTGTGCGCTCGCTGACCTCGATCATGTCGACCACCGGCAATCCAAAAGTGCCGCCGCCGACCCGCGAAGCCGCGGCGGTCCTGATGGCGCCGCCGCCGGCGACGCGCGACGAATACATCGCCCGCTTCGCGCAGACCTGGAAGGTGCTGCGCGCCGGCAGCTTTCCGCAAGACGAAGCGCTCGACCGCTCGCGCGCCGAACGCACCTATGAGCGCGGGCTTAATCCCGCCGGTGTCGGGCGACAATTCCGCGCCATCCTCGCCTCCGGCAGCCGCAAGCAACGGCTCGCTTCGGTGAAAGCGCCGACGCTCGTCATTCACGGCACCGTCGATCCCTTGGTGCGCCCCGAAGGCGGCAAGGACACCGCGGCGTCGATCCCGGGCGCCAAGCTTTTGATGGTCGAAGGCATGGGCCATGCGCTGCCGATCCCGATGTGGCCGCAGATCATCGACGCAATCGACAAGCACGCACATGGCGCGGCGGCAAAGGCGGCGTAAACGACGCAGAAAAAATAGCCGTCGTCCCGGCCTTGAGCCGGGACCCATAACCCCAAAAGCCAGTGTCGCAAAAAGCTGGGGCCACGGCTGTGTATGACAACAGCCAGTCGTGGTTATGCCCGCCTTCGCGGGGACGACGAGTTGAGAGATAGCGCTACCCGCCCGCCCAGACATCCAGCACGTAGCGATTTTGCGTGCCCATCTCTTCGATCCAGCGATTGCCGGCATCGGCATCGACGCCCTTGCGTTCGCGATAGATCGCAACCAGCGCCGCCTTGACGTCCGGCTCCATCCTGCCGCCGTCGCCGCAGACGTAAACAATCGCGCCGTTGTCGATCAGGCTCCAGACGCGATCCTTTTGCGCCTTGATGAGATCCTGCACATAGGTTTTTGGACCCTCGCCGCGCGAGAACGCGGTATGCAATTCGCTGATGCCGCCGTTCGCGAACGCTTTCAATTCATCCGCATAGAGAAAATCCTGATCCGGATGGCGGCAGCCAAAGAACAGCATCGCCGGGCCGAGATTTTTGCCATTTGCCTTCATCGCGGCGCGCTCCTGCAGAAAGCCGCGGAACGGCGCGAGACCCGTGCCGGGACCGATCATGATGATCGGCACGAGCGGATCGTCGGGCAGGCGGAAGCCGGCCTTGGTTTCGCGCACCGTGGCGTGGATGGTCTCGCCTGCCCTGCGGCCGGCGAGATAATTCGAGCAGATGCCTTTGTAGACGCCGCGGCCGGAACTGGCGGGGCCTTGAACCACGGCAACGGTCACGCTGCAGCGTGAGGGATCGCCGGACGGCGAGGATGAGATCGAATAATAGCGCGGCGCCAAGAGCGACAGCATTTCGAGATAGGCGTGGAACGGCATTTCGCAGGCCGGATGTTCCTCCAGGAGATCGAATACCGATTTGCGCTTTGTCAGAATCTCCGTGCGATAGAGTTCGCTTGAGGCGCCATCGTCGCCGACATAGGCCAGCAATTTTGGTTTGGTCACGGGGCAGCGGGTATTTTCCGACATGATCTGGATCTGCTTGCGGGTCGCGACCTGCTGCAACTCGACGAACTCCGACAATAACCGTCCGACCGATACCGCATCGCCGATCGGCAATTGCGCGCGGCGGCCTTCGGCGACCTGCAAGCGGATCTGGTCAGCCGGCAAAAAGCCAAAACGGCGCGCGACTGAATCCACCAGCGCCGGATCGTTGCGCGGCACCACGCTCAAATGATCGCCGACCCGGTAGGCGATACCGGGAGGCAGCTGAACCCCGATATGCCGGGTCGAACGTTCGGAAGCGTTGGCGCCGGTCCTGTTCTGCAATTCGCTGTTGAGGAGGATTTTCATCGGCGCAACGCCGCCGAGCGCGACGATCGTGTTGACGGCAGACGGGGCTACCGGTTCAATCTGATAAAGCGGCTCGTCATTGGCGCTGCGGGTAAAATTCGTGTCGACGCCGAACTCCTTCACCGCCTGGGGTGCCGCCTTGGCAAACCACTCCTCGAATTGTCCATCGAGATCGCTGCGGGCGTCGCCCTCGCCCCGCGCGTAGACGCTGCGCCCGCCATGCGCCGCCAGTTGTTCGTCGATCAGGCGCGGGATCGATTGATAGGTCGCGGCCCAATCGCTGTTGCCGCAGCCGAAAACGATATAGCGCAGTTTTGCAAAGGCATCCTTCGGCAGGTCGCCGGTGAGCCATTTGATGAATTGCGTGGCGTTGTCCGGCGGCGCCCCATTATACGACGCGCAGAAAATCAAAACGCCGCCCTGCTCCGGCAATTTGCCGACATATTCATCCAGCGCCGCGAGTTTTGTGGCAAAACCGTTGACTTCGGCGAGATCGGCCACACGGGTCGCGAGCTCTTCCGCCGTGCCGAGGTTCGATCCGTAGAGCACCAGCAGCGGCGTGTTGTGGCCCGGGCGGGTCCGCGCGCGCGGCGCCGCCGCCGCGCCGGTCGACGCTGCCGCCGTTGTCGTCGCAGCTCCGGCATAAGCGCCGCGCTCCTTGTCGGTACGTGGCCGCACCTTGATCTTGAATCCGTCCGGCTTGATGGTCAGCGTTTCCTTTAGATGCATCTGATAGCGGTTGACGTCGATCAGCTTGAAGCGCTGCAGGATCATACCGATCGCGAGCGCCGCCTCATGCATCGCAAAACCGCGGCCGATGCAGGCGCGCTGGCCGTTGCCGAACGGCTTCCAGGCGTTGACCGGTCGCTTGGCCTCCGCCTCCTTGCTGAAATTTTCCGGATCGAAGGCGTCGGGATTGGGCCCCCACACGCTGGGGTCACGATGCAGCGCCAGCACCAGCACGGTGATAAACGTGTTCTTCTTGAGCTTGTATTTGCCGCCGACGGTTTCGTCTTTCAGCGGCGAGATGCCGTAGGCCGGCGCCGGCGGCCACAGCCGCAGCGCCTCTTTCAAAATCTGCGTAATGTAGGTGAGCTGCGTCACCTGCTGGTAGGTCGGCCTTGCCCCGAGATCGGGCCCCAGCACCCGGTCGACCTCCTCATAGGCCTTCTTGAGAATTTCGGGATGTTTTAGCAGCGCATAGAGCGTGCAGGACAATAGCCCACTGGTCGTCTCGTGCCCGGCAATGAGAAACGTGTTGATCTGGTAGCGGATGTTGACGTCGTCGAGTTGCTCGCCGGTTGAGCGGTCGACGCCGGTCATCATGGCGGCGAGCATGTCCTTCTTGTCGTCCGCGGCATCGGTATTCTTGCGGCGCTCGGCGACGATCTCGTCGACCATCTTGTTCATGAAGTCGACGTCACTGGCGAGATCGCGCCGCCGCTTCTGCATCCACCAATTTTCCAGCGGCAGGCCGCGGATCATCATGATGGTCTCGAGCGAGCGCACCAGCGAGGCGACAAAGGGATGATAATCGCGCCGGTAGAACGAATTGAAACGGTAATCGAAGCCGCAGAGCCCGATGGTGTCGAGCGTCAGCGCGGTCATGTCGTGGACGACGTCGATCTCGTCGTCGGCGTTGAGCCGCTCCCATTTCTTCGTGAGCTGCTCGGCGATATCGACCATGCTCGGGTGGTAGGACTGCATGGCGCGGTTGCCGAACGGCTGCAGCAGGATGTTGTGCGCCTTGCTCCAGTTCGGCTCCGCGGTGTCGGCGGTGAACAGGCCGTCGCCGGCGACCGCACGCAGCCGGCGCAAGGGTCCCCGCACCGCCTTGTCGAAACGCTTTTCATCAGAGAGCTCGTCGACGAGATCGTGGCCGGAGACGATGACCAGCGGCGCGCCCATCATGTCGAGCCAGAAGATCGGACCCAGCTCCTTGGCGAGCCGAGCCAGGTTCTGTACCGGCGCGGTCGAGTCCAGCGACAGCATGTTGCCGACGACAGGTTTGGTCGGCGGATGCGGGATCGGACTCAGCCGGTTGGTCGACGCCATTGCGAAGTTGTCTCCTGCCTTCTCATTAGATAGGATTCGTCATTCCGGGATGGTCCGAAGGACCAGACCCGGAATCTCGAGATTCCGGGCTCGATGCTTTGCATCGCCCCGGAATGACGGATCGGGTCGCTTCGCTCGCAATGACGACGTAGCGCTTCACCCGAATCGCTTTCTGCGCCATTCGATCAGTTTCGCGCTGACCTCGTCCGGCTTTTCCTGCTGGGTCCAGTGCCCGCTGTCGCGCACCAGATATTTTTCCAGATCGGGAATGAGCTTCTCCATGCCGTCCGCCGAGGACGGCGGCAGCACGCGGTCGTTCTCGGCCATGATCATCAGCGACGGCACCCGCACCGTATGGTCGAGACCTTCCGAACGCTGCCAGTTGCGCGACATGTTGCGGTACCAGTTGATGCCGCCGGTAAAGCCGGATTTTGCAAACGTATCGACGAAGATTTTTTTCTCTTCCGGCGAAAGGATCGGCGTGCGCGGATCGTGTTTGGCGTCGTAATTCGCAATCATCTGCGGAAACGCCAGATTGAGCCGCGGCGAGGCGCCGACGCCCGCGACCGGCTCCTCCGCCGGCGTGTGCTCGGCCTGCGGCGCCGGCTTACGCATGAACGCATCAAAGGTCTGCTCGACCCGGCTGTTGAATATCTTGTCGACGCTGTGCGTGGGGTCCTGAAACTGCACGATATACATGTGCTCGCCAAACCGCTTGCGCAGCAGCTCGATCGGGTCGGCCCAGGCGCGGTTGGTGTGCGGGGTGTTGATGCCGACGACGCCGGCAACGCGATCGATGTGCCGCAGCGGCATCTGCCAGACGACAAAGCCGCCCCAGTCATGGCCGACGAAGATCGCCTTGGCGATCTTGAGATGGTCGAGCAGGCCGATGAGATCGCCGGTGAGATGCTCGATGTCGTAATCTTCGACCGGTTCGGGCCGGTCGGTTGAGCCATAGCCGCGCTGATCGGGCGCGATGACCCGAATGCCGGCGTCAGCCAGCGCCTTGATCTGGTGACGCCACGAAAACGCGATCTCCGGCCAGCCATGGCAGAGAACGACCGGCGGGGTATCGGTCTTCGGGCCTGCCTCGTAATAGCCCATGCGAATGCCATTGGTCTCGACGAATTGCAGCGGCGGCATTTCTATCATGGTCGACTCCACTTTAGTTCGCTAGCTCGCCACGCTCTTGAGATCGGCGGCCGGCGGCGCGAACGCGGCCTCGAGCGCGGCGAACTCGGCCGGCAGCATGTCGCAGAGCACCTGGACATGCGGAATGATATTGGCGCCCGAGATAAAACCAAAGTCGAGCTGATCGCGATAGCTCTGCACGGTGATGTTGAGCGCGAGCCCATGGGTCGAGATCGACACCGGGAAGATGTGCAGCAATTCCGCCCCGGCAGCGTAAAGGGTTTGCCGCGGACCGGGCACGTTGGACACCGTGATATTCGCCGCCGGCGGCAGCACGTCCGACAGGTTCGAGCGGCTATAAAGCAGCGCGAGAATCTGCACCAGGATCGGTGCGCCCAGCATCGACACGTTGGATATCTGCGGCATCAGCGCCCGCAAGGGATGCGACATCTCCTTGGATTTTGTCGACTGCGCGATGATCGCCTCCAGCCGCGCCTTGGGGTCCTCGATGTTGGACGCAATCGAGCAGATCATCCCGAACACCTGGTTGTTGGCGTCGGTGTTGCCCTCCTCGCGCAGCGAGATCGGCACCGCGGCCGTCAGCGATTTGGCCGGCAGCGAGCCCTGCTCCTTCAGATAGCGCCGGACCACGCCGCTCGAAATCGCGAGCACGACGTCGTTCAGCTTGCCGCCGGACGCTTTTGCCACCGCCTTGGCGCGCGACAGCGGGATCGAGACGCCGGCAAAGCTGCGTTCGGATGAGATCGATTTGTTCAGGATGGTCGAAGGCGACACCATGCTGGCGATGCTGTCGCGCGATTTCGGATCGGTGATCTTGCCGACCATCTCGGAGACGCTTTTCAGCATGGCCGGGATGCTGCCGGCAAACTTCACGGCACTTTCGATCTGGAACATGGCGTTGTCGAACAGGATCGATCCGAGATCGCTCTTGCCCGAGCGCGGCAGATCGATGCCCTTGGCGGCGGCCGAGGCATCGAACGGCTGGGTCCAGAGCTGCTGGTAGGAATCGACGAGATTGGCGGCGATGTCACGCGCCTCCGGCCCGACCTTGGCCCGCGCCGTCGGCGGTTCGATTTTCCTTGGGATCGGCGTGACGTCGTAGATCATGTTGGTCAGCGCCGCACCGGCGCCGCCGTCGATGCAGGCGTGATGCATCTTGGAATAAAGCCCGATCTCATTGTCCTTCATGCCCTCGAACACGTAGAATTCCCACAGCGGACGGGCGCGATTGAGAAGTTTGGCGTGCATCCAGCCGACGATGCGCTCGAGCGTGGCGCGATCGTACGGCGCCGGCAGGCTGCCGCGGAAAATGTGGCGGTCGATATCGAACTGGTCATCCTCGACCCAGGAGGGATGATCGATATCGAGTGGCGCTTTTTCCAGGCGGGCTTTGAGGATCGGCGCGACGTGCAGCCGCGAGGCGATCATCGCCTTGAACTCCTCGAAGAAGGACCCCTGGTAATCCGCAGGCAATCGGAAGATCGCCATGCTCCCGACATGCATCGGCATCTCCGGCGTTTCCAGATACAGAAACGACGCGTCCATCGACGACAGCTTCTTGGCGTCACCCATGTTTACCTCCTCCCGAAGATCACGCGGCGCCTTTTTGGCGCTTCTCAATGATCAGATCGTCCCTGTTCCGGGACTGTGGTCATGATTGTGCATTTTCCGGCGGTCCATATGCAATGGCAAAGGGCCCGGATCGGTCAAATTGCCTGAATTCGCCCTCGGCCTGAGCCAAGCGATCCGCTACCGCCCACAAGGCGGCCGGATTGACGCCGAGCCCGACATGGCTCGCAAGGTGCACCTCGATGTTTTCCGCCGTCTCGGAGGGCCGCAGCAGGCAGGTTCGCCAATTCACAATGCCGTCGGTGCGCGAGTGGATCGACGTCGTTGGAACCGGCAGATCGCCGGCAATCGCCAGCCGAAGCTCGGAATTTTCCCCAACCGTCTCGCCCGACAACGCTTCATAAAGCCGCGTCGCGTTGGTCGCCCGCACATCGTTGGCAAACGGGCTTGCCAGCGTCACGACATAGCGCACCATGTCGGGCTCCTGCAGTGCCAGATCGCGCGCGTAGACGCCGCCGAGACTCCATCCGACGAGACTGACCTTGCGTCCGGTGGCGGCGTGAATCTCGGCAAGCCGTTCCCGCAGCGCCGCGCGCAGGCGCGAGATGCCGCCGATGTTGCGGCCCATCTTCCAGGCGTAACTGTCGTATCCGAGCTCCTTGAGGTAGCGCCGCATCGGCGCCATCGACAGGTCGCTGGCGAGGAACCCCGGTAACGTCAGCACCGGATGGCCGTCGCCTTTCGGCGCGCGCATCAGAAGCGGCGAAAACAACAGGCTGGCGTTGAATTCAAAGATCCCTCTGGCTTCCGCCAGCAGCAATGCGAGGCCCGGCGGACGAAGCCGCTCGCCGTCCTGCTCCTCGCCTGCGTCAACCGGCGCCATTATTTCTTGTCGCCAGCTTTTCTGTCGCGCGGCCCGCCGAGGCCCGCCATGGTCACGAACATGTCCTGGAACCGCTCGGCGATTTTCGGATCGAAAGTGAACCAGCTCTGTATCAGCGCTTCCGGCGAGACCTTTTCGATATTGCTCAGCATCTGCTTCTGGAGATTTTCCATCACCGCTGTCTGCATCGGCTGCACATCCGGAAGTCCCATAAACTGCCGGGCTTCGAGGGGCGTGCAATCTATTTCGACGTTTATCTTCATATGCGGCTCCTGATCGCAATTTGACGGCCGGTCACAGTATCGTCACGACAGGCCATGCGACGCAAGCGATCTGACCGGACGGGGGTCGCCGGCGCCGCCATTCGGCGGGTACGGTCAACCGAAACGCTCCACCGCAAATGGGCTCGGATCGGCGAACGGCGTCTCGCCAGTCATCATTTCCGCAAGCAGCCGTCCGGTCGCCGGGCCCAGCGTCAGGCCGTGATGGTGGTGTCCGAAATCGAACCACAGCCCGGCGTGGCGCGGCGCCTTGCCGATCACCGGCAGCATGTCGGGCAGGCATGGCCGCGCGCCCTTCCAGGGCTTGGCATCGACCGCCTCTCCCAGCGGGAACAGCGCATGGGCCCGCGGCAGCGCCCGCTGCAACTGGATCGGCGTCGGCGGCGCGTCGCGGCGGGCGAACTCGACCCCGGTGGCAAGCCGAATGCCGCGGTTCATCGGCGCCAGCGCGTAGCCCAAATCCGCATCGAGCACCGGATGGTTGAGCACCGCATTGCCGCGTGGCGCAAGATGCAGATGGTAACCGCGCTTGACGTTGAGCGGGACGGAGTAGCCGAGCCGGCCGAACACCAGATCGGACCACGGTCCGAGCGCCACCACGGTCTCACGCGCGCTAACCTTGCCGTCGGATGTCGCGACGCGCCATCGCCGGCCGGAATCCTGCTCGAGCGTCTTGGCGTCGCCGGCCACAATGCGCCCGCCCTTGCGCTGGAACAGCGCCGCATAGGCTTTGGCGAGCCCGCCCGGATCGGGCACGAATCCGGGTTCGGTGAAATGGATGGCGCCCGAGAACTCGCCGGACAGATGCGGCTCGCGTTCGACGATCGCCTTGTGGTCGAGAATATCGCCTTGAACGCCGTATTGCTTCGCCCGCTCGAATTCCCGGACCGCATTGGCGAGCGTCGCCTGGTGCCGATACATCTTGATCCAGCCGCTTCGCCGCAACAGCTCCGGCACGCCCGCTTCGGCAATCAGCGCCTCGTGCTCGATCAGGCTGCGGCGGACCAGCGGCATCACCGCCAGCGCACCGCGCAGCGCCCGGTCCGGCGCGGAGGCGAGATAGTAGCGCACCAGCCATGGCAGGAAGGAGGGCAAATCGGAAAATTCGTAGCGCGCTTGGGGCATGCGGTTCATGGCGTGGCGCAGGATATCCTTAAGCGCCCGCGGAAACATGTAAGGGAATACCGAGCCGCATTCGATCAATCCGGCATTGCCGTAGCTGGTTTCTTCGCCGGCGAGCCCGTGCTTGTCGACCAGGATGACGTCCCGTCCCCGCTGCTGCAGGTGCAGGGCGGCGCCGACGCCGACCATGCCCGCGCCCAGGACGATAACGTCGGCTTTCAGTTCCGTCATCCGGCACTCCGAAAGTTGAATGTTACACGATTGCGCTCACCGCCTAGACTTAGCGATTGCGGCGACGCCGCGCAAACCGGAGCGGCTTTTGGGGAAATCGCGCTTGCGCGGCGGCCAAACTCTGGCAACATGGATCGGGCCGGGCCGTCGAAATTGCAGAAGTTAGCAGAAGTTAACAGTGCGCCACAACGGAGATCGTGAACATATGTCGGTACGTCAAACCCTGCTTGCAGCGGCCACGGTCACCATCGTCGCTTTTGCGATGTCGCCGGCATCGAGCCAGACGCTGCGCTACGCCAACCAGGGCGACCTCAAGTCGCTCGACCCCTATACGCTCAAGGAAACCACGACCATCGCCCATCATGCGCATGTCTATGAGGGCCTGGTCACCCGCGACAAGAATCTGAAGATCGTCCCGGCACTCGCCGAAAGCTGGGAAACGCTGACCCCGACACACTGGCGCTTCCATCTGCGCAAGAACGTCAAGTTCCACAATGGCGATGCCTTCACCGCCGACGACGTCATCTTCTCCGCCGAACGCGTGCGGGCCAACGGTTCGAATTTCACCAGCAACGTTCCGCCCGACGCGAAGTTCGTCAAGGTCGACGACAATACGGTCGACGTGATGCTTGAATCGCCCAATCCCATTCTCATTTCGCAATGGGACGGCTGGTTCATCATGGACAAGAAGTGGTGCGAGGACAACAACGCGGTGGCACCGACGCCGGCCTCGGCAACCACGCCAAGCTACGCCTCGCTGCATGAGAACGGAACCGGCCCCTTCTTCATCGAGAGCCATCAGCCCGGCGTGAAGACCGTGTTCAAGATCAACCCGAACTGGTGGGGCAAGTCCGAAACCAATCTGAAGGAAATCGACTTCACGCCGATCGCCTCGGCCGCGACCCGCGTCGCCGCCCTGCTGTCGGGCGAAGTCGACGTCATCGAGCCGGTTCCGATTCAGGACATTGAGCGCGTCAATGCGAGCGGGGTCGCCAAGGTCATGACCGGACCCGAACTGCGCACCATCTTCCTCGGCATGGACCAGTCCCGCGACGAACTTTTGTACTCGAACGTCAAGGGCAAGAATCCGTTCAAGGATATCCGCGTTCGCGAAGCCTTCTACAAGGCAATCGACGTCGACCTGATCCAGAAGCGCGTGATGCGCGGGTTGTCGACGCCGTCGGCGCTGATGATCGCGCCGCAATTGTTCGCGCTTTCGAAGGAGTTCACCCGGCCGAAATACGACCCCGACGCGGCCAAGAAACTCCTGGCCGAGGCCGGCTATTCCGACTTGCAGGTCACGATGGATTGCCCCAACGATCGTTATGTCAACGACTCCACGATCTGCGAGGCGGTGGTCGGCATGCTGGCCCGGATCGGCGTCAAGGTCGATCTGCTGGCCCAGCCGAAACAGCAGTATTTCGCCAAGGTGCTGAAGCCCGGCGGGTACAAGACGTCATTCTATCTCTTGGGCTGGACGCCGGCGTCATCGGATGCTCAGAACGTGCTGCACGACATCATGGGCTGCCGGGATGACGAAAAGGATCCCACCCGCGGCGAAGCCAATCTCGGCGGCTACTGCAACAAGGAACTGGACGCTCTTACCGACAAGATCCTGGTCGAGACCGATACCGCCAAGCGCAATCAGCTGATCAAGCAGGCTTTCGAGATCGGCATCAAGGATTACAGCTACATCCCGCTGCATCAGCAGGCGCTGGCGTGGGGCGTTTCGAACAAGGTGAAACTGACCCAGCGTGCCGACAACGAGGTGCTGCTGTACTGGGCGACCAAACAGGAATAGCAGCCTGAAGGCACAGGTCCCGGCAGCCTTGCGGCTCCGGGACTTTTCGTTGAGGCCGCAATGACGCGCGCCACAGTTACAGGGAAGTGAAAGGATCACATGCTCGCTTTCACTCTTCGCCGGGCGATCCAGGCCATCGGCGTCATGATCGCGGTCGGCATCATCTCGTTTTCGATGTTCCGTTTCGCCGGCGACCCCGTCAGCCAGATGGTTGCCATCGACACCTCGGCCGCCGAGCGCGCCGCGATCCGCCAATCCCTCGGCCTTGACGATCCCGTCGTCGTACAGTTCGCGCGCTATCTCGCCAACGCCGCTCAGTTCAAGTTCGGCGTCTCCTACCAGTTTCGCCAGCCAGTCGCGGACCTGTTGAAGGAGCGGATGCCGGCGACGCTCGAGCTTGCTACCTGTGCCACGATCTTCGCGATGGTATTCGGCATCCTGATGGGGGTTTATTCGGCGCTGCGGCGCGACACCTTGCTGACGAAATTATTCCAGGCGATCTCGCTGATCGGCATCTCACTGCCGACCTTCCTGATCGGTATCCTCCTGATCTACCTGTTCGCGGTCATTCTGGGCTGGCTGCCGTCGTTCGGCCGCGGCGAAGTGGTACGGTTCGGTTGGTGGACCACGGGACTCCTGACGGTTTCCGGGCTGAAGGCCCTGATCATGCCCGCGATCACGCTGGGCCTGTTCCAGATGACCCTGATCATGCGGCTGGTGCGCGCCGAGATGCTCGAGGTGCTGCGCACCGACTACATCCGTTTCGCGCGGGCGCGCGGATTGACCACCCGCGCCATCCATTTCGGCCACGCGCTGAAAAACACCCTGGTTCCCGTGATCACGGTTGCCGGGTTGCAATTTGGCTCGGTTATTGCATTCGCGATCATCACCGAAACGGTATTCCAGTGGCCGGGAATGGGGCTTTTATTCGTGCAAGCGGTGCAGACCGTCGATATTCCGATCATGGCGGCCTACCTGCTGATGGTGTCGTTGATCTTCGTCACCATCAATCTGGTGGTCGACATCCTCTACACCATCGTCGATCCGCGCCTGCGCTCGACCATCAGCCGGCCGGCCTGACCATGAGCGACGCCGTCGTCCCGCACAAAACCGAGGTGAGCGCGCCGCGCACGCGATCCGCTTCGAGCGGCTGGTTCAAACGCGCGATCGAAAGCGACGTGTTCTACTCCTTCCGCCGCTCCAAGCTCACCATGGTCGCCGCGGTGGTGACCGTGCTGTTCTTCCTGCTCGCGATCTTCGCTTCGCTGGTCGCGGTGCAGAACCCGTTCGATCCGGCGCAGCTTCAACTGATGAATTCGCGCATTTCCCCGCTATGGACCGCGGACGGCCAGAGCCCGTTTCTGCTCGGCACCGACGAGCAGGGCCGCGACGTGCTCTCGGCGATCCTTTACGGCATGCGCATCTCGCTGGTGGTCGGCGTGCTCGGCGTGGCGTTCTCCGGCGCGCTCGGCATCATGCTCGGGCTGATCGCGGGGTATTTTGGCGGCGCCATCGACAGCCTGATCATGCGCATCGCCGACGTGCAGCTCACCTTCCCGGCCATCCTGATCGCGCTGCTGGTCAACGGCGTGGTCAAATCGGTGTTCGGCAACCGGCTGGACGCCATGAGCATGCTGGCCGTGCTGGTCATTGCCATCGGCTTGAGCTTCTGGGTGCAATATGCCCGCACCGTGCGCGGCTCGGTGCTGGTGGAGAAGAACAAGGATTACGTCGCGGCAGCCCAGCTCATCGGCCTGCCCGCGCCGGTGATCATGCTGCGCCACGTGCTGCCCAACACCATGGGACCGATCCTCGTCATCGCCACCATCAACCTCGCGCTCGCCATCATCACCGAGGCGACATTGTCGTTTCTGGGCTCCGGCATGCCCGACACCATGCCCTCGCTCGGAACGTTGATCCGGATCGGCAACAATTATCTGTTCTCCGGCGAGTGGTGGATCGTCGCCTTCCCGGGTATTGCGCTGGCGGTGCTGATCCTTTCCATCAATTTGCTCGGCGACTGGCTGCGCGACGCGCTCAATCCAAAACTCAGATGAGAGGCGCTGCAACCTCCATGCATTTGACAGCATGACCGAACCTGTTCTCTCCGTGCGTAACCTCAAGGTGGAGTTCGCCACCCGCCGCGATACCCTGCGCGCCATCGATGGCGTTTCGTTCGACATCGCCAAGGGCGAAGTGCTCGGCGTGGTCGGCGAGTCCGGCGCCGGCAAATCGGTTACCGGCCTTGCGGTGATCGGCCTGATCGATCCGCCCGGCCGCATCAGCGGCGGCGAGATCTATCTGTCGGGCCTGAGGATCGACAATCTGCCGCCGGAAGAATTGCGCCGTATCCGCGGAAAGCGCATCGGCATGATCTTCCAGGACCCGCTCACCAGCCTGAACCCGCTCTATCGCATCGGCGACCAGCTGGTCGAAACCATCCGGACCCACAGCAGTCTTTCCGAACAAGCCGCGCGCAAGCGCGCGATCGACCTGTTGGCCGAAGTCGGCATTCCCGCGCCGGAAAAGCGCGTCGATGCCTATCCGCACGAATTCTCCGGCGGCATGCGCCAGCGCGTCGTGATCGCGCTTGCGATCTGCGCCGAACCGGAACTGATCATCGCGGATGAGCCGACCACGGCGCTCGATGTCTCCGTGCAGGCCCAGATCATCGCCTTGATAAAACGGCTCGGGCGCGATCACGGAACTGCTGTGATGCTGGTGACCCACGACATGGGCGTGATCGCCGAAACCTCGGACCGTGTCGCGGTGATGTATTCCGGCCGCATCGCCGAAATCGGCCCGGTGCAGGATGTCGTGCAACATCCGCTGCATCCCTACGCCAAGGGGTTGATGGGTGCGATCCCGACGCTGGCGGGCGAGGCCGCGCGGCTGGTGCAAATTCCGGGCTCGATGCCGCGGCTGTCCGCGATCCCTCAGGGCTGCTCGTTCAACCCGCGCTGCGCGTTTGCGTTCGATCGCTGCCGGATCGAGCGGCCGGAGCCGATCCGACAGGGCACGCAAGCCGTCGCCTGCCATCTCTATGACGCCGCCGCCAGGGATACCGCTGCAAAGGACACCGCGGCATGACATCAGCGTCCTTCGTCGAAGTCAAAAACCTGCGCCGCGTGTTCGACGTGTCAAAACCGTGGCTCAACCGGGTGATCGAGGGCGGCCATCTGGAATTCCTGAAGGCGGTCGATGGCGTCACCTTCGACATCAGGAAGGGCGAGACGTTTGCGCTGGTCGGTGAATCGGGTTCGGGCAAGACGACCGTGGCCCGGATGGTCGTCGGATTGCTGCCGCCCTCTTCGGGCGAAGTGATCATCGACGGCGTCTCGATGAGCAACCCCCGGCAATTGCAGGCGCGTCAACAATTGCGCCGCCGCATCCAGATGATTTTCCAGGACCCCTATGCGAGCCTGAACCCGCGCTTCCGGGTCGATGCCATCGTCGCCGAGCCGATCCGCGCCTTCGACCTGATCCAGGGCGAGCGCAACATCCAGGCCCGCGTCGGCGAATTGTTGAGCCTGGTCGGCCTGCACGCCGACGACGGCTGGAAATTTCCACATGAATTTTCCGGCGGGCAGCGGCAGCGGATCGCGATCGCGCGGGCGCTCGCGTCCGAAGCCGAGTTCATCGTCTGCGACGAGCCGACCTCGGCGCTCGATGTTTCCGTGCAGGCGCAGATCCTCAATCTGATGCGCGACCTGCAGGACAAGTTCGGCCTAACCTATCTCTTCATCAGCCACAATCTCGCCGTGGTCCGCCACATGGCGAGCCGGATCGGCGTGATGTATCTCGGCCGCGTTGTCGAGATCGCGGAAGGGCGCGAATTGTTCGCTTCCCCGCGCATGCCCTACACCAAGATGCTGCTGGGCGCCGTGCCGGATTTGGCGATGTCCGGACGCCAGCGGATCCCGGTCAAGGGCGAGATCCCCAACCCGATCGATCCGCCGCCCGGCTGCGCCTTCAACCCCCGCTGTCCGCTGGCCTTCGAGCTCTGCCGGAGAGAGGCGCCGGCGCTGGTCGACGGCGTCGCCTGCCACGCCGTCAATACGCCCGCCGAAGCCGCATAGCCACGATGACATGCACAAAGCATTACACGGGACGGTTGGCAGGCAGCCTTGGCTGTGGTCAAGTGAGTCAGCCACGCGGCATCAGCGCAATCAGGGAATCCAATGAGCAAGATCAAAATCAATCCCAATCCCTTCACGACCAGGCCTGAAATCGAAGGCACCTTCGGTGTCGTCACCTCCACCCATTGGATTGCCACCGCGGTCGGGATGAGCATTTTGGAGAAAGGCGGCAATGCGTTCGATGCCGCTGTCGCCACCGCCTTTACGCTGCAGGTCGTGGAGCCGCATCTGAACGGTCCCGGCGGCGACGTGCCGCTTATCGTCCACGACATCAAGCGCGGCCGCACCGAAGTGATTTGCGGCCAGGGCCCTGCGCCCGCCGGCGCGACCATCGCGCATTATCGTGGCGAGGGCCTGGAGATGGTGCCAGGCACCGGACTGTTGGCAGCCTGCGTACCCGGCACGTTCGAGACCTGGATGCTGCTGCTGCGCGATTACGGCACGCTGCGGCTGCGGGACGTTCTCGAACCCGCGATCGCCTACGCCCGGAACGGCCATCCGTTGGTCGAACGCGCCTCCGCCACCATTGCCACCGTGGAGCAATTGTTCCGCAACCACTGGACCACGTCGGCTGCGGTCTATCTGCCGGACAATGCAGTTCCGAAGCCGGGCACGCTGTTCACCAACAAGACGCTTTCCGAAACCTATGTCCGGATTCTGAAGGAAGCCGAAAGCGCCGGCGCCGACCGCCACGCGCAGATCGAGCGCGCGCGCAGGGCGTGGTCGCAAGGGTTCGTCGCCGAGGCGATCGACAAGTTTTGCCGCACTCAGGACATCCTGGACGTCAGCGGATCGCCACATCGCGGTGTACTGCGCGCCGATGACATGGCGCGCTGGCAGCCGACGATCGAAGCGCCGCTCACCTATGACTATGGGCGCTACACCGTCTGCAAGCCCGGAGTCTGGAGTCAGGGCCCGGTGATGCTGCAGCAGCTCGCGCTGTTGAAGGGCTTCCAGCTCGACGGGCTCGACCCCGCAGGCCCCGAGTTCATTCACCTTCAGGTCGAAGCTGCAAAACTCGCCTTTGCCGACCGCGAGAAATTTTACGGCGATCCGAAATTCACCGAAATTCCGATCGCGACGCTGCTGTCGGATGCCTATAACGACGAGCGCCGCAAGCTGATCTCGGAAAGGGCCTCGTTCGATTTTGTCCCCGGCTCGGTCGAGGGGTTTGGCTCGATCGTCAAGCTGCGCCATCAGGAGGGCAACCGCGAGGCGGTCGGCGCCATGGGCGCCGGCGAGCCGACCGTCGGCCGCTTCGGCGAGGTGCGCGGCGACACCGTGCATTTCGACATCATCGATACTGCCGGCAATATGATCTCGGCGACGCCGTCCGGCGGGTGGCTGCAGTCATCGCCGGTGATTCCGGAAGTCGGCTTCTGCCTCGGCAGCCGCGCGCAGATGTTCTGGCTCGAGGAAGATCATCCAGCCGCGCTGGCGCCGGGCAAACGCCCGCGCACCACGCTCAGTCCTTCCATGGCGCTGCGCGACGGTGAGCCATACCTGGCCTGGGGTTCGCCGGGCGGCGATCAGCAGGATCAGTGGAACACGCAATTCTTCTTGCGGCATGTTCATGCCGGGTTGAACCTGCAGGAGGCGATCGACGCGCCGGCTTGGCATTCGGAGCATTTCCCGATCTCGTTCTGGCCGCGCACCGCGCGTCCTGGCGTGCTGGTGGTGGAGAACCGGGTGCCGAAGGCGACCGTCGAGACGCTGAAGAGCCGCGGCCATGTCGTTGAGACCGGTCCGGACTGGTCGGAAGGCCGCCTTACCGCCGCCTCGAAGGTCGGCCGCCGCCGCCGCGCCGCCGCCAATCCCAGGGGTATGCAGGGCTATGCGGCCGGACGCTGAGATGACCTGGTCGATCATTGCCCGAGACGAATCAACCGGCCAGTTCGGGATTGCCGTTGCGACCCGGTCCTTCGCCGTTGGCGCCCGCGTGCCGCACGTCGCCGCCGGTATCGGCGCTATCGCGACGCAGGCGCTGGTCAATCCATATTACGGCCTCGACGGCTTGAAGCTCCTGCGCGAGAGCCGCAAGCCCCGCGACGTCATTGACACCCTGCTCGCAGCCGATGCCGGCTACCAGAGCCGGCAGCTTCACATCATGGACGCCTCAAGCCGCATCGCCGCTCATACCGGCAGCGATTGCGTGGCTTGGTGCGGACACATCGAGGGCGACGGGTTTTCCATCGCCGGAAACATGCTGGTCGGAGCAAGCGTATTGGACGACACTGCGAAAGCCTATGTGGAGGGCGAAAGGCTTCCCTTCGCGCAACGCCTGATCGCGGCAATGCACGCCGGCGAAGCCGCGGGCGGAGACAAGCGCGGCAGGCAGTCGGCGGCGCTTGTGATTTACGGCGACGAAGAATGGTCGGCGCTCGACCTGCGCGTCGACGACCACGCCGATCCGCTCGCCGAGCTCGAGCGTCTCGAACAGGTAAGCCGGGAGCGCTGGGTGCATTTCCGCAAGTATCTGCCCAGCCGCAAGAATCCGGCGGGCGTCACCGATCGCGCGATCATTGACGCAGGCATCGAAGCAGCGATTGCGGATCAGAAATGACGGATGCTCCGCTGATCGAGATCGAAGGCTTGCGGGTCATGTTCCATGGCGATGACGGCCGCACCACCCATGCCGTCGACCGCGTCGACCTCAGCGTGGCCAAGGGCGCGACGCTGGGGCTGGTCGGCGAGTCCGGCTGCGGGAAAAGTGTTACCTCGCTTGCCATCATGGGCTTGTTGTCGAAGCAATCCGCCGAAGTCACCGGCTCGATCCGTTTCGACGGCTTCGATCTGCTCGATGTGCCCGACCAAACCCTGCGCGATCTGCGCGGCAACCGGCTGGCGATGATTTTCCAGGAGCCGATGACCTCGCTCAATCCGAGCTTCACCATCGGCGAACAGATCATCGAGACGATCCTGCGCCATCGCGGCGGTTCGCGGGGCAATGCGCGCCAGCGCGCGATCGAACTGTTGCGCCGCGTCCATATTCCCTCGCCGGAGCGGCGCATCGACGAATATCCGCACAAGCTTTCCGGCGGCATGCGCCAGCGCGTCATGATCGCGATCGCGCTGGCCTGCGATCCGATGCTGTTGATCGCCGACGAGCCGACCACCGCGCTCGACGTCACCTTGCAGGCGCAAATCCTCGATCTGATGCGGGAGCTGAAAGCCGCAAGCGGGGCTGCCATCATTCTGATCACCCACGATCTCGGCGTGGTCGCCGAAGTCTGCGACGAGGTCGCGGTGATGTATGCCGGCGAGATCGTCGAACGCGCGACCGTCGATGAATTGTTCGATTCGCCACAGCATCCCTACACCGTAGGACTGCTCGGTTCGATCCCGCGGCTCGACCGGCGCACCTCGCATCTTGCCACCATCGAGGGCATGGTGCCCAACATGACCAGCCCACCGCCCGGCTGCCGCTTCGCCGCGCGCTGCCCGTTCGTCGGCGAAACTTGCACCGCCGCGCCGCCGCCGATGGTGGCGGTCAGCCCCGCACATTGGTCGCGCTGCATCAGGACGCCGCTGGAGAGGTTGGTGTCGTGACCGCCCTGCTCGAAGTCGAAAATCTTGTAAAGCATTTCGTCGCCGCACGGTCGGTATTCGGGCGCCCGACCGCGTTCATCAAGGCGGTCGACGGCGTCAGCTTCAGCGTCGATGCCGGCAAGACGCTGGCGCTCGTCGGCGAATCCGGTTGCGGCAAATCCACCGTGAGCCGGCTGGTGCTGCGGCTGATTGAGCCGGACGCGGGCAGCATCCGCTTCGAGGGCCGCGATCTCCTGGCACTGGATGCCAACCAGCTGCGCGGCTTCCGCCGCCATGCGCAGATCATCTTTCAGGACCCCTATGCGTCGCTTAATCCGCGCATGACCGTCAGCCAGATCCTGACCGAACCGCTGGCGCTGCATAACCTGGTGCCGCCCTCGCGCCGTCGCGAACGGGTCGAGGAACTGTTGCGCCTGGTGGGGCTGGAGCCGCGCTTTGCGCGCCGTTACAGCCACGAGTTTTCCGGCGGCCAGCGCCAGCGCATCGCGATCGCGCGCGCTCTGGCGGTCGAACCGAAACTCATCATCTGCGACGAGCCGGTGTCGGCGCTCGATGTCTCGATCCGTTCGCAAATCCTGAACCTGCTGCGCGATCTGCAGGACCGGCTTGGACTCGCTTACATCTTCGTCTCGCACGACCTCGCGGTCGTGAAGCACATCGCCGACCGCGTCGCCGTGATGAATCTCGGCGGCATCGTCGAGACGGCGGAAACGCAAGCGCTATTCGCCTCGCCCCGTCACCCTTACAGCCGCGCGCTGCTGTCCGCGATTCCGGTGCCTAAGCCGCGGGCAAAGCGCAGCCGCATGCTGCTGCAGGGCGAGATGCCGAGCGCGCTCAACCCGCCGTCGGGCTGCCGCTTTCATACACGCTGCCCGTATGTGATCGAGCGCTGCCGCATCGAGTCGCCGCAACTGTCGGCCGACGCGACGGGACATTTGACCGCCTGCCACCGCACGGCGGAGCTGCCGTCTCCCGACGCTGTCGTCCCTGCCGATGGCGGCTTTTCGCCGACGCTGGAACGCCTGGTGGCGGCGTTCAGCGGATCAACGAAAGTAGCCAGCCCCTCCGAAATTGATGCGGTCGAGGCAATGCCGTCAGCCGCCGGGTAACCTTTTGATATGGAGACCAGTCCGATGAAAATCCTGCGTTTGGCGGCCATTGCGGCGGCGCTGTTGCTATCGTTTGAAACGGGCGTCCACGCCCAGACCACGCTGCGCATCGGCCTTGCCGAGGATCCCGACGTTCTCGATCCGACGCTGGCGCGCACCTATGTCGGCCGTATCGTGTTCTCAGCGCTCTGCGACAAGCTGTTCGACATCGACGAAAAGCTCAACGTCGTGCCGCAGCTCGCGCTGTCCCATGAAACTTCCGCCGATGGCAAGGAGGTCACGATCAAGCTGCGTCCCGGCGTGAAATTCCAGGACGGCGAGCCACTCGATGCCGAAGCCGCGAAATTCTCGCTCGATCGCCACATGACGATGCAGGGGTCGTTCCGAAAGCCGGAGCTGGCGGACCTCGACCATGTCGACGTCGTCGACCCCCTGACCATCAAGCTCGTGCTGAAGACGCCGTTCTCGCCGCTGATCGCCCAGCTCACCGATCGCGCCGGCATGATGGTCTCGCCCAAAGCGGCAAAAGAAGAAGGCGACAAGTTCGGACTGCATCCGGTTTGCGCCGGGTCCTACAAATTCGTCGAACGCGTGCAACAGGATCGCATCGTACTCGAGAAATTCGCCGATTACTGGAACAAGGACAACGTCTTCATCGACCGCGTGGTGTTTCTGCCCATCGTCGATGCCACGGTGCGTCTTGCCAACCTGAAATCCGGCGGGCTCGACCTGATCGAACGGGTGCTGGCGACCGATATCAAGGACGTGCGCGCCGATAAGCGGCTCAAGCTGGCGACCGCGCTGGAGCTCGGCTACATGAGCCTCACCATCAACACCGGCAACGACAAGAACAAGGGTCCGCTCAGCCAGTCGGCAAAGGTGCGCCAGGCGCTCGATCTCTCGATCGATCGCGAGGCGCTCAACCAGGTGGTGTTCAACGGCGAGTTCAGGCCCGGCAATCAGTGGGTCAGCCCGGAACATCCTTACTACCAGAAGTCATTTCCAATCCAGCCGCGCGATATCGCCAAGGCCAAGGCGCTGCTGAAGGAGTCCGGCGCCACGCTGCCCGTCAGCGTCGACTTCATGGTGCCGAAGGGTGCGGAGAATGAAGCCGTGGCCCAGGTGGTTCAGTCGATGGCGGCAGAAGCAGGCTTCGATCTGAAAATTCGTCTCCTCGAATGGGCGACCTCCCTCAAGCAAGCCCAGGCCGGCGAATATCAGATGTTCCTAATCGCCTGGAGCGGCCGGATCGATCCGGACGGCAACTCCTACATCTTTCTGCACTCCAAGGCGCCGCAGAACGAGAGCTTCTATTCCAACCCGGAGGCCGACAAGGTGCTTGAAGAGGCGCGCCTCGTTACCGATCCGGCGCAGCGCAAGGCGATCTATGAAAAGCTGACCAAGATCGTGCTCAACGACGAACCGATCCTTTATCTCTGTCACCGCAAGATCCTGATCGCCCACACCGCCAATCTCGAAGGTTACAAGCAGATACCGGACGGGCTGGTGCGCGTGGTCGGGTTGAAATTCAAGTGAGGACTTTTCGCATCGGGTATTCCCTCGAGTCGCAGCGCGGTGGCGCATCTTGCTGCCCCCTCCCCCCTTGCGGGGGAGGGTTGGGGTGGGGGGTGCCACACGGGGACTGCCGATGTGGCCACCCCTCTCCCTACCCCTCCGCCGCAAGGGGGGAGGGAACCTTGGCATCGCGCCCACTTCACATCGCACTCAGCTCTCGCGCGCGTCCACCTATGGCTGACCCATGCTGAATTTCCTTGGCAAGCGTATCCTGCAGCTGATTCCGACGCTGCTCTTCGTGTCGATCCTGATTTTTTCGCTGCAGCATCTGTTGCCGGGCGATCCGGCGCTGGTGATGGCCGGCGAGGAGCGCGATCCCGACGTCATCGCCCATATCCGCCACCAATATCGGCTCGATCAGCCGATTCCGGTCCAATATGTCTACTGGGTCAAGGGCGTGCTGTCCGGAGACCTTGGCGAATCGCTCCGCATCAATGTGCCGGTGCGCAGCCTGATCGCGCAAAAGCTGCCGGTGACGATGCAACTGGCGTCGATGGCGATCATCATCGCCTTCCTGATCGGGGTTCCCGCCGGCATCGTCTCCGCGGTGAAAAAGGGAACCGCGTGGGATTACGGCGCCAACCTGTTCGCGCTCTGGGGCATCTCGACGCCGAATTTCTGGCTCGGGATCATGCTGATCTTTTTGTTCTCGATCGAGCTCGGCTGGCTTCCGGCGTCCGGCTACGTGCCTCTCGCCGAAAATTGGCGCGCCAGCCTCGCATCCACCATCATGCCTGCCTTCGTGCTCGGCAACGCCATCGCGGCGATCCTGATGCGGCACACCCGCAGCGCCATGCTGCAGGTGCTGGAAAGCGACTATGTCCGCACCGCACGCGCCAAGGGTCTCTCCGAACGCTCGGTCATTCTCAAGCACGCCATGCGCAATGCGCTGACCCCGATCATTACACTCGGTGCGCTTGAACTCGGCACGCTGTTGTCGGGCGCGGTGCTGACCGAACAGATCTTCTCGATTCCGGGATTCGGCAAGCTGATCGTCGATGCCGTATTCAATCGCGATTATGCGGTCGTGCAAGGCGTCGTGCTGGTCACCGCGACCATCTACATTACGCTGAACCTGCTCGCCGACATCGCTTACATCCTCGTCAATCCGCGGTTGAGGGCATAGCCCATGACCGATACCGCGCTCGGCGCAATCCCCGTATCCGCTGCAGACGAACTGGAAACTCCGGCGCGGCGTGCGCTGCGCAGATTATTTGCGCGCAAGGGCGCGGTAGTCGGTCTCGTTGTGATCGCAACCTTCATCGTGCTTGCGGTGTTTGCACCTTTGATCTCGCCCTATGATCCGGTCGCGACCAGCTGGACGCTGGTGCGCAAGCCGCCCTCGGCGCTGCACTGGTTCGGTACCGACGACCTCGGCCGCGACATCTTCGGGCGCGTGATCTATGGCGCGCGCGCCTCCCTGATTGCGGGTGCGATTTCGGTCGGGATCGCGCTCGGGATCGGCGTGCCGTTCGGGCTGCTGTCGGGCTATCGCGGCGGTTTTATCGACGCGCTGATCAGCCGGATCACCGATGCGATGCTGGCCTGCCCGTTTTTGATCCTCGCCATTGCACTGGCGGCGTTTCTGGGCCCGAGCCTCGGCAATGCCATGATCGCGATCGGCGTCACCACGACGCCGATTTTCGTTCGGCTCACGCGAGGCCAGGTGATGAGCGTCAAGGTCGAGGACTATGTCGAGGCCGCGCGCGCCATGGGCAATCCGCGCTGGCGCATCGCGCTGTTCCACATCCTGCCCAACATCATGCCGGCGCTATTGGTGCAGGCGACGCTGTCGATCGCAGCCGCGATCATCGCCGAAGCGGCACTGTCGTTCCTGGGGCTCGGCCAGCAGCCGCCGGCGCCGTCCTGGGGCAGCATGCTCAACGCCGCCCAGCGCTTCCTGACCAACGCACCGTGGATGGCGATATGGCCGGGACTTGCGATCTTTCTCGTGGTGCTGTCGTTCAACCTGGTCGGTGACGGTTTGCGCGACGCGCTCGATCCAAGGGAGCGGTGATCACAGCCGTCATTGCGAGCGAAGCGAAGCAATCCATAGCCCAGCACAGTAACTATGGATTGCTTCGTCGCTTCGCTCCTCGCAATGACGAGAGTTAAATCACCACTTCCCGGATCACCCGCCTGCAATCCATCTCGTATTCGAGATCGATCACCGGGGGACGGGCGAAATGCCAGGTTAGCCCCGAGCGCATAGCGCCGCGGCGGACCAGCTCATCGGCGACGACCGGATGGAAGTCGTGCACGGTGTAGGCCTGCACTGCGGTCGTGTCCTTCCAGGCGAACCCGAACGCCTCGAGACGGGCTTCCATTTCGCGCGTCGTGAACCGGACTTTTTCCTGCAACCCCTCCGGGCTGAGATCGCGGTAGCGCACGATGCGCTCGGGGTAGCTGCCCGTCCCGCCGCGCGCTTCGGCACCGCCGGCGATGACGAAGGATGGCGTCGTGCCCTGGCTCGGACGGGTGAAGGAGAAGGCATAAAACGACGGCTCGGCCGGCGGATCAATCTCGGGACAGACATTGCTGCGCGCCACCGGATTGGTGGTGCCGTCGAAGATGCCCCACTCGCGAAGCGTCTTGACATAGTGCTCGTTGAATTTTCGAAATCCATCCTCGGTGAACGCGGCCGGCGAGCGCAGCTCGCAGGCGCAAAACGACGTCAGCGGCCGTCCCGCCGCCTGGATGTATTTTGCAACCTGCGCAAACCCCTCGGCGAGCGGCAATAGCCGGTCAAAGCGCACGCGCTCGATCTCAAAGCCAGGCGAGGCCGCAGCGCCGCTCGAATACTGAAACACCGCGGGAATGAACCGGTAATTGCCCGCCGGAAAATCATTCGTCATGTCCGTTCCTTCCGGATCCAGTTATTCCAGTTGCATACGGACGCCCTTGGCGCCGTTGAGCAACCGCCTCAGGTGAAAGCCGGCCAGCGCGTCGTCGGCGTGCGTGCCGACCAGCGCGGCGAAGGCCGGCATTGCCGCCGCATCGCCGGCTTCGAGTTTCGCGAATGCATCGGAATATTGCCTAAAGGCCAGCCCCTCGAACACAACTTTCGGCAACGGCTCGTAAGCCCGCAGCGGCTCGCTCCGTCCGCGCAGCGCGAGATCGCCGACCGGCCGCCCCTTGAAATTTTGGGTGGCGTCGGCAACCGTTGCGCTGACGCAAATGCGGGTGCCCAAAAACTTGTTGGCAGCCTCCAGCCTCGCCGCCGTGTTGATGGTGTCGCCATAGGCGGTGTAATCGAAAAAGCGGCTGCCGCCGAAATTACCGACCAGCGCCGGACCGGCGTGGACGCCGATGCGGGTGACACCGAAATTCACGCCCTTGGCCTTCCAGCGCTCGCGGAACGCCTCCGCCCAAACATCGAGATCCTGCGCGCAGGCGATCGCGCGCGTCGCATAATCCGGTTGCTCCCCAGGCGCGTTGAACAGCACCTGGATCGCGTCCCCGATGACCTTCGCAACCGTCCCCTCATGCGCGAACACGACGTCGGTCATGCCGCCGACATATTCGTTCAGCAGCGCGCCCAGCACTTCGGCCGCGGCGGTTTCCACCAGCGATGTGAAACTGGTGATGTCGGTGAAAATGATGGCGACTTCGCGCCAATGCACCGCCATGCCGTCGGCCTCGCCGTCGCAGGCGAGCCGTGCCGCGATCTGCGGCGAGAAATACCGCGACAGCGAGGCGTGCGCGCGCTCGGCCTCGAGCTGGCGGCGGCGCGCCTCGCGCATCATCTCGACATGACGGATGGTCTTGTCGATGGTCATTTCGAGATCGCCGAAATCGATCGGTTTTGTCAGGAAGTCGAATGCGCCGCGGTTCATCGCGGTGCGGATGTTGCTCATGTCGCCGTAGGCGGAAACGATAATGGTCGATTTCTTGTCCTCGGCCTCCTGCAGCCTCGCGAGCAGCGACAGGCCATCCATCCTGGGCATGTTGATGTCGGTCACCACCATGTCGACCTGCGGATGCTGCGCGATCGACGCCAGCGCCTCGATGCCGTCATGGGCGAACATGAAGTCCACGGCGCCATCGCGGATTTGCCTGCGGAATTTCTGCAGGACCAAAGCCTCAAGGTCCGGCTCGTCATCGACGAAGAGGATGGTCGCGGTCATGCGGCTTGCCCGAGCCTCGTATCGATCTCATGGCGCAGCAGCGCAAAGTCGATCGGTTTTGTCAAAAGACCCACCGCGCCGCGCTCGATCGCCTTGCGGCGGGTCTCCGCATCGCCATAGGCGGTGATCATGATCACGGGAACGTCGGGACGCTCCGAGCGCACCTTCGGCAGCATTTCGAGCCCGCTCATGCCGGGCATGTTGATATCCGACAAGATCAGGATCAGCGAGGGGTCGGCGACATTGGCGGCACGTTCCAGTGCTACGGCCCCCGACGGAGCGAACTCCATGGCGAAACGCCCCGAGCGCAGATCGCGCCGGAATTGTTGCCGGAACAGGGCTTCGACATCGGGCTCGTCATCGACGACGAGGATGTAAACGCTCAATTTTTACCTCCAGATTGCACTTCGGCCACCGCCATCCGCGGCAGCGTAATAATGAATTCGGTAAATACGCCGGGCTTGGTATCGACGTCGATCTTGCCGCCATGTTGTTTCACCACGATGTCGTGACTCATCGACAGGCCAAGCCCGGTGCCCTCGCCCGCGGGCTTGGTGGTGAAGAAGGGATTGAACATTTTTTCCTTTACTTCCGCGGGGATACCGGTGCCGTTGTCGCGGATCCGGATTTCAACCGCGTTGCCGAGATTTTTTGTGGTCGCGCTCAGCGTCGGCTCAAAACCCTCCTCGCCCAACTCCCTGCGCTTGGTGGCGGCATAAAAGCCGTTTGAAATGAGATTGAGGAAGACCCGCGTGATCTCCTGCGGATAAAGGTCGATCATGCCGGCCGCGGGGTCGAGGTCGCGCTTGAGCGTGATGTTGAAGCCGGATCGTTCCGCGCGCGCGCCGTGATAGGCAAGATTGAGGCTCTCCTCGACGATGGCGTTGATATCGGCGGGGCGATGTTCGCCCGAGCCTTCGCGCGAATGCAGCAGCATGTTCTTGACGATCGAATCGGCGCGCTTGCCGTGCTGCACGACTTTTTCGAGATTGCCCTTCAGCATATGGGTGAGTTCGTCGATCTCCTCGCGCGTCTTTTTATCGAGCGTGGCCGAGGTGAGCACCTCGTTCAATTCGTCGATCAATTCGCCCGACAGCGCCGAGAAATTGTTGACGAAATTGAGCGGGTTCTTGATTTCATGCGCGATACCGGCGGTGAGCTGGCCGAGCGAAGCGAGCTTTTCGGTCTGCACGAGGCGATCCTGCGCGGTGCGCAATTCGTCGAGCGACTTCGACAATTCCCGCGTGCGGTCCTGCACTTGGCTGAACAGCCTTGCGTTCTCGATCGCGATCACCGCCTGGTCGGCGAAGGTCTGTACCAGTTCGATCTGGCGGTCGCTGAACGGGCCGGGGTCCGGTCTTCCGAGCGAGAGCACGCCTTCGACCGCGCCATCGCGCATCAGCGGCACCGCGAGAGCCGCGCGGTAGCCGCCGATTTCCGGCCCGGAGCCGAAATCATATTCGGGATCGAGCAGCACATCCGGCAAATGCGCAACCTTGCCGTCCATGAAGACACGGCCGGTAAAAGTCTCGCGACTCTTGCGTATTGGATGCTTCTCGAGGAAATCGATCAGAGCGGGTGAAACACCCGATTCCGCCTGATGCCGCAACACCTCGCCGTCGCGCAGGAAGATCACGCCGAACGCCGCGCCGCACAAGGACTTTGCGGATTCGGCGAGCGTCGTGAGCACGGATTTCAGGTCGAACGCGGAACGGCTGATGACTTTCAGCACATCTGCCGTCGCGGTCTGCTGCTGCAGCGATTCGCTCAAGTCATCGGTGCGCTCGCGCAGTTCGTTGAGCAGGCGGGCATTCTCGATAGCGATCACGGCCTGACTGGCGAAGCTTGTCACTAGATCAATTTGCTTGTCGGAAAACGGGTAAACGGTCTGCCGAAACATCGCGATCACGCCGCCAAGGCTGTCCTCCTTCAACATCGGCACCAGCAGAATGGTCCGGGCGCCGCCGAGTTGGACCAGTTCCACGATCGGCGGGAAACCCGCCAGATAGTCCGGCTCTTGCGTGACATCCGTGACGTGAACGAACCGCCGGGTCAGAGCGAGCCGTCCCAAGGGGTCGGTCGGCGGCGGGTAGATGACGGGATTGCGGGAAAAGGTTTCCGCAAAGGCCGGCGGCAGGTTGAACATCGAGGTACAGCGGAAGCCGTTATCTTCGTAAAGAAACAACTGGACGAATTGGGCGTCACAGATGCTGGTCGCGCTCGCCAGGATCGTTTGGAACACGGGATTGAGTTCACCGGGCGAGCGGTTGATGACTTGCAGTACCTCGGAGGTTGCGGTCTGGTGCTGCAACGTTTCGGTCAGCTCCGCGGTGCGCTGCTCGACCTTTTTCTCCAAGTCCGCATAGGATTCCTGCAGCCGCGCGCCCATGTCGTTGAACTGGTTGGCGAGGCCTTCCAGCTCATCGCCGGTCTTGATCGAGATGCGCTGGGCAAAATCGCCGCCGCCGATGCGCGCCGCACCCGCGCGCAGCGCCTGGATCGGTCCGACCATGCGCCGGGCCAGGAAAATCCCCGCCAACACCGCGAAGATGGATGCGCCCGCAAGCACGATGGCGAGCCGCTGCAGTGCCAGATACAGCGAGGCGTAGGCCTCCTCCACCGGCAACTCGACAAACATGGTCCAGCGCAGCGGTGCGATCGGCGCAGAGGCCGTCAGCACCTCCTGGCCCTGGATGTTCTTGGTGCCCTGCAGTAATTCCGAGTCAGCGACGCTGTTGCCGGCTTGGGCCGCCTGTACCTGCAATAGTTTTGACATATCGGTGTTGCGCAGCACCAGGCTGATGTCGGGGTGGGCAATCAAGCGCCCCTGCGCGCCGACCACATAGGCATGGCCATGCTCGCCGACCTTGATCTGCGAGACGACGTCCCAGATCAGTTTCAGGTTGACCTCGGCGATGCTGACGCCGGCGTCTTTGCGGGTGCCGGCCAGCGACAGCGTCATATAGGGCTCGGACTCCCGGCGAAAATACACCGGCCCGTAATAGACCTTGTGGGCGACGGCTTCGGTGAATTTTGGATCTTTGGAGAGATCGAGCCCGGAGTCGACGACGTCCATGGCGAGCCGCGAAACCCGAAGGCGTTCCTTGCCGGTCGAATCAACCTGCGCCAGTTCGGTGATCGCCGGCACCTGCCGCAACAGCCGCAACGCATCGAACCGGCGCTGCTCGATCGAGCCCGCCGACCACGGCAATTGGGTGGTCCAGCCGAGCTGGCTTTCGATCTCCTTGATGAACTGGCCGATCTTGGCCGCCGCGGCCTCGGCCTGCTCGTGCTGAATCCGGATCAGCGCGGCCTTATGTTCGCGATAATAGAAGAAAACCTCGAAAATCCCGTTGGAGAGCAGCGCGACGCCGACCACCGCGACAAACAACGCGACGTATTTGATGAACAGCCGGCTGCGGACTTTCGTCCCCGCCGGCCTCGCCTCCGGCGCCGCTTCCGCCACGGGCGGCGCGGCCAGCGTGCGGCCTTCCAGCGTTCGGCCCTGCGGCGTGTCGGGGTGGAGGGAAATGCTCATCCAGCGCAAGGTAGCAAGAACGCGGGGGCTTGTCTCTTGCCGCAGTGCAATAGGATTTTTCGACCAGTTCATCGACCAGCGCAAGCAGCTCTGACCAGCCAAACTCGTCATGCCCGGCCTTGTGCCGGGCATCCACGTCTTGCTGTGTTTGACCAAAGAAAGACGTGGATGGCCGGGACGAGCCCGGCCATGACGAAACAATCATTTTCAACCAGTCAGGTCGGCTTCAGCGCCTTGGTGCCGAGATCGAACTCCGCGATCTCCCTGGCCCGCTCGGAGTCGGCCGCCGCCCGGTGATCGGTGGCGATCGACACATAAACCATGGGCAGTACGAACAGCGTGAACAGGGTTCCGATCGACATGCCGGCGACGACGACGAGTCCGATCGAGAACCGGCTCGCCGCGCCGGCGCCGGTCGCGCTCAAAAGCGGCAGCAGACCGGTGACCATCGCCGCCGTCGTCATCAGGATCGGCCGGAGCCGCACACGCGCCGCCATCTCGATCGCGGAGCGCCGGTCGAGGCCTTCCTTGAGCTGCAGCTCGTTGGCGAACTCGACCATCAGGATGCCGTGCTTGCTGATCAGGCCCACCAGGGTCAGCAATCCGACCTGGGTATAGATGTTCATGGTGGCGGCGCCGAAGAACAGCGGAATCAACGCACCGACGATCGCCATCGGAACGCTGATCATGATGACGAGCGGATCGCGCAGGCTCTCGAATTGCGCGGCCAGCACCAGGAAGATGATGATCAAGGCAAACGCAAAGGTAATCGCAAGCTGGTTGCCTTCCTGCACGTATTGCCTGCTATCGGCGAGGTAATCGTGGCTGAACCCGGCTGGCAGGTTCTTGGCCTGGCTCTCGAGGAAATCGACCGCCGTTCCCACCGTCACGCCGGGCATCGGCACCGCCTGGAAGGTCGCCGAGTTCAGCTGGTTGTAATGGGTCAACGCGTTCGGATCGGTCGCCGTCTCGATCGAGACGATGGTCGACAGCGGCACCTGCTGGCCGCTCGACGACGTCAGGTAGTAGTCGCCGAGCGACTCGGGCGTCAGCCGCTTGTCGCGCGGCACCTGCGGAATGACCTGGTAAGACCGTCCCTCGAGGTTGAAGCGGTTGACGTAGTTGCCGCCGAGCAGCGTTGCCAGCGATGCGCCGACATTCTGCATGGTGATGCCGAGGTCGCTCGCCTTCGAGCGGTCGATCTTGACCCGCACCACCGGCTGGTTGAAGTCGAGATCGCTGTCGGAGACGATGAACAATCCGCTCTTCCTTGCGGCGTCCTTCAATTTGATCATCTGCTCATAGACCGCCTGGAATCCGCTGGTCGAGGAAATCACCATCTGCACCGGCAAGCCGCCGGGCCCGCCGGGCAGCGGCGGCAGGTTAAACGCGAACGCATTGACGCCCTCGATCTTGCTGATCTGGGCCTGCACCAGCGGCTTCAGCGCGATCGACGAGCGCTTGCGCTCATCCCAGGGTTTTAACAGCATGCCGGCAATCCCGTTTTGCGGGCCGTTGATGCCGTTCAGCACGAAGCGCAGGTCGGTCTCGGGAAAGCCGCCAAAGGCCTTGTCGAGCTTCTCGCCATAATAGTCGATGTAATCGATGTTGGCGTATTTCGGCGCCTTGGTGACGGCGAACACGATGCCCTGATCTTCCTCGGGCGCGAGTTCCTTCGAGGTGTGCAAATAGAGGAAACCGACCAGCCCGAGGATGGTCAGCGCGAACAGTGCCGTGATCGGGCGGTAATCCAGCGAGCGATCGAGCTGCCGGCCATACCAGCGCGTGATCGATCCGAAGACCTTGTTGACGATCCTGGCAAAGCGGCCTTCCTCGGCGCTCTTGAGGAACACCGAGCACATCATCGGCGACAGCGTCAGCGCGATCACGCCCGACACGATCACCGAGCCCGCCAGCGTGAAGGCGAATTCGCGGAACAGCGAACCGGTGAGGCCGCCGAGGAAGCCGATCGGCGCGTACACCGCGGCCAGCGTAATGGTCATCGAGACAACCGGGCCGACGATCTCGCGCGCGCCCTGCATCGCCGCCTGCACCGGAGGTTTGCCTTCCTCCAGATGCCGGTGGATGTTTTCCACCACCACGATGGCGTCGTCGACGACGAGGCCGATCGCCAGCACCATCGCGAGTAGCGTCAGCAGGTTGAAGCTGAATCCCGCCATCAGCATCAGGCTGCAGACGCCGATCAGCGACAGCGGAATGGTCACCACCGGGATGATCACCGAACGGAACGAGGCGAGGAACAGGAAGATCACCACCACCACGATGATGATCGCTTCGCCGAGCGTTTTCTCGACCTCGTCGATCGAGGATTGAATGAATTTGGTCGAATCGTAGGCCACCTTCATCTTCATCGACGGCGGCAGATTGCGTTCCATTTCCGGGAACAGCGCGCGGACGCCCTTGACCAGCGTCAGCGGGTTGCCTTGCGGCGTCGCCTGCACGCCGATGAAGATCGCGTGCTCGCCGTTGAAGGCGACGCTGGCGTCGGTGCTCTGGGCTGCGAGTTCGACGGTCGCGATGTCCTCGATCCGCACATAGCCGCCATCCTTGGATTTGATGATCATGCGCTTGAACTGATCGACGTTCTGCAGATCGGAATTGGCGGTGACGTTGGAGACGATGAAATAACCCTTGGCCTGGCCGGCGGCGGCCTGGAAATTGTTGGCGGCGATCGCAGCCGATACGTCGCCGGGTGAAACGTTGCGGCCGGCCATGCGGACCGGATCGAGCCATAGCCGCATCGCGAACGTCTGGCCGCCCAGAATATCGGCCGAAGCCACGCCATCGACGGTCGACAGCACCGGCTGAACCACCCGCGTCAGATAGTCCGAGATCGCCGATCCCGACAGCACTTCAGAGGAGAAGCCGAGATACATCACCGCCGTGGTCTGGCCGGTGGTCTTGGTCACGACCGGATCGTTCGACTCTTTCGGAATCAGGTATTTGACCGAATTCACCTTGGCCAGTACTTCGGTCAGGGCCTGGTTCGGATCGAAGTTCAGCTTGATGTAGACCTGGATGGTGGAGGTGCCGAGCACCGAGGACGAGGTCATATAGTCGACGCCTTCGGCGGAGGCGACGGCCTGCTCGATCGGCGTCGTGATGAAACCCTGGATCAGATCGGCCGATGCACCGGGATAGGAAGTGGTGACGTTGACGACCGTATTCGACAGCTTTGGATACTGCCTGATCGGCAGGCTGGTCGCGGCCCGAAAGCCGATCAGCAGAATCAAGAGACTGACGACCACGGACAACACCGGTCGCTTGATGAAAATATCGGTCCAGACCATCGTGATGCGCTCCGATCGTTAGATCGTGATCCAACCGCATGGCAGCGGATCACGACCTAACTTCCTGTTTGTTTGCGCATGAAATTCCGGAAAAGCCGGTTTCCCGCTTTTCCGGATCATGCCGTTAATAACGTGGCGGGTTGGCCGGAATCGGCGGCGGCTGATCGGTCGAGATCGCGACCGCCGCGCCCGATTGCAGCTTGAGCTGGCCGACCGCGACCACGCGATCGCCGGGCTTCAACCCGCCGAGAATTTCGGCCCGTCCGTCGACCCGGTTGCCGGTCCGCACGAAGGTACGAACCGCGGTCAGCGAGGTCTTGCCGTCGTCGGCCTTCTGCTCGGTGATCAGGAAAACCGAATCCCCATAGAGCGTGTAGTCGACGGCGGTTTCGGGAACGGTGACGACCGCCGGCTTGTCCGGCAGCACCACCGTGGTGCTCGCGAACATGCCGGGCTTCAGGATGTGCTCGGGATTGTCCAGCGTTGCCTGAACGTGGATGTTGCGGGTGTCGGTGGCGATCTGCGGTTCGATGGTGGTGATCTTGCCCTCGAACACCTTGCCGGGAAAGGCATCGACCGCGATGCGGACGGTCTGCCCGACCTTCAGCATCGCGCTGTCCTTTTCCGTCACCGTGAAGTTGGCATAGAGCGTGCCCAAATCGGTCAGCGTCACGATCTGCGTGCCGGCGGTCAGGTACTGGCCGACCTCGACGTGCCGGACGCCGAGCTCGCCGTCGAACGGCGCGCGCACCAGCTTCTGCGAAATGATCGCCTCGGTCTTGCTGATGCCGGCGACGGCCTGGTCATAGGTCGCCTGCGCCGCATCGACCGTCGATTGCGGACCGAACTGGCGCGACGCCAGCTGCTTGGCGCGATCGAGCGCGAGCTGGGCGCCGGTCGCCTGCGCCTTGAAGCTTGCGAGGTCGCCCTGTTCGGGGCTGTCGAACAATTGCACCAGCGGGCTTCCGGCCTTCACATCGGCGCCGGCGGTGAACAGGATGTCGGTGATGCGCCCGGAAACGTCGGACGTGACATTGACCTGATGCACGGCGGCGAGATCGCCGACCGCGGTCAACAGGTTCGGGATTACTTCCGACTTGGCCTCGGAGATGGCGACGCTCGACGGCGGCGGCTTATTGTTAGCGAAGAACTGCGCGATCATGTGGCTGCGGAAGGCATTGAAACCGACCAGGCCGCCGACCAGCAGCGCGAGCAACAGGCCGACGATGATGAACCAGCGGATCATCCGGACCGGACGCGCGCGCGGCTTTTCGCTAATCGCCCGGCCGGAGATATGGGCTTCGGTCACAATATTCATGTCAGGCACTTTCTGCAGTTACCGGCTGCCCCCAGACCGGCCACGGTTCCCGGTCCAGTTGAGAGGCAATCACGGTTTCGTTAAGGCCAATTCCGCGGAGAATGAATTCGCACACCTGCCGTTCGAGTTCGGCCGGGTTGCCATAGGACAGGCTTGGCACCGCCGGCAGCCGCGCCAGCGCGACCATCAGCACGGTATGATGCGCAAACCAGAACAGGTTCATCGGCTCGTTTCCGATCCGGGCGGCATCCCCCGCCGCGACCGCTCGCTCCAGCGATGCGATGAACATCGATCCGATCAGATTGCCGATCTTCTCGTAGATCAGCCGCGCGAATTCCCCGTCATCGAGATGGCTCGTCATCATCAGCCTGAGGCGCTGCGCCTCTTCCTGATCCGGTGCATCCGACAATTCGCTGAAATGGCGGACCATCCCGCGAATCAGCGTGACAAGCGTCTCGGTCGACGGCTCCAGCTCCAGTAGCCGGTGCAGTTCGAGATCCGCCTCGCATTCTTCGGAGAGGATTTCCGCGTACAGCGCCGATTTCGAGGGGAAGTGCTTGAACAGCAGTCCTTCCGAGATCGAGGCCGCCGCCGCAACGCTCTTGGTCGTGGTCCCGGCAAAACCATGGCGCGCAAAGCAACGCTTCGCCGCGCTCAAGATCAATTGCCGCCGCAGATCGCTGGTCATGCGCAGGGTGCTCATACTCGTGAGTAAGCACTCACCTTAACAAAAGTCAAGGTTTTGCTGCAGCGCACTAGGCTCCCAAAGGCTAAACGGGGGGTCTAGATCGGCCCAAAGCCGAGCGCGCCTCGGATACGGGTAACCGTATACTGGCCGTCGCGGCTGGACAGCACCCGCTCCAGATTGGCGCTATCGATCTTGATATTGGCAAAGCGCGGCCCGCAGGTGACGTCCTGCATGCCCCGGGCATAGGCCTCGATCTCAGCCAGGGTCGAAATCGCGCAGGCGTCCGGGATTCCGCAGGATTTGGCGACGCCGACGAGGTCGACGGTCGCCGCGGTGTGGCTCGCCTGTCCGCCGGTCTCGCCATAGACCTCATTGTCCAGCACGACGATGGTCAGGTTTTTGGGCTTTTGCAGGCCGACGGTCGCAAGGCTCCCGATTCCCATCAGCATCTCGCCGTCGCCCGTGATCACCACCACCGGCAGGCCGGGCTGCGCCAACGCGATGCCGAGCCCGATCATGACCGCGCCTCCCATGGCGCCCCACAGATAAAAGTTGCGGTCGTGATCGCCGGCGGCGGCGATGTCGTAGGTCGAGGCGCCGAGCCCGCCGACCACGATGGCCTCCTTGCGATCCGCCAAGAGGCTGGAAACGACGCTCCGACGTTCAAGAAGATTTGGCCGGTCGAGAAGATTTGCCTTGCTCATTTGGTGAAAACCTTTGCTCCGATCAGGCGCTGCGATAACAGCACGGCGGTCGGCGTGCAGGCGTTGTAGGCCTGCCCCGCGGCGGCCTCGACGACCTCGCGCACCTCGCTCGCATGCGACGCCCGCAACACTTTTATCCCCGACAATTCGAACACGCCCGATGTGCTCGACCCCATCGGCACCTGCCAGGGATTGAATTCGCCCCACTCGCCGCGCATGGTCACCAGCGTGAGGAACGGAAAGCGAAAAATCTGGGTCAGCGACAGCATGTTCACGCAATTGCCGACCCCGCTCGACTGCATCAAGAGCACGCCGCGCTGGCCGCCGGCCCAGGCGCCGGCGAGGAGCGCGACGCCCTCCTCCTCCGTCGTCAGCGGCACCGCGCGCATCGCAGGGGTGCCGAGCACGCGATCGATCAATTGCGAATGCCCGGCATCCGGCACATAAGGCACCTGGCGGACATCGAAGCGCTGCAAAATCGTGAAGATCTCCTCCGGCCAAGAGGGCGTCATTTCGGACTCAGTTTCGGATGCGGCGTCAGAGCGGGCGTGCATTTTCATTTCCAGTCGGCTAGGCGAGACTGTATTCGGGTGCGGCACTTTAGACGGCGCCGCATTTTACGAAAGAGCGAAAACGGCATATCCCTGTCCTCAAAGAGTATGGCAGCATGACTGCGAACGCGCGAGAGCTGGCGAGAAGTTTCGACCTCGAGAGACTGACCCCGGAGTTCTATGCCGACCCCTATCCCGTCTATCGTGCACTGCGGGAGCACGAGCCGATAAAACTGATGCCCAACGGCGCCTACTTCCTGACGCGCTATGACGATCTGGTCACTGCCTACAAGAACACCAGGATTTTCTCATCCGACAAGAAGCGCGAATTCTTGCCGAAATACGGCACTTCCCTGCTCTACGAGCACCACACCACGAGTCTCGTCTTCAACGACCCGCCGGCGCACACCCGCGTACGACGATTGATCATGGGCGCGCTGTCGCCGCGCGCGATCGCCGAGATGGAGCCCTATCTGATCGCGCGGGTCGACCGGCTGCTCGATGGCATCGCCGCGAAAGACAATTTCGAGCTGATCGAGGATTTCGCCTCCGCGATCCCGGTCGAGGTGATCGGCAATCTGCTCGATGTGCCGCACGACGAGCGCGGGCCGTTGCGCGACTGGTCGCTGGCGATTTTGGGGGCGCTCGAACCGGTCATCAGCGCTGAAGTGTTTGCGCGCGGCAACAAGGCTGTGGAGGATTTCCTGCGCTATCTGGAAATCCTGGTCGAGCGGCGTCGCGCAAAACCCGGCAATCCCGATCGCGACGTGCTGACGCGCCTCATTCAGGGCGAGGACAATGGCGAGCGGTTGACGGCGAAGGAGTTGCTGCACAACTGCATCTTCCTGCTCAATGCCGGACACGAGACCACCACCAATCTGATCGGCAATGGCCTGGTGGCATTGTCCGGAAATCCCGCGCAGAAAAAGCGGCTGATCGAGCATCCCGATCTCATCAAGACCGCGGTTGAGGAAATTTTGCGATACGAAAGCTCGAACCAGCTCGGCAACCGCATGACATCGGCGCAAGTCGAGCTCGGCGGCGTCACACTCGCCGCCGGCACGCCGGTGACGCTGTGTATCGGCGCCGCCAACCGCGATCCCGCACAATTTGCCGACCCGGAAACGCTCGACATCGGCCGCACGCCGAACCGGCATCTGGCGTTCGCCACCGGCGCGCATCAATGCGCCGGCATGGCGCTGGCGCGACTCGAAGGCGCGATTGCGATCTCGCGATTCTTGGCGCGGTTTCCGAATTGCGCACTGAACGGCGATCCGGTACGCGGCGGCCGCGTCCGCTTCCGCGGATTTCTGAGCGTGCCGTGCGTGGTGAACGCGTAACACGGGCCGCGGCATCACGATCATCGACCCGGCGCCGTTTCGGCGGTATGTTGATCGATCCTCCATTTCGGCCGGCGGCCGGCGGCGAAACGCGGGTGACAAAACATGTCTCCACCGTTCCAGGAATTCATCGCCAGGGAAGCTCGCCTTGGCGCCAACAATTACGCGCCGCTCGGCGTCGTGCTGGCGCGCGGCGAAGGTGTGTTTGTCTGGGATACCCAAGGCAACCGTTACCTCGATTGCCTCTCCGCCTATTCGGCGGTCAACCAGGGCCACTGCCATCCAAAAATTCTCGCCGCCATGGTGGAACAGGCGGGCCGGCTGACGCTGACATCGCGCGCCTTCCACAACGACCAACTCGCCCCGTTCTACGAGGAGATCGCGGCGCTGACCGGCTCCCACAAGGTGCTGCCGATGAACAGCGGCGCCGAGGCGGTGGAGAGCGCGATCAAGTCGGTGCGCAAATGGGGCTACGAGGTGAAGGGCGTGCCGGATGGCCAGGCCGAGATCATCGTCTGCGCCGATAATTTCCATGGCCGCACGCTCGGCATCGTCGGCTTCTCTACCGATCCTGCGTCACGCGAACATTTCGGGCCGTTCGCGCCGGGCTTTGTCATTATTCCCTTCGGCGACGCGCACGCGCTGGAGGCGGCGATCACGCCGAACACCGTCGCCTTCCTGGTCGAGCCGATCCAGGGCGAAGCCGGCGTCATCATTCCGCCGCCGGGTTACTTTGCGAAAGTCCGAGAGCTCTGCACCAGCCACGACGTGATGCTGATCCTCGACGAGATCCAGACCGGGCTCGGCCGCACCGGCAAATTGCTCGCCGAGCAGCATGACGGCATCGAGGCCGACGTGACGCTGCTCGGCAAGGCGCTGTCCGGCGGCTTCTATCCGGTATCGGCGGTGCTTTCGAACAATGCGGTGCTCGGCACCCTAAAACCCGGCCAGCACGGTTCGACCTTCGGCGGCAATCCGTTGGCCTGCGCAGTGGCGCGGGCGGCGCTGCGGGTGCTGGTCGAGGAAGGCATGATCGAGAACGCGGCCCTGCAAGGCGCCCGCTTTCTCGATGGCTTGAGGAGCCTGCGCGCCAACACGGTGCGCGAGGTGCGCGGCCGCGGCTTGATGCTCGCGGTCGAATTGAACCCCGAAGCCGGCCCCGCGCGCCGCTACTGCGAGGCGCTGCAGACCCGCGGCATCCTCGCCAAGGATACCCACGACCACACCATCCGCATCGCCCCGCCGCTGGTGATCACGGGCGATCAGGTCGACTGGGCGCTGGAACAGATCGGCGCCACGTTGAAGCAGGATTTTTCGTGAGGAGATGACTTTGAGCCTGGAGGCATTGACGCCTTTAAGCGCGATCATCCCTGAGTTGCATCAAAGCTGTCATATCCGCCTTGTATCCTGTCGGTCCTACAAAACTAAAACAATCAGGGAGGACAGAATGATGGGTCATCGACCTTATCTCGTCGGCGCGGCTATGGGCTTGTTTGCCACTGTCGCGATTGCAAGCTCGCCCGCGATGGCGACGCCGTGCACCAATCTCCAATCCTTGCAGCTCGCCGACACCACGATCACGTCGGCGACCGACAACACCAGCGGGGTCTTCGTCGTCCCCGGTTCCAATCCGCCTTCCACGATCAGCGGTCTTCCTTCGTTCTGCCGGGTCACCGCGACCCTGGTCCCGAGCTCGGATTCCAGCATCAAGATCGAGGTCTGGCTGCCCGAGACGAATTGGAACGGCAGGTTCCTCGGCACCGGCGGCGGCGGCTTCCAGGGCGCGATCACCTATGGTGAGCTCGCCAGTGGCATCCAGCAGGGTTTTGCCGCGACCAACAGCGATCTCGGCACCGGCTCCTCGGGATGCAACCCGCTGTTCTGCGGTTCGGATGGCGTGACCAATCCGCTGGCGACCGCCTTCGGCAATCCGGGCGTGCCCTCGACGGGCCTGTTCGGGCATCCCGAGCGGATCAAGGATTTCGGCTACCGGGCGATCCACCTGATGACCGTGCGCGGCAAGGAGATCGCCAACGCGCTCTACGGGCAGAGCGCGCAGAAGGCCTATTTCGCCGGATGCTCCACCGGCGGCCAGAACGCGTTGATGGAGGCGCAGCGCTTCCCCAACGACTATGACGGCATCCTGGCCGGCGCGGCCGCGTTCAACCGCACGCACCTGCACATGGCAGGACTTGCGGGGTGGCAGGACACCCACGCCAACGCGAGCCGCTTCATCCTGCCCGGTCAGATGACGCTGATCAACCAGGCCGTGCTCGCGCAGTGCGTCGGCCAGGACGGCGGCGCCGGCACCGACGCGTTCCTGACCGATCCGCGCGACTGCCATTTCGATCCCAAGGCGCTGTTGTGCAGCGGCGGCAAGGTGCCCCCGGCATGCCTGACCGCCGACCAGGTCACCACCATCCAGAAATACTACGCCGGCACGATCGACCCGGTGAACGGGCAGGTCATCAATCCCGGCGCCGAACGCGGCAACGAAACCGACAACGTGGGCGCGCTCGGCCTGGCGTTCCAGGAGGATCTTCCAGAGCCGGCGTTCGACGGCCTGTTCTACTGGGTGTTCGGCCCGGGCTTCGGCCAGCCGTCGAGCGCGGTGAATTTCGCGAATTTCGACTTCCACCACGACGTCGACACGGTCGATGACCAGCTTGCCGCGGTGCTGAACGCCGACAGCAGCGATCTCGGCGAGTTCAGGGAACATGGCGGCAAGCTCATCATGTATCACGGCTGGGCCGATCCGCTGATCCCCTCGCAGAGCAGCATCAACTACTTCAACGCGCTGGTGGCAAACGGCGGCCAAATCAGCGGCCATGGGTTCGAGCGGGCAAGCTTCGACGATGATGGCCATCCTGAGCTGCGGCAGACCCAGAGCTACGCCCGCCTGTTCATGGTGCCCGGGATGTACCACTGCTCCGGCGGACCCGGCCCCAACAGCTTCGATGCGCTCACCCCGCTCGTCACCTGGGTCGAGAGCGGCGTGGCGCCGGAGACGATCGTCGCCACCAAATTCGTTGGCGATACGCCGCCGGCGGTCCAGATGACCCGGCCGCTCTGCGTCTACCCCAAGGTCGCGAAATACTCAGGCAGCGGCAACACCAGCATCGCGGCGAATTTTACCTGCGTCGCTGACGAGCCCGACTTCAACCAGACGCCGGCCCCGAAATTCGGGCCGTAAGAAGTGCTGCGCCGGCGAGCCGCCTGCTCGCCGGCGTCCTGCTTTTGCTGCGGCGTCACCCGCGCGCAGCGAGCCGACGGCCGCCATCACTCAAGGAACCGGGCGCTGGAGGACTCTCGCGACCGCATGAGTCCGAACCTCCGGCGAAACTCCCGCCCGTTGCCGTGTCCGGTCTCTATCGCGCGTTTTCGGTGAATTCGAGCAGCGCTTCGCGAACCCGCATCGTCACGCTGCCCCACTCACGCGTCTCGCGCTGCCGAAACAACCGCGCGCTTGGATACCAGGGGCTGTCGTCGCGGTCGAGCAGCCAGCGCCAATCGGGAGCATGCGTCAATAAAATCCAGACCGGCTTGCCCAATGCGCCCGCAAGATGCGCGACGCTGGTGTCAACGGAAATGACGAGATCGAGCTGCGATATCAGCGCCGCCGTATCCGAAAAATCTCCGAGCTCCCGATCGAACCGGAGCATATTGCAACTCGTCAGCGTCTTCGCGTCACCGGCGCGAACCTCCTTTTGCAGGCTCACAAATGTCACGTCGATGTCGAAAAGCGGCAGGAGATCGCGGAGCCTCATCGACCGCTCCCCGTCCCTGACATGTTTCGCATTGCCCGCCCAGGCAAGCCCGATCCTCGGGGAGCGTTTGGTCCCAAGCAGCGCGCCCCAATATTCCAGGGCATGCGTCGGTACGCGCAGATACGGAGCACTTGAGGGAATCGTCTCCAGCCGGGTCTTGAATGCCAGCGGCAGGCTGGGAAGAGGGCATTGGAAATCGAAGTCCGGCAGCGGATCGCCCTTGGCGATGACCTGCGTCGTGCCGGCAAGACCAGTGATGAGCTCGCAGAGTGGTTCTTCAACTTGCATCATGACGCGTAGGTCGCGTGCCGCGACCAGCGGCACGTAATGGCAGAACTGAATGGTATCGCCAAATCCCTGTTCGCTGTGGAGCAGGATGGTCTTGCCGGCGATACCGTCCTCCCCAAGCCAGAGCGGCTGCGGAAAGTCGTGCGCTTTGATTCTCGCGGACGGAGCCTTGCGGCGCCACTCATATTCGACCCATCCACGCTCGAAGTCGCCGGTGACGAGGCTCGACAGGCCCTTGAAAAAATGCGCGTCGGCATAGTCCGGACGCAACGCAATCGCTTGATCGTAACTCGCCAACGCCTCATCGAACCGCTTCAGGTCGTACAGCGCAACGCCGCGATTGGCCAGCGCCTCGGCCCAATCCGGCCGCGAGGCAAGCGCAATGTCGTGGCTTGCCAGTGCTTCCTCGAGCCGTCGGAGTTTATGCAAGGTGACGCCGCGGTTATTGAGCACGGCGGCATCGCCCGGCCGCACGACAATTGCATGTTCGTGATCCACCAACGCCTCGTCATATCGCGCGAGGTCATGCAAGGCGACGCCGCGATTGGTGAGGGCCTCGACATTATCCGGCTCCAAGGCAAGCGCACGCTCGAAGCTCCTCAGCGCCCCGTTTAGTCGCCCCAACTCATGCAGCGTGGCGCCACGATTGACAAGAGCCTGGACGCAATCCGGATATAGGGCGATGGCGCGGTCGTAGCTCATCAAGGCTTCATCGAGCTGCTTTTGATCGTGCAGCGCGGCACCGCGACCGACGAGCGCCTCGGCATAATTCGGACGCAAGGCCAGCGCACCATCGTAACTCGCCAGCGCTTCATCGAACCGCCTCAGTTTGTGCAGAGTAACGCCACGGTTGTAGAGCGCTTCGACGTGATGCGGCTGCAGATTGAGCGCACCGTTAAAGCTGGCCAGCGCTTCTTCATGGCGTCTCAGTTTTTCCAGCGCGTTTCCGCGATTACTGAGCGCATCGGCATTTTCCGGCCGCAGGAAGATGGCGCGATCGTAGTTTGCGAGCGCATCGCCGAACAGCTTCAGCTCATATTGGGCGATGCCGCGATTGACCAGCGCCTCGACGAAGTCAGGGCGCAAATTGAGCGCGGCGTCGTAGTTTGTCACCGCGTCGGGATGCCGCCCCAACGCCTGCAGGGTTACGCCACGATTGTTAAGCGCCTCGGGATAGTTCGGCTGCAAGGCGAGCGCACGGTCATAGCCGGCCAGCGCCTCGTCGTACCGGCCGAGCTCCTGCAGGACGCCTGCACGATTGTTGAGAACTTCGACATGGTCCGGCTGAAGGGCGAGCGCGCGGTCAAAGCTTTCCAGGGCCTCGTTGTACCGCCGCATCTGTTTCAGCACCGCGCCGCGATTGCTGAGCGCCTGGATGAAGTCCGGCCGCTGCGACAGCGCGCGGTCGTAGCAGGAAAGCGCCGCGTCGTGCCTGCCCAGCGACATATGGATGACGGCCAGGAGATTCAGGGTGGCGGCGGAGTCAGGATCGGCCGACAATATTTTGAGACATATTTGTTCGGCCTCGGCGAGCTTTCCCGCATAGTAGGATTTCAAGGCGATATCGAAGACCTCCGATATCGTCAGTGAGACGGTCGTCATTCGGATACGCCTTCAGTTGAGCCGGGACGGCTTCGGGGCCGGGTTCGAGCCTCCGTCGCAGCGAAGGCTGGCCGCGGATAGCCATCGCGAATGCTCGCAAGACCGAACGATGTTGCTTTATCTGACTCGCTCGGATTCTGGCCAGCGCCGATCGGGCTTCAACGCAGAGATCGTCAGGGGTAAACCGGACATGGCGCGGACAGCCCGTTAAGGTAGCGAACGACCCCACTCGGACGTCGGCCGTTCGATTGGCCTTCAATGCCGATTCGGGCTACTCCGGCCAGTACTGTTGCTCGACCAGCCTCGGGAAAAGACATGAGACGACGCGAATTCATCACGCTTCTCGGGGGCGCGGTGGCGGTCTTGCCGCTGACCTCGCATGCGCAGAAGACGACGATGCCGCGCATCGGCATCCTCCAATTCGCCGGCCCCGAGCATATGGGGCCGTTTGCCCAAGCGCTTCGCGATCTTGGCTATGTCGAGGGCAAGACCATCCAGTTCGAAACGCGTTCCGCGGAAGGCCACGCAGATCGCCTCCCCGCCCTGGCAGCGGAATTGATAGCAAGCAAGGTCGATATCATTGTGGCTTCGCTGACGCCGGCGGTCGTCGCCGCGAAGAACGCCACGCGCGATATTCCGATCGTCATGGCGCCGGCCGGCGATCCCCTCGGCATGGGGCTGGTCGCGAGCCTTGCGCGGCCGGGCGGAAATCTGACCGGAATCTCGGCGGCCGGCGCCGAGCTGGCAGCCAAAAGCCTCGAGCTGATCCCGGAAATCGTGCCGGGTGCTCGCCGCGCGGGCATTCTGGCCAATGCCAATGATCCGTTCACAAAACCCTACCTTGAGGCCCTCCAAAAGGCCCGCCCAGCGGTGCCGCTTGAACTCCAGACCATCGTGGTTCACGGCAGCGATGAACTCGATGGCGCATACGCGGCCATGGTCCGCGGGCATGCGGACGCCATTGTTGTCCAGCCCAGTCTTCCCGTGAATCTGACGGCCGGTCTGGCGCTGAAATACCGACTGCCGTCGCTCTCGCTCCTGAAGTCCGACGCACAAGCGGGAATCCTGGTGTCGTACAGCGGCTCCGCCGCCGAGCTCGGTCTCCAGATCGCAGTCTATGTGGACAATATCCTCAAAGGCGCCAAACCCGCTGATCTTCCGGTGCAGCAGCCGACCAGGTTCGAAATAACGATCAACCTACGGACCGCCAAGGCGCTGGGCCTCACGATACCGCCCGGGCTGCTCGCACGAGCAGACGACGTGATCGAATAGGAACTCCGGCGACGGCTCCGGGGACTTTTTAGGGCGTGGAGCGCGACAAGCTGAGTGGAGGTGGCGTCGATCAGGAGGGAGTCTCGTATTGCCAGCAATGCTCCCGAACGGGCCGAGCATGGCCCGTTTGTGACCGTGGCTAGCCCGAGCGGTAGCGGCCCGGGGTGACGCCAAAGGCGCGCCGGAACCACCGTCCGAGGTGGCTCTGGTCGGCGAAGCCGGCCTTCACGGCGGCGCCGGCGATGGCTTCGCCCGCCCTGAGCAACTCGCGCGCGTGGTTCAGCCTGGCCATGAGCCAGAAGGCGTGGGGCGGCATGCCGTGCTGCCTGGCGAACATGCGGGGGAAGCCTTCGCGGCTCATCCCGGCTCGCCCGGCCGCTCGGCTCACGGGCTCTAGGCAGGTCGCGTCGGCCGGAACGGCGCTACTCGCCGGGGTGCACCCTGCCGCACCTCGCCGGTGCTCGCGAACTACCGCCGCCAGATCCGTGTAGCGGATGTGGTCCGCCTTTCTCCACAGGCGCTCGGCGTCGCGCATCATCGCGGCCACCGCGTATTCGCCTGCGGGCACGTAGACGTTGAGGCAGGCGACGCCGCACGGCTCCGCCAAGGACCGGTGCGCGATGCCCGCGGGAATCAGGGCGCCCTGGCCAGGCACGAGGGTGATGACCTCGCCGCCGATGAGGAACCTCCGCTTGCCAGAGACGACAAAGGTGATCTGGTCCTCGCCGTGGAAGTGTGTCGGGAGCCCAAAGTCCCTGCCCTGGAACGTGCCCACCTCGACGACACCATCCAACCCTGGCCGCCAGTAGGACCACCCGGTGTCGGTCGGCTCCGATGCCAGCATCTCGTCACGGAAGGGAAGCTGTACCATGGGGGCGCGGGCCGCCGGCTCAGGTCTGGATCAGCGCGGCCACTTCGCGATCGGTCACCCGACCACTGACCGCGAGCCCTGCGGCCACATTCTCTGGTGATTTCATGACTCCAACTCCTCCTTTTTGGGCCGTAGGCTGGGCGTTGGCAACAACATATCGACCCTGATCAATCGTGCCGCTTCAGCAGATCTGGGTCGTTTCCAGCGCATTTAAAGCGCCAAGACCCTTGAACACGGGGCGACCTTTGCCTGACCGATCGCCCCGCCCGCGTCCTCGGCTCAACTCCTGAAAGCCGTGTAGAGCTTGAACTTGCCGCCGAGGAGTTCCTGGAGGACGGCGGCCGATTTCGGGTCTGCCTTCGTGGGCCGCGGCAATTCGATCTGCAGACGATCAATCCGGAGAAACATGGGAGGCTCCTTGCTCTTCGCGGCACCGACCGAGGTGTCGGTGCCTGGAAGCTAGGGGCTTGGTCACCGCCGCGTCTGGAACGTTTGTGACCGCAGGCCCGCGTGATGCCGCACGTGTTCCACGCATCGTTCAAGAAACATTTGCAACGGGAGCGGCCCATTGATCCGGCTGCGCTTTTTCGTTGCGTAAGTCCAGTCCGAAATACCGGGGCGCAGAACCATCCCAAGGACAGCGAGAACTGCAACGAGGATCGCTGCAAGCTCGCCATTCGCCGCCACCCGGAAGCTGGCCGCGGTCACAAACGTGCCAGACGCGGTGGTAACAAGCCCCCAGTTAGGGAGGAGATCTCCGCACGTGCGGAGATCTCACACTCTAGCAGAGGAAGTTATCATGACTGATCGTACGCTGCCGATGACCCATGCCACTGGCGCGCCCGTGGCGGACAACACCAACATCAAGACCGCCGGTCCCAGCGGCCCTGCGCTGCTCGAGGATATCTGGCTAATCGAGAAGCTGGCGCATTTCGATCGCGAGGTGATCCCGGAGCGTCGTATGCACCCGAAAGGCTGGGGCGCCCACGGCACTTTTACCGTTACGCATGACATCACCCGCTACACCAAGGCGAAGATCTTCTCGGAGATTGGCAAACAGACGCCGATGTTCGCGCGCTTCTCGACCGCCTCCGGCGAGCGCGGCGCAGCCGACGCCGAGCGCAACATCCGCGGCTTCGCGGTCAAGTTCTACACCGAGGAGGGCAACTGGGATATCACCGGCAACAACACGCCAGTGTTCTTCCATCGCGAGCCGCTGCGTTTTCCGGATCTCAACCACGCCATCAGGCGCGATCCGCGAAGTGGACTGCCCAGCGACGACAATAAGTGGGATTTCTGGACATTGGTGCCCGACGCGCTGCACCAGGTCACCATCACCATGTCCGATCGCGGCATCCCGAAGAGCTTCCGCTACATGCACGGCTTTGGCAGCCATACGTTCTCAATGATCAATGCGGCGAGCGAGCGCGTCTGGGTCAAATTCCATTTCCGGACGCAACAGGGAATTCAGAACCTCACCGATGCCGAGGCCGAAGCTCAAATTGCCAAGGACCGCGACAGCCACGGCCGCGACCTGTTCGATGCGATCGAGGCCGGCGACTTCCCGCGCTGGACGCTCTTCATTCAGGTGATGACTGACGGACAGGCCAAGGCCTTCCGCTTCAATCCGTTCGACCTGACGAAAGTCTGGCCCAAGGGCGAGTATCCATTGATGGAGGTCGGCGTGATGGAGCTCAACCGCAATCCCGAGAACTATTTCGCTGAAATCGAGCAAGCAGCCTTCTCTCCCGCCAACGTCGTGCCCGGCATCTCATGGTCGCCGGACAGGATGCTGCAGGCGCGCCTATTCGCCTATGGCGACGCGCAGCGTTACCGGCTTGGCATCAACTTCAACCACATCCCCGTTAACGCGCCGCAATGCCCGTTCCACAGCTATCATCGCGACGGCAAGATGCGCACCGACGGCAATCTCGGCCGCACCCTCATGTTCAATCCCAACAGCGCCGGTCTCTGGGACAATCAGCCGGAATTCGCCGAGCCGCCTCTGCCGCTCTCAGGCGATGCCGCGCACTACGACCATCACCTCATTGATGATCACTGGGAGCAGCCGGGTAATCTTTTCCGCTTAATGACGCCCGCCCAGCAGCAGGTGCTGTTCGAGAACACGGCCCGTGCAATGGGAGATGCCCGTCAGCACATCAAAGAGCGGCATATCGCCAACTGCATGCGTGTCGATCCCGCATACGGTGCAGGCGTCGCCCGCGCCCTCGGCCTCAAGGGACCCGCGTTGACCAGGAGTAACATCACCGACTAGTACAGCGTTTCCGTGGAACGACTCGTATCACGCGACCGTATCGGATCTTATGGGTCCAGGTCCATCGTACTCGTCGTGAGCCTTGCATTCCCATCAAACTACAGCAGGTGGCCAGCTTCGGGAATCAGGCACAACGGGTCGGTTCCATGGAATCGCTGTACCAGGTTGCAAATTTCGCGCGGCCAACGATTGCAAAGGGCCGAACTCGGACGTGGTCGCGCGTCAGCGCGATGTCCGCTCTGCCCTAACAAACCGACGTCGAGCAGCCCGGCCGCCACGTCCGCTTCGTGCCAGAGCACAAAGTCGCTGCGCGACAGCCCGCTGAGGCGGGTGCTTGAGCCAATAGGCCGGTAGCCAGATGAGAGAATGAGGATAGCGGGGGACGCGGCCGCGTCCTGAGATTGAGGTCCCTGCAACCTCAC